>Ga0187876_1000126_pt1 | contig 75865 bp, 67 predicted proteins | sample June2016WEW_17_4_FD_133000 | JGI IMG/M metagenome (GOLD analysis project Ga0187876, IMG submission 133000) | Peatland microbial communities from SPRUCE experiment site at the Marcell Experimental Forest, Minnesota, USA - June2016WEW_17_40 | ecosystem: Environmental > Terrestrial > Soil >... | reverse complement strand
GCGCTGCGGAAGCTCCAGTTCGACTCGCCGATCCCCGGCCAGATCCGCGAGACGGCTGAGGAGCATTTCCTGTTCCATCGCCTCGGCGCGCCCGCCGCGGCCGGCGAGCCGGCCACCGTCCAGGACCAGGCGAACCTGCGGCAACTCACGACGGCGGTACTCAACCGGCGCGCAGTGCAGTTCTCGTACTACGCCATCGGCAACGACCGGCTCGAGCGCCGGACGGCGGAGCCGTACGGCATCGGCTTTTCCAACGGCCACTGGTACCTGGTCGCGAACGACCGCGCGCGCAAGGACATCCGCGTGTTCCGCACCGACCGCATCCGCGGCGCCGTGGCGCGCGTGCACCTCGACAGCCTCCAGCCCGAGTACGAACTGCCGCCCGGCTTCCGCGTGCAGGACCACGTCGGGATGCCGCCCTGGCTTTTCGGGAAAGCCACCCGCACGGCCGTCCGAATCCGCTTCGACGCCGACGTCGCGTTCATGGTCCGCCTGCGTCCGTCGCCGGGAGACCAGTGGGAAGAGCAGCAAGAGTGCGCAGCGTACTGCGCGCGACCGGACGGCTCGGCGATCCTGACGCGGCAGGCGACGCACCTCGATTCGCTCCTGCACTGGGTGCTCGGTTTTGCGCATCACGCCGAGGTGCTCGACCCGCCGGAGTTTCGCGCCCGCGTCGCCGAGGCGCTCCAGGCAATGGCGGAGGCGCATGCGATATGAGCGACCAGATCACACGCATCCTCGTCATGATCCCGTACATCCAGCGGCATCCGGGAATCGCGGTGCGCGAACTGGCGCAGTACCTGCACACGACGCCGGAGACGATCCTCGCCGACCTCGACGCGGTGCTCCTCTGCGGCGTGCCGCCATACCTGCCGAACGACTACATCGGCGTGGTGCTCGAAGGCGACCGCATCTACCTCTCGTTCGCGGAGCATTTCAAGCGGCCGGTGAACCTGACGTTCGAGGAGGCGCTGAGCCTGAACCTGGCGCTGCGCGCGCTGCCGCTGACGCATCGCGGCCTGGAGGCGGCGGAGCAGCTTCAGCGGAAACTGGTCGCGCTGCTGCCGACCGGCGCGCGGTCGCTCTGGCGGACGGCGCGGCGACAGGTGGAGGTCGGCCCGCCGCAGCGCGAGGTCCAGTCGCGCGTGGCGCTGCTGGAGCAGGCGATCGAGGAGCGGCGCGAGGTACGCATGGAGTACTACACCGCCAGCCGCGACGAGATGACCGAGCGCGACGTGCGCCCGTACGGCCTGATCGAGCACGGCGGCGAATGGTACCTCGTCGGGCATTGCCTGCTGCGAGACCGCGAGCTTCCGTTCCGCGTGGATCGGATCCGGCGGGCGAGCCTGCTGGAACGGACCTTCGAAGCGCCGCCGTCGTTCGACCTGGAGAAGTACCGGCGTCCGCAGATGTATTTCCCGACCTCGCGCGACCTGCGGGTGAAGCTGCGCATTGCGCCGGAGCTGGCGCGCTGGGTCCGCGAGGAGCACCCGGCCGGCAAAATCCGCGCCCTGCCCGACGGCGGCCTGATCCTGCACCTCTCCGTGAGCCAGCCGCAGTGGATCATCGCCTGGGTCATGGCGCACGCCGGCAAAGTGGAACTGCTCGCCCCCGAAGCCCTGCGCCGCCAGGTCGCCGAGGCGTGCCGGAAGGCGGCGGAGCGATACCGCTGATCCATTCCCCGATCCCGCAGCGGCCGCGATGGCGCCGGACCGCGCGGCTCAAGGCGCTTTCGGGGCGGCCTGCTTTTCCAGCTTCGCCTTGATGCGCTGGACCTCGCTGAGTTCGCGGTCCACCTGCAGGTAGAGCGAGTCGTCCGTGAGGATGCGGTCGCGGACCGCCTGGAGTTTCTCGAGCACGTCGTTGACCTGTTCGAGGGTGTCGCGCGGCATCGAGATGGCGATGTTGAAATCGAAAAGGGCGCTCTTGGACATCCGGGCGAGGCCGTCCTTGGCTTCCTTGCTGGCGGGATCGAGCTTGAGGGCCTCTTCGTAAGCGTCTCGCGCCGCCGGGTACTTGTGGTCCTCGAAGGCCTGGTCCGCCTGGTCAACCAAATGGTGGGCGCCGGCCTTGACCGCCTCGGGCATGTTGTCCAGATTGTGTTTCGCGTCCTGGGCGTAAGCATTGGTCTGCACCGGCTCCAGGCGGAGGATTTCCTCCCACGCGGCTTTGGCCTCGCCGAAGCGTCTGGCCTGGAGCGCGTCGTGGGCTTTGGCTTTGTCCGCCATGACGGTGCGCATGCGGGCGACGGCCGGCGAGTCGCCCAGGCCCGCTTTGACGAGCATATCCACGGCCTGCTCGCCTGAGCCGCTCTCGTACGCCTTCTGCGCGGCCTTGACCAGGTCGCTCTGGCGGACCTGCGTCATGAGCGCCGCGGCCTGCTGCGCGTACGGGCCGGTCGTGCCGATCTTTTCGAGCAACGGGCCGGCCTCGCTGAATTTGCCTTCCTGGACGAGCTGCCTCGCTGCTTCGAGGTTCAAGCGCTGCGCTTCGTTCTGTTCATACTCCGCGATTTTCGGCTGGAGCGATTCGGCCAGGTCCGGCCGCGCCTTCATCAGATCGCTGAGCCCTTTCGCGGCGGCGGTCCAGCGCATCTGGGTCACGTCGGCCGTGACGGTCTTCATGAGTGCGTCGGTCGCCTGCTGGACCAACTCCTCGGCCTCTTTGCCGTATTTGCCGGCCTTGTCCAGGCTGGCGGCATTCTCCAGCGCTTTGAGATACGCGCCCTGCTTGATGGCGTCGCGGGCGGCGACCAGGTAGGTCAGGTCTATCACCTGGCTCTGGAACCAGTCGAACCGTTCCCGCGCGAGGCTGACGGCGGCATCGGTGCTTTCGGCGGATTTGCGGACTTCCTCCCATTTCGCCTCCGCCGACTCGTAGCCTTTTTCAAGATTCTTGACCCCGGCAGCGTCGGCCGCGAACGCCTCCTGCAGGATTTTAGCCAGCTTGGGCTCGCCTTCCGCCGGCCGCTGCTGCAAATCCTGGAGTTGTTCCGCGGCGGCGGCCGGATCGGTTTGGAACAGTTCCACGGCGCGGTCAACCAGCGCGCGGTACTGGGCGCGCGAGAGCGCCGGAATCGGCTTCGGCCGCCTGGAGAGAACCACGCCCACGACGAGGAGGACGGCCAAGACGGCGAGCGCGGCAACGAGAATCCTGATGCGACGCTTGCGGTCGCCCATGAGGGCGCCGAACCTGCCCGGTCCGGGCCCGCGCACGGCGGCGCGCGGCGCGGCGACGGTCTCGTCGCGGCGAATGATCCTCGCGGGCAATTGGGCGCCCGGCGGCGCGGCGGCTTCCGGCCCGGTGGCGCCGTCTTTTTGAAGAGGGACGATTTCGACTTCCAAGCCGGTCTCCGCGTCGCGCAAGTACCACCGGTTGTCGCGGACCACCACTCGCGCGTCGTCGGCGGCGGGACCGGAGGCCGGCGCCGCCTCCTCCACGCTGGGCGTGGGTTCCTCGTCCTGCTCGTAATTCTCCGCGGCCGGCACGCGCGATTCGAGGTCGCCGAGCGGCCCGGGCGGAGTCGTCGCGCCCTGCCCCGTTCCCGGAGACGGGACGAGCGATTCCTCGTTGTCTTCGGTCTCGAACCGAAGCCACACGCTGCCCGCCCGAAGCGGCACGCCCGGCGGCAGCCGCGCGACCTCGATCCGCTGCGAGCCGAGGAAGGTGCCGTTCTTGGTGTTCAGGTCGCGGACGACGATGCGCCCGCCTTCGAGGCTGCATTCCACGTGGCGCCGCGAGAGCATCGGGTCGGGAAAGGCAAGGTCGCACGAAGGGTCGCGGCCGATGACGATGGTCCCCTCGCGGAGGCGATGCTCGCGCCGTTCTCCCTTGAACTCGGCGATCAGCCGCACGGTTATTGCCTTTCCTCGAGTTGGCGGCGGATGAGCGCGCGGAGGGCGCCCTGCGCCTTCTGGTGCCGCGGGTCATTCGGGTCGGGGATCAGCTTCACGGCCTCCTGCAGGAGGTCCATCGCTGTCGCCAGATCGTTGCTGGCGGCTGCCACGCTGATCTTGCCGCGCATCGCACTCCACTTGTCGTCCACGGTCCTCTGCGCCCTCGCGAGCCGCGGGCCGACCTGCAGATAGTACAGGTCGCCCTTGAGCCGGTCCGGCAGCGGCGTGAGCACGGCCCTGGCCTTCAGGTATTCCTGCAGCGCCAGGTAAGGCCTTTCCTTTTCGATGCGGACGCCGTTGTTGAGGAACTGCTCCGCCATCGCTATACGCTCCGGCGCGGGATAGCGCCCGTAGAGCAACGGGTCGAGCGGGTCCTCGAGCCGGCCGCGCACGAGGACGCGCATGGTAAGGACGGAGCCGTTGTCCAGCGTGATCGTCACACCGGTCTCGCCCGGGGACTTTCCGGTGACGAGGATTTCGCCGGGGTCGTACTTCTCCACCTCGGCGAGCGAATCGCCGCCGTTGCCGCCGCCCGAGGGATTCGCCGATTCCTGCGGATCGCCCACGACGATTTCCCGGATATCGCGGTCGCCCAAGTCCGTCGGCGTCCACCAGGTGTCGGTCCCGATCTTCAGGTACTGCATGCGCGAGATCTGGATCCACTTCTTCTCGCCGACCTTGACCAGGACGCCGGGCCATTGCGCTCTGTGAACCTCCGACGCGCTGCCGAGGTAACGGAGGATGAAAGCGCCCAGGCCCACCGAAAGGACCAGCGCCGCGACGACCGCGACGACCATCTTCAGGTTCAGGCCGACGCGCGGCTGGGACTCCGGCGCGCCTTCGGCGGTCTCGGCCCCGGCGGCGAGGTCCGCCGGCGGCGAGGACTGCGCGAGGGCGACGATCTCCTGTCCGGTCAGGATCCGATCCGCGGACGCCGGGGTTTTCGCGGCCGCCGGCTCGCCGGCGGAGACCGGGTCGAACCGCAGTTGGATGTCGCCCACGGTGACCACGTCGCCGGCGTTCAAAACCGCCTCGTGGACCGGCTGATCGGCCAGCTTGATGCCGTTGCGGCTGCCCAGGTCGCGGATGTGGAAGCGGCCGTCCTTTTCCTCGACGACGGCATGCTGGCGCGAGATGGAGACGGCATCGAGGAAGACCTCGCACTCGGTGCCGCGCCCGATGACGGCGGGGAAAAGCAAAATGGGGAAACTCCGCCCCTGGAGCGGCGGGTTGAGCGCGACGAATCGCGCGCGCACGTCCCAGGTCTGCGGGGAACTCATCCGATTTCCTCGATTTTGAGCGCGTCGCCCGGCGCGAGGTCCGTTCCCTCGAGCGCGCCGGCGGCCAGTTCGACGACCTGGCTCGCGCCCAGGGAGCTGGCCATTCGCCAGGCCCGCAGGTCGCGGACCACGCGGCGCACTTCCCAGTCCGAATCCACAAAAATCACGTCCAGCGCGAACTTCATGAAGAACGTGTGGATGCTCCAGCAGCGCTCGATCAGCATCCCATGGCCGGGCGGCAGTCCGCTCCGCCCCAGCAGCCCGCGCATGCGCTGCAGCTCGGTCCGGGCGATTTCCAGGCGCGCGATCTCGCGGCCGGTCCGGACGTGAATCAGTCTAACCACGCCGTTCTTCTCCGTCAATGCCGCGCTCCGTCACTTCAGCAGCTTGAGCGCAATCGGCCCGAAGATCATGATGAAGATCGTCGGGAAGATGAAGAGGATGAGCGGCAGCAGGATCTTGACGGGCGCCTCCATGGCGAGTTTCTCGGCGGCCTGCGAACGGCGGATGCGGAGCTGGTCGGCCTGGATGCGCAGGATCGGCCCGAGGCTCGAGCCGAGTTCGTCCGCCTGGATCAGCGCGCCGACGAGGCTGTTGAGCTCCGGGAGATCCACGCGGCGGCTCAATTCGCGCAGCGCCTGCATGCGGGTGCGCCCGAGATGGATATCGCGGACAGTCTGCCCGAGCTCCACCGCCAGGGCGCTGTTGCCGAGCTTCCTCACGATGCGGGTCATCGCCTGGGTGAAGTCGAGGCCCGCCTCGACCGAAAGGGTCAGCAGGTCGAGCGCGTAGGGCAGGCTGCGGCGGATTTCGTCCTGCCGGTGGCGGATGCGCCCGCGCACCCACAGCAGCGGCAGGTAAAGCCCCATCGCCAGGGTGAGCACGACGATCAGGCCGAACTGCAGTCGCATGTTCAGGGCCAGGCCGAACAGCAGGCCGATGAGCCCGCCGAGCGCGATCAGGCCGAGCATTTCGTCAGCGGTGACGCCTTCGGGATACGCGGCCGAGCGCAGGCGCTTCTCGGCCCAGATGCGCGGCCGGACAAGGTACGATTTTTCCGCCGGGCGGCCCAGGGCCATCTCGATGCGCGCCGAGATGCCGCCGACGTAGAACGCGACCCAGCGCGCCACCGGCCGGAGCAGCTTGAAAAGCAGCGAGGTCGCCGGGCGGCCCATCGCGCGGAGCCGCCGCGCCTCATCGCGCTTCTCCAGGAGCGTGCTCGCCAGCACGTACCCGACGCAGCCGACGCTCACGCCGGCCGCCAGCGACCACAGGATGACCTGCCAGGATGATTGCGACATCGCCGATCTCTCAAATCCGGATGGACACAATCCGCCAGATCATGAGCCCGCCGATCGTCTCCATGACCAGAATCAGGCCCAGCATGCACAGCCCGCGCCAGTCGCTGAACATGGGCGCCATCAGGTCCGGGCTCCAGGCGTTGAGGAAAATCCCGATCATCACCGGCAGCCCGGCGATGACCACGCCCTGCAGCTTGCCCTGCGCGGTCAGCGCGGTGATCTTCCCCTGGATGCGATGGCGGTCGCGGATGGTGTCGGCGATGTTGTCGAACACCTCCGCCAGGTTCCCGCCGACCTCGCGCGAGATCAGGATCGAGCTGATCAGGATGTCCAGATCCTCGCTCGGCATGCGCTCGTAGAGGTGCTGGAGCGCGTCGTCCATGCTGACGCCGAGGCGCATCTCCTGGGTGAGCAGGCGCATCTCCTGCCCCATCGGGTTCTCGGTCTCGCGCGCGATCATCTCGAACGCCGAGGGCAGGCTGTGCCCGGCGCGGAGGCCGTTGCCCATCGCGACGAGCGCGTCCACGAGTTGGACGCCGAACTTGCGGTCGCGCCGCCACTTGAGGAAGCGGATGACGATCGTCGGCGTCAGGAACGCCGCCGCGCCCAGGACCAGGCCGGCGACGGCGTTCATCGTGGTCACGCCGACGACGATGGCGACGATCAGCGTGCTCAGCGCGGAAAGATAGAGGACTTGCTGCGGCGTCATCGTCAGGTACATCGCGTCGAGGGTGCGCGTGGCGCCGGCGACGTAGCGCTCTTCGTAGGTCTTCAGCCCCCTGGAAAAGAACTGGAGCAGCCCGTAGGCGAGCATCACCACGGCGGTGAAGGTGGCGGCCAGCGACAGCACCGCCCAGGGATCGAGGATCGAGGCGGCCACGGGCATCATCCGCCCTCCTCCTCGGTCCGGAATATGCCCATGTCCACCTCAATGCCGCGCTGGCGCAGGTCGTGGACGAACTTGGGTATGGCGCCGGTGGCGTGCAGCGAGCCGAGGACGCGGCCCTTGTCGTCGAACCCGGTCTGCGTGAACTCGAAGATGGACTGCATCGTGATCGTCTCGCCTTCCATGCCGGTGATCTCGGAGATGTTGGTGATCTTGCGCGTCCCGTCGGGCATGCGGGCGCCCTGGACGATGAGGTTGATCGCCGAGGCCATCTGCTCGCGGATGGCGCGCGTGGGCAGGTCGAGGCCGGCCATGAGCACCAGCGTCTCGAGGCGGGCGAGCGCGTCGCGCGGCGAGTTCGCGTGCAGCGTGGTCAGCGAGCCGTCGTGGCCGGTGTTCATCGCCTGGAGCATGTCGAGCGCCTCGCCGCCGCGGCACTCGCCGACGACGATGCGGTCGGGCCGCATGCGCAGCGCGTTGATCACCAGCTTGCGGATGGGGACTTCGCCTTTCCCCTCGATGCTCGCCGGCTTGCTCTCGAGCGAGACGACGTGGTCCTGCGCCAGGCGCAGTTCCGCCGCGTCCTCGATCGTCACGATGCGCTCCGTGTGCGGGATGTAGCCGCTGAGGATGTTGAGGAACGTCGTCTTGCCCGAGCCGGTCCCGCCGGAGATGATGATGTTGCGCCGATTGTGGACGGCCAGCTTCAGGAAGTCGGCCATCGCCAGCGTAATCGAGCCGAAGCGGATCAGGTCTTCGTACGTGTACGGCGTGCGGGCGAATTTGCGGATGGTGATCGTCGGCCCGGTCAGGCAGAGCGGCGGAATGATGGCGTTGACGCGCGATCCGTCGGCCAGGCGCGCGTCCACCATCGGGCTCGATTCGTCCACGCGCCGTCCGATCGGCGCCAGGATGCGGCGGATGACCGCCAGCACCTGCTCGTTGCTCGTGAACTGCTTCTCGGTCAGCACGATCTTGCCGTGGCGCTCGATGTAGAGGTGCTCCCAGCCGTTGACCATGATTTCGTCCACGCTGTCATCGGCCAGGAAGTCCTCGAGCGGGCCGAGGCCCACCGCCTCGTCCACGACCTCCTTGACGAGTACCTCGGCGGCCAGCCAGGCGGGGCGCTCGGAGTCGAACTTCCGGACGGCCGCGCGCGCGGCGGCGGTGGCCTTCGCGTGGACCTCCTCGGCGCTCTTCTCCGTCAGGTCCGTGTGCTTCAGGTCCAGCGTCGCCAGGACTTCCTCGTGCACCTTCTTTTTAAGTTCCACCGGCGTATGGCGGCCCGAAGCGGCCGCGGCCGGCGCGGACTTGCCTGCCATGGCGGGCTTGGCCGCCGCCTTGAGCGCAGCCGAAGGGCCGGAGACGGTGTCGCGCTCGAAAAACGTCAGCGTAAACGGCCCGACCCGAATCGCATCGCGGTCATGCAGCGCCTCGCGCTCGCGGCCCGCCAGCCGCCGCCCGTTGAGATACGTGCCGTTGCGGCTCTCCGAATCCACGACGACGAACCCGTCCTTCTCCTTGAATATCACGCAATGCTCGCGAGAGATGCTGATGTGCTCGAGCACCAGCGCGTTGTGCCCCGACTTCTTCCCGATGCGGAACGGCAGCGGCTGGAGCGCCGCGCGCCGCTCGACGCCGTTTTCGTCTTTAATGAGAAGAACCGCCATCGCTATTCTCGTGCCTCCACACTCCCACCTTCGCTAAAGCTATGGCGGGCAAGCCGCACTCCGCACTGCTCATTGCATCGGCGTCGCCTGGATCGGCGAACTATTCTTCAGCCGGTCCTGCCGGGCCCGCTCGGCGTCTTCGGCGTTCTTGATGACGTTGCTCTCGGTGATCTCGATCTCGCCGGACGGCGGCAGGCTGTCGGCGGGCGGCCGCAGCGCCAGCGTCAGCGTGCCGTACTGCTGGGCGAAGACGAGCACGTTGGCCTCCAGCGAAGTCGCCGCGACCGTGACGGAGCCGTACGTCCGCGAGCGCATGCCGCCGGCGGTCGGCGCGTAGTCCTCATCGCGAATCCGGTTGTCCACCGCGATGATCGTGACGTCCTGGAAGAGCAGCAGCGTGCGGCTGGCGGCCGCGCCGGCGGCCTTCATCGGAGAAGCCGCGCCGGCCTGCTGCGCCAGCGGGAAAGTGCCGATGATGTCCACGTGGCTGCCCGGGGCGATATTCGAGGCGACGCCGGTAATCGCGTCCACCCGCAGCGTAATCGCCCGCTCGCCCAGGTGCAACTGCGTGTCGAGCTTCTCGACCGGCTGCCGGAAATAGCTCACGAGCAGGTCGTCGCCGCGCTCGACGGTGCGGTTGATCGTCAGGCCGATCAGCCGGTCCTCGTCGCCGACCATGATGTTCTCGCCGGTCACCGCCGTCTCCGGTTTCTCGATGCCCAGGAGGACCTTGCCGTCCTTCGATTCTTCGGCCAGCAGGCAGGTCCTGTCAACCACCGTGCCGGCGGGGATGCGCTTGCCCGCGGCGGCCACGCGGACGGTCCTGAATTTCTGCTCGTACTTCGCCTTCTCCCCTTGAATCAGCCGCGCGACGCCATAAACCGCGATGAGGCCCAGCACCACCGCCACGACCAGCGCCAGCTTGTTTCTCAAGTCAGATCTCCTTAGTTCAGCCGCGAAGAGGCGCAAGAGACAGAAGGGAATTCAGGAATCCGTTGTTCCTGCGTTCCTTGCGCCTCTTTGCGGCAAAATTCATTTTCCACCGCTCGGCGGCATGCGCAGAACCGTCACCGCGGTCTCCGCCGCCGGCTGGGTCGAGACCGCAATGATACACGAATCTCCCGCCGCGTTCGAGTACCAGAGCACCGCCAGGCCGGATGCGCCGGGCGCCAGCTTCCGCTCCGTCCAGCCGAGCCGGGGCATTTCGGCGCGATAGAACCGGAGGACTTCCTCCGGCGCGGCCTGGCTGGCGTACTCGGCCAGACTGCGCCCCGGCGCGCCCGCCGAGGACGTCGTGAAGGCGGGTTTCGACCGAGGCGGCGGCGGCGCGTCCGGCGCGCGGGATCCGGCCGACCGGCCGAACTGAATCGGCACCGGCGCGCCCACAACGGCTGGCCCTTGATATGCTCGAAAGCCGTAATGGCCGATGGTGAGGACGACGGCTGCGACCAGCACGATCAGCGCTAACCGGGTGATTTCTGATTTGTGATTTCTGATCTCTGATTTCTGATTGGCCTCCGTCATCGGCGGAACCCGCCTGCGATCTGCCGCATGTTCAACGCGCGTTCTCCGTCAGTCAGAAATCAGCAATCAGCATCCAAACATCGCCATCACCAAGACGCCGACCCTTGCCGAATCGTGAAGGCCGAATTCAGCATCAGGTTGTCCATGCTGTCCGGCAGCGGCAGCGCAGGCTGGACCAAGAGGCCGGCGACGTCCATCAGGAGCGCGGCTGCGGTCTGCGGCGCCTCCTCGGCCCCCAGGCGCGCGGAAGCCGGGTCCGAGTTGCGGAGGGTGACGTCGCAGTCCATCGTCGCGGTCGTCGGCGGAGGATTGGGATTCTGCCAGGCTAGAAAATTCGTGATATTGTTGTCGCCGTTCTGCTGCACTGTGTTGTCCCGGGTGATCCATGGCAAGTACGGCGGGTTATAGGACATGGTGGATTCCACCGTCTGCCGTTGGAACCATGGTTCTCCGCTGGAAGTACCGTTGAGCGCTGCGCAGGTAAATCTCGCGAACAACCCATTGGGTCCGGTGATCGTCGGCGGGGTACCGTCATTGGCGCTGAGCAAACCTGCTCCCGCAACCGGGTTCGCATCTATGTTAAGGTAGCGGGCGAACGAAGTGTAATACGTATTGAAGTTCTGCACGATGCCCGCTCCGGGCACAAAGGTGAACGACTGCGTAGTGGAGCCGAGTGCGTAGTTCCACAGGTCCACGGCTATCCGTTCGCGATCAAAGACCTCGTCGCGCTGCACGTAGCCGGGGATCGTGTAAATGCCCGTAACCAGTTGGGACGGGATGAAGACCGTGCCGTTGATCGTCATGCCGTAGTACTCATCGGTCGGGCGGACCCACAGGCCATTGATGCTGCCGCCGTGAAAGGAGAGGGTCGTGTCGCCGAATGTGGCGCTGGAATTGCCGGGCGGCGCCGGGTTGGGCGTGATCGGCCCGTTCCACAACCAGAACGGGCCGGGGCCGATCAGGGCGCCGGCCTGCTGCGGGGCCTGCTGCGCTCCAGGCTGCCATGCCGCGTAGGCGGTGGCCTTGTCCTGCCGTTGCTGCCCCAGCGTCGCATAGCCGAAATACAGCAGGCCGAGGAGCAGGATCATGTAGAGCGGAAGGACGATCGCGGTTTCGATCAGCGCTGTTGCGCGGGCGCAACGGCGAGTGCAGAATGCAGGGTGCAGAGCGCAGAGTGCAGAACGTTCCCGCGAATGGCTCAGGCCGTTGATCGGACGCTCACTTCTGCATTCTGCATCCTGCATTCTGCATCCTGCCTTCTAATGCTGCACGACCTGGTTCAAGTTCCCGCTGCCGTAGTCGAACGTCGCGCCCTGGCGGTCCTGCATGTTCCTCAGAGCCTGGCCGATTCGCGGGTCGGCCTCTCCGTTGAACCGGTTCATCCAGTCATTGCGGTAGTTATAACTATTCTGCGCCAGGATCGCGCTCCAGAGGTACGAAAGCCCGCTCTCGTCAATCGCGGCAACCGGAGTGCCCTGCAGGATGGCCTCATCCAGGTCGAAGTCGCCCACCTGGTTCTTCGAAGCGAAGAGCTGCGCCTGCACGTCGGCGTAGTAGAGATTCTCGAGCGAGGACTGACACCAGGCTGAGCGGTCGGCCGCGTCGCTGAATTGGCAGAGGTAACTTCCATTGACATTCGGAAGCGCCACGCCGCCGTTCGGCAGGCCCCCGATGGCGACCGGAAGCCCCACGCGCGCGCTGGCGACCGCCACCGTTCCCCAGGCCGGCTCGACCGAACTGGGGAAGAACACCACTTGGGAAAGCGGATCCTGCACGTTGGACAACATCAGGTTGTCCGACTGGCCGCCGTTCGTCCCGGTCCATAAACCGTTGTAAGGATGCTTCCAGACGCCGACGTTCACACCCCATTTGAAGAAGTCATCATACGCGACGAGCGGCAGCCCAGGGGTCGCAATCGCGACGCCGGGGCTCGACGGATTGGGATAATTGGTGACGCTGGTCTGACGGAACATGGGCGCGCTGAGATAGAAATCGTCCGGGAAGATCTGCGCGGCCGGATTGCTCAAGTGGACGACCGTATGCACACTCGTCGCAAGGTCGCCGATGAATACGCGCACATTGGAATAGGTCAGGTTCCCGGCATTGTCCCATCCGTGGCAAACCGGGCAGGAACCCACCACATTGGTGCCGGGAACCATTCCCGTGCCGTTGCAATAAGCGCATTTCGCGGTCTGGTAGTACGCCTGGGGCGCGATAACCGGCGCCGCGTATTGCGAGAGCAAATGGCTGATGCCTTTCCCGTCCGGCGGCCCGAACCAAGTGGGGTCTTGGGGCGCTTGAGTCGAGATATCGTACGGCATCGCGTAATTTTGGGTAGGGTTATTGGGCATCGGGTAGGGAAACGGGTTGAACCAGCCGGTCCAAGTCGGCCACGTGCCGGGGTCGGAAGTGTAGCCGTTGCCGCTGCCCATGAACGCGTGGGCCGTGATGTTGCCGTTCTGCGGCTCAGCTTGCAGCAGCGCCCCGAGCTGCTCCCAATCATACTCCCACTGGTTCGGATTGCCGTTGGCGTCGGTCCCCATGACGACCAGCCGGTTGCGCCACCAGAGTTCCTCGGCCGGGTTATAGTGGTCGTTCCAGCGGCCGTTGGAATTGCCGGGCATCAGGCTGAAGCCGCCGGCGGAGATGTTGAACTGGTTCGGGTTGAACCCCGTGATGTTGATCCAAACCGGGCCGAAGCCGGTCCCGATCGTCGGCGGATTACTCAGAACGATGCGCGCCCCGCCGATGTTCAAGACACTCGGATTGCCGATTTGCGCTGAGCCGCCGCCGGCAAAGTTGATCGTATTCGTGACGTTGACCTGCACGTTCACGCCGCCGATGGTTGTGGTGTTCGAGGTCATCGGAATGTAACTGGACCCGTTCCAGAGGGAGATGTTGCCGTCGGGCGTGCGCATCAGTATTTGTGAAGATCCGCCCTGGCTGATCTGCACACCCTCGTTGTAGCCGAGGCCGGCCGGGTCCACCGGCGTGAACGTGATCGGCTGCATCGGGACCGGCGGTCCGCCGTTCGGGTTCACCCCGGTGCCCGAGATCACCCAGCCAAGGTTCGGCTCGTTATCGACGTTAACTAACTGGACCGGCGTGCCGGCCGGCTGGGAGAACTGAATCGTCCAGCTCGTCGAGTTGTTCTGCGTAATCTGCACTTCCCGGGACGACGTGGCCGAGATCCACTTCATGTCCCAGGTATTGCCGTTGAGCGTGATGGTGAGCGTGTCCCCCGTGCCGAGGTTGGTGACCTGCCATCCGTTGCCCAGGCACGAGATCGCAAATTGCACCAGGCTGTCCGGCGAAGGGAACATGCGGAAGCTGGGGTAAACCGACATGCGCTCGCCGCCCGCGCGGCCGGCGACGGCGAACATCTCTTCCTGGACGAGCCGCGGCGTGACGATGGCGATGGCATTCTCGAGCTGCGAGAGCTGCAGCATCAACTGCTTCGCCTCCGGCAGGCTTTGGCTCACGGTGGAGTACACGGTCAGGTAAGTATTCCAGGAGGGGCCGCCCGGCGTAAAAGGCGGATTCGTGGTGAAATTCATCCGACGTTCCAGCTCCGCCGCCACGGCCGACTCGTTCATGTCCACCGCGTACTTGAGGCTGTTGTAATAGACCTGCGACATGGCGCTGTTGATATAGGCGATGGCGCTCACCGCGTCCGCCTCGACCATCGCGCCGGAATACGCGGCGGCATCGGCGGCGATCTGCGTCTTCGTCCGCCGGTCGAGCAGCCGGCCGAAGTTGAACACGAACGCGACGAAGCCCACCAGAAGCAGCAGCGTCGCCGCGGCGAAGATGATGCCCTGGCCGGATTCGTCCGCGACGAAACGGCCGATTCCTGATTTCTGATTGGAATCCGTCATCCTGCACCCTGCGCTTTCAACTATGTGCCCTGCACATCACTGACCGCCGTTGGTCAAACTCGGCAACACGCACGACGCCGTCATGACCAGGGCCGGCTGCGACCCGTTGGCGGTGCTGACGGTGGTCAGGTACTGCGAATCCACGCCCAGGAAAACCTGGCCGATCTGGTAGTCGAGGACATTCCCGACCGGCACCCGCAGCGGGTAATTGAACTGGATGGTCCAGCCGACGCCGGGCAGCGCGGCATTCGATTGCGATTGGTTGACCGGAGTGAAGTCGGCGTTCGAAGCAGTGCCGCAGCCGGAGAGATACTGCGTCTGGGCCGTATTGTAAAACTGGTTCAACTGCGCCCGCTCCGCGTCGCCGTCAGGGCCGGCCGGGATGCCGGCCAGGATCGCCTGGTAGGTCGCAGAGGACATCGTCCGGCTGCCCCAGCCGGGAAGAATCATGGAGAACGCGTGCGGCGCCGTGGTGTTCCCCGCCGCGCCGGTGAGCGGCGGCGTGCCGGCGCCGTCCAACATCGGATCGGAGCCGCAGATGCCCGAAAGCGGGATGACGGCGGCCGCGCGCGCCTCGTCGTCCGAGAGGCCCACGAGTTTCGCTCGCGCTCCGCAGAAGGCGGCGTACTCGACCACCTGCTTCGCGACGAAAATCTGCGCCAACTGAATGATCGCCAGCGTCATCATGAGTTGAAGCGGAAAGACGATCGCATATTCCACCAGAGCCTGGCCGCGCTCGCCGGCGCGAGCATTGAACACTGCGGATTGAAGATGAGGGTTTGAAGAATTACTTTTTCGCACGAGCGGCGTTCCTTCGAGCGGTCATGACCGATCTCACCAGGATGGCTATAAGCTCGCTCGTCTCCTGTTGGATGTCCTTAAGCTTGACGCCCGGCAGCATTCCTGCTTCCTCAATCACCGCCAGCCAGTAGTCTGTCTCGTACAGCTCCTTGAGACCGATCCGCAGCTTATGAACGAAATCCATCCTGCTTTCGGCGCCGCAAGCCTCTCGGTAGTGCGCGCCTGGCGCGGTGCCGGAACGGAGGATCTGACGGCGAACGTGGAGAGCTTCTTCCGTTTTCGGCAATGCTGCTGAAAGTCGCAGAACGCGGGCCGCATAACAGACAAATCGCCTTGCCAACGCATCCCGCTTCTCCCGGCTGTCCATTCTGAAATCCTCAATGTTCGAGCCGCAGTCTACAATACGCATTCGAGCCAGGCCCAGATGACGCCGATCCCGATGGCCAGGCCGTACGGCATCGTCGCGTCGGGCGAAACCTCCTCGCGGCGCACTTTCCGGAAGCTCACCATGGCGCGGACGCTGTCCTTGAGTCCCTGCCGCAGCCGGCCGCGCCAGATCAGCAGGCCTACGCCGATCACTGCGCCGACCAGCGCGGTATAGAAGAGCGCCCAGAGGATGAAGTCGAAGGTCGCAGCCGGGGCGCTGCGCGTGACGGTCGGCGTCCCCAACGCGCCCACGGCCGCCATCATCTTCACGTCGCCGGCGTCGAATCCGCCGGCCAGGTAGAGCAGGAACAGCACTCCGCCGCCCAGCGCTGCGCCCAGCGCCGCGTTGACGAGATACGTTGTCAGGGGATAATGGAAGTCGGTATGAGGAGCCGCCGAGTCGAGGAAGTACGCCAGCGCCAGGCCGATGGCCAGTCCGCCGAGGGTCACGACGTTGTACAGCTTGCCGCGCGCGAGATCGGTGTAGGCGCAGGTCACCGCCAGCGCCAGGAGGCAGATGTGCCGCGCGAGAATAATCTCACCGAACACCGCTCCTCCTCGCTACCGCCCAGAGATGTGGCCGCGCGCCGGGCCATGTGTCACGACTGCCTCAGCCCCGCGGCCGTACGCGGGATTGAAAGGCCGCCGATCCTGCAGATGCGGCCGGCCCCGCCTTCCGCCTGCCAGGGCCGCGCCGCGGAATCGCCGGCTCAGAATTTGCCGAGGTTGTGCTGGCCAGGCGTGGCGCCCGGAGCCGTATCCAACTGCTGATTCTGCGCGGCCGTGTTGCCGCCGAGCTGCTGGGACTCCGCGCCGATCAGCGCGCGAATCTGGTCGCCGAAAATCATGATGATTGCGATGGAGCAGACCGCCACGAGCGCGACGATGATCGCGTACTCGGCCGTCGTCTGCCCGGACCGCGTCTTCCTCTGCAAGTAACGCATTCCGCGCCTCCTATCTTAATGCCGCCTCTCGGCGGCTGTCCCCTGAGCGCCCATCTACGGGATGGGCAGGCAAATCAACGACGCCAAGTCCTGGTACGAATCCAGCAACGCCAGTTGCAACGCCTTCCAAGCCAGCACGATGATGAGCACCGTCCAGAACGCCAGCAGCGCATACTCAGTCACCGCCTGGCCATGTTCGCTGCGGAGCCGCCTGACCGGTTCTACTATGCTTTTGACGTTCATCGAGCTACCGGAACTGGCTTCCGACGCTTTCATTGTACCACTCTGAGACACCGACCGCAATATACGTCGTGCAACTGGCGTGCCGCTCGGCATATTCTCTAACTTACTTTCTGTAAAGGAGATACGCAGCCGGCATCCAAGCCATTTTGCAGGCGGCCTGTGGCGAGTTCCCACATGAAAACCCGCAACGACGGAAATCCCTACAACGGACTGTACGCGATCAGTTCTGCCGCATCGCGAAGGCTGGCGAATTCGCCCGAAGCGACCGCTGCGAGCAATGCCGCGCCGAAAGCGGCTTCCTCGGTGCTGACGGTCACACGGAGCGGCATCTGGAACGCGGCGGAGAGAGTCTGCGAGAGCAGCGGATTCCTGCGGACGCCGTTGCCGGTGCAGATGAGCTGACGCCGGGGTCTCATGCCGCCGCCGAGCATGTCCGCGTAGTGCAGCCGGACCTGCTCCACGATGCCTTCAATGATGGCGCGCGCGAAATGGCCGGGAGTGAAGTTCGCCGGGCTCATGCCGTTCCACGAGGCGCGCCGTTGCGGATCCGCACGCGAGCCGGTGAACAGCGGCTCGCAGCGCAACCCGTCCGCGCCGGCGGGCACTGCGGCCGCCAGGCTGTTCATCTTCTCGTAGATGTCAGCGTCGCCGCTCGCGCCGAAAAACTCGCGGCCGGCCGCGATGAGGAAATCCCGCAGGAACGCGTACGACACGCCGCCGCACAGCGGCGCGCCGACGAGCAGAAAACCGCCGTCCACGTGAGGCCGGGTGTCGAGGTTCTCGGCGCTCGGACAGCCGGGCACCCATGCCGACACCTGCGCGCCGGTCCCGATGTTGACGAGGATGGATTCCGGCGGCTCGGCCACGCTGCCGGCGAATCCGGCCTGGTTGTCGCCGCAGGCGACGCAGACCGGGATGCCTTGCTTCAGCCCCAGCGCGCTCGCCGCCTCCGCGGTCAACCCGCCGGCCACCGCGCCGGACTTGAGAATGGGCGGGAAGATGTCCGTCCTCAGCCCGAGCTTCGAGATCAACCCGTTGTTCCACGCGCCGGTGGCCACGTCGAGCACGCCGGCGCCGGCGGCATCGGTCGGATCGGTAACCGGCCCAAGGCCGGTGAGGCGCAGGACCAGGTAGTCCGGCAGGAAGCACGCCATGACGCCATCGCGCGCGGGACGCGCGGCGGATTTCGTCACGCGCGTGTTGCCGTTCTGGGCCAGCCAGAACAATGTCGAGGCCATGTAGCCGGTCGCCGGAGTGCAGCCGGTCCCCGCAAATCCGCCCACGCCGGCCAGTTGCATCATCCGGTCAATGTAATTGACGTCGCGTCCGGGGAGCATTTCCTGGCAGCGCCGGTCCTGCCAGCCGATGAAGGGTGAAATGGGCGAGCCGTCCGCGAGGAGCACCATGCCGTGCATCTGGCCGGTAACGCCGATCCCTTTAATCTCACCGCCGCGAGCGCCCCTGACCGCCGCGGCGATGCATTCGAACACGCGCTTCGCCGAGGCCGCCGCGTCCCATTCGCTGCGACCGCGCGCCTTATCCGCGGCGGAGGTCGTCTCCGTATCGTTCGGGACCTCCTTCACCACGACCTCGCGCCCCGAGCTTGAATCCACGACCACCGCGGCGATCTTCGTCGTCCCGACATCAACCCCGAGGTGGAACGCCATAGCGATCTCCTGTTGCGCTGCCCTGGGCGCTATTTTCCTTCGTTCGACAACATCGCGTGGATCGCGCGCGCGGCGCGTTTGCCGGCGCCCATGGCCTCGATCACGGTTGCCGCGCCGGTCACGATGTCGCCGCCGGCGAAGACGCGCGACTTGGAAGTCTGCCCCGTCTCGCGGTCCGCCTCGATCGTGCCGTGCGAGCCGACCTTGAGGTCGGGCGTCGTTTTCGGAATCAGCGGGTTCGGCGTGTTCCCGATGGCCACGATGACCGTGTCGAGCTCGAACTCGAACTCCGAGCCCTCGATCGGGATCGGCCGCCGCCGCCCGGACGCGTCCGGTTCGCCGAGCCGCATGCGGAGGCAGCGCAGGCCGCGAACTAGGCCCTTCTCGTTCCCGAGGATCTCGATGGGATTCGTGAGCATCTCGAAACGGACGCCCTCCTCTTCCGCATGGTGGACTTCCTCGATGCGCGCGGGCATCTCCTCGCGCGAGCGCCGGTAGACCAGGAGGACCTCCTCCGCGCCGAGCCGCACGGCCGTCCGCGCGGAGTCCATCGCCACGTTCCCGCCGCCGACGACCGCGACGCGCCGGCTGCGGATGATCGGCGTATCGTACTCCGGGAAGCGGTACGCCTTCATCAGGTTCGACCGCGTGAGGTACTCGTTGGCCGAATACACGCCGCCGAGGTTCTCGCCGGGGATGCCCATGAAATTCGGCAGCCCCGCGCCGGTGCCGATGAACACCGCGTCGAAGCCTTCCGCGAGCAGGTCGTCCACCGTGTCGAGCTTGCCGATGACGGAGTTCAGCTCGATCTCCGCGCCCAGCTTTTTCAGCGCGTCCACCTCGGCCTGAACGATCGCCTTGGGCAGCCGGAACTCCGGAATGCCGTAAACCAGCACGCCGCCGGCCTTATGGAAAGCCTCGAAGACCGTCACGCGATAGCCCATGCGGGCGAGGTCGCCGGCGCAAGTCAGCCCGGCCGGCCCGGCCCCGACGACCGCGACGCGCCGGCCCGTCGGCGGCGCGACCGTCGGCCGCTCGGTGTCCGGATGTTCGAGTCCCCAGTCGGCCGCGAATCGCTCGAGCCGGCCGATCGCCACCGGCTCGCCCTTCTTGCCGAGGAGGCAGAATTTCTCGCACTGGTCCTCCTGCGGGCAGACGCGGCCGCAGACCGCCGGGAGCGCGTTGTCGGCCTTGATCATCCGCGCGGCGCCGATGAAATCGCCCTCGCGGATGCGCTGGATGAACTCGGGGATTTTGACCTCGACCGGGCAGCCCGCGCGGCACGGAGCGTTCTTGCACTGCAGGCAGCGCGCGGCCTCGGTCCGCGCCGTCTCGGCCGAATACCCGAACGGCACCTCGCGGAAATTCTTCACGCGTTCCGCCGGAGCCTGCTCAGGCATTTTCTGCCGCGGGGCGCGTTTCTTTGAACTGACCTGATCGGCCATTTTTCTCGTCCTGAAGAGGCGGAACGGCAATTTCTGATTTCTGATATCTGAGTTCTGATTTCTGATTTACTGATTTCCCCGGCGCCGCGCGTCCGATAGCGTACATCAGAAATCAGTATTCAGAAATCAGAAGTCACAAATCATCCGTTCGCCGTGGCCTTGCAAACATGCGCCTGCAGCGACTGCTTCTCCATGTCCGTGTACGTGCGCAGGCGCTTGGCGAGGAGGTCGAAATCCACCTCATGGCCGTCGAACTCCGGCCCGTCCACGCACACGAACCGCGTCTTGCCGGCCACGCTCACGCGGCAGCCGCCGCACATGCCGGTGCCATCCACCATGATCGGGTTCAGGCTCACCATCGTCTTGAGGCCGGCCGGTTTCGTGACCTGGCAGATCGCGCGCATCATCGGCACCGGGCCGACGGCGACGACCAGGTCAATCTTCTCCTTCGCGTCCATCATCGCCTGGAGGATCTGGGTCGGGAAGCCCTTGATCCCATACGAGCCGTCGTCGGTGGCGATCTTCAACTCGTCGGAGTGGCTGCGCATGTCCTCTTCCAGGATCAGCAGGTCCTTCGAGCGCGCGCTGATGATGCTCGTCACGCGGTTGCCGGCGGCCTTCATGGCGCAGATGATCGGGTAGACCGGCGCGATGCCGACGCCGCCGCCGATGCAGACCACGTGGCCGACTTTTTCAACGTGCGTCGGCTGGCCGAGCGGGCCGACCAGGTCGAGAATCTCCTCGCCCACCTTGAGCGCGCCGAGGATCGTCGTGCTGCGCCCGGCGACCTGGAAGATGATCGTGATCGTCCCGGCGGCCGGGTCCGAATCCGCGATGGTCAGCGGAAAGCGCTCGCCGGTCTCGCTCACCCGCAGGATGACGAACTGGCCCGCCTTCCGTTTCTGCGCGATTTTCGGCGCGAGCACTTTCATCCGGTAAATGTTCGGCGCGAGTTGCTGTTTTTCTCGGACTGTGAACACTTTGCGACTGGCCTCCGGAGTCTGGGCACGACGGGAATGTCGCGTCTGCTAGCCTGTTTATTGTACGACGATCTGGCCCGGTCTCGCAACCATCGCCTACTCCATACCGATCGAGAACATCCGCTCCAGGTCGAATTTCGAGAAGGCGCGGAACGCGATCAGCGTTTCGGACCGCTCGATTCCTTTGACCTTGAGCAGGTGGCCGGTGACCAGGTCGGCCAGTTCCTCGTTTGTGCGCACGCGGATCACCGCCACGATGTCGAACGGCCCCGCGACGGAGTACACCTCCGCAACGCCCTCCAGCGCGCTCAGCGCCTGCGCCGTTTCCTGGATCAAGTCGCGCTTCGCCGAGATCAGCACGAATGCCGTCACCATGGTTGGATCCTCCGCATTAGGTATCGTCCTCGTCATCGTTATCGTCCTCGTCCTCGTCCTCGTCCTCGATTCAATCATGCGCAGCCAGGCTAACATAATCTGCCAAGGCCCGTCGGTCAAGGCACAACCGAAGCGAAGTTCGCCCTCAGAGATACTGAAAGCCCGTTCGAGGACGAGGACGACGACGAGGACGAGGACGAAGCGCCGCTCATGCGCCGTTGACTGTCAGCGCCCGGTTTGCTAAGATTCCACGATAGGAATTTAGCCGGGCGATTAGCTCAGTTGGCTAGAGCGCCAGCTCGACAAGCTGGAGGTCACTGGTTCGAGCCCAGTATCGCCCACCATCAGGAGACGGCGTTCACCACGACGGCACAACGAGCACTACGTACGACGCCGTCCTGGATAGGAAAATTCGTGCGTCGTGCCCGTAGTGTCGTCGTGGTGAAAACAAGCCGTCGTGGTGAAAGAAGTTGTTGCTTTCGCCGCCAAAGGGGTTTCCCTGTCCCGCAGGCGGCATGAATCCAGGGCATTTCCTGGAAACTAGGGAAACGGATGTCCACAATTGTCCTTGCAGACGGCAGCCGCCGGCCCGCGCCGGACGGCGGGACCGTCGCCCAGGTGATTCAGTCCGCGGCGCCTGAGATGGCCGCCGATGCCGTGGCCGCGCTGGTCAACGGCAAGGTCGGCGACCTTTCCTCGGACGTGCCGGCCGGCGCGGTGATCACACCGATCACCCGCGAATCGCCGGAATCCGTTGAACTCCTCCGCCACAGCCTCTCACACGTCATGGCCGCCGCCATCGTACGGCTGTTTCCGGACGTGAAGCTGGCGATCGGGCCGGCGATCGAGACCGGCTTCTACTACGATTTCGGCCTGGAGCATAAATTCACGCCCGAGGACCTCGCGCGGATCGAGGCGGAGATGAAGCGCGTCGTCGCGGAGAACGCGCCGTTCAAGCGCTTCGAACTCCCGCGCGCCGAGGCGCACTGGAAGATGGAGTCCGCGGGGCAGCCGTACAAGACCGAACTGATCGAGGGCTTCGAGGAGGATCGCGTCAGCTTCTACTCGAGCGGCTCGTTCACCGACGTCTGCGCCGGCCCGCACCTGCCGGGCACCGGCGCCTGCGGCGCCGCCTTCAAACTGCTCAACGTGGCCGGCGCGTACTGGCGCGGCGACGAGTGCAACGCGATGCTCCAGCGCATCTACGGCACCGCGTTCTGGACGCAGCAGGCGCTCGACGATTACCTGAAGCAGCTCGAGGAGGCGCGCAAGCGCGACCACCGCGTCCTCGGCAAGCAGTTGCAGTTGTTCCATATCAGCGACGTCGTCGGCCCGGGCCTGGTGCTCTGGATGCCCAAGGGCGCCGTGATCCGCGGCGAACTGGAGAACTGGATCCGTACCGAGCTGCGCAAGCGCGGCTATCAGAACGTCTACACGCCGCACATCGGCAAGCTCGGCCTGTACCGCACCAGCGGCCATTACCCGTATTACCAGGATTCGCAGTATCCGCCCATCGTCGAGCGCGAGACGCTCGAACTGCTCTCCAAGGAGAACTGCTCCTGCGCGACGCTCTGCAACCGGATGGAGAAGGGCGAGGTGGACGGCTACCTGCTCAAGCCGATGAACTGCCCGCACCACATCCAGATTTACCAGGCGAGCCCGCACAGCTACCGCGACCTGCCGCTGCGGCTGGCGGAGTTCGGCACGGTGTACCGCTTCGAGCAGTCCGGCGAACTCAACGGGATGATCCGCGTCCGCGGCTTCACGCAGGACGACGCGCACCTGTTCTGCACGCCCGATCAGCTCGAGGGCGAAATCGCCTCGTGCGTCGAACTGACCAAGCTCATGCTGACGACGCTCGGCCTGACCGACGTCGTCGTGCGCGTGAGCCTGCGCGACCCGAAGTCGGACAAGTACGTCGGCTCGCCGGAGAACTGGGCGAAGGCGGAGCAGAACCTGCGGCACATCGTGAAGCGGCTCGAGATGAATGTCGTCGAAGCCGTCGGCGAGGCGGCCTTCTACGGGCCGAAGATTGACTTTATCGTGCGCGACTGCATCGGCCGCGAATGGCAGCTCGGGACGGTGCAGGTGGATTACAACTTGCCGGAGCGGTTCGGGCTGGAGTACATCGGCGCGGACAACGCGGCGCACCGGCCGGTGATGGTGCATCGCGCGCCGCTCGGCGCGTTCGAGCGGTTCGTCGGCATCCTGATCGAGCACTACGCCGGCGCGTTTCCGCTGTGGCTCGCGCCGGAGCAGGTGCGCGTGCTGCCCATCGTCGAGGCGCAGGCCGACTACGCCGGCAGCGTGCTCGCCCAGTTGCGCGCGGCCGGCTTCCGGGCCGAGATCAATTCCGCCAACGAGAAGATCGGCGCGAAGATCCGCCAGGCCACCATGGACAAAGTCCCGTTCATGGCCGTCGTCGGCGCGAAAGAGGCCGCCGGAAACATGGTCTCCGTGCGCGACCGCAAGACCGGTTCGCAGAGCGTGGTGACCGTTGAACAATTCATTGAGCGCCTGAAGAGGGAAGTCGAGGAAAAGACATAGGATCTGGGCCGGTTTTCATGTGGGTCTACTTTTTAGCAAAGAGGGAGGTTTGTGGCGACCAAAGAACTTAGAATCAACGAACGGATTGTTGTGCCGCAAGTGCGGCTGATCGGCGAGGCCGGCGAGCAGTTGGGCATTCAGCCGATCGAGGAAGCGCGCCGGCTCTCCGAAGAGGCCGGGCTGGACCTGGTGCTCGTATCGCCGGAGGCGGACCCTCCTGTGGCCAAGATCATTGATTACGGCAAGTACAAGTACGAGCAGAAAAAGCGCCAGCAGGTGCATCACCATCACGCGCCGCAGATTAAAGAGTTGCGCCTGCGGCCGAAGACCGAAGAGCACGACCTGCTCGTGCGCGTGAAACAGGCCCGCGGCTTCATCGAGCGAGGCGACCGCGTGATCGTCAATGTCTTCTTCCGCGGCCGCGAAATGGCCCATTCCGAACTGGGCATGGCCGTGCTCGAGCGGTTCGTCACCGAGCTGAAGGACATCGCCAAACCCGAGCGCGCGCCCGCGATGGAAGGCCGCCGGATCGGCGTGGTGCTCGTCAAGAAGTAGAGGCGTGACGATAGACGAGAGACGCTGGACCATGGTTCAGCTCGCTGGTATATCGTCCATCTCTCGTCCGCGGTCTATCGTCCATCGTCTATCGTCAATTTTAAAGTAAGGATCGCCCAATGCCCAAGCTCAAGCCGCATAAAGGATTGCTCAAGCGCGTCAAAGTGACCGCCACCGGCAAGATCATCCGCCGGCAGGCCAACAAGGGCCACCTGATGGCCTCCAAGAACAGCGCCCGCCGCCGCCGGCTGGGCCGGGTCGTCCAGATAGACAAGACGAACATGAAGACGATTCGCAGGATGCTCACCCTCGAGTGACCGCCGGAACGCAAAACGGCGAAGCAATTTAGTTTGACCGCGAAAGCGCGAAAACGCGAAAAACGAAAAATTTGAATTAATTCTTTCGCGCTTTCGCGCTTTCGCGGTCAAAAAAGCTTTTTTACGAAGGAGCCATTCATGCCGAGAGCTACCAAGGGAGCGGCCTCGCGCCGTCAGCGCAAGCGCATCCTCAAGGCCGCGGAGGGATATTTCGGTGGGCGCCGCAAGCTGCTGCGCACGGCCAAAGAGACCGTCGCGCGCGCGATGCGCTACTCCACCCGCGACCGCAAGCAGCGCAAGCGCAACTTCCGCGCGCTCTGGATTGTCCGCCTCAACGCCGCCGTCCGCGAACGCGGGCTGACGTACAGCCGGTTCATCGAAGGGCTGAAGAAAGCCAAGATCACGATTGACCGCAGACTCCTCGCCGAGATCGCCGGCAGCGATCCCACTGGCTTCGACCAGGTCGTCGCCAGGGCCAAAGCCGCGCTGGCCTGAGCCGGGCGATTGCAAAAGGCGATTTGAAAAAGACGAACCCGAATGGACAACGATCAACTGCCGACTGCCAATGAGCCCGAGAAAGCGCCGGCTTGCCCGCCGCAGGCCTCGGCGCCGCCGCCTCTGACGGTCCTGCGCCTGCAGGAGCTTCAGCAGCAGTGGCTAAAGGAAATTGCAGCGGCTCCTTCGCTCGACGAGGTCGGCAAGCTGCGCGTCCGGCTGCTCGGCCGCAGCGGCGCGCTGAGAGATATCTCGGCGGCCATGGGCCGCGCGGACCCGGTTGAGCGCCGAGAGCTCGGCCGCGCCTTCAACGAGACGCGCAACAGCCTCGAGAGCGCCCTGGGCGCCCGCGAAGCCGCATTGGCCGCGGCGCCCGCGGTCGAGAAATCCGGCTTCGACTTCTCGCTCCCCGGCCGCCAGCCGCCGCGCGGGCGGCTGCACCCGCTCACGCAGACCGTCGAGGCGATCAAGGACATCTTCATGCGGCTCGGCTTCGAGGTCGCCTTCGGCCCCGAGGTCGAGCGCGACTACTACAACTTCGAGGCGCTCAACATCCCGAAGGACCATCCCGCGCGCGATGCCTTCGACACGTTCTTCCTGCACGACGACGTGCTCCTGCGCAGCCAGACCAGCACGGTGCAGATCCGCGTGATGGAAAAGCGCCGGCCGCCCGTGCGCGTCATCGCGCCCGGCCGCGTTTACCGGCCGGACACCGTGGACGCCACGCACGGCTTCCTCTTCCACCAGCTCGAAGGGCTCGTCGTGGATGAGGGCGTCACGATGGCCGACCTGAAATACGTCCTCCACGAATTCGCGCGCGGCCTGTACGGGCCCGACGTCCGGACGCGGTTCCGCCCGAGCTTCTTCCCCTTCACGGAGCCGAGCGTCGAGATGGACGTCAGTTGCTTCGCCTGCGGCGGCCAGGGCTGCCCGATCTGCAAACGCGGAGGCTGGATCGAGATCCTCGGCGCCGGCATGGTGGACCCGAACGTGTTCCAATGCGTCGGCTACGACTCCGAGCGCTACACCGGCTTCGCCTTCGGCATGGGCGTCGAGCGCATCGCCATGCTCAAGTACGGCATAGACGACCTGCGCCTGTTCCTCGAAAACGACTTGCGTTTCCTGCGGCAGTTTTGAAAAGTCATTTTTGCCACGGATTTCACGGATGGCCACGGATTACCGGAAAATGAAGATAAAGGCAGTTCAGGCCTTTGGAGTCCGTTGCCGGTAATCCGTGGAAATCCGTGCAATCCGTGGCAAAAAACGTTTTTCGTTAAACCCGCGGCAAAGAAGTCTGGCGATGAAACTGACGTATAACTGGCTGCGCGATTACTGCCCGTGCGAACTCCTGCCCGAGGAACTCGCGCGCCGGCTCAGCATGTCCGGCACGCTCGTCGAGGAGATCCACAGCCTCGGCGACGACGCCCTGCTCGTGGCGGAGATCACCTCGAACCGGCCGGACCTCCTGGGCATCCTGGGCATCGCCCGCGAGGTCTCCGCGTTGAGCGGCGCCCCGCTGCACATTCCGGAAGCCGGCTTCGCCTGCGGCGAGGAAAAGGTCGCGTCGGCCTCGTCGGTCCAGGTCCTCGACCCGGCGCTCTGCCCGCGGTACACCGCGCGGCTGATCCGCGGCGTCAAGATCGGCCCCTCGCCGGACTGGCTGCAGCGGCGGCTCGAAGCCATCGGCCTGCGTTGCATCAACAACGTCGTGGACGTGACGAACTACGTGATGTTCGAGTGCGGCCAGCCGCTGCACGCGTTCGACTTCGACAAACTCCGCGGCGGGCGCATCGTCGTCCGGCGCGCCGCCGAAGCCGAGACGATGGTCTCGATTGACGGCGCACAGTGCAAGCTCAACCCGGCGATGCTCGTCATCGCCGACGCGGAGCGCCCCGTCGCCGTCGCCGGCATCATGGGCGGCCTCGACACGGAGATCTCGGACCGCACGGTCAACGTGCTGCTCGAGAGCGCGCAGTTCGAGAACACGCAGATCCGCCGCACCTCGCGCGCGCTGGCGCTGGCCTCGGACTCCTCGTACCGCTTCGAGCGCGGCGTGGACCCGGTCCAGACCGAGTGGGCGTCGCGGCGCGCGCTGCACCTCATCCAGAAAGTCGCCGGCGGGACCCCCGCTGAAGGGCTGCTCGACGCGTGGGCCGCGCCCTTTCAGCCGAAGGCGGTCACGCTGCGCTTCGCGCGGATGAACCGCGTCCTCGGCGCCGCCGTCGCGCCCGACATCGCGCGCGCCATCCTCGAGCGCCTCGGCTTCGCGCCCCTGCCCGGAACGGACGCGGGCCGCGTCACCGTGCAGGTGCCCGCCTTCCGCGCCGTGGACGTGTACCGCGAGATTGACCTGATCGAGGAAGTCATCCGCATCTACGGCTACGACAAGATCCCCGAGAGCGGAACGCTGCCGGTCATGGTCGGCCGCGTGAGCCGCGGCGAGCGCCTCGCCGATCTCGCCCGGCGGATGCTGCCCGGCCAGGGATTCTTCGAGGCGATGACGAATTCCTTCTGCGACGAGGCGTCCGCGCGCCTCGTCTCGCCCTGGACGACCGCCGACCCGCTGGCGGTTCAGAACACGATCCGGCGCGACGAGAACCGGCTGCGCGTATCGCTGTTGCCGGGCCTGCTGGCGGTCAAGCGCACGAACCTCGCGCACGGCGTCGCGAAATCGCCGCTCTTCGAGATCAGCAAAACCTTCCTCCCGAAGCCGCCGCGCGCGTCCGGCCCGGCCGAGCCGGACGACGTGCTTCCCGAGGAGCGGACGGTGCTGGCGCTCCTCGCGGAAGACGGCCTCTCGCAACTGAAAGGCGTCATCGAGTCGTTCCTGGACGCCGCCGGCGTATGCTCGAAGCTCTCCTTCGAGCCGGCGGCGGACCCCTTCTTCGCCGAAAAGCGCGCCGCGAAAGTCCTCCTCGATAACGCTCCGCTCGGGATCATGGGCGAAGTCGCCCCCGCCGTCTGCGAGCGATACGGCGCCGCGCATCCGCCGTGTGCGGCGGAATTGGATTTCGACCTGCTCGTCCGCGCCGCCCGGCTCGACCGCGCCTATTCGAAACTCGCCGCGCATCCGGCCGCCGTCCGCGACCTGGCCGTCGTCGTGGACGAGGCGGTGCCCTGGGCGCGCATCGAGGGCGCCATCCGCGACCTGCGCATCCCCATCCTCGAAAGTATCGAGTTCTTCGACATCTTCCGCGGCAAGCAGGTCCCCGCCGGGAAGAAGAGCATGGCCTTCTCGCTGACCTTCCGCGCCGCCGACCGCACGCTGACCAGCGACGAGGTCGAAGCCGCCCGCCAGTCCTGCATCCAGTCCCTCGCCGCCCTCGGCGCCACGCTGAGAGGCTGATCCAATGCCTGCGCGAAGCGCTCGACGTCTCCTTGTTTGCAATACACATTATGCCATGCTATCATGTGTATGGTTCCGCCGGAGTCCGGGAGGTGTGCGATGAAGAGAACGAACATCGTCATTGACGAAAAGCTCATGAAAGCCGGCATGCGGGCCACGGGCCTCAGGACGCGCCGCGCGCTGGTGGACCACGCGCTCAGGGAACTGCTGCGCAGGGAAGCGTGCAAGAGAATCCTGGCGTTCGAGGGCAAGGTCCGTTGGGAAGGCCATCTTCCGGCGATGCGCCGGACGAGGACTTTCCGATGGTCGTAGTGGATACGACCGTCTGGGTTGACTTCTTCGCAGGGCGTCCGACGCCCCAGGTGCGCCGGCTGAAATCGCTGATCGAGGACGGCGAGGACGTCGCTCTTTGCGGAGTCATCCTCGCCGAGATCCTCCAGGGCATCAGAACTGACGCGGAGTGCGCGAGGCTCGAATCCGTCCTGCGGAACTTCCTGTTTCTCGAGATGTCGCGCGATACATTCCTTTCCGCCGCGCACATCTATCGGTCGCTGCGCGCCAGAGGCGTCACGATCCGGAACTCGGTGGACTGCATGATCGCGGCCTGCTGCATCGAAAACGGCGCGCAGTTGCTGCATAATGACCGTGATTTTGACGCCATCGCTTCCCACGGCAAACTCGAATGCGTTGACATCACATGAGTGTTCACCAGCAGCCGCAGAGGACGTGACGTGGAAATCATCGCTCATCGCGGCGCGTCGCGCTCCGCGCCGGAGAATACCCTGCCGGCCTTCCGCCTGGCCTGGGAGCAAGGCGCGGACGTCGCGGAACTGGACGTCCGTTTGTCGCGGGACGGCCGGGTCGTCGTCATCCACGACGCGACCGCGCGCCGGACTGGCGGGCTGAACCGCAAGGTCTGCGGCCTGACGCTGGCCGAACTGCGGGCGCTGGACTTCGGCCGATGGAAAGGCGCGAAATGGGCCGGCACGCGGATCCCGACGCTGGACGAAGTCGCGCAGACCGTCCCCGCCGGAAAGCGCCTGCTCATCGAGATCAAATGCGGTCCCGAGATTGTCCCCGCGCTGCGGAAAGTCCTCGACGACCCGAGCATGCGTCGCCGATTCATCCTCCAGAGTTTCTCTCTGCCGACCATGAAGGCCGTGAAGCGGAAATTTCCCGGCGTCGAAGCCGGCTGGCTCTGTGCCCTGAGACAGCCGGCCGCGCCGAAGGCCGCCGCGGAAGCCGACGCGCTGATCCGGCGGGCGGTCGAGGCCGGCATGAACGGACTCCATCTCCGCGGGTCGCCGTTCATTGACGCGCGCATGGTGAATCAAGTGAAGGTCGCGCACCTGAAATTCCGCGTTTGGACGGTGGATTCCGTGCCCGTCGCGCAGTGGCTGGCCGGGCTGGGAATTGACGGGATCATCACCAATCGCCCCGGCTGGCTGCGCGCGCGCCTCGACCTGCGCAGGCGCGGTCACTCATAATGCGTCCACATGCGGATGACCTTGACCGTGCGGATTTCGGGGAGTACCTGGTAGACGAGGCGATGGTGAATGTTGATGCGCCTGGAATAGGCGCCGGCCAGGTCGCCGACGAGCTTCTCGAATGAGGGCGGGTTCTGAAACGGGTCGCGGCGCAGCAGTTCGAGCAGCGGCTCGGCCTTGGGGCGAAGGCCGGACTTCGCGAGCTTGCGGGCGTCGCGACGGGCCTGGCTGGTGAACACCAGTTCCCAGCTCACCACTTCAGCCCCCGGCGGCACTTCGACACGGGCGTCTTGAGGCCGCGCCGGATGGACTCGCGCATGCCCGGAATGGAGAGAAGGTAAAGCGTCTCCTGAATGGCGCTCCAGTCCTCCTCCGCCACGAGGACCGCGCTCGCCCGCTTCCCGGTGATTGCGATCGGCTGATGCGAAGCGGCCGTTTCCTCAAGCAGCCGGTACAACCGGGCACGGGCCTGGCTGGCTTTCAACGTTGTCATGGTTCGTCACCTCCGGCTCCGATGGTACGTTATATCGTACGTCATGTCAAGCGCGGATTTCTTCCCGTCAGCGCGGTTGAAAAGGCTACTGCCGATCGGTCCTGATAATCTGCATAACCCGCCCGGCCAGTTCCCAAGTGCGTTCGTCCTGCATGAGCTTGCCTAAATCTCCGTCGTTCAGCGTCTCCTGAAACGCCTTGTCCCGCAGGAGGTCCTGGACTTCCGGGTCAGCGCCGATCTGAGTCATTTTTCGGCCGACGCGCGCGAGTTGGTCCGCCGCCTGCTCGCGGGTGGAGGCGGCGTCCGACTCCGCCGGGAGAAGCCCCAGGTCCCTGGCGCAGCGGAGGAACTCGGGATCTTCCATGAGCCGATTCCAGCGCGGGTTGCCCTTGATCGCCTCCGCGTCGCCCTTGAAAACGGCGTCGGTAAATTGAGCGTCCCGGGCGAGCGCGGCAACTTCGGGATTCTGCTTGATGCGTTGGACGTCCTCGACGGCCATCTTCGGGTCGCTCACGGACCGGGCGACGACCCGGGACAGAGCCGGGTCGTTCGTCGCGGCCCGCGCGAAAAGGTAGGCTTCGGACCCGATGATGAGGCTGGAGAGGCGGGAGGCAGCGGAGTCCCGCATATCGGGCCATGCCGTCGCTCCCGGCGTCAGGCCGGCCGCGTTATATATCCAGACCAGTGCGGCCGCCATGAGCATGCCGACGCACGCGCCGAGGGCTGCGCCCGACAGTTTATCCGCCCAGGGATATTTCGGTTTCGGGGCAGGCTGCGCCTTCCGGGATTTGTTCCGCCGGCGGATGAGATGCACGAGAAGGAAAAACATGACGTAGACGACGAGGAAGACAAACGTCGCGCCAAGCGCGCAGGCGAGGACCAGCGGTATGCCGAAGGACTCATTCAGCCGCCGCCCTGCCCAGCCCCAGAGCAGCCAGGCCGCGAAGAAGGCCCCGGCAAGACCGAGCAGCCCCAACAGGCTCGAGGTCAGACCACGCATGAAGCCCCGGACGGCGTAGACGGCGACCACTGCAAGCGTTACCACGTCTGCGAGCACGAGCATGCCTCGTCTCCGTCGCCGCGGCGCCTTCTCTTCCGCGCTCCTTGAAGCTACAGCTCCGCCGCGGCGAGTGAGGCCAGCTCGCTGCGCTCGGAGCGCGTCAGCGTCACGTGGCCGAAGAGCGCCTTGCCTTTGAGCCGCTCGGCGGTGTACGTCAGCCCGTTGCTGCTCGCGTCGAGGTACGGGTTGTCAATCTGGTACGGGTCGCCGGTGAGCACCACCTTGGTATCCTCTCCGGCGCGGCTGATGATCGTCTTGACCTCGTGCGGGGTGAGGTTCTGCGCCTCGTCCACGATCATGAACTCGCGCGGGATGCTGCGGCCGCGGATGTACGTGAGCGCCTCGAGCTGGATGACGCCCGAGCGCAGGAAGTCCTCGACCTTCTTCCCGGGCTCGGCCTTCGCGCCCTTGAGCGTGAGGAGGTATTCGAGGTTGTCGTAGATCGGCAGCATCCAGTGGCCGAGCTTCTCCTCGACGGAGCCGGGCAGGTAGCCGATGTCCTTGCCGAGCGGCATGATCGGCCGCGAGACGAGCACCTTGTCGTAGCGGCGCTCGTGCATGACCTGCGCCAGCCCGCAGGCGAGCGCCAGGAGCGTCTTGCCCGTGCCGGCCTGGCCGACGAGGGTGACGAGCTGGATTTCCTCGCTGCAGAGCAGCTCGATCGCCATGCGCTGCTGCATGTTCCGCGCGGCGACGCCCATCGGTTTCATTTCGCCGTACCGGAGCAGGCCGACGGTCTTGCCGTCCGGCGCACAGCGCGCCAGCGAGGTGTGCTTCGGGTTCGCCGCGTCGCGGAAGACGCCGAACTCGTTCGGGATCAGGCCGAGACCGTCGTTCGGCAGGAACTTCCGCGCGTGGAGTTGGTCAATGGAGTCGCCCGGGATCGCCACCTCGCGCCAGCCGCAGTACAAGGCGTCGAAGTCCACCTTCTCCTTCTCGAAGTCCATCGTCTTGATCCCGAGCGCGTCGGCCTTGATGCGGGCGTTCACGTCCTTCGAGACGAAGATCACCGGCCGGCCCGAGTTCATGATCTCATTGGCGACGGCGACAATGCGGTTGTCCGGGAGGTTGAGCCGCAGGCCGGTGCCTTCGAGCGAGCCGGGCTCGAGCGCGACGCGGACCGTTCCGCCGGACTCTTTGAGCGTCACGCCTTCGCGCAGGCTGCCCTGGCCGCGGAGACGGTCGAGCGTGCGGACCACCTGCCGCGCGTTGCGCCCAAGCTCGTTGTTCTGTCCCTTGAACCGGTCCAGCTCCTCGATCACGTCCATCGGGATCACCACCTCGTTGTCCGCGAACGACTCGATCGCGGCGGGGTTATGAAGCAGCACGTTCGTGTCCAGGACGAAGCTTTTCTTCATCGTTCCAAGCGCCTCCTTTGATGGACGCGGAGAAGCCGGCCGGCCAGTGACAAGGGCATGAACCTCATGCCGCCGCACGGCTGGTCATGGTATGAGCAACGGAATAGATATGTCAAGTTCGCTTTCGCCGGGCGGGGTGCTGTCCGTTCTTCGTAATCGTAATCCTAATCGTGCTCGTCCTCCGTTCCGCTGCAACGGTAAGCGGCGATTACGATTACGAGTAAGATTACGAGGTAATGAGTAAGAACCGGCACATGCCGAACAGATGTGATTTGACAGGACAATACATGTTACGTACAGTTTACGTATGAATGGGATTCGCTTCGAGTGGGACGAGAAGAAGAGCCGCGAAAATCGCCGGAAATATGGCGTGTCCTTCGACGAGGCGCAAACGGTCTTTCTCGACGACAATGCCATCCGGTTTTTTGACCCGGATCACTCAGCGGACGAGGATCGGTTTTTGATGCTCGGCATCAGCTTCCGTTTGCGAGTCCTTGTCGTCTGCCATTGCTATCGCGCCGGTGATGCGGTGGTCCGCATCATCTCCGCCCGAAAGGCGAATCGGAAGGAACAGCAAGTTTACTGGAGCCGGAAATAAGCCATGAGAGCGCATTATGATTTTGCGAAAATGAAGGGCGAGCCGAACCCGTATACTAAACGCCTCAAGCAGCCGGTGACGATTCGCCTGGACAAAGCCACCGTGGCCTATTTCAAATTGCTTGCGCGCCAGCTTGGAATCCCTTACCAGAGCCTGATCAACCTCTACTTGAGGGACTGCGTTCTGAACCACAAGCGGCTCGCTGTAAAGTGGGCATCGTGACGACGTTGGGCCGCACGTCCGGCGGCGCATCGGGTTGAGAGGTGTGGAGCGTCGGCGCCGTTCAGGATTCGTTTCGGCGGAGCCATTCGTCCAGGGCGGCGGCGAACCGGCGGCGGTCCGCAGCGGTCGGAGCGCGCGGGCCGCGCGTTCGGCCGCCGGCGCGGCGCGCCTTTCGCGAGCGATGGCGTTCCGCGAGCAGCAACGGGAGAACCTCGGGGCGGAAGAGGCGGCCGCGGCTTGAAATCGCGCGCGCCCCTTTGCCGGTGACCAGCGCCGCCAGGCCGATGTCGTCGGTCACCACGATGTCGCCCTGGCGGCATTGCGTCGCGATGGCGAAATCCGCCGCATCGGGGCGATCGTCCACGCGCACCGTTCGCGGGTCCAAGGACCCGGCCGCCTCCTGCGACGAATTCGCGAAGAAGAGGGCCTCGATTCCGTAACGCTCCGCCGCGCGCGCGATTTCGCGCCGAACGGGACAGGCGTCCGCATCCACCAGCACGCGCGCGTTCATGCGCCGGCTCAGAAAAGCACCACGTCGTCAATCTTCGAGACGCTGACCACCAGGCTTCGCCGGACGGTCACCTCGTTCCGGTTCTTCTGGACGCCGTTGCGCCGCGCTTCGAGGACGTACAGATCCTTGCCGCTGTGCCCTTCGGAGGTGTCGTGCACGTCCGCGTCGCTGAGCACCAGGTAATGCTCCTGCCATTCTTTGAGCCGGCCCAGGTAAACATACGGCGTGGACGTGTCGAGCACGACGATCGAGCCGACCAGCCGCGCCATCGCGTCCGGTTCCGAGGTCGCCTTGGGCTTTCCGCCGGGATATTTCTTCTCCCGCTCCATGCCGACATGCTACATCCGCCCGGCGCAAAGGTCAATGTCGGTTGCCCGCGCGATACCTGAGCGATATAATAAACTAAGTGGATCGAGGGGCACCGGGCCAGAGAGGAGAAGGCGACCATGTGGGACTATTCCGAGAAACTCAAGGATCATTTCTTCCATCCGCGAAACGTCGGCGAGATCGAGACGCCCAGCGGCGTCGGCGAGGTCGGCTCGCTCGCGTGCGGCGACGCGCTCAAGCTCTTCCTGAAAGTGGACGACCGCACCGGCGTGATCGAGGAGGCGAAATTCAAGACCTTCGGCTGCGGAAGCGCCATCGCCTCCGCCTCGGCGCTCACCGAGATGGTCAAGGGCAAGTCGGTCGAGGAGGCCTCGCGCATCACCAACCAGGACATCGCCGATTTCCTCGGCGGCATCCCGCCGGAGAAGATGCACTGCTCGGTGATGGGGCGAGAGGCGCTCGAGGCGGCCATCGCCAACTACCGCGGCCAGGGCGTCGCGAAGCACCAGCAGGGCAACATCATCTGCAAGTGCTTCGGCGTGACGGATGAGGAGATCAAGCGCGTCGTCCGCGAGAACCGGCTCAAGACGGTCGAGGACGTTACCCATTACACGAAAGCCGGCGGCGGCTGCGGCGGGTGCAAGCCGCTGATCGAGGAGCTGATCGCCGAAGTCGCGGCCGAAGCGCGCGCCGCGGGGTCGCAGGGCGCGCCGGGCCGGCGGCTGACGAACATCCAGAAGATCAAGCTGATCCAGGAGACGCTCGAACGCGAGATCGGCCCCGCGCTTCGCACCGACGGCGGCGACATCGAGCTGGTGGACGTAGACGGCCATCGCGTCACCGTGGCGCTGCGCGGCACGTGCGCCCATTGCATCGGCTCCGAGGCCACGCTCCGCGGCTATGTCGAAAAGAAACTGCGCGAGATCGTGGATCCAGAAATCGTCGTGGAGGAGGCGCCCAAATGAAGGTGGTCTATCTCGACAACAACGCGACGACCGCTGTGGCGCCCGAGGTGCTCGAGGTCATGCTGCCGTTCCTCCGCGACCGCTACGGCAACCCGTCCTCCATGCATACCTTCGGCGGCACCGTCGCCCATGACATCCGCAAGGCGCGCGAGCAGGTCGCCGCCCTCATCGGCGCCGAGCCGGACGAGATCATCTTCACCAGTTGCGGCACGGAGAGCGACGTGAGCGCGATCCGCAGCGGACTCGAGACCGATCCGGCCAAGCGCCACATCGTCACCACGCGCGTCGAGCATCCCGCCGTGCACTCGTTCTGCCGGTGGCTGGCCGACCACGGCTATCGCGTCACCGAGATCTCCGTCAACCCCGAGGGTCTGCTCGACCTGGCCGAGGTCGAGGCCGCGCTGGCGCTCGACACGGCCATCGTTACGGTCATGCACGCGAACAACGAGACCGGCGTCCTCTTCCCGATCGAGCGCATCGCCGAAATGTGCCGCGAGCGCGGCATCCTCTTCCACACCGACGCGGTCCAATCCGTCGGCAAGCTGCCGCTGGACCTGAAGCGCACCGCCGTGGACATGCTCTCCCTCAGCGGCCACAAGCTGCACGCGCCGAAAGGCGTGGGCGTGCTGTACGTCCGCAAAGGCACGCGGTTTACGCCGTGCATGATCGGCGGCCACCAGGAGCACGGGCGCCGTGCGGGGACGGAGAACGTCGCCTCCATCGTCGCCCTCGGCAAGGCGGCCGAGCTGGCGAAAAACGCCATGGCCGACGAGAACACGCGCGTCCCGGCGCTGCGCGACCGCCTCGAAAAAGAACTCCTCGCGCGCATCCCGGACTCGCGCCGCAACGGCAACGCCAGGGAGCGCCTGCCGAACACCAGCAACATCTCCTACGAATTCGTCGAGGGCGAAGCGATCCTGCTGCTGCTCGACCAGGCCGGCATCTGCGCCTCGTCCGGCTCCGCGTGCACCTCAGGCTCGCTCGAACCGTCGCACGTCCTGCGCGCCATGGGCATCCCGTTCACCTTCGCCCACGGCTCCATCCGCATGAGCCTCAGCCGCTACAACACCGACGCGGACGTGGACGCGGTGATCGCCTCGCTCCCCGGCATCATCCAGCGCCTGCGCTCCATCAGCCCCTTCACCCGCGACAATCCGGCCACCGGCGGGTGAGGTTCAGCGTGGCGCGATTGCCCCGCGACATTCCTGACGAACAGGATAGCGTGAGCCTCCCGATTTTCCCGCAGCGCCCCGGCATCCGCTCAAGAGCATAAGCGCTTTTCTGAATTGTTTCACGTGGAACAATCAGACTTCTTCTTCATCATACCGCCGCCATGCCGCTTCCATGACGCTTCAATGAAGCCGAAGCCGGGCCGCAATGACGACGAATGGCCCGCTCCTTGTCCGCAGAGCGGGCCATACCAGCGCGGCCGTGAAACGGCGGCGGAAAGGACAATTCGCGCGGCAAGCTCATTTGAAAAAACGAACCCGGCAACTCGGGACACATCATAATTCCGGCGTGTCGAGCCCGGCCGGGCAAGAGCCATGCTCCCGGAAATGCCAACCGCACTTTACCCGTTGACAAGCGCACGCACTTTCCCGCGTCCGCTCCGCGCCGAAATCCCCCATTATACTACTTACGGCAACGAAGTAGGGTTCCAACCGCAGATGGACGCCGATGAACGCAGATAAACGCAATCAAGGGACTCCGTATCGGCGTTCATCTGCGTCCATCGGCGGTTCCCAACGTTTTCGACGTTATGAAATAAGTTCTTTTCAGGCTGACGAGTGATGTTCCTTCCGTCTCTTGCGCCTCTTCGCGGCTGAAACGGTTGCGCCGTCGTCGGTTCAGGACGGCGTGGCGCGCAGGAGATGGCCGTGGACGGAGAATCCTGCGCCGAAGGCGAGCATCATGCACCAGTCGCCCGGTGCGATGCCCGCGTCCAGGATCTTCCGCAGCACGAACCAGACGGTCGGCGAGGAGATGTTGCCGTGCTCGGCGAGGACGGCGCGCGAGGGCGCAAGCTGCGCGTCGGTCAGGCCGAGCGCGTCCTGCAGCGACGCGATGACTTTCTCTCCGCCCGGATGCAGCGCCCAATGCCGCACGTCGCCGGCGCGCAGGTCATTCGCTGAAAGCAGCCGGCGCACCAGTTCGGCGGTCGGCTCGCGGACGATCCGCGGGAGCTGGATCGAAAGCTGGTTGTGCAGTTGGCCGTTCTTGTGGACGTAGCGGATGGCGTCGCGGTGCTCCGGCGCGAAGCGGCTGCCGCCGGCGATCAGCTCCAGTCCGCCGGGCCGGTCCCACAGCACCGCCGCCGCCGCGCCGTCGGAGAACAGCGCGTTCGAGACGATCAGGCTGAGGTCGTCGCTCATCTGGAACGTGGCGCTGCAGATTTCCACCGCGACGCAGAGCGTCGCGCCGCCCGGCGCCGCCAGCTGGAGCGACTCCGCCATCTGAAGCCCGGCCACCGCGCCGCCGCAGCCGCTGCCGACGAGGTCGTGCGCGCGGATGTCGCGCCGCAAACCGAGCCGCTCGATCAGGTACGTTGCGATCCCGGGGCACAGGTATCCGGTGCAGGTATTGACCACGAGGCGCGAGACGTCCGCCGGCCCCAGGCCGGCCTGTTTGAGGGCTTCGCGCGCGGCCTTCTCCGAAAGGTCAACAGCCCAGCGTGTATACCGGGCGACGCGCCGGTCCGGGTCTTCGTCCACGAGGCAAGCCGGATCTTCGAGCGCAAAATGCCGCGTCCGAACGCTCGGGTGGGCGAACACCTGCCGCAGGACCGTGCGGCTCCGCGGAGTCAGCCGCGCGCCGAAATGCTCTTCCAGGTACGCCCCGGCGTTCTGCTGCTCCATGGCGAACGGCGGCGTGGCCGTCGCGACCGAGGCGATCCGCACGGCAGGTTCTCTTGAAGGCAACGCGCGCTCCTTAGGTCGTCTCTCACAAGCTCCGGTTGAAGAGCCTCAGCGTGCGGCGGAGCAGGCGCGTGTGCCGCCACATCGGCGGGCGGGCGCCGATCCGCGAGGCCGCGCGCTGGATCATCGGCAACAGCGGCAGGCCGACGGACTCCAGGCTGACGCAGTTCAGGTGCGACGCCGCGAAGCGCCGCAGCGTTTCGTCCAGTCGCACCGAGTCCATGCCCGGCGAGAAGTAGAACGCCGGCTTGAGCAATCCGTCGCTGCCGGCTTCCAGCACGCCTTCGGCGCGGGCCATGCGCTCCAGCTCGGTGCCGGGATAGACGCGCAGCCGCCAATTATAGAAGACCACGTCCTGCGGGCGCACCGACCGATGGACGAAATCGAGCGTCTCGCGGACGGTCGCCTCCGTCTCGCCGGGCCCGCCGAAGAGCAGGATCCAGAGGCAGGGAATGCGATGCCGGCGGACGACCTCCGCCGCGCGCCGGACGTCCTCGGCGGTGAAGCCCTTGCGCATCCGGGCGAGGACGGCGTCCGCCGCGCTCTCGATCGTGATGCCCATCGCGACGAATCCCGCCGCTTCCATGGCGCTCAGCAGTTCGTCGTCGAGGAAGCGCGGCGAGAGTTCGAGGCTCTGCAGGCGCGCGCCGTGGCGGTCCCGGGCCAGCGCTTCACAGACGGCCTGCCCGTGCTCGCGCGGCGCGTTGAAGACGTTGTCCACGAACTCGATGTCGCGAAGTCCTGCCGCCGTGAGCGACCGCACCGCACGCGCGACGCTTTCCGGCTCGCAGAGGCGGTACGTCCGGCCCTCCAGCGCGGCGTAGGTGCAATAGACGCAGTCGAACGGGCAGCCGCGCTTGGTCTGCACGGCCGCGGCCGTCAGCAGCGACCGGTAGGAACTCATCCGCAGCCAGCGACGGTAATCAGGGACCGGGCAGCCGTCCTCACCGCCCGGCGCGGCGGAACCGAGCGGCCAATGCGGCGCGGCGCGGCTCCGCACCAGCGCGCCGTCCTCGAGCCACGCCAGGCCCGGCGTTTCGCGCGGCGGCCGGCCCGCGGCCAGCGCGTCGAGAAGCGCCGGAAAGACGGCCTCGCCGTCCCCGAGCGACGCCCAGGAAGCGCCCGTGTATCGCAGCAGCGCCTCGGGCATCACGCCGACCGCCGCGCCGCCGAGCACGACCGGCGCCGGCGTCTTTCGGCGGAGCGCGGCCATCAGCGGCGCGAGGTCCTCGTAGAGGTTGCGCGGGCGCTGCGCGTCGTTGTTGTCAATGTTGCGGACGGAAAGGCCGATCACCTCGGGCCGCTCGCGGTCGAGCGCGGACTCCAGCGCGCGGACCGGGTCGCGCTCGAACATCAGGTCGAGCAGCGCCGCGCGGTGGCCGGCGCGTTCGGCCGCCTCGGCCACCAGGCACGCGCCGACCGGCATCACCGGCGCCGGGTTCCGGTAGCGGTTGGTGGAAACCACCAGAGCTTTCATGCCCTGCTCTTTCACTCTGCCGGAACGCGGGTCCCGATTTTCCCGTTGCGCCCTTCGGCCGGTCTACTTGAAGAGGTTCCGCACTCCCTGGTCGAGCAGATTGCCGCCCTGCTCCTTTGCCTTCTGCTCGAGCAGCTTCTTGGCGGCATCCTGAATGAGCTTCTGCAAGCCCTCTTTGACCGAGTATTGCGGATTGTCCGTCGTGCCCGTGATCGCGATGCGGAGCACTTCGCCCTTCAGCGCCTGGTAGTAGTCCGCGCGGCCGCCGACCATGGTCTGCGTGATGGGAATCTCGACGGCCATGTCCAGCGTCTTGTCCGCGAGGCCGACCGAGCCGGAAATCTTGATGGTGCAGCCCATGAGCGTGATCAGCATGGGCCCCTGGTAGATGCGTCCGTTGCGCAACGACAGCGACACGCGCTGGTCCTCGATCCGGGCCAGGTCCGCGCCGCCGGCGCCGGCGAGGCCCACCGCGGACAGGATGGATTGCAGTTGCCCGGCGGAACTCATCCGGACGCCCTTGAAGCTCAGCCCGCCCTCGAACGCGGCCGTCTGGAGCGCGTCGGCGCCGAGCGAAATGTCCAGGCTCTGCGAGTCCAGGCTCACGCTGCCATTCGCGACGGTGCAGCCTTTGAAGATGGGCAGGGCCTTGGAGAGCGCCTCGTCGGCCATTGCGGGCGTGATCTTCGCCTCCGTGAGGATCGCCGTATTCGGCGGCAGCGTGAATTCCGGCGTCGGCTTCGACGCGTCCACCTTCATGGGCAGCTTCAGCGCGCCGCCGTTGACCGTCGCGGTGACGTTCACGTTAGCGACGCTGTCCTTGACCTGGGCGGGCACGTCGAGCGCGGCCGTCTCAAGGCCCATGTACTTGACCTGGTCAATGTGCACCGCCGCATCGGCGATGGCCGCGGCGAGCAGCGCGCTGGTGCCTTGCGCGCCCAGCGACAGGGCGACGTGCAAGGGAGTCTTGTCCTTGCCGGACATCTCGACCGGCTTGCCGGAGAAGGCCACGACGAGCGGGCCGATCTTGTCCCAGTTGCACTCCTGCGTCCCGTCCAGCGTCAGGTTCCGCGCCTTGCCCCAATCGGCCAGCGAGCCTTTGGCCTGCAGGCTGTAGAAGGACGATTGGATCGCGAGTGAGTTCAGCGTGAGCGTCTGGCTGGCCGGCGCGATGTCCGCCGCCGCCGTCAGCGTGAGGTTGGGCTCTTCGATCGCCGGCCCCGTCGCCGGCGTAATCTTGAGCGAGGTCACCGCGGCGTCCAGGTTCACCGACTGCTTGTCCGCGAGCATGGCATCCTTCAGAGTGAACGTCGCCTGCCCGGTAATGCTCATCCCCGGCGGCAGCGCGGCGAAATCCTTGAACGAGACGAGCGCGCGCTCGAGGTCCAGCGCGCCGGTGATCGTCGCGGTGAGTCCGGCGGGCGCCGCCGCCCAATCCGGGATGTCCAGCGACTCGACGGCGACCGAGCCGGCGGAAATGTCACACTTGAGGTCGCGGACTTTCGCGCTGCGGCCGGCCGGGCTGACCTCGACCGAGCCGCCGAGTGTGACCTTCGGCTCGCGGAAGTGTTTCTCGCCCTGGGCCGCGTCGAGGTCCGTCAGGGCGACGTTGATCGGCGCTATGCGCACGACGCCGCCGTCCACGGCCAGCCCGGTGTCGAAGTCCAGCTTGCCGGCGAGCCCGATGCCGGCCGGCATGAGACCGGCCGCGTCCGCGAAACTCGCGATGCCGCCAAGGTCGGCGTCCGCGCTGATTTTCCCGTTCTGGAGCGTCGGCATCGGCTTCGTGAAAGCAATGCTCTCCGCCGAAATCGCGCCCGAGGCAAAGGGCGCGGTGAAGTCCACCCTCAGCCCGCTGATGCTCTGGAGGGCGTTCTTCTCGTCGAGGAGCGCCGTCGCGGCGAGCGTCATTTTCGCCTCCGGCAGGTTGACCGGACCGGGCGTGAAACCGGTCAGCGCGAGGCCGGTCAGCGTCGCCTCGCCGGAGATGTCTTTCCGGCGCTCCGTCCCGGCGACGTGCAGCGTCACGCTCGCCTGGCCCGCGCAACTTTTGCCGGAGAGGTCCACGAACTTCGCGGCTTCGCGCAGCGCCGCCTCCAGGTCGCTGGTAATGGTGAGGTCGAACTTCTCCATGGACCCCGCGCCGGTCACGCTGGCGAACGAGGAGGTCAGGTGGAGATCGTCGAGCTGCGGGCCCTTGTCCGTCGTCGAGGCCCTGAGGGCGAGCACGATCGGCGCTTCGAGGGCGATCCGTTGGCCCTCATTGGTCGCGGCCACGTCTTCAATGCGCAGCGACGCGTCCACGCGCTGGCCTTTCTCGTCGGAATCGAGCTTCGCGTCCAGCTTCACCGAGCCGCTTTCGATCGTGAGGCCTTTCTGGAGCTTCAGCGTATCGGGCAGTTGCGCGGCGAGCGCCGCCAGGTTGACTTGCGCGTCCGCGGCGAGCCGGCCCTTCGGCGGCTTGCCCGCCGCCGCCATCTCCACCGAACCGGAGGCGCCCGCGGCGGCCACCGGCGAGTTGAACTTGAATTGCTTGATCTCCAGCGTCTGGCCCGATTTCGAGACGTCGAAGACCAGCCCGACGTGGTCGAACTTCGGCCGGTCCTTTCCGAGCGGGCCGCCGGAGAGCGCGAGATGGTCCAGCGCAATGTCGCCGGCCGCCTTGACCGCGTCCGCGCCCTGGACCTGCACGGTCAACTTTTGGACGGTAAGGACGCCGCTCGCCTGGACCGGCGACCCGTACTGTCGCGCGAGCGCCGCGATCGGGCCGATATCCAGCCCGGCGAGGGTGATGACGACGTCCGCCGCCGCGTTCGGGTCGGGCTTGCCCGCATGGAGCACGGTGGCCGAAGCATTCACCGCCAGGGCCGCGCGTTCCGCGCCGAGCGCGGCCTTTACGTCGAGATGGATCGGCTTCTCGAGAGACTCGATCTTGACGTTCACGTCCAGGTCGCGGACGAGGAACGGCTCGGCCGCGCCGACGGGTTGGACGCTGATCTGGCCGTTCGTGACGACGATATTGCCGGCCACGTCGAAGCCGAGCGGCTGCGGCGGCGCTGGAGCGGCCGCGGCGGGCGGTGTCGCCGGCTTGGTGAGCCGGGTGAGGCTGTTCGTGCCGTCGGCATAGAGGACGATGTCCGCCTTCGGCGACTCGATGGCGATCGTGCCGAGCTGCTTGTTCGAGCCGAGCAGCGCCGGCACGCTGGCTGGAAGCGTGACGGACTGGATTTCGACCACCGGCCGGCCCTGCGCGTCTGCGACGCGGATGCCGGACAACTTGAACCCCGAGAACCAGCCGAACGACCAGGAATCAATGCTGGCCTTCCCGTTGATCTGCTGGTTGACGCGCGCGAGCACCATGCCCTTCACCGGCCCGGTCGAGGCGATCGTGGGCAGCAGCGCGACGAAGAGCAGGATCAGGACGAAGACGCCCAGCAGGATCCACGGCCACCGCCGGCGCTTACGAACGGCCTTCGGCTGAGTCGGTTGCGCGGAGGGCGGAACGGCGGTTTGATCGGGCATGGCTCTTCTCCCCTGGAAGAATAGAACGACGCTCCTGACAATTCTCACATTGTGGTGTCGGACGCCTTCGCACTCTGCCAAATACTCAAGAGCCCCAACTCGCTAATCAGCGTCCAGCCCCAGTGATTCACGCACAATCCCGCGAAGCTTCCGAGCCTCGGCGAGTGCCTCTTTTGCCATCCGCTACTTTTCGACGCACTGCTGGGCGTGAAAGCATGCGGCATCGAAGTTCGGCGCCTTACGCGCATGGACCTCGCGAAGCAACGTGTTGAAATCCCCTTCGGCTTTTTTCACCCACTCACGCGTGAGGGTTTTCATACAGCACAACTCCCTCCTGCGCAATGCGTCGAAGGAAAAAGTCCCCTTGTCGAATACGTTGTTCGAATTGTTCGGGAGTGCGCAGCAGCAGGTCCAGCGCGAAAGCCGGCTTGACGCGTTCCAGAATCTCAACGGCCTTCCGGCACCCTTTTCCGCGGAAAGACAGTAGGACCAGCAGGTCCACGTCCGATTCTCCGCCCGCCGCGCCTCGGGCGTGAGAGCCGAACAACACGATTCTCTCCGGCTTGAACTCGCGAGCAATCGTGTTGGCGAGTTCCCTAATCTCAGTAAGCTTGACCATACATCTCCATCCTTGGCCTGTCGTTCAAGGAGCGCCGCCGCTTTCGATTATACGCATCTCCCGCGCATCGCTCAAGCGCGCGGGAGTCTACATCTCTTCCGGCGCCACGATGCCGAGCAGCTCGAGGCCGTTGGCGATGGTCTGGCGAATGCCGTCCACCAGCAGCACTCGCGCGGCGGTCAGGTCCGGGTCGTCGCCGACGACTTTATGCTTGTGATAGTAGCTGCTGAACCGGGTGCAGAGGTCGAGGAGATACTGGCTGACCATGGCCGGCTCGCACGCCTCGGCGGCGCGGCGGATGGTCGGCTCCAGACCGGCCATCGCCTTCGCGAGGGCGAATTCCTCCGGCTCGGCCAGGAGCGCGAAGTTGACCCGCTCCGCCGGCGGCTTGCCGTGCTTCCTCAGGATGCTGCACAGCCGCGCATGCGCGTACTGGACGTACGGGCCGGTCTCGCCCTCGAAGCTGAGGATCGCGTCCCAGTCGAAGTCCACGTCCTTGATCCGCTGGCGCTTGAGGTCGTTGAAGACCACCGCACCGATGCCGACGGCGGCGGCGATGCGCTCCTTGTCCGCCAGGTCCGGGTTCTTCGCCTCGATCGCCTGCCGCGCGCGCTCGATCGCCTCGCGCAGCACGTCCTTGAGCATGATGACCTCGCCGCGGCGCGTGGACATCTTGCCGGCGCCCTCCGCGCCTTTCATCCGGACCATGCCGAAGTCCACGTGGACGCAGTCCTTCGCCCAGGGATAGCCCATCATCTCGAGCACTTTGAAAATCTGGCGGAAGTGCAATTTCTGGTCTCCGCCGACGACGTAGATCATCCGGGCGAAGTGGTAGCGGTTCCAACGGTCCTCGGCGGCGGCGATGTCGCGCGTGTCGTAAAGCGTTGCGCCATCAGATTTTCGGAGCAGGACCGGCGGCATCTTGTCGGCGGAAAGGTCCACGATGAGCGCGCCCTGGTCGAGCTTCGCCAGGCCGAGTTGCTCCAGCCGGCGGATGGCGCCGGGCATCAACTTGTCGTACTTCGACTCGCCGCTGATCTCGTCGAAGCGCACGCCGAGCACGCGATAGACTTCCTCGAACGCGGCGAGGCTGACCTGGCGGAACCGCTCCCAGAACGCGACTGCCTCCGGCTCGCCGTCCTCGAGCCGCTTGAACCACGCGCGGCCCTCGTCGCGGAGCGACGGGTCTTTCTTCGCCTCCTCGTTGAACCGCACGTAGAGCGCGTTGAGGTTCGCGACCGCGTCGCCCTGGAGCGTCTCCGGTCCGCCCCAGCGCTTGTACGCCGAGATCATCAGCCCGAACTGCGTGCCCCAGTCGCCGAGGAAGTTGATGCCGACGACGCGATAACCGAGCGCGCGATAGATCCGGTCGAGCGCGTTGCCGATCATCGTCGTGCGCACGTGATGGATGCCCAGGTGCTTGGCGATGTTCGGCGACGAGAACTCGACGACGACGGTTTGACCTTTGCCCAGGTCGGAATGGCCGAACTCGCCTTTGCGCCGGTGCGCCTCCGTCAGGGCCCAGGCGATGAACGCCTCGCGGCGGACGGAGAGGTTGACGTACGGCCCATTCGCCGACGCGCCGGCGATCCACTCGCCCGGCTGGATCTTCGCCGCCAGTTCGCGCGCGGCCTCCGCCGGATTTTTCTTATGCGCGCGGGCCAGGCCGAAGCACGGGAACGCGTAGTCGCCCATCGTCTCGTCCGGCGGCGTCGTCAGCAGCGACTCGACCGTCGCTTCATCCTGGGAGACGAGCGCGGCGAGTTCGCGCGCGATCGCGGTGATGAACGGGTTGTCCATTTCAACCTCTCGATTTGGAAATTGGGAGATTAGGAGATTGGGAGATTAAGCCCTGCTGTCTTTCCAGGGTTCAATCTTCCAATTACCCAATCTCCTAATCTCCCACTTTCCCAATGTCCCAGTACGCGCGCAGGAAGTCAATGGCCGCCTTCGGCGTCGGCTCGATGCGGACGATGCCGCCGCGCGTGGGTTCGCTGCTGTTGGGCGCGCTGAGGACGGTCCGGTAGAGCGGCGCCCAGAAATCGCCGATGAAGATCAGCGGTTTCGGCGGGATCAGCTTCTTTGCTGTAAACTCCCACGCCATGCCGATTTCCGCCAGCGTCCCGGTGGAGCCCTCGAGCGCGATGAACGCGTCGCTGCGGTCGAGCATCAGCCGAATGCGCTCCCAGAGATCCTGCGTCATCACCGATTCGCTGACGAACGGATTGACTTGTGAGGAGTAGATCGCCACGGGGATGCCGAGAACGCGGCCCCCTCGTTCCCGCGCGCCGCGCGACGTCGCTTCCATCGTGCCGCCGTAGCCGCCGTTGAGCAGCGTCCAGCCGGCGCCGGCGATCTCGCGGCCGGTTTCCTCGGCGAGATCGTAAAGCCGCTCGCCGCGCGAGACGCGATTCGCGCCGAAAACAGCCACGACTTTTTTCGCTTTGGCCATGTTATCCTTTCGCGCCCGACGTTTCGGATTCCGCCGGCGCGGATCGGACCATGAGCGTCGCCGCCACCGCCGGGATCAGGAAGCACGCCGAGAGCTGGAGCACGCGCTGCACGGAAAGCAGTTCATCGCCGGTGGCAGCTTTCCAGTAATCGCCGAGCCGGCCGAGCGGAAGCATCATCAGTCCGGCGTTGCCGTAGGCAAAACCCATCACGATCCCCGACGCGGCGCTATCGGCCTCCGGCGCGAGCCTCTGCGCGACGGCGATCTGGATCGGCGTCACCATGTAGAGCAGGAAGCTGCCGACCCCGAGCAGCGCGTAGAACAGCGCGCCGCCGGTCCGCGGCGCCAGGGCCAGCGCGCCCGCCGCGGCGACCTCGCTCAGCACCACGACCCACCGCCCGGTCAGCCGCACGCCGATATAACCGCCGGCCAGGACGCCGGCCGCGCCTACCAGCATCATGAAGGCCAGGCTCTGGCCCACCTCGGCCTTGCTCTGCCCGCGCAACGTGGCGAGGACCGGCAGCCAGAGGACATACGCCGTGAGCGGGATGAACCGCAGGACCACGTCGAGATGGATCGGCCAGAGCCTGCGGAAGACCTGTCCGATCTGGCCGGCGCGGGCCTTCACGCGCGGCGGTTCGCTCGCCGGCCGGAGCCGCAGGCACAGCACGCCCGCGAAGATCAGGCCGGGGACCGCGAGCGCGGCCACCCAGCGGATGTCCGCCGCGGCGGCGCGCGGGACGAGCAGCGGAGCGAGCATGACGCCGATGCTTCCGCCGAACATGTAGAACCCGATCGCCGCCACGCGGCTCCTTGCGCCGCTGCGCCCGGAGAGCGCCGCGCCGATCGGGTGAAACAGCCCTACGCCCAGCCCGCAGAGCAGGAGCGCCGCCGCCAGCGAAGCGAGATTCCAGGCGAACGCGAGCAGCCCGGCGCCGATCACTGCGGCGCAGATGGCGGCGATCATCGCGCGGCGCGCGCCCAGGCGGTCTTCGACCATCCAGGCCACCGGCTGGAAGTAGCTGCCGCAGCTCGTCAGCACCGCCGCCAGCGCGCCGATGGCGGTCAGCGTCAGCCCGAAGTGCTCGCGGAAATACGGCACGAGAGGGTAATAAAACGCCCCGTAAAAGTCCCCGAAGAAATGGACCAGCATCAACAGGGTCGTCTCGGCGGCGAGGACACCGTAGAGGCTCATATTTCGATGACCTTTGTCCCGCAATGCCTGCAGAGTCCCTTGTCCGGCACTCCGGATAATCCCGCTATGGCGGTTATTTCCCTGCCGCAAGCCAGACATTGCAGACCCAGCTTCCTGATGCGTCGCTTCCACGCCTGCCGGAGGAAGAAAAAATAGCCCGCGAAAAAGACGAGGATGCCGATAGCTGCCAAACCCTGAATCCAACTCTCCGGCTTTGCCCTGTCCAGGTAAAAAGCGAGGCGCGCGCAACCTAACGCCCCTCCGACTAAAAGGAGCGTCGAAACCCAAAATTGCCGCCGTCCTTCCCGTCTTAAAACCTCGCTCCTCGCAATGAACTCATCCCTCGTCATAACCGGCACACTCTGGGGATGCTCAGGCTGCAGAAACCAGCCCTTGCGCGCAAAGAGACGGAGCATATTCCAAAGCAACCTGGGAAGCGCCCAGGCTATGACGACTCCAACCGCAAGACTGATCGCGCATCCGATGATTATTTTCAGCGGGCTGCGCGCCTCCTTGCCCCAACCTATGCTGATTCCAAATCCCGCGCTGGGAATCATGACGTAAAGCAAGAGAAACAATGTGACTCGCTGACGGGTCATGGTGAGCCACAACTCGTCTCTCAACGTATTGAGAAAACTGTATTTGAAGTAGGTCGCGTGCGCGTCCACGCTGCCTGTCCCCAGAAAAAACACGCCCGGGAGAATCGCTTCTCCCGGGCGCACTCTGTTTTCGGCGGAGCCTGGCTTACTTCGACTTCTTCTCTTCGAGCGCGGCGTGCGCGGCCGCGAGGCGCGCGATCGGCACGCGGAACGGCGAGCAACTGACGTAGTTCATGCCGACGCGATGGCAGAACTTGACCGATTCGTAATCGCCGCCGTGCTCGCCGCAGATGCCCACCTTCAGCTTGGCCCGAGTGCTGCGGCCGCGGTCAATGCCCATCCGGATGAGCTGGCCGACGCCTTCCTGGTCGAGCGACTGGAACGGGTCTTCCGGCAGCAGTTTCTTCTTCAGGTACTCCGGGACGAACGAGCCGATGTCGTCGCGGCTGAAGCCGAACGTCATCTGCGTCAGGTCGTTCGTGCCGAAGCTGAAGAACTCCGCCGTCTCGGCCATCTTGTCGGCCGTCAGCGCCGCGCGCGGCAGCTCGATCATCGTGCCGATCAGGTAGTCGAGCTTCTTGAGCTTGTACTTCGCCTTCACCTCGATGACGACCCGGTCAATGATCTTCTTCTGGTCGTCGAGTTCGGACTTCGCGCAGGTGACCGGGATCATGATCTCCGGCAGGACGTTCTTGACCTTCTTGTCGAGCGCCACTTCGGCGGCCGCTTCGAGGATGGCGCGGACCTGGTACTCGGTGACTTCCGGATAGGTGACGCCGAGGCGGACGCCGCGGTGTCCCATCATCGGGTTGGTCTCGTGCAGGCCTTCGGCGCGCTTCTGGAGTTCCTCCATGGAGATGTTGAGCGCGCGGGCCAACTCCTCCAGGCGGGCGGTGTCCTTCGGGACGAATTCGTGAAGCGGCGGGTCGAGCGTGCGGATCGTCACCGGATGGCCCTGCATCGCCTCCATCGTGGCCTTCATGTCGGCCTTCATGAACGGGTACAGCTCGTCGAGGGCCTTGCGGCGTTCTTCGAGCGTGCTGCTGGCGATCATCTTGCGCAGCAGGAAGAGCGGCCGGTCGGCGCCTTCGCCGTAGAACATGTGCTCGGTGCGGAACAGGCCGATGCCCTCGGCGCCGAACTCCAGCGCCTTCCGGGCGTCCTGCGGCGTGTCGGCGTTCGTGCGCACGCCGAGCTTGCGGAAGCTGTCCACCCATTTCATGAACTGGCGGAAGTCCTTGTTGTTCCGGAGGTCCGGGTCCACCAGCGGCAGCTTGCCTTCGTAAACCGTGCCGGAGGTGCCGTTGAGAGTGATCCACGCGCCTTCCGCGATCTCCTTGCCGCCCGCCTTGAGGACCTTGCGGTCCATGTCCACCGCGATGCCGGAGCAGCCGACGATGCAGCATTTGCCCCAGCCGCGCGCGACCAGCGCGGCGTGGCTGGTCATGCCGCCCTTGGCGGTGAGGATCGCCTGCGCGGCGTGCATGCCGTGGACGTCCTCCGGGCTGGTCTCGGTGCGGACGAGGATGACCTTCTCATGGAGTTCCTTCCCGCGGCGGGCGGCCTCGTCGGCGGTGAAGACCACCATGCCGTGCGCGCCGCCGGGGCCGGCCGGCAGGCCCTTGGCCAGCGGCTTGCTCTCGCGTTCCGCCTTCGGGTCCACCATCGGCAGCAGGCACTGCACCAGCGCGTCGGCCTTGACGCGCAGCACCGCCTCTTCCGGCTTGATCAGCTTCTCGAGGCCCATGTCCACCGCGATCTTCACCGCGGCCACGCCGTTACGCTTTCCGACGCGGCACTGGAGCATGAACAGGCGGCCTTCCTCGATGGTGAACTCGATGTCGAGCATATCGCGGTAGTGCTTCTCGAGCTTCTGCTGGATCGCGTTGAGCTGCTTGTAGGCCGCCGGCATCGCCTTCTCCAGGCTGGTCAGCCCCTTCGTGTGAGCGGTCTTACCCGCTTCGTTCACCGGCAGCGGCGTGCGGATGCCGGCCACGACGTCTTCGCCCTGCGCGTTCGGGAGCCACTCGCCGTAGAAGATGTTCCGTCCCGTAGCGGGATCGCGCGTGAAGCCCACGCCCGTCGCGGAGGTCTCGCCGGTGTTGCCGAAGACCATCGTCTGGACGGTGACCGCCGTTCCCCATTCGTCCGGGATCCTCTCGATGCGGCGATACTCCACCGCGCGGCGGCCGTTCCAGCTCTGGAACACGGCGCTCACGCTGCCCCACAACTGGTCCATCGGCTCGTCCGGGAACGGCTTGCCCAGGACCTTGAGCACGCGCGCTTTGAACTGCGCGGCGAGTTCCTTCAGGTCGTCGGCGGTCAGCTCGGTATCGAGCTTCACGCCCTTCTTCTCCTTCATCTGGTGCATGATCGCTTCGAGCTGCTTGCGGATGCCCTGCTCGCCGGCGGGCTCGATGCCGGCGGCCTTCTCCATCACCACGTCGGAGTACATCATGATCAGGCGGCGATAGGCGTCGTAGACGAAGCGCGGGTTGTTGGTCTTGGCGATCAAGCCGGGGATCGTGCTCGGGGCGAGGCCGACGTTGAGGATCGTCTCCATCATCCCCGGCATCGAGGCGCGCGCGCCGGAGCGCACGGAGACCAGCAGCGGGTCCTTCGGGTCGCCGAACTTCTTCTCCATGATCCGTTCGGTCTTCTTCAAGTTGTCCTCGACCTGCTTCTTCAGCTCGGCCGGGTACTTGCCCTTGTTGCGGTAATAGAGCGTGCAGACCTCGGTGGTGATCGTGAAGCCCGGCGGCACGGGCAGGCCGAGGTTCGCCATCTCGGCGAGGTTGGCGCCTTTGCCGCCGAGGAGATTCTTCATCTCCGACTTGCCTTCCGCCTTGCCGCCGCCGAAAAAGTAAACGTATTTGGCCATGGGTTTGTCCTCCGGCGAATGTTACCGTGCGCCGTACTCGGCGCACTGTTGGTGACCAGGGATTCACAACGAACGCGCAGGCCGGAATCCATCGAGCCTGAGAAAGCGGAAGGATAGCACATCAAGGCCGGTCATTGCAACCGCCCGGGTTGGATTGGCGGCGGCAGAGGAGAGAGGTACAATCTGCCGAAATTCGACAAAGACAACCGCCTCGATGTGGGTCTTAACGGTGAAGGCCTTCATTCACTGGTGACATATGGAAGAACTGCGTGACTGGGTCCTCCAGGCCCGGCAGGGTGAACTGGAGAGCTACGGGAAGATCGTCCGGCGCTTTCAGGACATGGCTTACGGGTATGCGTACAGCCTCCTGAGCGACTTCCACCTAGCCGAGGACGCGGCGCAGGAGGCGTTCATCGAGGCGTTCCGCGACCTGGCCGACCTGCGGACGCCGGAAGCCTTTCCGGGCTGGTTCCGGAAGATCATTTTCAAGCAGTGCGACCGAATTATCCGCAGAAAACGGCCGCAAGGTCTGTCTCCCGAGGTGGAAGGACGATTGCCGTCCCGGGAGCCGGAGCCGGGCGATATCGCGGCGAAGAAAGAAATGGCCGAATCAGTCCTGCGGGCCATTCGGACACTTCCCGAGCCCGAGCGCACCGTCACGACTCTCTTCTATATCAACGGTTACTCGCAAAACGACATCGCCGACTTCCTTGAAGTGCCGGCCACGACGGTCAACAACCGTCTGCACAGTTCAAGGACGCGGCTGAAGGAAAGGATGATGAACATGGTCACGCATGAACTTCGTAAGAATACCTTGCCGGAAGACTTCCGTCAAAGGGTACTCACACTGGCGCAAATTGCCGCTGCCGGACTGGGGCGCGTTTTCCTGATCCACTTCAGCAACGGGGTGCGTGTGCGCGCACGAGTGGACGAAGTGATCCAAGGAGATGTCACGGGGCGAACTCTGGCGTTGGTCTGCGGCCCTACCGATATTTCTCTGCCCAACGAGCCGCAAGGGCTGCGCCATCTGGAGTCCTACCTGCTGATTCCTGACTCCGTTGTCACCATCTGCGTCGCACCTGAGGCAGAAAAACCTGGCCTGTACGAGCGGATGGGGGCTTCCGCACAGGCGGGGCCGGAGCCTTCCTACGCGTCCGCCCCTGTATTCCGGGGGCCTCTGGAAGTTCTGCCGGAAGGATTTGGGTTCGTGCGGCTTGGCAAGCGCCGGCACCCCTACGAGTATCGTAACGAGAAAAGCGAGAAGCACGTCAACCGCGCAGCCCCGAAAGATGTCTTTGTTTCGGCAGATCTAATCCAGGACCATGGTCTCAAGACGGGCGACAAGGTCGAATGCACAGTTCGGTCTCCTATCGGGAGCGAGCGATTCCGCAGCGCAGCGACCCTCAAGCGGGCTTTATAGCTGCGGTCTAACAACACGGCAAGCCCTGGCAGCCTCCGTACGTTCCGAAGTAAATCCGGCATGAGAACCAATCTGCCGTCTTGCGCGACATCGGCCAAGCCCCACCCGCATCATTTGCCGTCTGGCGCCGAGCCGCCGAACTCGAAGGCGTAGAGCGTGCGGTATTCTCCGCCCTGCGCGATCAGCTCGGCGTGCGTGCCCTGGCCGACCATGCGGCCGTTACTCCTGCAAGACTTCAAGCGCTCGCTTGCGTTGTTGCTCATTTAAGTCCATAAGTTCACTTCCCTCCAAAGTAGAGAAAGGCACCGAGTACCGGAGAGTTCCGGGAGAAAAACGGGTCAGGAGACTTTTTCGGACTTTCTCCGGTCTTCTTCTTTCTGGATATCTTCCCAGGGAATGCCTTTCCCCGCGCGCAGGCCCGCCCGTGCTTGGGCGACTCTTTTCAGGAACCGCGGGTCGTGCAACAAGCGATACTCGAACCAATCGTCTTCCGTTTCAAAACCAATCAGCACCCCTGCAGGCTTCCCGTGTTTCGTGATCACAATGTCTTCGTGAGCCGCCTTGCGAAGGAAACCGGACAGTTGGTCTTTGACCTGGGCGAGTGATGCGGTCTTCATGACGGAACACCTTTCTGGCGAAGCCAATCGAAGGTCCATCTCTTTTCAACGATTCCGATTATCTTCACTTCGTCGGCAACTACGTCGTAGAACACGCGAACCTCATCCACGCGGAGCCGGTATTGAGGGTGCTGAAGTTCACGCAGCCGCTTAATCCGGCTCTTGCTTGTTGCCGTCGGCTGATGTTGAAGGTGGCGGTTAATCGCATCGCGCACAGCCGCCCGAATGCCGGCAGGCAGCCCGTCGTAATCTTCCTTCGCTTCGGCCGAAAATGTTATTCGGTGCCTCATTCTGGCTAGAATATAGCCATATTGTGACCGGAGGTCAATGGGCATCGTTCATAAAGCGCCAACGTCACTATCTCCCCCTGTCCGGCCTACGGCGGAACTGCCAGGCCCGGCCGCATCATTTGCCGTCCGGCGGCGAGCCGCCGAACTCGAAGGCGTAGAGCGAGCGGTATTCTCCGGCCTGCGCCATGAGTTCGGCGTGGGTGCCCTGCCCGACCAGGCGTCCGTCTTTGAGGACCAGGATGCGCTCGGCGTTCTGGATGGTGAGCAGGTCGTGCGTGATGACCAGCGTCGTGCGGCCGCGCATGAGGTTGGCGAGCGCTTCGCGGACGAGCGATTCCGATTCGGCGTCCAGCCCGGCCATCGCCTCGTCGAGGATCAGGATGTCGGCGTTCTTGAGGAGCGCGCGGGCGATGGCGATGCGCTGGCGCTGGCCGCCGGAGAGCTTGGCGCCGTACTCGCCGCAGAGCGCGCCATATCCTTCCGGCTGCGAGACGATGAAGTCGTGGATGTTCGCGGCGCGCGCGGCCTGTTCCACCTCGGCCTGCGTCGCGTCGCGCCGGCCGTAGCGGATGTTGTCCGCGATGCTGCGGTTGAAGAGGAAGGTCTGCTGCGTGACGATGGCCAGCCGGTCGAGGAGGCTCTCGCGGGCGATGCGGCGGACGTCCACGCCGTCAATGGTCACCGAGCCGGACCCGACATCGTAGAAGCGCGCGATCAGCGCGACGAGCGTGGACTTGCCGGCGCCGCTGCGGCCGACGACGGCGACCGTCTGGCCTTTGCGCAGCTCGAACGACACGTCGCGCAGGATCGTCTCGTTGTTGTAGCCGAAGGAGACGCGGTCGAAGGCGATGCCGCGCTCCACGCGCGCCAGCGCCACCGCGTCCGGCGCGTCGCGCAGCGAGGGTTCCTGCTCGATCAGTTCCAGAATGCGGTCCGTGGCGGGAATGGATTCCTGCAGTTGGCTGTAGCCCTTGATGAACTTGCGCACGCCGATGAAGGCGAAATAGTTGCCGCCGATGAAGACGAAAAGCGGGCCCAACTCTTTGCCCAGGTCCACCGTCGGTCCCTCGCGCGCGAGGTACCACGCGCCGACGATGATGCCCACGCCGAGAAAGCCGCGCCCGACGAGTTCGATGGTCCCCACGCTCAGCCCCTGCGCGGCCACCATCTTCATCATCTTGCCCAGGTAGCGCCGGTTGACGTTCTCGAACTCCTGCGTCTCCGCGTCTTCCATCTTGAACGCCTTGATCACGCGGATGCCGCTGAACATCTGGGACATCAGGTCGGTCAGGTCGGCGAGTTTCTCCAGCCCCTGGCGCCCGAACCGGCGGATCCGCCTGGAGAGATAACCGATCGGCAGGACGACGAGCGGCACGGCCACCGCGCTCACGACCAGCAGTTTCCAGTTCATCAACGCGGCGACCGTCACGCCCATCACCAGGTACGACAGCCCTTCCGGGATGCCGCCGAACATCTGGCTGAAGACTCCCTGCGCCCGGCCCACGTCGTTGGTGATGCGGCTCATCAGGTCGCCGCTGCGGCGGTCCTCGAAGTAGCTCAGACTTTGCGGCATCAGCGCGCGGCAGATCGCGTTGCGCAGGTCCACGACCAGTTGCCACGTCACGCGCCCCTGGAGATAGTCCCGCAGGAAGCACGCCGCGCCCATGACCGGCGCCAGCGCCAGCGCATAGAGACCGATGGTCTTCAACTGGCCGACCGCCAGCCCGCTCTGGGCGACTTGCCCCTCGCCATGCCACACCTTGCGCGCGGCGCTGACGAAGGGCAGCATGAGCGCGAGATAGGCGGCGTCGCCGGACGTAGCGGCGGCCGTCGCGCCGAGCGTCAGCGCGATGAGCAGCCAGTGCGGCCTGGCGAAGCGGAGAATCCGCCTGATACCCCGCCATTGTCCACGTTCCGCCACGCGCGAAAGCCTCCGACGGAAACACGCGAATCCGACTGAAAAACCGACGGCCGCACGTCATTTTCCAATTCCACTGCGGAAAGTCAAGGCGCCGGGCTGTGCGGGCGCGCCTCGATGGCGCCGGCGATCTGGCGGCAGAGGTCCGTCAGCGTGTCGTCGCGCGCGCCCATCACCAGGATGGTGTCGTCCGGGCGAGCCAGTTCGGCCAGCCGCGCGATCAGCGCCGGACGGTCCGCCGCTGCTTCGACCGGCGCTCCCAGGGCCGCGGCTTCCTCGGCGATCGCCGCTGCGCTGATGTCCATCGCCGCGGTCCCGCCGATGTAATAGATCGGCAGCAGGAACGCGCGGTCGGACTTCGTCAGCGTGCGCGCCAGCGCCTCGCACAGCTCGCGGTGCATGAAGCGCGCGGGCCCGAACCCGTGCAACTGGAAGACCGCGAACACGCGCTTCGTGCGCGCGCGGCGCACCGCCTCGACCGCCGCCTCGATCTTGTTCGGGTTGTGCGCGAAGTCGTCGAAAATCCGCACTCCGCGCACGCGGCCGATCAGCTCCATGTGCCGGGCGATCCCCTCGAACGAGCGCAGCCCCGCATCGAGCTGCCCGTCGCTCAGGCCCAGCTCGCGCAGGGCCGCGATCGAGGCGAGCGCGTTGAAGACGCTGTACGCGCCGATCTGCCGCAGGCGGAAGCGCGCGGTCCCGACCTGGAAGCTCACGTCGCGCGCGCCGAGGCGGATGTTCCGCGCGCGGATGTCGCCCTCGCGCAGCCCGAAGGTCACCCGCCGCGGCGCGGGCAGCCCGAACAGGCTCGCGGCCGCCTGCGCGCTCAGCACCAGCGCCTGCCGCGTGTTCCCCGCGAACGCCGAGTAGAGCTGGTGCAGCTCCGCCGCTTCCTTGTGGTCGCGCGCGAAACCGGTGATGACGCCGATGCTCGGCCGGTAATTCACGCACGTGCCGTCGCTCTCGTCCGCCTCGATGCAGGCCACCTCGCCGGCGCCGCACGCCGCGTTGCCGAGGTCGGTCTCGGTCTCGAAGTTCCGCATGATGCCGCCGTTGACCACCGTCGGGCGATAGCCGGCCGACTGAAGCGTCCAGCCGATCATGCCGGTGATCGTCGTCTTGCCGAAACTCCCGGTGACGGCGATCCCGCGCGGGCACTCGTGGAAGAGTTCCGCGAGGAGCTGCGACCGGTGCAACGGCGCCAGGCCCAGCGCCTGCGCGCGTTCCAGGTCGCGGTTGTCCGTCTCGATCGCCGTCGAGACGACGAGCCGGTCCACTCCGGCATGGACGCCGGCGCCGTCCTGCGGAAAGATGCGGATGCCCTGCGCCTCGAGGCGGACCTGCCGGTCGCGCAGTTGTCCCAGGTCGAAGAACCGGTCCGATCCGCTGACGCTTTCGCCCTTCGCGCGGACCAACTGGGCCAGCGCGCTCATCCCGATCCCGGCGACCCCGACGAAATGATATTGTGACACGGCAATCCGCGGTCAGCTTTCGGCGGTCGGCGCCTCAGCCGGCGGCCTTCAGGTTTTTTCAGTTCTCGTCGCTCGTACGGAACAACCCTTGTCCTTCACGTATTCCTGGACGGAGACGCGCCCGCCGGTCTTGATCCGGGCGGTGCGGCCGAAATCCTCCATGCGCCGGAGCGCGGCCGAATTGAAGACCGGCCCGTCGCGGCAGACGAGCATCTCTCCGCAGGCGCATTGCCCGCAGAGGCCGAAGCCGCACTTCATGTAGCGTTCGAGGGCCGCCTGGCACTCGACGCCGCGCGCCTCGCACAGGTCGAAGACCGCGCGCATCATCACCTCCGGCCCGCAGGTGTAGACGACGCTGACGGCGCGGCGGTCGAGTTCGGCCTTGAGCAGTTCGGTCGGCAGGCCGTGCGTCCCGAGCGAGCCGTCGTCCGTGCAGATGCGCGCATCGGGAAATCGCTTTCGGTAGATAATCTCGTTCGCGCTCATCGCGCCGAAGATCAGCGGAGCGTCCGGCAGCTTATCCTTCAGCGGCGCCAGGAGCGCGATGCCGCAGCCGCCGGCCACGATCACGCCGCCGGTCTTCAGTTCGAAGCCGTGTCCGTAAGGCCCGCGCAGGCCGATCTGCTCGCCGGGTTTCATCGCGCTCAGGCGGGTGCTGAACGGCCCGCGCGCGCGGACCAGCATCGCGCTACGCCCCGGCGCGGTCTCGCTGATCGCGTACGGCTTCTCGTCGAGTTCCGGCACCCAGACCATGATGAACTGGCCCGGCAGAAACGGCATCACATGCTCGATCCACACCGAGCAGAGCCCGGTCGTCTCCGGCCGCACCTCGACGATGCGCGCCATTCGCGGCTGCTCCACCGCCCGAAGATTTACGTGTGCGTTCCCCACAATTGCTTTCACTTCTCCGTTATTAAATCAGCATTCGGCAATCCGCCTTCGCCAAGGCTGCGGCGGAAAAGTCGGCGATCTCAACGGTGCGCCGAGCCGATCAACTCCTTCACGTCGCGAATCCCATTCGCCGCCATCCACTCCTTCATCTCTCGCGCGATCCGGCCGAAGACTTCGATCTCGTGATCGTACACCGCGCTGCCGACGCCGACGGCGGTCGCGCCGGCCATCATCATCTCGATCGCGTCGCGCCCGGTCGCCACGCCGCCGGTGCCGATGATCGGGATTTTCACCGCCTGGTAGATATCGTACACGCACCGCACCGCGATCGGCCGCAGCGCCGGGCCGGTGACGCCGCCCATCTTGAATCCCAGCATCGGGCGGCGCGCCTCGATGTTGATGAGCATGCCCGGCCCCATCGAGTTGACCGCCGTGATCGCGTCCGCCCCGGCCTCCTCGGCGGCGCGCGCCACTTCGGCGATGGCCGGGACGTTCGGCGAGACCTTGATGAAGAGCGGCTTCTTCGTGACCTTGCGCACCGCCGAGGTGATCTCGAACGTCGCCTCCGGCGTGCTCTGCCCGGCCAGCGTGCCGTAGCCGGGCGTGTGCGGGCAGCTCAGCGGCAGCTCGATCGCGGCGAACGGCAGCGCGGTCATGCGCCCGGCCACGCGGCAGAACTCCTCCGCGTTCGTCCCGATCACGCTCGCGATCACCGGCGCGCCGACGTCGTCGAGTTCTGCGAACTCCTGCAGCGCCTCCTCGAGTCCCGCATTGCTGTACCCGACCGCGTTGATCAAGCCGGCCTCGAAGGTGAGGATCGTCGGGTTCGGGTGTCCGCCGCGCGGCAGCTCGCTGATGGACTTGATCGTCACCGCGCCGGCGCCCGCGCGCGCCACGCGGCGCAGAATGCTCTTGCACGTCCCGAGCACGCCCGAGGCGAGCACGGTCGGGTTCTTCAGCGCGATGCCGCAGAGGCTCGTCGTCAAGTCGGGCACGGCAATCCTCGATGGACGATGGACGACAGACGATAGACCATGGACGATGGTCAAGGACGCTTACGGGAGTTTATCAGCCGACGCGGTGGTCTTGCAAGTAATGGGTGCGAACCGCTTAGAAGTCCGTCAGTTTTGCCGCCAGGCGCTCGAAATGGGCGCGATTGAAGGAGGCGATTTCGTCCGCGCCGGTCGCCAGGGCGGCGGCGACGATGTAGGCATCGGCGAAGTGCACGCCGCTCCGCTTCGCCAGAGCGACGGCCTCCGCGGCGAGATTGGCATCCAGCAATCTTAGTCCCTGGAACGCACAAATAGCCGAGAGAATGTCCAGGATCTTTTCTCTGGGAAAATCATAGCTTGCCCGAAGCGTCCATGCGACCTCGAACAGGACTGGTGGACCGGTGACGAGCGCCACCTTGCCTTCAGCGGCGCGGCGGAACAAGGCGGCTGCCTTCTCGTGCTGGCGGGCGTCGTCGCTGGTGAATAGTCGCAGGAAGACGTTCGAGTCCACAAAAACAGTTCTCACCGCGCGATCCCTCTCACGTGCGCAGCGACTGCCTTGAGCATGCGCCTTTCTTCCTCCTCAGGCGGAAGCGCCTTTCCTGCAACGCCCGCGAATTCAAAAAGGTCCGGCGCGCGCTTGACGACAATCGCTTTGTCCTCGAGTTCGATCACGATCCGGTCATGCGGCTTGATGCCCAGCTTTCGCCTGAACGCAATCGGCAGGGTGATCTGCCCTTTGACGGAGATGGTGGAAACCGGCATGGCAGTCTTCCTTTCATGACATATTCTTTACTTATGATACATGGTAAAGCGAATTCTGTCAAGTTAAACGTCGGCCGGCGATGGCGCCGTCAACGGATCGCAGTGCACTTCGAGCACATCCAGTTCCCGGCAATCGCACGGCGCGCGCAGGATGGCGCTGAGGGACGGATTCGTCCGGCCTTCGTCGCCCGAGATGAGTTCCTTGATGTACGTCCCGGACTGGACGCGCACGGTCAGCTCGAACCGGCGGACCGTGGGGCCGGGTTCGGAGATTTGCACGGAGCAGGTCCGGACAGTCCGCCGGCGCACGAGGTTCGCCCGGCGGTGCAGCACGCGGCGCGGCGTTTCCTGGCGCAGGACCACGTCGCGCAGGGCGCCGAGCCGCTCCACCGCCGCGCGCGGGACCGGCACAAGGCATTCCACCGCCGCGCGGTACGACTTGTCCGGGCTCATGCGGAGCATGCGGTCGAGCAGGCCGCGGTCGGCGAACCGGAGTTGCTCCACCTCGACCTCGCCGGTGAGCGTCCGGTTGAGCGCCTCCTGGATCGGCGCGAGGTCGAACGTCCGGACGCGCGGCATCTCCAATTCGAGCACGAAGGGCCGCCCGCGGCCGAGCATCCGCGCGTCCACGTCCTCGCGGCCGACCGAGTGCATCTTCGTCCCCGTGCCTCGGCCCTTCGACAACCGTTCAGGGCCGCCCTGAGTTGGGTCGAATGGGCGGCAGATCGGCAGGATCGGCGCTGCGACGAGTTCCTCCACGCTCCGCTGGTACCGCTTGCCCGTTCCGCCGCACACTTCGCAGCCCACGCCGTGGCAATGGCGGCAGGGCCACTTGCTCTGCGGGATCTCGCGCGAGAGTTTTCGATAGCGCCCATAGATGAGCAGCGGCTGCAGGCGCTGGACGCGCGCGCCGCCGGCCGGGTAGGCCAGCTCGATGCGGATCACCGCGCGCTCCAGCGACGCCACCAGGCCCGGCGCGGTCCGCTCAAGGCACTGGCCGACGCGCCGGTTGACCTCCGACTTGGTCGCCAGCGCCTCTTCCGCCGTCACCGGCCCGGCGACGCGCGTCCCGAGCCAGAACGTGTCGAACTCGTATTCGGAACGCAGCCGGAGCACCTCGCGCGCAAACGCCTGAATCATTTCATCCGATATGGGATTCATCGCGCGTCCATTATACAGGGCGACGGCGAAGACGGCGACAAATGAAGACTAATTTTGGAACCACAGATGGACACAGATACGAATCGCTCTTGTTTTTTCTGCTTATCTGTGGTCATCTGTGGCGACAGGCAGCGCTCGGCCGCTCGCGCCGTCGCTCCGTGGTTTCAATCCACGACAGGTTGGTTGCAACGATGGTCAATGAACTTACAGCCGATTCGCCTCTGCCCCCGAGCCGCCCTGAGGAAACTCGAATGGGCGGCAAGCGCGTCGTCGTCGGCATGTCCGGCGGAGTGGATTCCTCGACGGCGGCGGCGCTGCTCCAGCGGCAGGGATACGAAGTCATCGGCGTGGGCCTTCGCCTTCCGCTGCTCCAAGCCGGCCTGCCCGCCGCGGCGGGCTGCAATTCACCGCGCCGGTGCTGCGGACCGGCGGCGATGGAGGACGCGCGCGCCGTGGCGAACCAGCTCGGCATCCGCTTCGCCGCGCTCGATTACCAGGAACTCTTCAGCCGGGAAATCATCGAACAGTTCTTCCGCGCTTACGCCGAAGGCCGGACGCCGAACCCGTGCGCCGAGTGCAACCGCCTCATCAAATTCGGCCGCCTCCTGGAATTCGCCAGGATCATCGGCGCGGACTTTCTCGCCACCGGCCATTACGCGCGCACCGCGCTCGATCCGCAGAGCGGGCGACACCTGCTGCTCAAGGGCGCGGACCGCGAGAAGGACCAGTCCTATTTCCTCTACGGGCTTTCGCAGGAGCAGCTCGCCGCCGCGCTCTTTCCGCTCGGCGCGATGACCAAGGAGGAAACGCGCCGCCTGGCGCGCTCCTTCGGCCTGCCCGTCTCCGAAAAGCCCGGCAGCCAGGACATCTGTTTCCTGGGCGAGGGCGACTACCGTTCGCTGCTGGCCGAACGCCATCCGGAATCGCTGCAGCCCGGCCCGATCGTGGACCTGCGCGGCCGCGTGCTGGGGACTCACAAGGGCGTCGCCGGGTTCACCGTCGGCCAGCGGAAATCGCTGGGCATCGCGGCCGGCGCGCCGCTGTACGTCCTGGCCCTCCGCCCCGCCGCGCGCACCGTCGTCGTCGGGACGAAGGAGGAATTGCAGCAGGAGAAGTTCACCGTCGCCGAAATCAACTGGATCGCGTTCGATCCACCGCCGGACAACCTTGAAGCGGAAGTCAAGGTCCGCTACCGCCAGCCCGAGCAACCGGCCGCGATTCGCATGCTCGCCCCGGGCCGAGCCGAAGTCCGCTGGCACAGCCCGCAGCCCGCAGCCGCGCCGGGCCAATCCGCCGTCTTCTACAGAGGCGAGGGCGTCCTCGGCGGCGGGATTATAGAGTGACGCCGCCGCGCCGCGATCGTGCGAGGATTGACATGGTGATCCTGCGTCTGCACTTGTAATCGCACACAATAGCCTTAGCCAGAGGAGTTGACAATATATCCGTTCTGACATATAACGGAGTGCGTGAATGTCCAGTAAGACGCTTATGAAGAGGCGATGTCATGAAGAAACTGAAAAATGGGTGGGTCGAGGGAACGGCTCAGGAGCTCCTGGACTTGTCGGATTCGGACATGGAGTACATTGAGACGAAGCGCGCGTTGGCCGCATGTCTGCGCGACCTGCGAAAAGCCAAGCATTTGACGCAGGTGAAACTCGCAGCCCGCCTGCACACGAGTCAATCCCGCGTGGCCAAGATGGAGGCCGGCGATCCGACCGTTTCCATGGATCTGTTGTTTCGGTCGCTCTACCGGATCGGCGCTACTCGGCGCAAAGTGGCCTCGGCTCTCTGACAGGTTTCATGCGTCCATTTCCCGCCGCCCCGTTTCCCCTCCGTCACGTCTGTTTCGGCGCCGGGTAGTGGTACTCCGCCATCGCCGGCGCAAAGAAATCAAAGTGGCTCGCACTCCTGTCCCGCTTCCACCGCCCGACCGAGTCAGGGCGCACAACGATCCTCGCCAGCTCCATGCCCAGGAATTCTCTCAGGCGGGCGAGGGTATTGTCCTGATCGAGAATGAAGTCCTCGAACCGCACCTCGATCCAATTCGCGGGCTTGGGGGTGGCCTTGACGATGTCGTACTGGTACTTCCACGAGATCGCGCGCCGGAGCAGCAGGTCGTCCGTCTGCGGATACTGGATGCCGAAATCGGCGAGGTCGTCGGTCAGGTGGCTCCCCAGGATGCAATCGCGCGGGTCGCGGATCCAGAAGATGTACCGGGCCGCCGGGAACATCCGCACGATCCAGGGATAGGCCAGCGTCGTCTCCGGGAGCTTCCAGCCGCGCTCCCCGGATTTGCTGCGGAGGACCGACACGAGGTACGCGTGGACCAGCGTCGTGAATTCCTCGGGGATGGGCATCGTCTGCAACCGGCTGAAATCCCACTCCAGCCCGCCTTTCCAAACCACCTGGCGGGCTAGGAGGCGGCACGCATCGTAGAGGTGCTGGGCCGGCAGCAGGTCGCCGGAGTCGTTGAGCATGTCGCCCATGAAAACGCCGCTGGCCGAAAGCGTGTGAGACATCGCCCGGGTGCCCGAATGTCCCCGGCCGATGATCGTGATCAGCTTCAGCCGGCTGTCATCTTCACTTTCGACCTGCCCGAAGTGCGCCGGTTCGGCAGGCGACAGATGCGCCTGTCCGTCAATCTCCAGCCGTCTCGAGAGCCGCCTCCGCGCATCGTGGACACGATTGAAACACCATTCCTGCGAGCGTGAAGGCAAAAGCAGTATCAGCGGCCGGAGCAGCGTGTAATAGAAGGCCATGGCCCACGCGCGCACCGCCAGCTTCAGGTTGTGCGTCTGCGCTGAGATGCCGCGAATCGGGTGATTCTGTCGCGCGTCGGCGGAATCAGGAAGTTCTGTCAAATCACGGCCTTCGAGGCGACTGTCAGACGCCCAACGTTAATTTCCGACGACCGAGGTTACGCCGGGTAAACCGGAATCTGCCAAAAGGCCGCCCGTCAGAAGGCGGCCGCTCATCAAGCGTGATATGCTAACGACCCAGGTCACCCGCGTCAAGGAACTCTTCGGCGGTCTGCCGGCCCTGAACGGTTTTCAAAGTGCTGACCCGGCCGAGCCCGCCCGCCGACAATTTACCTGGCCGGCAGAATTCTAATGGTCGGAATGCGGCATTGGGCGGGATATCGTCCGGATTAATAAGGACAGGGAGCTATTGAAAAAGTCGTTCGCCTTGTCACTCTGAGCGCAGCGAAGAGTCTAAACCTCTGGCCTCGCCAGCGCCGGAGGTGTGAGACTCCTGGCTTCGTTCGAAATGACAGTTATTCAAACAGCCCCGCGGCCCTGATGAATCCCGTTTCGCAAGAGCCGGGGCTACAGATCCACCTGGAAACGGACGCCGAATATGTCCTCGTCGCCACCGTCTATACGCTTGCCCGGTGCGAGGTTATCGAACAGGTGCGAGCGAACGTAATTCAGCATCACGCGGACGTTCGGGTTGAGATACCAGTTCAGCCCGGCTGTCACATCGGCCATGCGTCCGCCCTGAATGTCCCCGTCGTTCAAGTCAATGTACGAGTACCGCGCCGCCAGCTCCCAGGCGCCCCAGCCGTACCGGCCGTCTTTGTTGCTCCCGAGGTTGTGCAGCGGATGAACCCAGTCGAAGCAGCCGTTGGTTTTGTTATAACCGCGATGCTCTCCGGTCAGGAAATAGCTGAGGAAGCCATAAGCGGCGCCGAACTGCACGTCTTTCTGCCCGGCCGTGCGCGTCACCTCGGCCTGCGCGCATTCTCCCTGGGCCGAGAACGGCCCGTACACGAAGGCGGCTTCCTGGTCGTAAAGCTGATACTCATGCACGCCGGCAATAGCGGCGGTGTTCACGAAGTACGAGGCCAAGTGCATTTCCGGCGCGCTGTAGAAATTGAGGGACGTGGCTTTCGTCGGATAGCGCATGCTGCCCGCAGCGCCGAGGTGCAGCAGCCCGAACGTCCCACCGTTCTTCTCGTCCTGGTACCAGGGCAAACCGGTGACGCGGGCGGTCGTGTCGTAGCCGCTGTCGGCCTGCGTGAAACCCTGGTTGGTCGAACTGCTGTTGCCGTTCCCGGTGCGGAACTCGCCGATCGCCCAGGTCGCCCGCTGGTCACAGACCGCGTTCGATAGCAGCATGCCCGTCTGGTATTGGGGCGTGAATGCGAACGTCGTACTGCGCTCCATGAACGTGTTGAAGTTGCTGTTCGTCACCGTTTCCAGATTGAACGGCTCCACGAGGTGACCGACCGTCACGGTCGCGAACGGCTGCAGCGCTGTCGTGCCGACGTAGGCGCGTGCGATCTGCACCGTGTCGCTCGTGACCGGGGTGGCCGTCGCGGCCTTGCCCGCGGCCACATTGCTCTGAACCGCGTTGATGCGTCCGGCAAAGTCCGCCTCCAACATGTAGAACGTGTTGCCGTAGATCGTGCCGTTCGTCAGGAGCCGCATACGCCGGGCCTCGTCGCCGTCCGCCTGGTTCCCCAGCGCGCTGGTCATCGTCGGCGCCTTGTACTTCTGAATGCCGCTGCCGGTGTGGAACCACTCGAAATCGTACTGGAGCGTGGCCCCGACGTGAATCGAGAACGCCTTATCGTCCGTTTCGAACCACAGGCCGTTGTTCCACTTGACGCCGAGACCCCCCGGCTCCGAGATGCGTTCGACCGCCTTGCGAAGCGAGTCATCCGGGTTGTTCGATTCGTTCGCCTTCTTCTCGAGTTCCGCCACCCGCTTCTTCAGCGCTTCCAGTTCCGCCTTCGTGTCGTCATCTTGCGCGCGGGCTGCAACGGGAAACAGGAGGCCCAGCATCAATACTGTTACCCCGATGCCCACGCTGACTCGCACGGCCTTCTCCTTGTTGGAATCCGGGACTTCAGAAGCAAGGAATTTATCGGCTATGAATGGCGTTGTCAAGGGAAAAGCGACATGGGATGGTCGGATTGTTGAAAGAATCAGGCTGCTCGCAGTGTGCCCGTCAGGGCAGACGAAACAGCGGCTGACGGCACCACTACACGCCGCGACTGCGTGATATCACACAGCCGATTGCGCGGTTTCACGCGCAAGCGGAGCTGCACGAAAGGCCTTTCGCCCGCAATTCAAGCCCTTTTCGCGTTTCTTCTTTTCCTTGGGTGATGGCACGAAGTTTGCTCCAGTTTTTTTGGACGAAATGTCATCATACTGAAGACGGCAACAAGATCGAAAGGATGCGGAAAATGGCCGCGAAGGTTCTTTCCAGAATTCTGATCGTCGCGGCGGCCTTTGTGCTGATCGCCGCGGCGGCGGTGGCGCTGCACCTGCGCGGCGCGGCGTCGAATCATGAGGGCCGCGCTGCGCTCGCAGCGCCGGGCGAGCCGAAGGCGCCGACGAAGGTGATGTACCACTGCCCGATGCACCCGAATTACATTTCCGATCATCCGGGCAAGTGCCCCATCTGCGGGATGGACCTGGTGCCGTTTACGCCCGGGGAGACGGAGCAGACGCCGCCTCAGCCGGGCCTCGAAACTCACGCGCCGCTCACGCTCAGCCCCGAGCGGCGGCAGTTGATCGGCCTGCAGCTCGGCACGGTGGAGAAGAGGCGCGTGACCCGCACGATCCGCGCGGCGGGCCGCGTGGAGTACAACGAAAAGACGCTGGCGACGGTCAGCCTGAAGTTCGGCGGCTGGGTCGAGGAGCTGATGGTGAAGTCGGTGGGCGAGACGGTGCGCAAGGGCTCGCCGCTGATGGCGATCTACAGCCCGGGTCTGCTCGAGGCGCAGCACAATTACCTCGTGGCGCGCGCGGCGCTGACGGCGCTGGGAAAGGACGCATCGGCGGACTCGCGCTCGCTCGCGGAGGAGATGCTCCGCAGCGCCCGGGAGCGCCTGCGGCTCTGGGATTTCACCGATGAGCAGTTGAAGGCGATCGAGTCGTCCGGGCAGGCCGAGCATGACGTGACAATCTTCTCGAAGGTGGATGGCGTGGTGACCGCGCGCAACGTGGCGCTCGGGAGCAATGTGGAGCCGGGCAGGGACCTCTTCCAGATCGCCGACTTGACGACGGTCTGGATGCTGGCGGATGTTTTCGAGTCCGAGGCGCCGCTGGTCAAAGTCGGGCAGCAGGCGAAGATCGAACTGATCGCCTTCCCCGGCGAGCCGCTGACCGGGACCGTGTCGTACATTTATCCCGCGCTCGACGAGTCCACGCGGACGCTGCGGGTTCGGCTGGAGTGCCCGAACCCGGACGGCCGGCTGAAGCCCGGGATGTTCTCGGCCGTCTCCATCGCCGTGGACCTGGGCGAGCAACTGGCGGTGGATGACGATGCCGTGCTGGACACCGGCCTGCGCCAGATCGTCTTCGTGGATAAGGGCGAAGGCCGGCTGGAGCCGCGCGAGGTGGTGGTCGGCGACCGCGCCGACGGACTGGCGATCATCGCCAAGGGCCTCGACGCGGGCGAGCGAATCGTAACGAGCGGGAATTTCCTGGTGGACTCCGAGAGCCGGATGAAGGCTGCGCTCAGGCAGGTGAGCGGCAAGGCGGAGCCGGCAGCGAAATCGGGCATGGCGGATATGCCGGGAATGTAGGCGAGGACGACGGGAAGGCGCATTGGCGCAGTTCGTCCTCGTCCTCGATCTCGTCCTCGTCCTCGGTCGTAATAAACGGCCGTTCGAGGACGAGGACGACGACGAGGACGAGGACGATAGAGGCAAAATGCGAGGCGCATCATGGTTAGCCGCATCATAGATTTCTGCGCGCGGAACAGGTTCCTCGTCATCGTCCTGACGGCGGCGGCGGTGGCGCTCGGGGTTTACTGTCTGCTGCACATCCCGCTCGATGCGGTGCCGGACCTCTCGGACACGCAGGTCATCATCTACTCGCGCTGGGACCGCAGCCCGGACGTGATCGAGGACCAGGTGACGTACCCGATCGTGTCGGCGATGCTCGGCACGCCGCGCGTCAAGGCGATCCGCGGATTCTCCGATTTCGGCTTCTCGTATGTCTATGTCATCTTCCAGGACGGGACGGACCTGTATTGGGCGCGCAGCCGGACGCTCGAATACCTAAGCAAAATCCAGCCGCGCCTGCCGGAGGGCGTGCGCACGGAACTCGGCCCGGACGCGACCGCCGTCGGCTGGGTTTACGAATACTCGGTCGTGGACCGGAGCGGCCAGAATAACCTGGCGCAGTTGCGCTCGTTCCAGGACTGGCGCCTGCGCTACTGGCTCCAGAGCGTGCCGGGCGTCGCCGAGGTCGCCTCGATCGGCGGATTCCAGAAGCAGTACCAGGTGAATCTCGATCCGGTCGCGCTCCAGGCGTACCATGTGCCGATTTCGAAAGTGGTGGATGCCCTCCGCGCGGGGAACAACGACGTGGGCGGACGGCTGGTGGAGATGTCCGGCGCGGAGTACATGGTGCGCGGACGCGGCTACGCCAAATCGGTGAAAGACATCGAGGAGATCGCCGTCGGCGCGTCGCCGGAAGGCGTGCCGATCCTGGTGAAGAACCTCGGCCGCGTGGCGCTCGGGGCGGACATCCGCCGTGGCGTGGCCGACCTCGACGGCCAGGGCGACACGGTCGGCGGCATCGTGGTCATGCGCAGCGGCGAGAACGCCCTGTCCGTTATCCAGCGCGTGAAGGCCAAGTTCGAGGAGATCAAGCCCTCGCTGCCGCCGGGCGTCGAGATCGTGCCGACCTATGACCGCTCGCGGCTGATCCGCGAGTCCATCTCGACGCTGACTGACGAACTGATCGCCGCGCTGATCATCGTCAGCATCGTCATCCTCATCTTCCTCTGGCACATCCCCTCGGCGATTGTGCCGATCATCACGATCCCCATCGCGGCGTTGCTGGCGTTCATCCCGATGTACCTGCTCGGCGTGACCGCGAACATCATGTCGCTAGCCGGCATCGCCGTCTCGATCGGCGTCCTGGTGGATGGAGCGATCGTCGAGGTCGAGAACGCGTACAAGAAACTGGAGCTATGGGTGGAAGGCGGGCGCGTCGGCGATTTTCACGAAGTGCGCCTCCGCGCGCTCAAGGAGGTCGGCCCGTCGGTCTTCTTCTCGCTGCTGGTGATCGCGGTGGCGTTCATCCCGATCTTCGCCCTCGAGGACCAGGAAGGCCGCCTCTTCAAGCCGCTGGCCTATACCAAGACCTTCACGATGGCCATCGCCGCGCTGCTGGCGGTCACGCTCGACCCGGCGGTGCGGATGCTCTTCGCGCGGATGGACTGGGTCCACTTCCGGCCGGGATGGATGTCGTGGATTTTCAACCAGGTCACCGTCGGGCGATACTACCGCGAGGAGAAGCACCCGGTCAGCCGCGTTCTCTTCCGCCTGTACGAAGGCCCCTGCCGCTTCGTCATCCGGCACCGCGTCGCGACCGTGATCGTGGCGGCCCTGCTCGTGCTGCTGACGATCCCGGTCTATCTCAGCCTCGGCAGCGAGTTCATGCCGCCGCTCTGGGAAGGCGACCTGCTCTACATGCCGACGACGCTGCCGGGCCTCTCGGTCACGGAGGCGCAGCGGCTGATGCAGCGGATGGACGAGGTGCTGATGACGGTCCCGGAAGTGGACCGCGTCTTCGGCAAGGCCGGCCGCGCCGAGACCTCGACCGACCCGGCGCCGTTCTCGATGATGGAGACGACGATCCTGCTCAGGCCGCCGGCGCAGTGGCGGCCCAAGGAGCGCTGGTACTCGAACTGGCCGCGCTGGATGCAGGCGCCGTTCCGCCCGGTCTGGCCGGACCACATCAGCAAGGACGACCTGATCGCGGACATGAACGCGAAGATGCAGTTCGCGGGCGCGGCGAATGCCTGGACCATGCCGATCCAGACGCGCATTGACATGCTCAGCACCGGCGTCCGCACGCCGATCGGGATCAAGGTTCTCGGCGGCGACCCGAAGCAGATCGAGGACATCGGCACACGGATCGAATCGGTCCTCAAGAACCAGCCGGGTATCCGCAGCGTGTATGCCGAACGCGCGGCGAGCGGCTTCTTCCTGGATTTCGAGCTGCGGCGCGACCGCCTGGCGCGCTATGGGCTTTCCATCGGCGATGCGGAGATGGTGATCACCTCCGCCATCGGCGGCGAGACGGTGACGACCACCGTCGAGGGCCGCGAGCGCTACGGCGTGAACGTCCGCTACGCGCGCGAGCTGCGCGACGACCTGCCCGCGCTGCGCCGCGTCCTCGTCCCGACGCCCTCGGGCGCACAGGTCCCGCTCGAGGAACTGGCGGAGCTGCGGCTCGTCCAGGGGCCCGGAATGATCCGCGACGAGAACGGCATGCTCGCCGGCTACGTCTACGTGGACACCGCCGAGAGCGACATCGGCGGCTTCGTCGGCCGCATCAAGGCCGTCGTGGACCGCGAGATCCATCCGCCGGTGGGCTGCTCGCTCCAGTGGAGCGGCCAATATGAAAACATGCTCCGCGTCAAGCAGCGCATGCGGGTCGTCGTCCCGATCACGCTCTTCCTGATCTTCGTGCTGCTCTACATGAACACGAAGTCGCTTTTCAAGGCGCTGCTCGTCATGTTGGCCGTGCCGTTCTCGGCCATCGGCGCCATCGGGCTGCTCTACGTGCTGGGCTACAATATCTCGATCGCGGTCTGGGTCGGGCTGATCGCGCTGCTGGGGCTGGACGCGGAGACCGGCGTCTTTATGCTCCTCTTCCTGGACCTTTCCTACCACGAGCGCGTGCGCCAGGGAAAGATGAAGAGCTTCGAGGACCTGACCGAGGCGGTCGTTTACGGAGCGGTGAAGCGCATCCGGCCCAAGATGATGACGGTCTGCGCCGCGATGGTCGGCCTGCTGCCGATCATGTGGTCGGCCGGCGCCGGCGCCGACATGATGAAGCGCGTCGCCGCGCCCCTCGTCGGCGGGCTGGCCACGAGCTTTATCCTGGAGCTGCTCGTCTATCCGGCGGCATACACGATATGGAAGTGGCGGTTTGAGATGCGTCGCGGGAGCGCGCAATCGGCCTCGTCCGCGTCCTCGTCCTCGTCCTCGAATTGATGTTCCGAACGGCCGAGGACGAGGACGACGACGAGGACGAGTACGATTGGGGCAGCACTTTCCAGCCTTTCGCGGGTTATGATACACTCACTGTCTGAGGCCAAGAACCCATGAACGCTTTCAAACGAGTTCTGTTTCCGCTCGCGCTGGTGGCGCTGGCCGGCTGCGCCCTGCGCCCCGCGGGCGAGGACGCCGAGCGGCAGCGCGCCGCCGAGGAGGGCCGGCCGTTCACCGATACGGTCGTTCTGCCGATTCTTCCGGAGAACCCGACGCCGGAGGAGTATCTGCATTTCGCCTTTCTCCGCAACGCCGACCTCCACCGGCGCTATTGGGAATGGCGCGCCGCCATCGAGCGCATCCCGCAGGATTCCAGCTTCCCGAACGTCGCGCTCCCGTTCAGCGTCCTGTTCAGCGGCGGGAAGCAAAAGCTCTGGGACCGGACCACGCTGGGCATCAGCAACGATCCGATGAGCGACATTCCCTTCCCGACGAAGCTCTCGACCGCCGGACGGAAGGCGCTCCAGGAGGCGCGCGCGGCCGGCCTGCGCTTCGAGGCGGCCAAGTTCCTTCTCCAGTTGCGCGTACTATCCGCCTGCGACGACCTGGCGCTGCTCGCCGAGACGATCCGCCTCCGGCAGGCCGACGCGGAACTCCTCCGCCTGATAGTTCGCCTGGCGGCGGTGCGCGCGCAGACCGGCGGCGGACAGCCGGATATCCTCCGGGCCCAGACATCGCTCGACATGACCGAGAACGACCTGGCTAATCTGCGGACGCAAGTCGCGGGAGTCGCCGCGAAGCTCAACGCGCTCCTCGGGCGTCCCGCGACCGATCCGGTGCCGCTCCCGACGAGCCTGCCGCCTCTGCGGCCGCTGCCGGTGGCCGACGCGGACCTGATCCGCCTCGCCTCGGAGCGCAGCCCCGCGCTGCAGGCGCTCGCTCGCGAAGTCGCCGGCAAAGAGGAGGCGCTCTCGCTGGCGAAGCAGGCCTATCTCCCGGACTTCGGCCTGTCGCTCAGCGTCACCGGCAGCGTCGCGCAGACGCTCGGCGGCATGCTCGTGCTGCCCACGCGCCTGGAGGCGATCCGCGCCGGCATCGAGGAAGCGCGCGCCAACCTCCAGGCCGCCGCGGCCGCGCGCACGCAGTACGAGCGCGACCTCGCCGCCAGTTTCGTGCTCAACCTCTATGCCCTGCGCAACGACGACCGCCAGATCAAGCTGTTCGACGAGACCATCATCCCGCGCGCCCGGCAGATGATCGAGCTGGCTCAGAACTCCTATTCGACCGGTCAGCTCCCGTTTGCGGACCTCGTCGAAGCGGAACGCGAACTGCTCAACGCGCGGCTGGTCACCGCTCAACTCGTCGTAGAGCGCGACAAGGCCCTCCTCGCCATCGAGTCCTGGTCCGCCGTGGACGCGGAAGCGATGAAGCCGAGAATAGCTGAGTAAGGAATATCCAATTTCCAAGTTCCAATTTCCAACTGCGCAGCATCCGGTACTAATTGGATATTGGAAATTGGGATTTGGAAATTGCTGAATGTCCTGGCGGCAGCGCAGGATTTCGGAGTCCGATGACAACCCATTATTCTCTGCCGGTTCGGACGCCGCGGGGTCTCAGAATACGACTCGTCGTTCTGCCGGCGCTCGTCGCGGTTCTTCTGGCGATGGCAGGCTGCGGCTTCTTCAGTCCGTTGCCGCAGAGGTGCACGGTAGCCGAGCGCGTGCAGGCCTTCCCGACCGGCCGCCTTCCCATCCGCGAGCCGGTCCGGCTCTACTGGGACTCGCACCTGATCCCGTTTATCGAGGCGCAGCGCGACGACGACCTGGCGTTCGTCCTCGGCATGGTGCATGCGCATCTGCGGCTGGGGCAGATGGAGATGATGCGCCACATCTCGCAGGGCCGTCTCGCGGAGATGCTCGGACCGTCCGCGGTCCCGATGGACTATTCGCTGCGCATCCTCAACGTCGGCCGCGCCTCCGCCGAAATCTACCGTGCGATGCCGCCGGAAACCCGCCTCTGGCTCGACGAGTTCGTCCGCGGCGTCAACTTCTACCAGGGCCGTCTGCGCGAACTGCCGCTCGAGTTCAAGGTGATGGGCCTCGGCCGCGAGCGCTGGACGCCGGAGGACATCATCACGATGGAGCGTTTCGCCGGCGTGGACGTCAACTGGATCACCGAGTTCCTGCTGCTGCCGATCCGCGGCAAGCCGTACTACCGCGAAGTCTTCGAGAAATTCCGCGCCGCCGGCGCCGCTTCACTGCCCTCGTTTGCCGGACCGGACGCGACGGTGTCGCTCGCCGGCGCGCTCGGCGGCCTGAGCCGGTCGGGCAGCAACGCCCTGGCCGTCTCCGGCGGACGCAGCGCCACCGGCGGCGCGATCCTCGCCAACGATCCGCACGTCGCGATCATGATCCCGAACAGTTGGATCATCGTCGGCTGCCGTTCGCCCTCGTATCACACCATCGGCATGATGTTCCCCGGCGTCCCGTTCGTCGCCATCGGCCGCAACGAGCACGTCGCGTGGGGCGGCACCAACATGCGCGCGGCTTCGAGCGACCTCTACGATCTCTCCGCCGAGCCTCCCGGAACGATCACGCCGCGGCAGGAGACGGTCCGCGTGCGGTGGTGGTTCAACCGCAGAGTCACCGTGCGCGAATCGCCCCTCGGGCCGGTCATCAGCGACTCGCCGACGCTGGCCGGCTACCGCGGCTCGCCGCTGGCGCTGCGCTGGGTCGGCTACGAGCCGACCGACGAGTTCACCGCGGTCCTCAAGGCCAACCGCGCGCGGAACTGGGACGAGTTCCGCGAGGCCTTCCGCGATTACGGAATCCCCGGGATGAACGTCCTGTTCGCCGACGACCGCGGCGACATCGGGCAGATCATGGCTGTCCGCGCTCCGGTCCGGCCCGACGCGGCGCCGGAGGACGTGGTGCTGAACCCGGCCGATCCGGCCTGCCTGTGGCAGGGCTTCAAGGGGCCTTGCGATCTGCCGCAGGGATGGAATCCGCCGGCCGGCTTCCTGGCCTCGTGCAACAACCTGCCGGCGCGGTCGAATCCGGCGGTCGGCTGGCTCTTCTCGTCGAACGACCGCGTCGCGCGGACCGGCGCGCTGCTCGGCGCGACGGGGAAAGTGTCGCTCGACCAGGTGAAGGCCGTTCAGGCCGACGTTTATTCCGCCAGCGACTTCACCCTGCGCGACCTCTTCCTGCGCCGCATCGCCGCCTGCGGCCTGCAGGAGGAACTCGACCGCCGCCACCCGCAATTCATGGCGGCCCTCGCCGGCTGGGACGGCTACTACGATGCGGACTCAGCCGGCGCGGTGGCGTTCCAGGCATTGCTCTATCACTTCGCCGACGCGTACTACTCGAAGCGCTACGACAAGCCCATGGCGCAGATGCTCCTGAAATCCGCCTTCGCGCGCGAGTTCCTCACGAGCGACCTGGCGGAGCCGCCTTCGCCGAACGCCTCGCCGGTGGACCAGCCCGCCGAGATGTGCGCCCTGCTCCGGGACGCGGTCGCCCGAGCGGCGGAATCCGCAAAGCCGTTCCGCAACTGGGGCGAGATGCACCGCCTTGAGATTGCGCACATCTTCAGCGCGGTCCCGTACATCGGCGGTAAATACCGCCTGGCGGACTATCCGGCGGCCGGCGCGAATGAAACGCTCTGGAAAACCGCCCACCCGCTGACCGCCTGGAAGAATTCCGCCACCTACGGCGCGGTCGCGCGCGCGATCATGGACCTCTCGGACGCGGAGGAAAACTACTTCGTTCTTCTCGGCGGCCAGGACGGCCGGCTCCGCAGCGACGCCACGCTCGACCAGGTCCCGCTCTGGCTCAGCCGGCAATACATCAAAGTGCCGCTGTCGGCGGAGTCCGTCCGGAAGAGCTTCGAGTTCAGCGTGGAGTTGACGCCCGACCGGTGAGGAGGCGCCTTGCGACTTACGCCTGTGCCAGCACCGCCTCGAACGGCCGGCTGCCCAGCAGGACGCCGTTGCAGTAGAAGTCGCAGGAATAGCGTCCCGGCGCGGGCAGCGGCAGGTTCTGGATGTTGAAGGCCAGCTCCACGACCGCCAGCGGGTTGGGGAACTCGATTGTGCCGGAGAGTTGCACCTGCGGCGGATCCTCGGCATCCGCCTCCTTGCGCACTATCTTCAACTGCCCCGACGCCTTGCCGTGGCCGTCCGTCAGCGAGATGAAGACCTGCAACTGCGGATGCGTGCAGGGGAAGCCCTTCGTCGAGATGCGGCTGAACAGCCCGATCAGGCTGTGCTTCCGCGTCGTCAGGTCCTGGATGACCTGGTCGCAGATGAGGAGCGCCAGCAACGTCGGCGGCGGCTGATCCAACGCGGGCCTCCCTTTCTGGGCATCCGCTTCTTCGCGCCACTCCTGCGCCGCGGAGATCCGGGCGAACTCTACGGATAGATTCCGCGGATCCGCGTCGCCTCAGCCACGCGCGACACGGCCAGCGAGAGCGCGGCCTGGCGCAGCGAGCACTTCTCCTGGTCGGCGCGCTTCTGGACGTCGTGATAGGCGCGCTGCATCACGTCGCGCAGTTCGAGGTTGACCTCGCGCTCGCTCCAGAAATAGGACTGGAGGCTCTGCACCCACTCGAAGTAGCTGACGGTGACGCCGCCGGCGTTGGCCAGGATGTCGGGCAGGACGGCGATGCCGCGCGATTCGAGGATGGCGTCGGCGTCGGGAGTCGTCGGGCCGTTGGCGGCTTCGGCGACCACGCGCGCCTTGAGCTTCTTCGCGATGGGCGCGGTGATCTGGTTTTCGAGCGCCGCGGGGACGAGGACGTCGCACGAGGTCGTCAGCAGTTCCTCGGTGCTGATCTTCGCGCTGCCGGGGAATCCGACGACGCTGCCGGTCTTCTGCTTGTGCTTGAGGACGGCGACCGGGTCGAGCCCCTTGGGATTGATGATGCCGCCGCGCGAGTCGTTGACGGCCAGGATCGTATAGCCGACTTCGTTGAGCAGCCGGGCGGCGATGGCGCCGGCGTTGCCGAAGCCCTGCACGACGGCGGTCGGATCGTTCAGCGGGATGCCGTATCGCTTCGAGGCGGCCTGGATGACGAACAGGCATCCGCGCGCGGTGGCCTCGTTGCGGCCGAGCG
>Ga0187876_1000125_pt1 | contig 76354 bp, 67 predicted proteins | sample June2016WEW_17_4_FD_133000 | JGI IMG/M metagenome (GOLD analysis project Ga0187876, IMG submission 133000) | Peatland microbial communities from SPRUCE experiment site at the Marcell Experimental Forest, Minnesota, USA - June2016WEW_17_40 | ecosystem: Environmental > Terrestrial > Soil >... | reverse complement strand
TGCTCCGCGAACGCCTGCGTCCCGATCTGGTATGGGTAGTCCCAGCGATGCCAGAGGACGCCGGCGCGGAACTGCTGGCTCTCCCAGCGCAGGCAGCGCTTCTCCACCTCGCTGATGCGGAAGGCCTCGGCGCCGAAGAACTGCGAATTCCACTCTGCCAGGCATAGCTCCCAGGGAACCACCGCGCTTCCCCATTCGCGCGCGCCCCTGTACCATCCGCGGTACATGGCGAAGTCCCAGCCGCCCGGCGCGGCGAATTCGGTCAGGAAGAGCGGCTTGACGCCGTCGGTGGCCCAGTGCTCGAACCAGTCGTCGAGCTCCTGGATCGGGACGAAGTTCGGGTAGAAGTTGTTGGTGTGCATCGAGCCCAGGTTGCCGGAGGAGTGGTGGTAGACGATGCGCTCCGGGTCGAGCCGGTTCACGATCGCCTGCGCCCGCAGCGCGTGCTCGGCGCCGGCCTTCGCCCACGGTTCCTTCCGAGGATCCTGAATGCCGTCAATCATGTCCGGATTCATATCCTCCACGTAGCCGAGGGAGTTGTGGCTCATGGCATAGGCGACGACCGAGGGATGGTTCTGGGCGACGCGCACGTAGAACTCGGCGTGCCGGGCATAGCCGTTATTGCGGTCGGCGTCCGGGTCCTTCCAGTCGTACTGGGCGAAGTGCGGCTGCGGAAGCGCGAAGAGCATCCCCACGTCGTCGGCTGCGCGCAGCACCTCCGCATAGCTGACGTGCGTGCCCGGCTCGCAGCCGTAGTTGTGGCCGTAGACGAAGTTGATGCCGAAGCTCTTCAGGCGCAGCAGGATTTCCTTGGTGCCTTCGTAGCTCGCCGCGACCGCGCCGAGCGCCGTGCTGTCGCACGGGACCACGGAGAGGAAGATGCGGCTGCCGTTCAGGTAGAAGTCCCGCCCGCTGATCCAGAACTCGCGGAAGCCGAACTGGACCGGGACGGCGGCATCCAGCGCGTTTCCGGCGGAGTCGAGAAGCGAGAGGCTGACCTGGTACGTGTTCTGAGGGGTGTGGGTGTCCCACAGCTTCTCCGGCTTCCAGCTCTCGGCAAAGGCGATGCGCCCATCCTTCAGGTCGTCCGCGGTGAATGGCTTGCCTGTGAACTCCTGGACGGGCCGGCCGTGGTCGGCGACCTCAGCTTTCAGCGAATACTGCTGACCCGCGGCGAGTCCCTTCAGCGCTGCCTCGAACGAGATCTCCCAGCGACGCACCGAGGTATCCACCTTCACGTCCGCGATGCGCGGCCCCGCCGGCGTGGCGAACAGCCAGACATCGCCGCACAGGCCGCGCCGCTGCACGCTGCCCTCGACTTCTTTGGGCGCGTAGGTGTCGCTGTGCGACATCATGACCGCCTTCAGCGGCAGTGCGATGACGAGCAGGCTGAGCGTGCATGTGTCGCCGGGGCGGCACTGCGCGGTGAGATCCACATCGCCGCCCGGGAACCGTATCTCGCCGGCCGCCTTGCCGTCTACGTAGACCGCGGCCGTGGAATTGACGTAATCGGCGGACAGCGCAATCCGGCGCCCGGCCCATTCGCCTGGAATGGTGATTTCCCGCTGGTACCAGGCGGCGGTGATCTTCTCCAGCTTGATGTCCTTCCACGCCGGATGAGCGAAGCAGGTCTGGCAGTCTTCCTGGTCCCACTGCTGAAGCCCCGGCCAGAACCCGGGCACTTTGAAGTAACCCCAATCGCCCTCGGGCGGCGGGCCTGCGAAATCCCGGGCCGGCTTCCAGCGCCACAGGCCGTTAATGCAGATACGCTCGCGCGTCGGCGTGGCTTCACGATACGCCTTGGCGAGGTCCCAGACCGCCTTCACTCCCTTCGGCAATTCGACCGAGGATTCTGCTTGGCAGAGACCGCATGCCGCGCTGACGAACAGCACCGCGGCAGCGACCCATCGTTTTACCTCGACTGGGCGCACGTGAGCTTTCATTATCCGGCGCTCCGATCCACATAACCCGGGACTCGTCATTTGACCGACCTTCGCGAACAGTCAACGCTCGAACATTAGATTGTAGGCTTGAAGCGTTCGTTGTCAAGTCGTACACTGGTCACAGCCGTGCCGGTGTTAGCGGTCTCGATCATAGAGTGTGAAAAACGGAGCGCGGAATGCCGAAGGAATGTCCCATCGAAAGCATCACATGGAACAAGATCGGGCACCTGGTCGTGCGCGTGAGGGGACGCGAGCAGCCTTACGTTGAGGCGAAGGTGGCCCGATGCTTTCCGTGGTCGGTGCCGGAGACGTACATCTCCATTCGGGACAAGGACGGAAAAGAGATCGCGCTGCTGAACTCCGCCGACGACCTGGACGAGGCGAGCAAAACGGTTCTGCTGCGGGAACTGAGGGAGAAGATGTTCGCGCCGAAGATTCTGCGCGTGGCGGACTGCAAGGAGGAATTCGGCGTGACCTCCTTCACCGCCGAGACCGACCGCGGCATGGTCACGTTTCAAGTCCGCAGCCGCGACGACGTGCGCGTCCTGTCCAGTACGCGCGCCCTCTTCCGCGATGCGGATGGAAATACGTATGAGCTGGCCGACCTGAACGCGCTGGATGCTGCCGGACAGAAGTGCATGCAGAATTACTTCTAAGCCGCCAAGAGGCGCAGGTCCGCATCCGCCGCGCTTTATGCTCCGATGGCCATAACGGACTGCAGCTCGACCTGCGTCTTCAGCAACTTCGCGTAGATCCCGCCTTCCTTGTGCGACAGTTCCTCGTGGGAGCCTTGCTCCGCGATTTCGCCCTTGTCGAGAATGATGAGCCGGCTCGTGCGCCGCAGAGTCGAAAGCCGGTGCGCAATCGCGATGGTGGTCCTCCGCGCCGTCAGGCGGTCCAGCGCTTCCTGAATCTGCCTTTCCGCCTCCGTATCCACGGAACTGGTGGCCTCGTCGAGGATGAGGATCGCCGGATCGTGCAGGATGGCGCGGGCGATGCTGATCCGCTGCCGCTCGCCGCCGGAAAGGGTCTGACCGCGCTCGCCCACCATCGTGTCGTAGCCGTCCGGGAAGCCGACGATGAAATCGTGCGCGTTGGCGGCCCTGGCGGCCGCGATGATGTCATCGAGCGTGGCCTCCGGGTTGCCGTAGGCGATGTTCCGGGCCACGGTGCCGTAGAACAGGAACGGCTCCTGCAGAACGACCCCCGTGCACCGGCGCAACTGTTCGACGTCGTAGTCGCGGATGTCCACGCCGTCAATCAGAATCTGGCCTTCGAGCACGTCATAGAATCGGCAGATGACGTTGACCATGGTGGTCTTGCCGCCGCCGCTGGGACCGGCCAGGCCGACCATCTCTCCGGGCTGGATCGTCAGGTCAATGTTCTTGAGCACCTTGCGGATGCCGTCGTAACTGAAGCTGACGTTGCGAAGCTCGATGCGCCCCTCAATCTTCCGGATCGGCAGTGCGCCGGCTTTTGAGAAGATGGCCGGCGCGGTGTCCAAAATCTCGAAAATCCGCTGGACGCTGGTGGCGGCGCGATTGAGCATGCGATCCATGTGAGCGATGCCGTGGATCGGGCCGTAGAACATCCACATGTACCCGGTGTACGCCATCAGCGTGCCGACGGTCATCTGCCCTTTCACCGTCCAATACCCGCCGACGATCCAGACGAGGAGCGAGCCGACCTGCGTGCACAATTCCATCAGCGGACCGTAGAGCGTCCAGACGCCGATCATCTCGACTTCTTTGTCGTAGTAGTCCCCGCTCCTGCCGGTGAAGCGACGGACTTCGTTGCGCTCCTGGCTGAAGGCCTTGATCACGCGCACACCCGGCAACGCGTCGGACACCACCGCCGTCAGCAGGCTCCAACGGTGGAACAGGCGGTCGAACCCTTTGTGGAGTTTCTTGTGAAAGACGGTCGTCAGGGCGAACATGATCGGGACCGGCAGCAGGACGATGATGGCCAGTTTCCAGTTCATGAGAAACATGAACACGCCGATGCCCACGATGGTCAGAACCGAGACCACCGCCTCAATGACGGTCCATGCCACGAAGTCCCAGATACGGTCGGTGTCGCTGGTGACGCGCGTCACGAGCGACCCGGTGGGTTTCTTGGAAAAGAAGCTCAGGCTGAGCTTGTGCAGATGTTCGTAAGCGCGGTCGCGCAGGTCGCGGGCGATGCTCGCGCCGAGGACGGCCATCAGTCGCTCGCGGAAGGCGCCGGCGACGGCGCTGAACAGCATCAGGCCCGCCATGACTAAAATGTAAATGAGCAGGAGGTGATAATCCGCGCCTTTGCTGCCACCCTTGAGGCCCAGGCCGTCATCGAGCATCGGTTTGGTCAGCCAAGGTCGGAACAACCCGGCGGCGGTCACGAGGATCGCCAGCACAAAGCCGCCGATGGCGCGCGCCCGGTACGGTTTAACGTAGTCGAGCAGGCGGCTCAGCACCTGGCGCCGGCTGGTGCAGGCGGGGCAGACCTCGCTCCAAGGCGGGATGACACGGTCGCACTTCTCGCAGCGCACCTTTTTCTCGTCGGCTTTCGGGCCTTCCGCAGGCGCCTCGGACTCGCCCTTTCCGCCCATGTGGCGTTCCATCCGGCGGTGGAGCTTGGCGACTTCACGGGCATGGCGCAGGGTGAAGCGGTACTCGGCCACGATGGCGTCGTTCGCGATCAGCCGCAGTACGCTCATGCCGACGCCCTCGACGATGAGCGCGGAGGCCACGCTGCTGAGCGGGCGCCATTCCCCGACCCATTCGCCGTCGCGGGGCCGGAATACGCCGAGCCGCTTTTCCGTGAGGACGAGATAACCTTCGGCATATCGGCCGTGGTCGTCGAGGTCAAACCTCGCCGCGACCTCTATAATCTCGGGAGCGGCCTCGGACCGGATTTTCTCGCCCAGCTCTTCCGGCAAGTGCCCCAGTACGTCAGGCTGATTCGCTTCGGCCACGTTGCGTCCTTTAGGTAAGGCGCCTTCCCGCATCTTATGTCACTACGGCATTTTCCGATGATGCTGCGCCGTTGTCAAGGCCGCCGGCCTCGATGCGGCCGTGAACCGCCCCTTTCACGCATGCTCGGGCGCGTTATTGAGCTTGACCGCCGCCATTAACAGGATATACTTATTATAGATAAAGATAGGGTGTGTAGATGAAGGAGGGCGAGCCATGCGCAATAAATTTCCAGTGATATTCCTGGTTCTTCTCTTTCCGCTAGTTCTCGGATGGGCAATGGCGAGGGCGGCCGATCAGCAGAACGCCGCCGGTTTCAAGATCGTGCTGTCGGACGGCAGCCTGCTGAACGGAGCGGTTTCCTTCGTCGTTGACCTCGACACGCAATACGGCCTGATCAAGATACCATCGAGCAGCATGGTATCGGCGCGGTTTGACGCTCAGCAGGAGTGGGCGGACGTTCGGCTGAACGGAGCCGAACTGAAGATGAAGTATAAACCCGCCACCAGCGACCTGAACGCTAACCTGGCAGGTGGGCCGCTCAAAGTCGAGCTGGCGAAAGTAGTGGCCATAGACAACGGGTCGGGTGAGGCTGCAAACGCAGCGCCTCCGCAGGCCAATATTTCGCAGGCTCCGGTGGCTTCTGCTCAGCAACCGTCGCAGGTCGGCGCATCGCAGTATCCGTACCAGTACCAATATCCGTACCAATACGCCCAGCCGGCGCCTTCCTATGACTATAGCTATCCTTATTACGGCTATGGCTATAATTATGCGCCGTACTATGGTTACGGCTACGGATCGCCCTATTACGGTATCGGCTTTGGGTGGTGGCCTTGGTATGGGTATTATGGCGGTTACGGCAGGTACTATGGCGGTTTCCGCGGTGGCTACTACGGTGGCGGTTTCCACGGAGGCTTCAGTGGCGGTTTCCACGGAGGCGGCGGCCACGGGGGTGGCGGACACAGATAAGTGCGGACTGCGCCAGGGGCGCGCAGAGCAGTGGGCGCACGGGCAAAGTGCGCTCTTGAAGCGTAACCGGCCGGCTACTTTCGCCCGACCGGCTCCAGGTTCTCGATTGCCGAAATCACCTTCGCCTTGAGCGCCTCCGCGTCGTAACCGGGCGGCGGCTGCGTCTGGTCCAGGCGGATTCCCGAGACGGCATTCTCCAGCAGCGCCGTGGCGGCATCGGCGGCGGGTAAATTCCCGCCGGCGCGGCGCGCTTCCCCGATCCGGCTCCAGAGCGTCTGATAGAGATAGAAGTCCTCCGCGCCCTGGCGGCAGCGCTCGAACTCGATGGTCGGATAGATCGCCTTGCGGCCGTAGCAGATCATGGCCGTGTCCGGCTCGCGGCCGTCGAGGTCGAAGAACTGGTAGCCGTGCAGGATGTTCAAGTGCCACTGCCAGCGCGCGCGGACGCCCTTGCGGTACTCGCTCCATTGATACAAGCCGAACGAGTAGCGCGACGTGCCCTGGTTGTAGATCTGCACTTCCTTTCCCAGACGCTGCGCTTCGGCCATCACCGTCTCGTCATGCTCGTTGAGGCTGCTGATATCGAGCGCCTCGAAGAACCGCTGGTGCCAGTGGAGCAGATCGCTCGGATCGTCCGGGCGCTGCCTGAATGAGACGCTGTAGCTGCCGCTGGTGCGGACGGTCGCGGGGAAGGCGGCGCTGACTTTGGCCATCATCCGCATGAAATCGAGCTCGCGTTCGGCCACGTCGCGGACTCGCGTCTCGTCGCACATCGCGTAGAGGATCGTGGGCCATTGCGCCGCGCGGGCATGCGCGTCCACGGCGCGCCAGGCGCGCATCAGCGCCTCGGGATACGCCAGGCCGCTCTCCTTCTCGACCTTGGCGCCGGCCGCGCCTTTTTCGTAGCCCTCGTGCAAGTCCAGGAACCGCGCGCCGCCGTAGCCGTTGAGCGGCTTGTCAAAGCCGTACTTGCGCAGGAGCGCAAAGAAGCGGTCCATCTCGCCGAAGTCAATCACCGGCTCGTCGCCGCTCCAGCCCTTGAGCCGCCAGTCGGGGCCGCCGGAGACCGCGTTCATGCCGTGGTCGCGCAGCATCGCGAGCGTCTCTTCCAGCACGTCCCACCTGCGCTCCTCGGGAATCAGCTCCGGCGGCGTGAGGCCGAAGAAGCCCATGAGAAAATCGGTCCGGCGGTCGAGCGTGACGGGGCGCACGTCGAGCCTCAACGGCGCCCGCAGCAGCGCGTTCCCTTGCGCGTCCTTGAGCACCAGCGCGCCGGAGTACACGCCGGCGGGCGCGTCTTCGGGGACGCGGACGGTGGCGATCAGCTCGCGCGTGACGTCCTTCGGCAGCGCCACTGCATCCTGGATACGCAGCGTGTGCGGCTTCACGCGATACGCGATGTTTCCGAATCCGCGGCTGGTGTTATACCAGACGACCTGGACCTGAGCGGGCAGCGCCGCCGGGCCTGTCAGCGGCTCCAGTTCCAGCCGGCATTCGCCCAGGTCGCGAAGCGGGCGGAGCGCCAGGCAGAACGACTCGTGCTCGCCGCGCGCGGCAAGGCGCGTCAGCGCGATATCGCCCGGACTCTTCGGCGCCGGCGCGGGCTTGCCCGCCGAAACCTCGGCGAAGACGGGCGTGGAGTTCGGCGTTACCTCATCTTCGATCAGCACCGGCCACGCCACGAGGCCCAGCTTCGCCCAGTCCGGCGGGACATCGAAGGCGGCCGCGGGCCGGTCGAGGCAGACGGCCATGCTGCGGAATTCGCGGGCAAGCTCGTCGAGCTGCTCGCGCAGCCACTGCTCGGACTTCGCGTCGTCCGCGGCGTGGAGCGCCAGCGCTGAGACCTTGCTGCCCCAGACGCGGTCGGCCTCGAAGCGGAACGTGATCCCGTCCGCGGCGGCTTCCGCCTCGAAGAGCGCCGGCCGGGCGAGTTCCGCGGCCATGTACATGTCCCAGATGTCCGCGCCGACCGGCTCCACCTCCTCGAAACGGTAGAGCGCGTGCGCGGGGCCGTCGGGGCGTTTCTCGCTCCACGCCTCGCGGCCGTTGGCGAGGATTCGGCGCTCGCGGTGCTGCGCCTGCTCGCCGGACCAGTAGCCTGAGTTTTCGTAGATGACCATCACGCGGTAGCGGCCGGGCGGAACGTCCACGTGGAAATTATAGCCGCCCGCCTCGCAGAAATTGCGGATGAGCGCCGGGCCGAATGTCGTGTCGCGCGCCGCGCCGTCCCACGGCGTGCCGCCGGCCGGTCCCCAGCCGAAGCCGCGTTCCTTGGAGTAGCGCGTCTCGTTCGAGACCGGCGTCCAGCCGGGCATCACGCTCTGGTCGGGCGGGCCGAAATCGAAAGCCCAGATGCCGGCGGGCCGGCTGACCTTCACCAGGCGCAAGCTCTCGAGCACGATGCGCCCGGTTGCGCCCTTCGCCCCGAACCCGAAGTCCACCCGGACGATACTGTTGACGTCGATGTTCCGCTTGATATCGTTGTTGCGGCTGCCGGCCTCGCCGCGATAGAGGCCGCCGACGGAGATCACCCAGCGCGTGCGGCCCGGCGCGAGCATCGTGGTCGCGTTGTGGCGGTTCCAGTACGTGCCGCCCCGGTCCGCCCACGCCCGGTCGGCCACGAGGAAGGATCCCTCGACCGGCTCGGAGGCGGGATTGAATACGTCGAGGATCAGCGCGTCGTAGCCGGACCAATCGCCGCGTACGCGCCGCCAGCTCATGTACGCCGCTTGATACGGCCCGGCGGGATCGAACGCGATCTCCAACGCCTTCCGGCCGGGGATCGCAGGTTCCTGGACCAGCCGCGGCGTGCCGGCGTTGAAGTCCCACGCTTTCAGCGCCGCGTCGTCCTGGAAATCGCACAGCACTAACGATTCGTCCGCGCGCGCGAGCGCGGCCAGGAGCAGCGCTGCGGCTATCGCGAGCCCGTGGCCGATGTAACGATGGCTCTTCATGCACACCTGCTCAGCGCACGGCGACGACTTTGCCGGTTTGGATGGACTCGATCGCGGCGGCCAGCACTTTCTGCGCCGCCAGCCCGTCCGCGCCGGAGCCGTCAATCTTCTCGGGCGGGACGCGGTTCGCGACCTGTTCCAGGAACGCGTGAATGCGGTTGCGGAAGGTGTCCTCAAAGTCGCGCATGCCGCCGAAGACCGGGTTCGTGAAGACTGTCTTCTCGAGGTTGCCGGCGGGGTAGAGCGTCGCTTCCCGCCACATGTCCTCGATGACGAAACGGCCCCCCGTGCCGGCGACCTCGCACCGCTCCATCGGGTGGCCGCGCTCGATGTCGTAGCTGCCGGTGAGCGATCCGACGACGCCGTTGGCGAAGCGCAGGTTGAACTGCGCCGTGGTCCAGATGGTGCGCCCCGGCGCCTTGGTGGCGAAGCAGTGCACCTCCACGATGTCGCCGCAGAAATGCCGCATGGTGTCCACCGTGTGCGGGTGCAGCGCCTTGATGTGGAACCAGGGCGAACTCTCCGCGGGGTTCTTGATCCACATGCTCATGTTGACGAAGAGCAGGTGGCCGAGGCGGCCCTCGTCGAGCCATTTTTTGGCCAGGACGGCGGCGGGCGTGAAGCGGTGGTTCATGTCAATGCCGAAGCAGAGGCGCTTTTCGCGCGCCTTCGCGACCATGGCTTCCGCCTGCGCGATGTCGTTGCTGATCGGCTTTTCGCACAGCACGTGACAGCCGGCGTCGAGGGCCTGCATCGTCGGCGCGAAGTGGTCGCTGCCGTATTCGTAACCGCCGGTGGCCACGCTGCAGAGGTCCGGCTTCACCGCGGCGAGCATCGCGGGCGCGCTCTCGAACCACGGCACGCCCAGCCGCAGGCCTGCGGCCTCGGCGCGATCGCGGCGGATGTCGCAGACGCCCGCGAGTTCAGCGAGCGGGTCCGCCTTGTACATGTTCGCATGGCGGTTGCCGATCGGGCCCATCCCGATGACGCAAACTTTGAGCATCAGCGCACGGCTCCTCTCTGGCGCGCAGGTTTCGGCGCCGGGTAGCGGTATTCGGCCATCGCCGGCGCGAAGAAATCGAAGTAGTTCACGCCCTTGTCCTGCTTCCACCGCCCGACCGCGTCGCGCCGGACGATGATCCTGGCCAGGTCAATGCCCAGGAATTCCTCCAAGCGGGAAAGCATCCTCTTCTGGCGGAGGACGAAGTCCTCGAAACGCACCTCGATCCAGTTCGCGGGCCTCGGCGTGGCCTTGACGATGTCGTACTGGTACTTCCACGAGATGGCGCGCCGGAGCCTGAGATCGTCCGTCTTCGGATACCGGATGCCGAAGTCGGCCAGGTCATCGGTCACGTGCCCGCCGATGATGCAGTCGCGCGGATCGCGGATCCAGAAGATGTACTTGATCTCCGGGAACATCCGCGCGATCCACGGATACGCCAGCACCGTCTCAGGGAGCTTCCACCCGCGCGCCGCGGACTTGTCGTCCAGGACCGGCTTCAGATACGAGCGGATCAGCGCCTGGAAGTTTTTGGGGATCGGCATCGTGTGCAACGTGCTGAAATCCCATTCCAGCCCGCCTTTCCACACCACGTGCCGGGCCATGATGCGGCACGCTTGGTACATATCCTCTGGCGGCAGCATGTCGCCGGAGTCGTTGATCATGTCGCCCATGAAGACGCCGCTGGCGTAGAGCGTATGGGAAATCGCCCGGGTTCCCGAATGTCCGCGGCCGATGATCGTGATCAACATAATCGGCTGTCTAAAGCTGTTTCGCGCCGCGCTGAGTCAGGAGTTCCCTCTGCTGGACTTGCTTGGCGGCGTTGGGCGATCCGATGTGCAGAGTGTTGTAGGCCTGCCGGGAGGTCTTGAACGTCCCGGCGCCCTTCTTGTGCCAGTCCGTGTGCCAGTTCAGGTTCGTGTAGATGGGGTTCGTGCGCCCGGTTTCCTTCTCGCGGCGGGCGATGTGCGCCTTCATTCGCTCTTCGAGCATCTTCACGACGGCCGGCTCGGACTTGGCCACGTTCCGGTTCTCCTGCGGATCGGTGATCAGGTTGTACAGTTCCACCTCGGGCTTGAAGTGGAAGTCCGGCTCGAGCGCGTGGATCAGCTTCCACTCCGGCGTGCGCCAGCCGTGCTTGCGCATCCAGGTGCACTCGGTGATGTAGAACTCCGGCTCCGGCGTGCGCTCGTGGCCCTCCATCAGCGGGACCAGGCTGCGGCCGTCGAACTTGATCCGCGTCTGGATGCCCATGAGATCGAGGATCGTCGGCGTGACGTCCTTCATCTGGCAGCAGTCGCCGAACCGCCGGCCCGCCGGGACCTTGCCGGGCAGGACGAATGCCAGCGGGATGTGCAGCGTGACGTCGTAGAGGCCGTGGTGGTCGAAAAAGCACTCGTGGTCGTACAGCGTCTCGCCGTGGTCGGCGTCTATCACCACCAGCGTGTCCTCTTCCAGCCCCAGCGTCTTCAAGCTGGTGAAAATTTGGGCGATGCACGCGTCCATGTACGCCAGCGCTCCGTCGTACTGCGCGATGACGTATTCCTTGTCCGTGCAGCCCGGCGGGAACCAACTGGCGTGGAAGTCGCAGAACGGCTTGAACTTCATGACCGGGTCGAGCGAGTGGTTCCGCTTGTCGAATTCGTCGCCTTGATAGAACATCCGGTCGAACGGCTGCGGCGGCAGGTACGGCGCATGCGGGTCCATGTGGCGCAGGAAGAGGAAGAACGGCTTCTTGCCCGCGGCCAGGCGCTTCAGCTCCGGGAGCGCCGCCGCGTTCAAATTCTCCGCCTTGTGGCTGCGCCCCTGTTGCCACGAGCCCCAGCCTTCGAAGTCGAGATACTTCTGGAATCCGCGCGACGCCACGTTGCCGCTGAAGCCGACGCACGACGTCGCATAGCCTTCCTTGCCCAGGATTTCCGCCATCGTTTGCAGTTTCTTCAACAGCCCGCCCTGGTGCCGCAGCGCCACCACGTCCATGCCGAAGGTGTCCAGGCCGGTGAACATGGAGGTATAGCCCGGCGTCGTCGGGATGTGCGGGCTGAAGACGTTCTCGAAGACCGCGCCGCCCGACATGAACTTGTCCATGTGCGGCGTCGTCAGGCGGGGATAACCGTATGTGCTCATGTGGTCGGCGCGGATGCTGTCGATCCCGATCAGGAGCAGGTTCGTCTTGCGTGCCATGTGGGTCGCTCTCCTTGTCCTTTAATCCGGCGTTATCGTCACTCGCGTCCCCGAGGCCGCGGATTCGTAACAGGCCAGCACCATGCGCAGCACGTCGCGCCCTTCCGCCGCCGTGGCGATCGGCGGGCGCCGGCCGGACAGGAACTCCGCCAGCGGGCCGGCCAGTCCGGCGATCCGTTCGCCCTGCCCGTTAATATCCGGGATATCGCTCACCGTCCATCCGGCGTCGTCGTCCAGCCGCCACTTCAATTGGATTCCGCCCGCCGGTCGCGGCGGCGCAACGCTCACCAGGTCGCCGTAATTGCCGATGATCGTCCCGTTCTGGCAGACCACCTCGAGCGTGTTCTCGCCCGCCACCGCCGCAAAGCTGCACGAAACTTCCGCAAAACGGCCGTCGGCGTACCGGAACACGGCGATGGCGTTGTCGTTGGGGATGCGCGGATTGAGGAGCGTTCCCATCTCCGCCATGACCGTCCGAGGCATGCCCGTCAGCCAGTAGATGAAGTCCATCGCGTGCGCCGCGTCATCGGCGAAGATGTCGCGGTTGAACTCCGGCCGGACGTGCCAGGTGCGGTCGAAGTCCTTCCACCGTTGCGTGTTCAGGCAATGCCGCCGCCGCACCATGTAGACCTTGCCGAACCGGCCCTCGGCCAGCAGCCGCTTCACCTTCACGTTGTGCGGGTCCACGCGCATCTGCCAGGCCAGCGTAAAGGGGACCTTGCTCCGGCCCACCGCCGCAAGGATGCGGTCCGCTTCGGCCAGCGTCAGCGATAGCGGCTTCTGCAGCGCAATCGGCTTGCCCGCCGCCGCGGCCTTCTCCACCAGTTCCGCGTGCAGCGACGTCTCCGCGGCGATCACGACCGCATCCACGTCCTTGCGGGAGAGCAACTCCTCGGCCGTCGCCGCGCGCGCAACCTGATGGCGCTCGCATTCCTTCGCCGCGCGCCCGGCGTCGTGGTCCCAGCCGGCGACGACCTGCGCTCCGAGCTGCGGCTGCTGGCGCCATCTCTCGCAGTACATGCCCACGTGGCCGTGGGCGAATCCCAGGATGCCGAGGCGAACCGTTCCCATATCCAGTTACCTCGCGCCCAGCGCCTTGAGGCAGGCGTTCATGTATCCGTAGCTCTCCGCGGCGATGATGTCCCGGCGCGGCAGCTCGTACTTGGCCGCACCGATGACCTCCAGGCACACCGGCCCGTCGTACCGGCCCGAGACCATCGCCTTGAAATACCCGCGCAGGTCAATGTCGCCGCGTCCGCAGGCCTGGTCGCACGGCTCGCCGGGGCCGGGCCCCATCCCCTTGCAGTCGCGGATGTGAATGTGCCGCATGCGCGCCAGCACCGCCGGCAGCGCCTGCGCCGGGTCCTCTTTCGCCCGGTAGATGTGGCTCGGGTCCATGTCAATCCCGAACGCGGGGGACTTGATCTTCTCCATCGCTCGCTTCGTCGTGGGCGTGTTGAAGATGGACTGGCCCACGTGCGCCTTGCAGCAGAGCGTCACGCCGTAGCGCGCGGCCTTCTCGGCCCTCTGGGCGAGCACGTCAATCTGGCGCGCGAGGTCCTCCTCGACGCCGGACTTGCCGCCGGGCCCGACATTGATCACCGGCACGCCGATCCCCTGGCCCGCCTCGAACGCCTTCGTCAGCCGGTCCTCATCCAGCGAGGCCACCTCCATGCTCAGCAATGCCAGCTTGTGCTCCGCCGCCAGGCCCTGGATCGCCGCCTTCTGCGACCGCCAGTTGTCCAGCTCCAAGTGCTCGCACAGGCCCTTGATGGCCGAGAGCTCGATCCCGTCGTAGCCGGCCCACGCGATATGCTGAAACGCCGTCGCCAGGTCGTGCCCGCCGTACAATACCGAATTCACGCCAAGTTTGATCATCGCCGGTCCCTTCATCAAATCTTCTCAACCGTGGGGTCGCCGTGAATGGGCGGCAGCGGCTTGGGCCGCACGAGCGCGCCGCCGTTCTCGTAGGACTCGATCACCGCCCAAATGTACTCCAGCGTCGCCAGCGCGTCGCGGCCGGACGCCCGCAGGGCTTCGCGCGGCGTCTCGTTGGTCAGGTCCTCCAGGAACGCGTGGATCCGGCGCGGGAACGTCGCGCCGAAGTCCTTGATGCCCGTGTCCATGACTTCCGGCGTCGGGCCTTGTCCCAGGGGGAACGACTGGCCGGGTTTCGGCGCGGGCCAGTACGTCAGCTTCTCCACGCAGTTCTCGATGCAGAACGTGCCCTTGCTCCCGGCCACCTCGCAGCTCCACCAGCCGCCCAGGCCCCAGGTCGCATCGCCGCGCTGGCTCAGCAGGTAGCCCACCGTCCCGTTGGCGAAGGCGACGTGCACGCTGTTCACCGACACCAGCAGGTCGCCCTTGCTCTTGCGGAAGCCCGGCTTCGTGCTGAACGACTGCACGTGCGTGATGTCGCCGCAGAAGTGCCGCATCACGCTGAAGGGGTGCGTCAGGAACGCCTTCATGTGCGCGTACGGCTGGTTGAAGCGCGGCGTGTCCTTGAAAGAGTACGTCTCCTCGCCGCCGTGGAAACCCATCTTGAACAGCAGGTAGATCGTCTCGCCGATCTTGCCCTCGCGCATGTACTTCTTCGCGCAGTCGGCCGTCTCGGTGAAATAGTGGTTCAAGTTGCAACCGAGGTAGAGCTTCTTCTCCGCGGCGTAGCGGACCATCTCGCGCGCCTCGCCGATGTCGTTCGACAGGGGCTTTTCGCAGAGCACGTGCTTGCCCGCGGCGAGCGCCTGCATCGCCGGCTCGAAATGCCAGCTCCCGTTCTCGTATCCGCCGGTCGTCACGTCTACGACGTCCAGGTCCTCGTTCGCCAGCAGGTCCTTCAGGCTGTAGTAGGCCTTCACTCCATTCGCCGCGGCCGCCGCGTCGGCCCGTTCCTTCACCACGTCGCACACCGCCACCAGCTTCGCGAGTGGGTCCTGCTTGTAGCTCGCCGCGTGCGTCTTGCCGATGCCGCTCATGCCGACCAGGCCTACGCGGATCGGGCCTTTCGCTTTCTTTTGATCCTTGCGAACCGGGGTTTTCGCTTTCCGCTGATCCTTCACGGGATTTCCCTCCTGGGTTGAAAAAATCGGCCGTCGAGCGCGTTACTATACTCCTGTGCGGTGCGGAACGTCAACAGCTCCGGCCCTGCAATCAGGCGGAGCGCATCGAGGATAATCCGCTCCCGTCGGTCAGCAAATTCCGCGCTCGGCCAGTTGCGCGCGGAGGTGATCCACGCAGACGTCAAAAGACCACTGGCTGGTGGGCAGATGGATATCGGGGGCGGCGGGCGCTTCGTAGGATGCGGAGAGGCCGGTGAAGTCGGCGATCTCGCCGGCGCGCGCCTTGCGATAGAGGCCCTTCGGGTCGCGCTCTTCGCAGACGGCGATCGGCGCGTCAACGAAGACCTCGATGAACCGCTCCGCGCCGATGATGCGCCGCGCGTCCTCGCGGTTGCGCTCGTACGGCGAGATGAAGGAGGTGATGACGATGACGCCGGCGTCGTTGAACAGGCGCGCCACTTCCGCGACGCGCCGCAGGTTTTCGGCGCGGTCCTCCGGCGCGAAGCCGAGGTCGCGGTTCAGCCCATGGCGAACGTTGTCGCCGTCAATGACATAGCACAGGCGGCCGTCGTCGAAGAGGCGCTTTTCCAGGGCGTACGCCAGCGAGGACTTGCCCGATCCGCTCAGGCCGGTCATCCACAGCGTCACCGCCTTCTGGCCGAGCAGGCGCGCGCGGTCGGCGGTGGCGACCTGCCCGTTGTGCGCGACGATGTTCCGGCTGACGGGCGCACGTTCTTCCGCGCCGGCGGTCGCGCTCCGGTGCAGCGCGCGCTCGATGATCATCCCCGCTCCGACGGTCCCGTTGGTCTGCGGATCAATGAGAATGAACCCGCCGGTGCGGCGGTTGCGGGCGTATTCGTCGTACATCAGCGGCTGATGAGTCTCGATCTCGACGCGGCCGATTTCGTTCAGACCCAGATCCGGCGCCACCTGCCGGTGCAGGTCGTTCGGGTCTATGCGGTAATGGAGCGAGGCGACGTGCGCGGGCAGGACGCGAGTGGTGTGCTTGAGCTGGTACGCGCGGCCGACCTGCAGCGGGCGCGTGTCCATCCAGACCAGCATCGCCTCGATGCGTTGATCCATGCGCGGCCGGTTGGCCGGGTGGACGAGCATGTCGCCGCGGCTGATGTCGCGGTCGTGTTCCAGGCAGAAAGTGACGGACATCGGCGGGAAGGCGTAAGGCAGGTCGCCGTCGCGCGTGACGATGCGCGTGATGCGGCTGTGGAGGCCGGAGGGAAGGACGGCCACCTCGTCGCCGACGCGCGCGACGCCTCCGACGATCTGGCCGGCGTAGCCGCGGAAGTTCGCGTCGGGCCGCAGGACGTACTGCACCGGGAACCGAAAGTCTATCAGGTTCTGGTCGCCGGCGATGAGCACCGTCTCCAGGTGGTTGAGCAGCGTGGTGCCGTCGTACCACGGCATGTTCGCGCTGCGCTCGACCACGTTGTCGCCGGCCAGCGCGCTCAGCGGGATGAAGACGATGTCCTTCAGCGCCAGCTTGGGCGCGAACGCGCGGAAGTCGTCGCAGATGCGGTCGAATACGGAGCGGTCGTAGCCGACCAGGTCCATCTTGTTCACGGCCGCCACCACGTGCTGCACGCCGAGCAGCGAGGCGATGAACGCGTGGCGCTTGGACTGCTGCAGGATGCCCTTCTGCGCGTCAATCAGGATGACCGCCAGTTGCGCGGTGCTCGCGCCGGTGACCATGTTTCGCGTGTACTGCTCGTGGCCGGGCACGTCGGCGATGATGAACCGCCGCCGCGCCGTGGCGAAGCACCGGTACGCCACGTCAATGGTGATCCCCTGCTCGCGCTCGGCTTTCAGGCCGTCGGTGAAGAAGGAGAAGTCAATCTCGGTCCCCTTCTTCTCGGAGGCCTTGCGCACGGAGGAGATGTGGTCCTGGTAGAGCGACTCGCTCTCGTAGAGCAGGCGGCCGATCAACGTGCTCTTGCCGTCGTCCACGCTGCCCACCGTGGTGAACCGGAGCAGTTCGGTCTGTTCGTATTGCCGGAGCAGGCGATCGAGGTCCATGTCAGAAGTACCCCTCTCGCTTCTTCTGCTCCATGGAGGCGTCCATGTCGTGGTCAATGAGGCGGGTGATCCGCTCGGAGTGCCGGGCGGTCTGGAGTTCGTGGATGATCTCGGGCACGGTCTTTGCGGTGGAGGGCACCGCGCCGGTGCAGGGATAGCAGCCGAGGGTGCGGAAGCGGCACATCACCTTCTGCGGCTTTTCGCCGGGGTTCAGGCGCGTGGCCTCGCCGACGGGGATGAGCTGTTCCTCGCGCACGACCATCTCGCGCTCCGCCGCGAAGTACATCGGCACGACGGGGATCTGCTCGAGGTGGATGTAGAGCCAGACGTCGATCTCGGTCCAGTTCGAGATGGGGAAGACGCGGATGCTCTCGCCCTTGTTGATGCGCCCGTTGAACAGGTTCCACAGTTCGGGCCGCTGGTTCTTGGGGTCCCATTGGCCGTAGGCGTCGCGGAAAGAGTAGACGCGCTCCTTGGCGCGGGAGCGTTCCTCGTCGCGCCGCGCCCCACCGAAGGCGGCGTCGTGCCGGCCTTGCCGGAGCGCCTCGAGCAGCGCCTGCGTCTTCAACTGCGCGCAGCACTTGATCGTGCCCCAGTCCCAGGGATTGGCGCCCTGCCGGACGGCCTGTTCGTATTTGAACACGTGCAGGTCCGCGCCGATCTCCCGGCAGAACCGGTCGCGGAACTCGTACATCTCCGGGAACTTCAGCCCGGTATCCACGTGGAGGAGCGGGAACGGAATGCGGCCGGGATAGAAGGCCTTCTGCGCCAGGCGGACCATCACCGAGGAGTCCTTCCCCACGGAATAGAGCAGCACCGGGCGTTCGAACTCCGCCGCGACCTCGCGGAAGATGTGGATGCTCTCCGCCTCCAGCGTGCGCAGATAGCTCAGCGAATATTTCTCGTCGCGCGGCACGGCATCATCTCCAGCGAAAATCGTTTCAGGTATGATATCATAACTCCAAACTGAATAGAAAGTAAGGCGCCATACTATATGATAGCGGCCGTCGGACCGTATAATAATCTCACGTCATCATAAAGGAGGAACGGATGAAGCTGGCCTTGTCTGGACGGCTGTTCGAAACCCCGGCCGGTTACACGCTGGACCTGGACGCATTCCTGAAGTTCGCCCGATCCTGCGGGTATGACGGTGTGGAGATTCGATACCCGCAATTGCCGCTGGAAACTCCCTCGGCCAAACTGGACGAAACCGCCGCGCTGCTGAAGACGCTGGGGCTGGCATGGAGCTTCGGCGCCGTCGAGGGGATCGTGGGCGAGCCGGCCTTCGAACGCGCCGTGCGCATGCTGGACGTGCATCGGCGGTGCGGCTGCCGGTTCACGCGCTTCGCCGTTTCGCGGACCGATGACATCGCCTGGGCGCAACGGTTCGCCGACGAGGCGGCGCGCCGAGGGCTGCGCCTCATTACGCAGCTTCACAACGGCACGCTGACGGACAACGTGCCGCACACCCTCGAGACGCTGGAACGCATCGGCCGTCCGAACGTCGGCCTGGCCTATGAAGCCAACCACCTGCGCTTCGACGGGAATGAGCGATATGCCGAGGCCATCCGGCCGCTGCGCGACTGCATCTTCTCCGTTTCGATTCAGAACTTCAGGCCCGCCGCCGACGCGGACCCCGCGGCAATGCGCGTGCAGGTGAACGGACGAGACTATCTCCGCGCCCTGCCGGGCGATCCGGAGGGCCTTGACTTTCCGAAGATATTCCGCGTCCTGCGCGAAGTCGGCTTCGACGGCTTCGCCACGGTCATGGCCGACGTGGCGCCGGGCATGGACCCGCGCGAGGTGGCCCGGCGCTATCAGGACGCGTGTCGCCGTTTCATGCAGGCCGCGTAACTGAAAAAGTGCTTGACGGCGGCGGCTCGACCGTATAACTTCACGCTTGACAGCCGACTGCGCTTCGGAGCACATTAGCCGCGCCAACGGCTGCGCGGCTGGTGCATTAATGGAAAATGCGCGACGGGCGCGCATTTTCTTAGGAGGACGGCCCAATGGAAAATTCCCGGTGAAACCATGCGACCGATGAAATGGCGCTCCCTGTGCCCCAGCATGATCTATCTGCCTTGCCTGGCCATGGCGGCCACGGCTTCCGCCGGCGACACGGCGCCTTTCGACTTCGCCATCAATTTCGACCCGGCAAAAGTATCCACGACCGACGCGACCGTGGCCCCGGCCGAACTCGGCGCGGCGCCGGCCCTGCGCGTGGCCACCGGCCACCGGCAGCCCTGGCCGGGCATCGCTCTGCCGGCGCCGGGCGGACACTGGGACCTTTCGCCGTTCGGCCAAGTCGCGCTCGAAGTCAGGAACGCGGGCGCCGCCCCTGTCACGGTCCATTGCCGTGTGGATAACCCGGGCGCCGACGGCACGAGCCATTGCGTCACCGGTTCGCTGACGCTCAGCCCCGGCCAGACCGGCACATTGAAGGTGCCGCTGCCGCGCGCGGCGGACGATACGCTCGGCGGAAAACTCTTCGGCATGAGAGGCTATCCGGTCGCGGCCGGCGGCAAGGGCACGATTGACCCGAAGAACATCACGCAACTGCTGATCTTCGTGGCCAAGCCGGAGGCAGACCACCTGTTCGAGGTCGCCGACATCCGCGCCACCGGCGCCTACACGCCGCCGACCGCGTGGGTGACGGACGCCGATCCGTTTTTCCCGTTCATAGACACGTTCGGCCAGTACCTGCACAAGGACTGGCCCGGCAAGACGCACTCGCTCGCCGAACTCGCGGCCCGGCGCGCGCAGGAGGCGAAGGAACTCGCCGCGCAGCCCGGCCCGAAGGACTGGGACCGGTACGGCGGGTCGCTGACCGGCCCGCAACTCAAGGCCACCGGTTTCTTCCGCACCGAGAAGGTCGGCGGCAAGTGGTGGCTCGTGGACCCGGACGGCCGCCTGTTCTTCTCGCACGGCATTGACTGCGTGCGCCCGCTGGACGCCACGGCGATTGAGGAACGCGAGAACTGGTTCGCGGACTTCCCCGGCAAGCAGCCGGAGTTCGCGCAGTTCCTCTCGCACGGCAGCGCGCTCATGGGCCATTATCAGGGGCGCTCGCCGCAGACTTTCTCTTTCGCCTGCGCGAACCTCCTGCGCAAATACGGCCCGGATTGGCGCGAGGTCAATTCCCGGATCGCTCACCAGCGGCTGCGGAGCTGGGGCCTCAACACCATCGCCAACTGGTCGGACGAGCGCACGTTCCTGATGCGCCTCACGCCCTACACCGATTCCATCGGCAGCCGCGGGTCGAAGATGATTGAAGGCAGCGAGGGTTACTGGAGCAAGTTCCCGGACGTGTTCGACGCGAGCTTCGCCGCCGTGCTGCGGCGCGATATGGAAGGCAAGCGCGGCAAGAGCGCCGGCGACGCGTGGTGCATCGGCTATTTCTCGGACAATGAAATGTCGTGGGGCGACGATGTCTCGCTCGCGGTCGCCGCGCTGAAATCGCCGCCGGAGCAGGCGGCGAAGAAGGCCTTCATCGCCGACCTCCAGGCGAAATACGGAGACATCGCAAAGTTGAACCAGGCCTGGGACGCGGCGCACGCCTCCTGGGACGCGCTGCTCGAAAGCCGCGACGCCCCGGACCTGCGGAAAGCGAAGGAGGACCTCGCCGCCTTCTACTCGAAGGCCGCGGAGCAGTATTTCCGCACCGTGCGCGACACCGTCAAAGCGGTCGCGCCGAACCAGCTTTACCTGGGCTGCCGGTTCGCGTGGGTGAACGACCGCGCCGCCGCGGCCGCCGCGAAGCACTGCGACGTGGTCAGCTACAACCTCTACCGCCGCAGCGTGGCCGATTTCCAGTTCAACGGCGGCGCCGACGTGCCGCTGATCATCGGCGAGTTCCACTTCGGCGCGCTCGACCGCGGGATGTTCCACACCGGCCTCGTGCCGGTGACGGATCAGGCGGCGCGGGCGAAGGCCTACAAGGATTACGTCCTGGGCGCGGTCGCCCACCCGCAGTTCGTCGGCTGCCACTGGTTCCAGTACCAGGACGAGCCGGTCACCGGCCGCGTGTTCGACGAGGAGAACTACCAGATCGGGTTCGTGGACGAGTGCGACACGCCGTATCGCGAAACCATCGAGGCCAGCCGCGCAGCAGGCGCGGCGCTTTATCTGACGCCGTGAGATTTGACAACCGGACGCGCAGTGGAATAGCATGGATTGTGCGGACATTCCGGTTTCTTCCCGCCCCGTTCCAGGCTGAAGCTCATGCCGCAGAATAACGTCGCTCCGGCTTTCAACTCCGAACTTGCCGCGTCGCTGCGCGCGGAGATGGACCGCTGCGCCAAGTGCGGCCAGTGCCGCTCCATCTGCCCCGTGTTCATCGAGACCGGCGACGAGGCCGGCGTCGCGCGCGGCCGGATCAGCCTGGCCGAGGCGCTGCTCGACGGCCGCATCGGCTACACGCAGCGCTTGCAGGAGAGTTTCACGAAATGCCTGGACTGCCTGCGCTGCGACGCGGATTGCCCGAGCGGCGTCGCGCATGAACTGATCCTTCAGGCCGTGCGCCAGGGAATGGCCAGGGATATCGGCGCGCCGCGGCTGGCGCGCTTCGCGCTTCGGCACCTGCTGCCGCGGCCGCGGCTTTTCGAGGCGGCGCTCCGCCTCGGCGCAAAAATCCAGGGGCTTCTGCCCGCGACGCAACGCCCGCCGGTACGGCACCTGCCGCTCTTCCTGGCGCGCGGGGCGAGGCTCCCGCGGCTCGCGCCGAAAACCGCGCGGAGGCAGTTCCGGGAAATGCCCGCGCGGAAGGCGCCTTCGAAACCGTCCAAGGGGCGCGTCGCCATCTTCACCGGCTGCCTCATCAACGCGGCCTACCCGGAAGTCGCGGCCGACCTCGCCGCCGTGCTCGAGCGGATCGGATACGAGCCGGTCCTGCCGCAGGGCCAGACCTGCTGCAGCGCGCCGCTGCTGAATTTCGGCGAGGTCGCCGCCGCGCGCCGCGTGGCCGAAGTCAACCGCCGCGCGCTGGCCGAAAGCGGCGCGGAAATCGTCCTCACGCCCTGCGCCGCCTGCGGCCACACGTTGAAGTCCACATACCCGAGGCTGCTCTCGACGGATTGGACCGGCGGAAAGTTCCGCGTGCTGGACGCCGTGGAGTTCCTCGCCGGCGCGGAGCTCGGGCCGCTGACGCCGCTGGCGCAGAAGGTAGCGTATCACGATCCATGCCAACTGCGGTGGGGACAACAGATCGCACAGCAGCCGCGCGACCTGCTGCGCCGATGCGCGAGCTACGTCGAGATGCCCGGCGCGGAGCGCTGCTGCGGAGGCGGCGGCGCGTTCAGCCTGTTCCATCCCGACATCGCCGCGAAAATTGCCGCGCGCAAAGTCCGCTCCATCCGCGAAAGCGGCGCCGAGGTCGTCGCGACGGCCTGCCCCGGCTGCATGCTCCTGCTGGCGCAGCACCTGCCCGCGCCGCCCGTTCACGTAGTCCAGGTCCTGCGCCGCGCAATGGATGATCGTAAGTAATTGGCATAATTATACTTAGGATTAGCTGACCGGCTTGCTGCATAAGATATGTCAGCACAAGGGCTTACTACACGCTGGGTTCGTTTTTTCAAATCGCCTTCTGAGCTTTATGTTCTTATCCACCGGCGCGTTGCGACTTCTCACGCGGCTTTACACCGCGAATCGAACTATACCATATTTTTTCTGACTTGTCAAGCGGCCGCCCTCTTTTTCCGGCGCGGGAATTCTTGACGCGCCCGCAGCGGGGCCGTACGATTGCGGCATGAGCGAGCCATCCGAGTTGATCGTCGAGGAGCTGACGGCAGGACCGGAGCACGAGCGGCTCCGGCTCGACAAGTTCCTCAGCCTGGCGTTTCAGGATTACTCGCGCTCGTTCCTCCAGCGCGCCATCCGCGAGGGCCGCGTCACGGTGGGCGGGCGGACGGTCAAGCCGAGTTGCCTGGTGAAGGCTGGCGACGCGATCCGAGTCGCCATTCCCGTCCTCGTCGAAGACCACCTCGAACCGGAGCCCATCCCACTGGCGATCCTCTACGAGGACGAGCATTTCCTGGCGGTGAACAAGCCGCCGGACCTCGTCGTCCATCCGTCGCGCGGGCACGCGCGCGGGACGCTGGCCAACGCCCTGCTCTACCATTGCCGGGAGCATGTGTCGAACCTGAACGGCCCGCTGCGGCCGGGGATCGTGCACCGGCTCGACCGCGACACCTCCGGCGTGATCCTCTGCGCGAAGACCAACGCCGCTCACGCCGCGCTCGCGGCGCAGTTCAAGGACCGGCTCGTGCGGAAGGAGTACGTGGCGGTGGTACGGGGCGCGATGGAGCACGACAGCGGCGAGATTTCCTTCCCCATCGGCCGCGACCCGCGCCTGCGCGAGAGGATGCGCGTGCGCCTCGACGCAGGCGCGACCGGCGCGCGGCCGGCGGTCTCGCGGTTCTTCGTCGAGGAGCGGTTCGAGCGCTTCACGCTGGTGCGCGTCGAGCCGCTGACCGGGCGCACGCACCAGATCCGCGTCCACCTGAGCGCCGTCCGCCATCCGGTGGTCGCCGACGCGCTCTACGGCGGCGGCGAAGCGCTGTACCCTTCGGAGATTCTGCGAAAGGGAAGGCCCGCAGAGGGAACCACCGAAACGCCGCTGATCGCGCGGCAGGCGCTCCACGCGCGCTCGATCCGCTTCAGCCACCCGGCCACCGGCGCGGCGATGACCTTGACGGCCGAGCCGCCGGAGGACATCCTGGCGCTGATCGCCGCGCTCAAATCCGCGCGCTCCGGTTGATCAAGCATCGCCGCGATCCACTGTCCGACGCTCATTTAACGTCGCCGCTCACCTCGCCACGCCGCAGCAGGAGCATGCCGAACTGCCGCGTTCGCTGCAGCGGTATCTTTCCAATCTGTCCAACCGGCCGGTAGTGGCTCATAATCCATCGGTAAAGCTCCTCGCCGTAGTCCTTGCCGAAGAATTGCTTGCCGTACTCCGTCGTGTCGCGGTGGACGAGCAAAATGAAATCGGGCGGATGGCGCTTGTAGGACTCCGTCATCTGTTCATCGCCGAAGGCTTCCAGCTCCACGCCCAGGTAGGTCGTGTAAGGCGCAGGGTTGGGTCGGCGCGCGAGGTAGTTCATGAGGACGCCTTCGGGCAGCACGGCCAGCGTCTGCGAGCGCCCCGCATTCTCCTCAATCATCTTCAGGGCGAGGCTGACGGGTTCCCCTTCGTTCGGCAGAGTACGGAACGCATCGGCGCCCGCGCCGACCTCGTTTGTGCAGTGCGAAAGGACATCGCGGGTGAAGCTGACGTGCCAACAGGCGGCGGTCGCAATCAGCGTCAGGGCCAGCGGGCGAAACCCGCTTCCGAAGCCGCCCATGCGGTCCAACGCCCGGGGCGCCCAGTCCAGCAGGGCCACGACCATGACGAGGCCTGCGGGCAATGCGAGCACGAAACCGTACTGATTTATTCGGCTGTCGAGAAGTATCCTGGACAGCAGCGCCAGGGCAAAGACTGCGGTCATTGCGGCCAGGGCCGCCTGCGCGCCGCGGTCAGGAGAGCGGCGGCTTCTGATAAACCCCACGAGGGCGGCCGCCGCAAGGATGACCATGAACAGCGGCCAGGGGCGCGCGGTCCAGTACCAGAAGACCTGGTTGTATTTCCACAGCATCAAGATTGCCGCAGCAACGAACAGAACCGCGGCGAGTACCCAGCGGTACCGGCCGGCTCGCCGGCAGGCCAGCATCAGCATCGCGCCGGGGATGAGCATCTCCGCGTACCCGGCTGCCGATCGCAGCATGATGACCAGGTTGCCGGCTGCATCGTTCGTGCCCATGACCAGCCTGTAGAACGGCAGGCTGGTGATCCGGGAGTTGAAGACGTACCACCAGGATCCGAGCATTCCGCGAAGGGCTTCGTGCGGCGGCATGGCCAGGCAGAGGAGCGCCCACGCGGCGAGCGCCGGCAGCGCCGCGCACCCGGCGATAGTTCCCGCCGTCCGCGCCAGCCGCCCCGCGGTGAACCCATGCGCCCAGGCAGCGAGGAGAAGTCCTGTCGCCACAGCCAGAGCCGCGCCCGCAAACATCTCGGTCTTGGTCAGGAACGCCAGGCCGAGAGCCAGCCCCGCCGCCGACGCCCACGCCGGCGACGGCCGCCGGTGATAACGCGCCATGAAGTAGATCGCCGCCACGCCCAGGATCAGGCCGTGCGTCGCCGAATGCGTATAGGGGCAGACGAAGTTATAATCGGCTATGCGCTCATACCGGCCGAAGGCGAACACCAGCAATGCGACCAGGCATCCGACCGTCGCTCCAAGCCGGCTGCCCATGCGCCTCAAAATGCTGTAAAGCAGCGCCAGCAGAACGCCCAGCAGCGCCAGGTTGGTCAGCACCAGCGCCAGCAGACTCACGCCGAACAGGCGGAACATCAGGGCGTTGAAATAGGGCGACAGCGGACCGAAGATCGAGGCGAGGTCGCGGTACAGCACCTTGCCGGCGGCGATCTGCCAGGGGAAGTACAACTCCCGCCCGAAGTCTATCAGCGGGTCCGGCCACGTGCCCCAAGTCCACCAGGTCATCACGGCCATGGTCGCCGCGATCAGCGCCGGGCCGGCCCAAACCGAGATTTTCTGCAGTCGCACCGCGCCGATCTTCGGGGCTTCGAATTTCATCATTTTCAGCCCGCGCCGGCCCTCGCCAGCGCCTCCGGTGCAGGAGAACCCGGCCGGCGCGGCCGGTTACCGGATGCGCACCGGCTTGCCGGTCTCGGCCGAGGCGATGCAGGCATCCTGGTACGCGCGGGCGCGGACGCCGTCCTCGAACGTCGGCGCCTCAGGCGTGCCGGAGCGGATGGAGCGGATGAAACGCGTGAACACCGTGGTCTCCGGCACCTTCGCCGGCAGCTCGTTCCAGAGCAGGTTGCGCGCGTGGAATTTCTCCAGGCAGACCTGAAGCTTGTTGCCGCCGGAGTCGGTGTCCAGCACCAGGCCGCCGCGGTCGCCGAAGACGCGCAGGCGCAGGCAGTTCGCGTGGCCGGTGGCCCAGCGCGTGGCGTGGATGACGCCCAGGGCGCCGGAGGTGAACTCGGCGGTGGTGAAGAAGCTGTCGTCCGCGTCGAGCTTATAGCCTTTCCACGTGTCCCGCGGCACGCCCTTGGGGAAGCTCTTCATCGAGCAGTGCAGCGACGCGATGTCGCCGACGACGTACGTGGTGAAGTCCAGGATGTGGCAGCCGATGTCCGCGAGCGTGCCGCCGCTGTGGCTGCGGCTCATCCGCCAGAGCCACGCGGACGAGTTATGCCAGTCGCCCCAGATGTCGTTGGCGAGCCAGCATTGCAGGTAGCTGGCCTCGACGTGCCGGACCTTGCCCAGTTCCCCGTCCACCACCAGTTGCCGGGCGCGCTCGAGCGCCGGAAGGGAACGGTACGAGAAGTTGATCATGTGGATTTTCCCCGAGGCGCGCGCGGCGCGGAGCATGCGCGCGGCTTCGGCGGACGAGGTCGCAATCGGCTTCTCGCACAGGACGTGCAGCCCTTTCCGGAACGCGGCCAGGGAGACCTCGCAGTGCGCGGCGTCGCTGGTGACCACCGAGACGGCGTCGAGCGATTCCTTCGCGAGCAGTTCGCGGTAGTCCGAGTACACCGCCGGGACCGCGTGCTTGGCCGCGAACGCCTCCGCGGTCTTCGGGACCACGTCGCAGCAGGCGACGATGTGCACGTCCGATTCCTTCTTGAAAGACATCGCATGGTGGTTGGCCATTCCGCCGGTGCCGATGATCGCCACGCGGATCGCGTCCATACTCTCTATCTCCCTTCAGTCGTTTTGATGAACTGCCCAGCCTATCGTCCCGTAAGCAACACGCATAATTCGAGCCCCTGTCATGCTGAGCGCAGCGAAGCATCTCACGCCCTGAACGGTTGCCGGCGCGGTGCGTACGAGATTCCTCGCTCCGCTCGGAATGACCAGAGCGTACGCAACTTATTCTCGAGCGCCTTGCCGGCGGATGCACGCCCTCAGAATTTCTCCAGCGGCGTCACGGCCTGGCCGAACCGGGTCGGCGGGCAATCGCCCGGCGCGGCCCATCGGCAGGCGTTGGCGATCACGCGCTGCACTTCCGGCTGAGAATAGATCGGGAACGTCTCGTGGCCGGGGCGGAAATAGAAGATCCGCCCGATGCCGCGGTTGAAGCAGCAGCCGCTGCGGAAGACGTCGCCGCCCTGGAACCAGCTCACGAACACGAGCGCGTCGGGCGCGGGGATGTCGAACCGCTCGCCGTACATCTCCGTGTGCGGGATCTCGAAATGCGGCGGCAGGCCGGCGGCGATCGGATGGTTCGGCTCGACGACCCAGATGCGCTCCTTCTCGCCCATCTCGCGCCAGCGCAGGTCGCAGGTCGTGCCCATCAGCTTCCTGAAAATCTTGCTGAAGTGCCCGGAGTGCAGCACGATGAGCCCCATGCCGCCGAGGACGACGCGCTGGTGGACGCGCTCGACGACCTCGTCCCTTACCTCGCCGTGCGCCGCGTGGCCCCACCAGATCAGCACGTCGGTCGTCTCCAGCGCGTCCTTCGTCAGCCCGTGCTCCGGCTCATCGAGCGTCGCCGTGCGCGCCTCGAAGTCCGGCGAGGCGGACAGCGCCTTCGCGATGACGGCGTGCATGCCGTGCGGATAGACCTCGCGCGCCGGGTGCTTTGCCTCGCGCTCGTGGCGGAACTCGTTCCAGACCGTGACGCGGATTTTGCGATTCATGGCGATTCTCCTTGTCTAAAACGAGGCGATATTACGCACTTTGCACTGCGCCTGTCAACCGAACTTGCGCGCAGGCCGCGCCTCCGATAGAATCTGTGGGTTGCGCGGCGCGGCGGTTCCCGGAGGCAAGGGCCATGAAGATCGGCGTGATGTCGGATTCGCACGACAATCTGCCCGCGATCCGCCGCGCGCTGGCGCGTTTCGAGGCCGAGGGCGCGGAGGCCGTCATCCACGCCGGAGACTTCGTCGCGCCGTTCTCCATCAAGGAACTGCTGAAATTCAAGGGCGCGCTTTACGGCTGCTTCGGGAACAATGACGGCGAGAAGGCCGGCATCCGCGCGCTCTGGCCGGCGGTGGCCGAGCCGCCCTGCGAACTGCAACTCGGCGGACGGCGCATCCTGCTGACGCACGACGAGGCGGCGCTGCAGAAAGCGCCGGAACTGCTCCGGCGCGCCGAGGTCGTGATCTTCGGCCATTCGCACCACGTCGTCCCCGGCGAGCGCCGCGGCGGCAGCCCGGTGCGCCTGAACCCGGGCGAATGCGGCGGCTGGCTGACCGGCAAGAGCACCGTGGCGATCCTCGATACCGAGACGCTCGGCGTCCGCATTTTGGAGATTTGACGGGGCGGTGGTTGGGTGATTAGAAAATTGGGAGATTAGGTGATGGGGAAAATGGGACTTGGCGCGTGGCGCGTTTCCGTCCACCAATTTCCCAATCTCCCAATTTCCCAATCTCCCAACATTGAGGAAAAACCGTGAAGCCGCAACGCGTTCTGCTCTCAGGTCTGGCCATCGCGGCGCTGCTCACCGGCTGCGTCGAGCGCACGCTGCTCCTGCGCTCCGATCCGCCCGGCGCAACGGTGGTCGTCAACGGCAACGAAGTCGGCGTCGCCCCGGCGAAGATTCACTTCGAGACCTACGGCACGTTCGAGGTCGTCATGAGCGCCCCGCGCCATCGCCGGCTGCGCGCGCTGGTGCCGGTGAAGCCGCCCTGGTTCGAACAGATTCCGTTCGACCTCTTCTACGAAACACTCTGGCCCGGCACGGTCCTTGACGAGCATCCCGTGACGCTCAAGCTCGAGCCGCTCCCGGAAGCCGAAGCCGCCGGCGCCGGTCTCGACGAGCGCGAGCTGCAGCTCCAGCAGCGCGTGCTCGAAGGCGCCCCGGCCACGCCGCAGCCTCCGCCGGAAGGAAAGTGACCTTGCCGCCGTCATCCGACCGCGAACTGCTCCGCTCCATCTACCGCCATCTCGACCTGGAAGGCCTGCTGGAAGATCATCCCGGCCTGACGCAGGAGGACGTCGTGGATCTTTTCCGGCGGTTGAGCGCGCCGACGGAGCCGGGCGGAAAAACTCCTCCGGCGCGGCGCGGCGCCGGCCCTTCCGCCTGCGATGAAAAGGGCAGCCGTCCGCCGAAGCCGGGGCGGCTGATCCTCTGTACCGACGGCGGCTCACGCGGCAATCCGGGACCCGCCGGCTTCGGGGCCGTCCTCCTCGACGACGCCGGCCACGTCGTGCGCGAACTCTCGGAATTCATCGGCCGGGCCACGTGTAACGAGGCGGAGTACCGCGCGCTCATCGCGGCGCTGCAGGCGGCGCGCGAACTCGGCGCGCGCGACTTGCTCATCCGCGCCGACAGCCAACTGCTCGTGCGCCAGCTCGGCGGCCAGTACAAGGTCAAGAGCCGCAGCCTGATGCCGCTGGCGCTTCGCGCGCGGCGGCTGCTCGAGGAGTTCGCCTCCTGGAAGGCGGAGCACGTCCCGCGCGAAATGAACTCCCGCGCCGACGCCCTCGCCAACGCAGCGATGGACCGCGGCGCCCCGCCCGCCGGTTGAAACCTGAGCCGAGTTTGCTCTATTATAGAAGGACTTATCCTCACGTATTCTCTTGGAGATGGGCCAAAGCGATGAAGAAGTATTCTGTGGTGGTCGTGGGCATCGGGCTGGTCGGAACGCGCATTCTGCAGGTCCTGCGCGAGCGGCATTTCCCGGTCTCCAGCGTCAAAGTGCTCGCCCGCACGGCGCGGACGGAGACGGTGGACGGCGTGGATTACCCGGTGGTGCCCGCGTCGGCGGAGGCGTTCGACGGGGCGGACATCGCGCTGTTCGCCGGCACCGAGGGCGCCAAGGGCGCCTCGCAGCTTTACGGCTGGGAAGCGGTCAAGCGCGGCTGCGTGGTGATTGACAACGGCGACGATTTCCGCATGGATCCCCGCGTGCCGCTGGTGATCCCGGAAGTCAACCCCGAGGCATTGCGCCAGAGCCAGGGACTGATCAGCAACCCGAACTGCAGCACCATCCAGATGGTGGTGGCGCTGGCGCCGCTCCACCGCGCGGTGCGCATCCGGCGCGTGGTGGTGACCACGTTCCAGTCCGTCTCGGGCACCGGCAGCGCCGCCATCGCGGAACTCGAGCGCCAGGTGCGCGACGTGCCCGCCGGGAAGCCCGCGCGGCCCGAGCAGTACCCCCACCCGATCTTCGGAAACGTGATCCCGCAGGTGAGCACGCTGAGGGACATCTATCCGGGCTATTACGGAGAGGAAATCAAGATGATCCGCGAGACGCGGAAAATCCTCTCCGAGCCGGACCTGGCCGTGACGGCCACCTGCTCGCGGGTGCCGGTGGCGCTGGCGCATTCGGAGGCGATCAACGTCGAGTTCGAGGGGAAACTTTCGGCCGACCGCGCGCGGGAAATCCTCGCCGCGTCGCCCGGCGTGATCGTCGTGGACGATCCGGCGAAGAGCCGCTACCCGATGCCGCTCGACGCGGCCGGACGCGACGAAGTCTTCGTCGGCCGCATCCGCGAGGACCCGTCGCGCGCGAACACGCTCGACCTCTGGTGCGTCTCGGACAACATCCGCAAAGGCGCTGCGACGAACGCCATCCAGATCGCCGAGAAGATGATCGAAATGAAGTTGCTGAAGGGGAAGTGACGGCAAGGATGAAGGATGAAGGCGGAAGACCGTCTTCATCCTTCATCTTTCATCCTTCATCCTTCCTCAGAATGATCTCCGCCGCGCCGGCGAGGTCGGGCGTCTCGAAATCGGCCCGAGGATCGGACTCGGTCCACTCCGCGTTTCCTACTCGAATGGTCCGGCATCCTGCAGCCCGGCCGGCGCCGATGTCGGCGGGGCGGTCGCCGACCATCCATGATTGCTCCAGGTCCACGCCGTGCTCGCGCGCCGCGCGCAGCAGCAGGCCCGGCTGGGGCTTGCGGCAATCGCACGCGATCGAGTACTCCGCCAGCGATCCCTCGGCATAGTGCGGGCAGTAATAGATGCCGGCGAGCCGCACTCGATTCCGTTCGCACCGCCGCAGGAAATGCTCGTGGAAGGCGCGCAGGCTCTCCTCGCTGAACCGCCCGCGCGCCACGCCGGACTGGTTGGTGACAACGATGAGCAGATAGCCCGCTTCCTGAAGCCGCCGCAGCGCCTTGAACACGCCCGGAAGCGGCCGCAGTTCGGCCAAGTCGGTGGAGAACTCCATGTCCACGATGACGGTATTGTCGCGGTCGAGGAACACCGCTTTCTTCGCGTGCCTATTTGGCAAAATACCGCTTCTCCACGAGATCGCAGAGCACGTGCCCGCAGGTGATGTGGAGTTCCTGGATGCGCGCCGATTGGTCGTCGGGGGCGACCAGGCAGAGGTCGGCGGCCTTCAGGAGCTTGCCGCCGCCGCGGCCGGAGAACCCGATCGTCACCGCGCCGCGCTTCTTCGCCGCGGCGACGGCGAGCAGGACGTTCGGCGAGTTGCCGCTGGTGCTCAGCGCAAGGAGCACGTCGCCCTTGCGGACGTGCGCGTTCACCTGGCGCTCGAAAACGCTGTCGAACGAGTAGTCGTTGGCCAGGCAGGTCAGGATCGAGGTGTCGGTCGTCAGCGCCACGCACGGCAGCGGCGCGCGCTCCATCATGAAGCGCCCGACGAGTTCCCCGGCGATGTGCTGGCTGTCCGCGGCGGAACCTCCGTTGCCGCAGATATAGACGCGCTTCCCCTTGCGCAGCGCTTTCAGCACCGCCGCGGCCATTTTCTCGACAATCTTCTCGCCGCCGGAGGCGAGGAACGCCTGCTTGACCTCGATGCTGCGCCGAATCTGCCGTTCGACGTCGCCCATGTGTGGACTCCTTTCCCAATCGTCCTCGTCCTCGTCGTCGTCCTCGAACGAGTTTTAACGACCGAGGACGAGGACGACGACGAGGACGAGTACGATGGCAAAACCTATGGCGTCTTTCCGTACCGCTCCACGATCTTCTTGACGATGTCCGTGGTGCTGAGGCCCTCGATGTACGGCGCGATGACGACTTTGCCGCCGTAGGACTTGACGACTTCCCAGCCGACGACCTGGTCCTCGCGGTAGTCGCCGCCCTTGACGATAACGTCCGGGCGGATGGCCTTGATCGCCTCGAGCGGCGTGTCCTCCTCGAAGATCACCAGGCCGTCCACGACGTCGAGCGCCGCCAGGAGCCGCGCGCGCTCCGCCTCGCCAGTGATCGGCCGGTTCGGGCCCTTGAGCCGCCGGACGGAGTCGTCGCTGTTGAGCCCGACGATGAGAAAATCCCCCTGCTGGCGCGAGAACCTGAGATATTCGTAGTGGCCCATGTGCAGGATGTCGAAGCAGCCGTTCGTCCAGACGACCTTGCCGTTGCGGCGATGCACTTCGCGCGCGGCGTCGGCGGCGGCCTCGACGGTGTGGATCTTGAACTGCGGCCCGCCGCCGAGGAGTTCGTTGCATATTTCGTCGCGCGAGACGGGCACGGCACCGATCTTGGTGACCTCGACGCCGGCGGCGACGTTGGCCAGCATCGCCGCGTCGCGCACGTCGGCGCCGCAGCCGAGCAGCCAGGCCATGACGCTCACGATGACGTCGCCGGCGCCGGAGATGTCCACCACGTCGCCCTTCGGCCGCGACGGAATTCTCAGGCCCTCGATGCCCGGGCCGGCGAGGTAGAGTCCGTCGCGGTCGAGCGAGATCAGCACGTAACGCAGGTCGGCCATCTTGAGGAGGGCGTCGGCCGCGCGGCGCAGGCTCTCGTCGTCGCGGATGGCGATGCCGGTCGCCGCCTGCGCCTCGTTGCGGTTCGGCTTCAGGAGCGTGCTGCCGCGATAGACCGAATACGGGCGCGCCAGCTTCGGATCGGTGACGACCGGGATGCCCGCCTTGGCGGCCCACTCGGTGGTGCACTTCAGGAGGCGGTCGGTCAGCAGCCCCTTGTCGTAGTCGGTCAGCACGACGCATTGCTGCAGCGGCAGGACCACCTGGATGAAGGCCAGGAGCTTTTCCTCGGTCTCCTGCGTGATGGGCAGTCGGCACTCGCGGTCCACCCGCAGCATCTGCTGGACTCCGCGGTGTGCGCTCTGCACGTAGCCGATGAACCGCGTCTTCACCGTGGTCGGCCGGTCGGACACCGTCAGGACGCCGTCGCATCGCGCGTTCAGCTTCTTGAATTCCCGCACGATCAGTTCGCCGTCTTTGTCCTCCGCGCCGATGACGCCGCACACGGTGACCTGCGCGCCGAGACGCGCCAGGTCCGAGACCACGTTCCCCGCGCCGCCGGGACGGCTTTCCTCGGTCATGACTTCCAGGATGGGAATCGGCCCTTCGCCGGAAATGCGCCGCGTCTCGCCCCAGACGTAGCGGTCGAGCATCAGGTCGCCGACGACCAGCACGTGCGGAGTCCCGGCCGTCTCAACCAGCCGAACGAGGTGATCCGACATCCGCTTTCCCTTTCTCCAAGACCTCCGCCGGCGGCCTGCGCCAGCGGCGGTGCATCCAGAGCCATTGATCCGGGAACTGCCGGACGTAGCTCTCGAGCCGGCGGTTGACCTCGATCGTGGCGTTCCGCACGGCGGCCGGGCGGTCGCCCGCAGGCCGGACGAACAGCGGCTCGTCGCAGAGGACCTCGAAGCGATACAGCCCGGGCAGCCGCCGCGCATAGCCGGTGACGATCGGCGCGCCGGTCCTCATCGCCAGGAGCGCCGGCGCCGGCGTCGTCGAGGCCGGCCGCCCGAAGAACGGCACCCAGAGGCCCTCGTCCTTCGCGTGCTGGTCCACCAGAAGGGCAATATATCCTCCGCGCCGGAGGACGCGCAAGAGCGCCGGTGCGGCGCCGTACTTCGGAATGAGCGTTTGGCCGTGCGCGGCCCGGTACCGCCACATGGACCGGTCAATGTACGGGTTCTTCATCGGCCGGTAAACGCTGGTCCACGAGACGCCGTAGTGGCGCGCCAGCAGCCCGAATATTTCCCACGGCCCCAGGTGCGCGGTGACGAAAATCGCGCCCTTGCCCGCGGCCATCACGTCGCGCAAATGGTTTTCGCCCAGGAGGACGATGTGGTCGTCGAACGTGGAAGGCCCGAGCAGCCGGTCGCCGAGCGCCACCTCCACAGTGGCCCGGCCGAAGTGCTCGTAGACGCGCGTCGCCCGCGCCTCCGCCTCGGCGGGCGACATGTCCGGGAATGCCTGGAGGAGGTTGTCCACGCCGGTGCGGAAACTCCGCCGCGACCAGAAGATCATCCGGCGGCCGCACCACTCGCCGAACTTCATGGCCGCCGGCAGCGGCAGGCTCTGCGCGACGGCCATAAAGATTTTGCCGCCCAGATATTCGGCGAAGTACCTCGGACGCTGCCACCAGGTTATTTTTTTCAAGACCAAACCGCCTTCAGCATGCTCTCGAGCTGCGCCTGGCCGGCGGTCAGCTCGATCTCCACTTTCAGGGCGCGCAGCGGCGCCATGCCCGGCCACGCGCCGAACTTGACCGCGTCCTTCTCCGTCGTCAGGGCGCAGTCGGCTCGCTCGCTCACGCATTCCTCCGCCAGCGCGGCCACGTCGCGCGCCCAGTAGGCGAAGTGGTCCGGAAAAAAATGCGCCCCGGCGATCTCCGCACCGAGTTTCGAGACCGTGTGCAGGAACCCGTCCGGGTTGCCGAGGCCGCAGAAGACATAGACCCTGCGGCCGGAGAGCCATTCGACCGGCTCGGCCTCGGCGCCGGTCGCGAGCGTCAGCGCCACGGGGCGATGCGCCGCCTCGATGATCGGCTTGCCCGGTGCGAGCGCCCGGACCTGTTGGCGGACCTTCTCCAGCGCCGTGCGGCCGAGCGCGTCGGCGCGCGTCAGCACGATCGCGTCGGCGTCCCGCAGGCAATCGAGCGGCTCGCGCAGGGCGCCGGCGGGCAGCACGCGCCCGCCGCCGAACGGGTCCAGCGCGTCCAGCAGCACCAGGTTCAAATCGCGATGGACCCGCAGGTGCTGAAACCCGTCGTCGAGCAGCAGGCAGTCCGCGCCCGCCGCGATCGCCTTCCGGCCGGCCGCGACGCGGTCCGGGTCGGCGTAGTGCGGCGCCTGCGGCAGTTCCCGGTCGAGCAGCAGCGCTTCGTCGTTCTTCCTCTCCGCCGCGCCGCCTTCGCGCCCGCGATATCCGCGGCTGAGGATCGCCGGCTTGCGGCCGTTGCGCAGGCACCAGCGCGCGATCCATTGGACCATCGGCGTCTTGCCGGTGCCGCCGACGGTGACGTTCCCGACGCTGATCACCGGCGCGTCGAGTTTCCGGACTCGAAAAGTCCCTTCGCGATATGCTTCTCTTCGAAGCCGCATCGCGAAACCGTAGATGAGCGCGGCCGGCGCCAACAGCGCCAGCAGCGCCGCCGGAGGGCCGCCGCTCCGCCGGACCGCGCGCGCCCAGAACTCCCTTGAATCGGTCAACCGCATGGCGCCCTTGTGGCCGGGTGGTAGATGACGCGAGCCCAAGCCAGTGGAAAATATCCGGTCGCGCGCGACCTGTCAAGGCAGTCCGTCGCCGCCGCGCGACAGATGCTTTGACAGTCATCCGGTGCGGACGTAGAATCCGTGCCTGCCATGAGCGATAAGGCCGCCTCGATTCCCATCCGTTTCCCGCGCCAGGAACGGCGCTCCGCCTGGACCGCGGCGGCGTGCCTGGCGCTGGTCCTCGCCGGGCTCGCCGCTTACAGCGACAGTTTCCGCGGCCCGTTCATCTTCGACGACGCCACCTTCCTGGATGAGCCGAGCGCGAAGACGCTCTGGCCGATCCGGCCTGTGCTGGCCGCACAGCGGCCGGTGGTGCAGTTCACCCTGGCGCTCTGCTATTCCATCGGCGGGCCGGGCGAATTGGGCTACCATATTTTTAATGTGGCCGTTCATCTCCTCGCCGCGCTCACGCTCTTCGGGATCGTCCGCAGGACGCTGACGCTTCCGGCGCTGAACGGCCGGTTCGACGCGAAGGCCGCCGCGGCGATTGCGTTCTGCGCCGCGCTCCTCTGGCTGCTCCACCCGCTTCAGACGCAGGCGGTGACGTACATCGTCCAGCGGTCGGAGTCGCTGATTGGGTTGTTCTATCTCCTGACGCTGTATTGTTTTATCCGTACTGGGTCCTCGACACGACCCGGCGGATGGCACGCCGCGGCGGTCGCTTGCTGCCTGCTGGGAATGGCCAGCAAGGAAGTGATGGTTTCCGCGCCACTGATCGTGCTTCTCTACGACCGAATTTTCTTCACCGGGTCCTTCGGCGAAACGCTGCGTCGGCGATGGGGACTTTACCTCGGGCTGGCCGCGACATGGCTGGTTCTCGGACGCTCAGTCGGCGAGGCGTTCGGCGCGCACGCGGTCTCGGCCGGCTTCAACCTTCCACAGGCCACGCCGCTGGAATATGCCCGAAGCGAACTCGGCGTCATCCTTCACTATCTGAGACTGGCGTTCCTGCCGGTGGGCCTATGCCTGGACTACGACTGGGCGATCGCAAAGGGAATCCGGGATATCGCTCCCGGCGCCGTCGTCATCGGCGGGCTCCTCGCGGCCACGGCCTGGGCGCTCGCGAGGCGGCCGATGTGGGGATTCGCCGGCGCGTGGTTCTTTCTGGTCCTGGCGCCCACGTCGAGCATCATGCCGATCCGCGACCTGGCGTTCGAGCACCGGATGTACCTGCCGCTGGCGGCGCTGATTGTGCCGGCAACCGTCGCGGCGTATCTGCTCATCGAGCGGCTGGCGCGCCGCGCACATGAACCGGAAGCAGCGCTCGGGCGCGCGGGCAGCGCGATCGCGATCGCCCTGGTCGTCGCGATCGCCGGGACGTTCGGCGCACTGACGTTCCTCCGCAATCGGGATTACCGCAGCGCGATCACGATCTGGAAGGACACGACCGATAAACGCAAGGACAACGCGCGCGCCTGGACGAGCCTCGGCGATGCATACCTGAGCGCCGGGGACTGCGACGAGGCCGTCCGCTGCCTGACCCGGGCCATCAAGCTGCAGCCGGGATGGTCGTGGCACTACAGCAGCCGCGCCACGGCTTACCTGCGCCTGCGCCGGGGCGATGAAGCGATGCGCGATTGCGACACTGCGATTGCGATGGAACCGGCGTTCGCCAGGGCCTGGTTTATTCGCGGGAGTATTTATTTCCAGACCCGCCGCTTCGCCGAGGCGATACGCAACTTCAACCAGGCCATCGAGTTGGATCCGAACAGCTTCGACGCCGTTTACAATCGGGGCAAGGCGCACGCCAGCCTTAATGAGCTTCGCGAGGCGGTCCGCGATTTCGACCGCGCGATCGAGCTGCGGCCGCGGTCGGCCGTTTCCTATTTCAACCGCGGGTCCGCTTATGCGCTCCTGAGACGCCCCGACCGGGCGGTCGGCGACTTCACGAGCGCTGTCGAATTGAAGCCGGACTTCGCCGAGGCTTACAATGGGCGAGGCCAGGCGCTGACGGACGCCGGCCGCCCGCTGCAAGCGCTCGCTGATCTTGACAAGGCGATTGAGCTGAACCCGCGCTTCTCCGAGGCCTACAACAACCGCGGCAGAATTTACGGCGAGGCAAACCGCGTGGCCGACGCGATCCGCGATTTCAACAAGGCCGTCGAGTTGAAGCCCTCCGACGCCGAGCCGTACTTCAACCGGGCCGTGATGTACGCCCGGCTCAACCAATTCGACAAGGCGCTGGCGGACGTGAAGGAGTTTCAGCGCCTCGGCGGCAAGCCGGACCCGGATCCGGAATTCATCCGGGCGCTGAACCAGGCCGCAGTGCACGCGAAGTAGCGAGGGACCCGATATCGCAACTGAGAGCCTTCTCGAGCGGCGACAATTTCCCTGGGCGGCGGTGATCGCCTGCGCGGTGCTGGTCCTCGCGGGACTGGCCGCTTACAGCGACAGCTTCCACGGACCATTCACCTTCGACGATACGGTGACCGTGGATAAGCCGACCGCGAAGCACCTGCGGCCGATCCGGCCGATCCTGGCCGGACCGAGGCCGGTGGTCGAAGTGACGCTCGCGCTCAACTATACGCTCGGCGGCCCCGGCGTGAAGGGCTACCACGTCTTTAACCTGGCCGTCCATCTGCTAGCGGGTCTCGCACTCTTCGCCGTCATGCGCCGGACGCTGACGATGCCGCGCCTCGCCGGGCGGTTCAGCGAAGGGAACGCGACTGCGCTCGCATTTTGCACCGCGTTGCTTTGGACGCTCCATCCGCTGCAAACCGAGTCCGTGACGTACGTTATCCAGCGCGCGGAGTCGTTGATGGGACTGTTCTATCTCCTTGCGCTATATTGTCTTATCAGATCGGCATCCTCGTCGCGACCGATCGGGTGGGCAATAGCCGCAGTGGCGTCCTGCGCACTGGGAATGGGTTGCAAAGCGGTCATGGTCTCCGCGCCGCTGATCCTGCTGCTCTATGACCGCATCTTCATCACCGGATCGTTCCGCGAGACGCTGCGGCGACGATGGGGACTTTACCTTGCCCTGGTACCGACGTTGCCGGTTCTCTGGCGCTCGATCGCCGAGGCGTTCGGCGCGCACGCGGTCTCGGCCGGGTTCAACCTCGCGAGTGTCACGCCGCGTCAGTACGCGCAGAGCCAGCCGGGAGTGATTCTCCATTACCTCGCGCTGGCATTCTGGCCGACCGGCCTCTGCCTGGATTACGACTGGCCGGTGGCGGAGAAGCTGGCGGACATCCTGCCCGACGCGATCGTGATCGGCGCCCTCCTCGCGCTCACCGTCCTGGCGCTCGCGCGGCGGCCGACGTGGGGATTCATGGGCGCGTGGTTCTTCCTGATCCTCGCCCCGAGCTCGAGCTTCATGCCGATCAAGGACCTGGCGTTCGAGCACCGGATGTATCTGCCGCTGGCCGCCGTCGCGGCGGCGTCGGTCGTCGCAATCTTCCTGGCCGGCGAATGGCTGGCGCGCCGCCTCGGCGAGACCGGAGCGGAGCGCGCGCTCTCGGCCGGGTTGCTGACGCTCGTGCCGGCGATCTCCGCCGCCGCGGTGCTCGCGGTCCTGACCTGGCAGCGCAACGCGCAGTACCAGTCCGACATCTCGCTCTGGCAGGACACGGTCAACAAGCGAAGCGAGAACCCGCGCGCGTGGAACAATCTCGCCAATGCGCTGATCAATGCGGACAAATACGACGAGGTGCGCCGCTGCTGCGACGAGGCGATCCGGCTGCGGTCGAATTTCCCCGAGCCTTACAACAACCGCGGGCTGTGGTACGCCAAGGAAGGGCAGTTCAAGGAAGCGGTGGACGACTACAACATGGCCATCGAGCTGCGCGGGAACTTTCCCATGGCCTACAATAACCGCGCCGCCGCCAGCATCCACCTGGAGCAGTACGACAAGGCCATTCAGGACTGCCTCCGCGCCGTCGAGCTGGACCCGGAATTCGCGATGGCCTATTACAACCTCGGGGAGGCGTACGCCAAGAGCGGCAATGACGCCGGGGCTGCCGCCGCCTACAGCAAAGCGATCGGGCTGAAATGGAACTACGCCGAGACTTACTGCAAGCTGGCCCGAGCGTTGCAACGCATCGGCCGGATTGACGAGGCGCTCCGCAACTACGACACGGCCATTGCGATGAGCCCGAAGGACTCGGACATTTACTTTGAGCGAGCGAACCTGCGCGTCGCCGCCGGCCGCGTGGCGGACGCCATCAAGGACTTCGACGCGGTGATCCGGCTGAAGCCGGATGACGCCGAGGCTTACCAGAGTCGGGCCGAGGCGCACTATGACGCGAAGGAGTACGATGCGGCCTGGGCCGACGCGCAGGCGTGCGAGAGACTCGGCGGGCGGCTGGACTCGGATTTCATCGACGCGCTCAGCCGCGATTCAGGGCGGTTCCGATAGAGGAGCCGCGCGACAAGCGCCGGCGCATGCTGCGGATTGACGTCCTGCGCAAACGGTGCTATATTGTAATGCGTCGGGGGATTAGCTCAGTTGGGAGAGCGCTAGAATGGCATTCTAGAGGCCAGGGGTTCAACTCCCCTATCCTCCACCAATCGACGTTCTGGCAAACTCGGAAGGGCCGGGTTTGCCAGAACCGTTTTCGGGCGTTCCAAAATACAACAGTACCTCCACGCTGTCCGCGTTCACGGTCACCTTCCGCAGCGCTGACCGCAGCAGCCGGCGCCGGCGCGGATGATCGCTTGACCCCAGGACCTTCTGTATCTCCGCGCCCAGCTCCTCGGCGTTTCGCTCCACGCCGGCTCGCGCTTCGGCGGCGCGCATCTCCTGGCTGATGACGGCGAGCCGGCGCTCGGCGTCCTCGCGCGTCGCGCGCTTCTTCGCCATCTCGGCCCGCAGGTCGGCGGCGTCGCCCGGGCCCCACTCTCCGTCAGCGGCCAGGGCCATGAGATTGTTCATGCGCTGCTGCGCGTTCGAGGCGGAGGCCTCGGCACTCCGCTTGTCGGCCGCCAGGCGTTTGAGGTCGGCAGCGGCCGTCTTCTTCTGAGCGGCCATGGCCGCGTGGAGAGATGACGGATCCGCGAGTCTCTCGGCAACCTTCTCGGCCATGAAGCGGTCAAGCTCCTGGGCATTGAAGGGCTTGCTCTTGCAGGTCCCGCCGCGGCGGTTGCCGGTGCAACCGTAATAGAAGTACCGCTTGCCCATTTTGCCGCGTGCGGTCCACGTCGTCAGGTGCTTGCCGCAGATCCCGCAGAAGATCAGACCGTCGAGGAGGTACTCGTAATGCTCCTTGTGCGTTCGGCGCTGGCCGCCGGCGAGCGCGGCGTTCCGCTCGAGGATCGGCTGGACTCGGTCGTAGAGGCGCTGATCCACGATCGGCATGTGACTGCCGGCGAGTACTTCTCCGGCCCACTGCTGCTTACCGAGATAGATGGGGTTGCGGAGAATGCGGATCACAGTCGTGTGGCTGAGCGGGCGGCCTGACTCGCGCAGGTGCCGCACCAGGTCCGTGGCGCTCTTTCCGGAAGCGTAGAGACGGAAGAGATCGCTGACGATTGCGCGCGTGTCCGGGTTCGGCTCGAGGCCGCCGCCCTGCTTCTGCCGATAGCCGAAGGGAATGCGACCGCCGCAGTATCGGCCCTTCCTGGCGGCGGACTGCATTGTCTCGCTCACACGCTCGGCGATCATCTCGCGCTCGAACTGGCCGAAGGAGGCGAGGAGGTTGCGGAGCAGCCTGCCGGCGGGAGTCGTGGTGTCAATTTCCTGAGTGACGGCGACGACGTCCACGCCGTGCGCTTCGGCTTCCTGGACGAGCTGGCAGAAGTCGGCGACGGAACGGCTGAGGCGGTCTATTTTCAGGGCGACCAGGACGTCGAACTTCCCGGCGCGGAGGTCGGCGAGCATGCGCTGGTAGGCGGGGCGCTGCGTGTTCTTGCCGCTCAGTCCCTCGTCACGATAGACGTCCACGACCTGCGCAGCGCGCGCTTTCGCCCATAATTGGCAGCGCTCTTCCTGTAAGTCGAGCGAGACGCCTTCTTCGGCCTGGCGCGTGGTGCTGACACGAAGATAGAGCGCGGCGCGGAGCGAGCGCCCCATTAGTAACCGCCTCTGGCGGGAACGCCCGTTTGCCCCGCTTGTATGAGGCCTAATTCGTTGGAACGCCATTCCCGGTAGACCCAAGCAGCGCGCCCGGCGTTTCCGTTTTTCACTGCCTCCTCCAGAACCATCGCGTAGGTGATGTTTGTCTTTGCTATGGAAGAATCAGGCGTTCTGCCCTTCAGCCATTCATTGAAGCCTGGCTTGGCGGCGATCTCCCGCCAGTCCGGGACCAGCTCGGTCAATCGCGCCTCGAAGGCCGCCCGCTGACGCGCGATCTCTGCTTCGCGGGCCAAGCGTTCCTTTTCTGCCTTCTGATCCGCGAGCGCTTTGTCTTCACGGGCCTTCTTCTCCTCCGGCGTGATCCACTCATCGCCCACTTTGATAAGTCCCTTTTGCGCCTGCGCGGTCTCAAAGGCAGTCTGCTCAGCGCGCGTCCGTAAACCCAAAGCCTTCCGCGTTTCATCCGAGAGGGAAGCCAATGGAATCCAGGCGCCTCCATCTGCACAATTCACGAGCGCCTTATCGCCCTTGACCTTCAGGACCGTGACGTTTTTGAAGGCCTGCCCGTCCGTCGTCGTGACAATATCTACCGGATCCCGCGCGAGCACGGCAACGGAGAGCGAGAACAGAAGAGCCATCGCAAGAGCGAGACGCCCCATGATATGCCTCCTTCAAAATTTCACGCCCCAGACGCGCGTCATTCGCTGAACCTCGTCCGCCGGCACTACGTCGGCATTGTGCGACGGGTTCACCGGCTGAAGTATAACCTGTCTGCCCTTGCGATGCACGCGCTTGAATGTGCGGGTTCCGTCCGTGAGTTCCACGATGGCCAAGTCGCCGTCGCGGACGGTATCCCCCTTTTCGACCAACACGATCTGGCCGTCCCGTGCGATCGGTTCCATGGAGTCGCCGCGCACACGGAAGCCGACGAGATTGTCAGGCTTCTTCTCGTGGTATGGCGCTTCGCCATCGGCAACGATCCAATGCTGGCCGCCGCCGGCGTTGAAGACCGGGAATCTGCCCGGATCGTGAACCTGCTCTTCTTCTCCGTGCCACGATGCGAGAGAATCTCCAGATAGCTTTGCGAGTCTTTCCAGTACGGCGCGGCCTGGCTTCGCGCTCCCGTGGAGGTACTGCGAGAGCGTCTGAATCTTCCATCCCATAGCCTCAGCGAGGCGCTTTTTGCCGCCGAAGTGAACTGCGAGCGCCGATAGCTTTTCCCGAAACGCCCCGTAATTCAAGGGGTTTTCTCCATGGTTACAAATTCATGTAATTTTTCTCTTGACAGAGTTACGTGACTATGATACCTTTCCACGCAGTCACGGAGAATTGAGGTCGAGACAATGCTTCAGAATTCCGAGCGCGCGCAGCGGGTTGCAAGACCCTCCAGAGCATCACGCTCTACGGCCTCGGTGTCCGTGACTGTTCACCCGCAGTCCGCTGCCGCGCTCCTTACGAGCGCCCGAACTTCCGCCGACGCCGCCGCGGCACGCGCCTGCCTGCGGCCTGCCAAGGCGGGAGTTCGGGCGCGCTCTTTTTCGGGATGTCGTCCTCGTCTGTCCGTGACCGATGATGGGCATTGTAGCACCGCGAATCGCGCAGTCAAGGCCCAATGTAATTATCGGCCAGGGCGCCGGCGGGTTGAGGTCCGGCCATGAAGCGAGACCGGCGGCTGGAGAAGGTCGAGATCGGATTCGTGCCGTGGACGCGGCTGGCGTGGGAAGAGCACGTGGACGCGCTGCTCAGTCCGCTGCCGGCAGTGCTCGGAGAAATTCAGGAGGAGCAGTCGCATGAACGAAGCAGTGACGGCGAAAGCGGAGACGGACGAGGCACAGCCGGAACGGTCTGAGGATTGCAGGGCCTTCGTTGGTCAGCTCAGCGCGAAGCTGAAGGAGGCGGCGGGAACGCTGCCCACCTTAGAGGACCGGATTGACAACCTGGTGGCCGAGGGAATTCATCTCAAGCTCGAGAACGAGAAGCTCCGAGAGCTGCGGCAGATTGACCAGGAGAGCATCGCGGGGCTGACACAGGAGGCCATCACGGCGGAGGACGAGCGGCGGATTCTGCGGGCGAACCTGATCCGGGCGAACGAGCGGTGCGCGATGATCGGGGCGATGGTGGAATCCGCCAAAAGGTGCGCTCCCACGGCCGTCCCGCATCAATGGCTCGATGACCTCTTAACGATCCTTGACGTGCAGGAGTTGCCGAAGATCGTCTGCCCGAAGTGCCACGGCCCGAAGCTGCACGGTCGCGGCGTGGGATGCGAGTGGTGTGGGGCCTCGATGGATGCGACAGAGGGATGGGCCAGCGCATGAGCGTGAATGAACATCCTCGACGGATCAGCATCTCGCTGAGTTCGGAGCAGGTGGTGAAACTGCTCAACGCGCTGCGCGAGGACAAGCCGTTTGAGTGCTTCGGAGTCAATTACGTCATCGAGATACAGCGCGAGAAGTCGAATTGGATTCAGAGCGACCTGGACGAGATCGGGGTTAGGAAAGGTAAGGCACATGGCTGAGTCCGAGCAGACCGTTGTGTGTCCGGGGTGCGGGAAGTCCATTCCGCTGACTAAGGCGCTGACCTCGAACATCGAGGCCACGCTGCGCCGGCAGTTTGAGGCGCAGGCCTCCGACCGCGAGCGCGCGTTGAAACGCGATTACGCGGAGCAGCTCCAGGAGGCCCAGCAAGAGGCTCGCGCGAAAGCAAGAGAAGGCATCAACGAGGAGATGGCCACGCTGCGCGATCAGCTCATGCAGAGAGACGAGCAGATCGCGGAGACGCGCCGCAAGGAGATGGACCTCATCCAGCGCGAGCGGTCCCTGACGGACCGTTTGGCCGAGGTTGACCTGGAGATCGCTCGCCGCCTGGACACCGAGCGGTCCTCGATCCGGGAAGAAGTCGCGCGGAAGATGGAAGACGAGCGCCAACTGAAGGACCTCGAAAAGGACAAGCAGCTTTCCGACCTGAAGATGCAGGTGGACGTCCTGAAGCGGAAGCTCGAGCAGGGTTCGCAGCAGACCCAGGGCGAAGCGGTCGAGCTTCAGCTCGAGGAGCTGCTCGCCGGCGCGTTCCCGTTTGACCAGATCGAGCCGGTCGGGAAGGGCATCAAGGGCGCCGATGTGCTCCAGCGTGTCAACACGCAGCAGGGGCAGTACTGCGGCATGATCGCGTGGGAGTTCAAGAACACGCGGAACTGGACGGATGGGTGGATCGCCAAGCTCAAGGACGACCAGCGCGCGGCAAAGGCCGAGATCGGGGTTCTCGCCACGGCCGTCCTGCCGAAGGGCATCACGCACATCGGCCAGGTCGAGGGCGTTTGGGTGACGGACTTCGCGTCGCTGATCGGACTGGCCAGCGCGCTCCGGACGGGACTTGTCCAGGTGGCGCTTGGCCGGCTCGCCGCGGTGGGGAAGAACGACAAGATGGACATGCTCTACAACTACCTGACCGGGACGGAGTTCAAGCAGCGGGTCGAGGCGATGATCGAGTCCTTCATCCTCATGCGTGACGACCTCGAGCAGGAGAAGCGCGCGGCCGAGCGGGTATGGGCCAAACGCGAGAAGCAGATCCAGCGCGTGGTCGGCGGGGTGGCCGGAATGTACGGCGACATGCAGGGGATCGTCGGAGTCAGTCTGCCGAGGATCGAACGGCTCGAACTGCCGGCGCCTCAGTGAAAGGAAAGCGAGAGATGAAAGTTCACAAACGCAAGCCGAAGGCGACCGCGCCCAAGGCTGTTGTGCTTCCGACGAAGCCCGGAATGTACGACGGGATTCCCTTCACCGATTACTGCCTGCGCCTCAAGGGCGCGAACTCCACGATGCTGCGGCAGTTCCTCCACGAGACGCCCTCGCGCGTTTACTATCTCATGACGCACCCGGAGAAGGCGGAGGACTCCGTGGCGCTTCGCCTGGGACACGCCACGCATGCGGCGGTCCTGGAGCCAGAGCGGTTCGAGGAGGAATACGCGAGGATTCCGAAGTTCGACCTGCGGACGAACGAGGGTAAAGCCGGCGCTTTGAAGTGGGCCGAGGACCATCCGACCCAGGCGCGGCTGCTTCCGGACAAATACGACGAGACGCTGGCTATGCGCGACGCCCTCCTGGCCCACCCTCTTGCCTCAAAGCTCCTCGGCGCGCCTGGCCGCACCGAAGTCACCGTCCTCTTCAGCATCCCGGTCTGGAAGAACCGGGAGACGGGTGAGATCGCCTGCCAGCCGGAATCGCCGGGCAAAGGATTCGTCCGCGCCGGCGAGGTCGCGTGCAAGGCCCGGATCGACAAGCTGATCTCGTGGGAGAACTGGTCAACGGTCCTGGACCTCAAGACGGACCGCGATGCCTCGTTGGCCGGCTTCGGGAAGGCCTGCGAGAAATTCTCCTACCACGCCCAAGCCGCGATGTACCTGGACGCGCTGGACATTCTCGCGCCGCGCAAGCGCCGGTTCATTCACGTCGTGGTGGACAAGCGACCGCCGCACGACGTGGCGGTGCGCGAGCTGGACGAGCCGGAGCTGCGCGAGGGCCGGGCGGCGTATCGCTTTGCGCTCGCGACCTACATCCAGTGCAAGAAGTCCGGCGTGTGGCCGGCCTATTTCGACGGCATCGAGCCGCAGGAAATGCGCCGGAGCGCTTTCCGGTTCACCGATCCGACTCAGTAAGGAGCCGACGATGGGCCTTGAACGATTCTTCACCGCGAAGCTGACGCCGCTCGGCAAGATCAAGATCGGCGGCAAGGGCGAGGAAAAGGTCAGCGCCAAGGGCAAGACCTACCGGCAGCCGCTGAAGTACGACTACTTCGTCGTCACGACGATGCAGAAAGACGCGGCCGGCAATTTCAAGCCGGACGTGAAGCTGATGAAGGAACTGACCGAGGAGTACGGCGACGAGGACGGCAAGCTGCGGCAGATCCCGATCCGGCTGCTCTCGAATGATCCGGAGGTCGTCATGCAGACGGCCTTCGTCGCGTACCAGGGCAAGGTCTGCATCGCGCGGAGCGATCGGCAGACGGTGACCTGGTTCAATGACCTGAAGACCGGCGCGCGCCTGGCCGAGCCGAAGGTCGAGCCGTGGGATGAGAAGCTGCGCGAGTTGAAGTCCCAGGAGGGCGGCGCATTCTTCAAGGAGCACAGCGTCTTCAATTGCGTGATCTCGGCGCACGAGGCGAAATGGGGCGGCGTCTATGAGTTCCGCACGACGGGCGAGATCAGCGGGCAGCAGCTCTACAGCGGGATGCTGGAGACGCTGCGACTGACCTATGGCGTGCTGATCGGGATGCCGCTCTGGATGGTGGTCGAGCCGAAACAGGTGACGCCGCAGGGCCGCGCGACGACGGTCTACGCGGTGAAGCTCGAGCTGCGCGCGCCCTCGATGGAGGACATCGAACGGATGGCGCTGACGCGGATGCAGTACGCGCTGGCGCACAAGGACCAGATCCAGATCATCGAGACGAAGTACAAGGCGCTCATGGCGCCTCCAGGAACGGAATCGGCGAAGGACGCCGCCGATATCAATCTGGAATTCTCGCCGGAGACGGCGGACGCGAAGGTCGAGAAGCCGCCGGAAGGCGAGGACGAATTGCTGAAGCCGGCCGCTCCGCTGGCGCCGATGGATCGCCCTAAAGAGCGAGAAGCCGCCGGGGGAAGCTCCAAAGAAGGAGCGCGCACTACCCCGGCGGCCCCGGGAGACGATCTGCTCGAGGGCTCGAAGCCGCCGAAGGGCCCCAAACCGCCGCCGGCGATGATCGGAAAAGATCAGATCGAGGAACTCAAGGCGCTGGTCCCTCAGATCATGACAAAGGCCGACTGGCTGAAAGAGCTTGCGAAGCGCAAGGTCGAGCGCGTCAGTCAACTGACGGCCGCGGACGCGCTGACGATGATCCTCGACTATCGGAAGCAGCGCGACGAGAAGAACAGGCGCGGGCCGAAGGAAGAGAAGTTCAGCCGCGATGCCGCGATCGGCGCGGTCAAAGAGGCCCTGGCGGACGATACGATCAGCACCCTCCGATTTGCCCGGGCCTGCGCTTCGCTGGAGATCAAGTACGACGACAAGCACGCGGACGCCTGGCAGGAAGTTGGGGACGGCAAGTTGAAGGAACTCGTTCACGAGCTGCTGCTGGATCAGCGGTAGACCATTTTCCTGACGTCACGAAAAAGGTTCTTGGGAGGAAGGCGCATGGTGGAAATCAAGCCGGATCTGGACATGTGGGCTTACGTCGAGATGTTCGGGCACATTTCTTTTGCGGGGCATGTGACATCAAAACCTGTCGGGTCGTTTGCTTTTCTCCAGGTGGACGTCGCGGATGGCAACGGCGGCCTGGCATTCACGCGATTCGTCGGGCCATCGGCGATCTACGCCATGACGCCGACCGACGAAAAGACCTGTCAGCGGATCATGGCGGATCGCTCCATGAATCCGCTGCCATACATCCCGGCGCTGCCGGCACCTCAGCGGGAAAATTTCGTCGGCCGGGCCGAGAGGGCGGATCGGAGCGACTTCGATCCAGAGGAAGTCGAAACTGCGCCGTAAGCTGTTCCGCGCGGCATTGGACAGCGGGATTCCTCCCGCGTGCCGCTGCGGACGGTATAAGCGGCGAAAAAGGAGGGTGTCGTGCACTATAGAAATGGGCGCGAAGTGAGAAACGGCGACACGGTTGTCAGTCTTGGCTATGACGGCGGGAAAATCGTGGCAGTCGGAATCCTTCACAACGCGACGACTGGCAATGACTACTGCAATGGCAGCATCGCGCCGATCAGCACCGGCGTCGTGGTCGCGTGCATGTGCGATTGCCTGCACATGGACGATGTGGCCGAGATGCTGAAGGAAAAAGGTCTCGACAAGCGACCGAGCGGAAAAGAGAATTCGCGTGACGACAACCTACGACTTCGCGGACGAGCGTGCCGGTCTGGAATACCTCCACAATGTCCGGTCGCGCGGCTTGGCAATTCCCCTCGAGGAGCTTCTGCGGGCCGGGGCGTGGGAGTTCTCGTCGTCAAGCGACCAGGGCGACAAGGCGACGACGCGGTATGAGATCGTGAAGAAGTAAACGCTCCGGCGCGTGCCGGACGGGTTTCTTTGGAAAGGAGGCGTGTATGGCGAAGGCGAAGAAGCCGGCGAAGAAAGCGCCGGGCGGTCCGCCGAAGCTGGCGGCCGAGATCAAGGTGGAGGCCCGCGATTTCACGCATGCGGCCGCGAGCCTCGGATGCAAGTGCGCCCTGCTCAAGGGCTGCACGAAGGCAATCCTCAAGCGCATCGAGAAGGTGAAGGAGGTTCTCGATGCGAACATCGCCAAGGGCGGACTGGAGTCTCCGCGCGCCGGCATGCTGTTCGGGACCCTGGAGCAGTCGCGCCAGGAATCCCAGAAGGCGGAACTCGAGCGGATTGACACGGCGGTCAGCCTCGCTAACTTCGTGCTCGAGAGCGTCGGCGCGGCGGACCTGAAGGCGTTCCGCGCGGGCTGCCGCAAGGTCTCCGAGGGCGTTGTGAAGAAGGCGGATGGCCGCGAGCCGGCGAAGGCGGCTGAGCCGGATGGCAAGAGCCAGGCGGCCGGCGACAGCCAGAGAGCGCAGGCGGCAGGATAGTGAGCATGGGCCTGAAAGGATTCGACGGAGTGAATGAGGTCGGATGCTGCGCGCCGGGGACGGCCGCTCGGCCCCGTCAACAATGCGGCCACAAGACTAAGTGCTGCCGAATATCGGCAAGCGGCCTAAACGGTCGCCCTGAACCCGGCGAGGAAGCCCGCGTAGCCGGCAGTAGGGACCAGACGCAGGCGACGGCCCGGAGAGACGGGCTGGCTTGCCGGTTGAAAGCTGCTCCGAAGGAATTCCGGCTGGCCGGGCGTCGTGGCCAGCCACGCGCAAAAGGGCTGAAATCCCCTGGAGCGAAACCGGCTGGTGGAGGCAAGGCTTGCCCGACGAGCCTCAATCATCGGGACACGCGCGTAGACGCACCGGCTGAAGCACGACCGGACGGGAGTTCGATTCTCCCCAGGTCCACTCATCTTAGCATCCTGGCCTTTGACCTGGCCTCTGTCTGCGGATGGGCCTCTCTCAAGGAAGGCCGTCTCAGTTCGGGCGCCTGGGAGAATCCGGCGCGGTACGTGGACTCTCCCGGGCGCTTCTTTACCTGTTTCAGGACGTGGCTCGCGGACATGAAGCAGTGGCACGAACCGCAGCTCGTGGCCTACGAGTTCACCCCGCGCGGCGCGAGCACGAATGCGATGCTGATCCATTTCGGGCTTGTGACCAGGCTGGAGGAGTGGGCGTACCGAATGGAGGCGCGCACGGCGTTCATCTATCCGAGCCAACTGAAGAAGCTGGTGACCGGACGCGGCGACGCGGAGAAGGAAGAGGTGCGCGATGTCATGCGGAAGCGATGGAAGATTCCGAAGCTGACGAGCCTGGACGAGAGTGACGCGGTTGCGGTCTTGACCTGGGCGCTGAGGAAAGCATGAACTCGAACGGCCGAAGGCTGCCGTGCGCGTTTCCGTACATCGGCGGGAAGTGGAGGCTGGCGCCAAGGATCATCGCCCTGATGCCGCCGCATGAAGTCTACGTGGAAGTGTTCGGCGGGTCCGGCGCGGTGCTTTTCGCCAAGGAGCGCTCGAAGGTCGAGGTCCTCAACGACTGCGATGGCGAGATCGTGAACTTCTTCCGCGTCCTGCAGGATCCGGGCAAGACTGACCGGTTGATGCAGCGGCTCTTTGTGACGCCCTATTCCCGGAAGGTCTATGCGGAGATGTGCGAGCGGCCGCTGCCGAAGGACGATGTGCTGCGCGCCTGGGTGTTGTGGGCGCGTGCGCGGATGTGCTTTGGCGGATACCGGCCGGCGGAGAACGGGTTTCGTTTCGCGGGCAACACGCGCGGTCGCTGGCGCCGATCGCTCGGCTCGCGGCACCAGGGCGGCGGCGATGCGGCGACGCTCCACAACAAGATTGACGAGCTGGACCGGTTCACAGAACGCCTGCGCGGCGTCTACATCGAGGACAAGGATTTCCCCTACATCCTCGACTGGTGGGATTCGCCCAGGACGGTCTTCTACCTCGATCCGCCGTACTTCGGGACCGAAGGGTACTACGACGGCGGGATGTTTCCGGAGTGGCGGCATTACGAACTGGCGGATCACCTGGCGCGCATCAAGGGCAAGGCCGTCGTCAGCTACTACCCGCACCCGAAGCTGGCGGAGCTGTACCCGGAAGACCGCTGGCATCGCGCGACCTTCCGCGTGCGGAAGAACCAGCAGAAGACGGTTCCCGGCACGGAGGCGAAGTACGAGACGGAGATGCTGCTGATGAACTACGAACCGACGGACGGGGCCCGGGCCCCGGTTGAGAAAGGCGCAGGCACATGAAACGGATCGAAGTCGCAGACCTGTTTTGCGGGGCCGGCGGGATGAGCGGCGGCGTGATCGAGGCCTGCCGGCAGTTGGGCTTTCCGCTCGGGTTGCTGGCGATCAATCACTGGGCCGTAGCGATCAGCACGCACACGCTGAACCATCCGCTCGCGCGCCAGCTCTGCTGGCCCGTCGAGGCGGTCAGCCCCAAGCGCAGTATTCCCGGCGGCCGGCTCGACCTGCTCTGCGCCTCGCCGGAGTGCACGCATCACAGCATCGCGCGCGGCGGGATGCCCGTCAGCGACCAGCGGCGCGCGGGCGCGTGGGAAGTCTGCCGGTGGGCGACCGAGTTGCGGATTGACGACATCCTGGTGGAGAACGTGCGCGAGTTCGAGACCTGGGGCCCGGTCGGCGCGAACCGCCGGCCGATCGCCGCGCGCAAGGGCGAGACGTTCCGGGCATGGGTGAAGGCGCTGGAGTCGCTGAACTACCGCGTGGAGTGGCGCGTGCTGAACTGCGCGGACTTCGGCGACCCGACGTCCCGGAAGCGGCTGTTCATCCGCGCCAGGCGCGGGAACGGGCACATCGAGTGGCCGGCGGCGACGCACGGCGCGGGCCTGCAGCCGTGGCACACGGCGCGCGAGATCATTGACTGGACGATCAAGGGGCGCAGCATCTTCAACCGTGAGCGGCCGCTGAAGGCGCGGACCATCGAGCGGATCGCCGCAGGCCTGCGGAAGTTCGGCGGCGCGGCTGCCGAGCCGTTCCTGGTCATGCTGTACGGGACGAACGAGACGCGAAGCGTGGATCGTCCTGCGCCGACGGTGACGGCGAACGGGCAGCACATCGGGCTTTGCGAGCCGTTCTTGATGAACATAACGCACGCGAACGATCATGCTTCGCGGACCCATTCCGTTGACGGCCCGCTTCCGACGGTTACCTGCGCGCATCGTGGCGAGTTCGGTCTGATCGAGCCGTTCCTCGTTCACGCTGATTACTCCGGTCCTGCGCCGTTCATCCTGCCGCACCTGGGATGGACGGGAAAGAACGTCGCGCAGAGCGTGGATAAACCGATGCCGACCGTGATCGCTTCGCATGGGGTCGGGCATCTTGTTCAGCCGTTCCTGGTCAAGTACTTCGGGACCGGGAAGACCGCGCCGATCGGCGAGCCGCTGCACACCGTGACGACGAAGGACCGCTTCGGGCTGGTCGAGCCGGTGTACCTGGACATCCTCTTCCGGATGCTCGAGCCGCATGAGCTGGCGGCGGCGATGGGATTCCCGAAGGATTACCAGTTCCTCGGGACGAAGAGCGACGTGGTGAAGCAGATCGGGAACGCGGTGCCGCATCACACGGCCGAGGCGCTGGCGGAAGCGGCGCTCGCGGCGTAGGAGATTGGCGAAATGCTGCACGTCGGAAAAACCGCTGACGGGCGCGCGTTCACGCTTCCCTTGGACATCGTTACGCAGACCGTGGCGATCCTCGCCCGCCGCGGCGCGGGGAAGTCGTACACGGCCTCGGTCGTGGCCGAGGAGCTGCTGGCCGCGAAGCAGCAGGTGGTCGTCCTTGACCCGACCGGCGGATGGTACGGACTGCGGTCCTCGGCGGATGGCGCGAGCGACGGATTCCCGGTGCTGGTGATCGGCGGAGATCATGGCGATATCCCGCTCGAGGAGGCGGCGGGCGAAATGCTCGCCGCGGCCATCGTGGAGAACCGCTTCTCGGCCGTGGTGGACGTATCGCTCTTCCGAAAGGGACAGATGCGCCGGTTCGTGACGCCGTTCCTGGAGTCGCTCTACCGCCTGAACCGCGAGCCGGTCCACCTGTTCATTGACGAGGCGGACGACGTTTGCCCGCAGCGGCCTTTCGGCGACGAGGCGCAGATGGTGGGCGCCGTGGAGGATGTCGTCAAGCGCGGGCGGAAGAAGGGCATCGGCTGCACGCTGATCACGCAGCGGCCGGCGGACCTGGCGAAGCAGGTACTCACCCAGGTCGAGATGCTCGTGGCGATGCGGCTCTCGCACCCGCTCGACATGAAAGCGGTCATGGAGTGGATCAACGTCCACGCGGATCCCGACGAGGCGCAGGGGATGATGGAAAGCCTGCCCGGGCTGCCGACCGGCACGGCGTGGTTCTGGTCGCCGCTGATGGATCTGTTTTCGCGCGTCCAGGTGCGACAGCGCAAGACGTTCGACAGCGGGGCGACGCCGAAGCCGGGGCAGGCGGTCCGCGAGCCGAAGCGGATCACGAAGGTTGATGTTGCAGCCTTGGGCGAGAAGATCAAGGGTATGGCGGAGAAGGCGAAGGCAAACGATCCGAACGTCCTGAAGCGGCGCGTTGCGGAACTGGAGAGGCAGCTCAAGACGCTGCCAGCAGCGGCGCCAGCGAAAGTCGAGCGGGTTGAAGTGCCGGTCTGGACGACGAAGGACCGTGCCATGCTACAGGATTGCAAGAACGCGATTCAAGAAGCGACGCCCCTGCTCATCGCGCTAGAACGCGCAATAACCCTCGCGGACTGCAAAGTGGCTATGCGCGGCGTTGCGATCTTTCCGCGTGCGAAATCGCACCCGCCGGCGGCGCCGCCTGCTGCCCGGGTCGCCGATCTCCGGCCATCCCGAACACCGGCGCAGCCTCATTTCAGCGGCCCCGCCGGCGACTGCGGCAAGCTCGGGCGCGCGCAGCGCATGATCCTGAGCGTCCTCGCGCAGCACGGCGCGAAGCGGAAGGTCCAAGTGGCCGTCATGGCCGGCTATTCGGTCGGCGGCGGCGCATTCTGCAATGCCATCGGGTCGCTGGTCTCCGGCGGACTCGTCGTCCGCAACGGCGAGATGCTCGAAGCGACGGCCGAGGGCGTCGCGGCATTGGGATCCGCGCCGGCACCGCTTCCGACCGGACACGACCTGATCGCGTACTGGATGGCGCAGCTCGGGAAGGCGGAGCGGGAAGTGCTCCAGGTCCTCACCTGCCGCTATCCGCAGCAGCTTACGAAGCAGGACATCGCCGAGGCGACGGAGTCGCACTACGCGCCGGACGGCGGCGCTTTCGGGAATGCGCTCGGCCGGCTTCGGACGCTGGAACTGATCGTCGGGCGCGGGATGATCTCGGCGAGTCCGCATTTGATGGAGGGATGACATGGACGCGATCACGTTGTGGCAGCCGTGGGCATCGCTGGTGATCATGCGCCTCAAGCCCATCGAGTCTCGCACACACGCCCGCTTTGCCAGCCTGAAAGGATGCCGGTTCGCAATCCATGCCGGAAAGCAGTTCGATTTCGACGCAGCGGAGATGATTTGCGAGGTGACACATGGCAATCTTCCGGCCGCCCTCGGCGCGACCTTTGCCGATGGACTGCGGCGACTGCGGAGTGAGCTCGCTTGGCCGAAGAGCGTTGTCCTCGGGACGGCATTTTGCTTGAACCATCGGCCACTCGGCGCGGCGGATTCGGCTAAGGCGCTATGCGACTGTGTGAGGACGGCGCGCTGGGGCCTGATCCTTCGCGATGACATCGAGCGGTTCGATCCGCCGATCCCGTGTTCGGGGCATCAGGGAATTTGGGAATGGGAGAGGCCATGACCGCGAAGCCGTGGCGGATGAAGCGTTTTTCCTCGCGCGAGATTCTCCAGGGGATCGAGTATGCCAAGTCCGGCGGTCAGGCCCTGCACGTCTGGAAGGGCTGCTGGCCGAATCCGAAACCTCGCTGCTTCAAGGACGGCGAGCCGTGGGGACATCTGCTTGATCAGGATGCCGGCCGTTTGCTTCTCACGGCCCTTCATCTCGGCGTCAAGATGGTCAAGATATCCAATCCCGGAAAGCAGACGCAGCACGTTGACCTCTGCGGCAGGCCGCTGGAACGGGCGATGAAGGAGTGCAAACCATGACCGAACCGAACATTGATCCTCGCGCTGCGGTACTGGAATACCTGACGCGCTGGAAGCATCTCGGCCCGCACACTAAAGGCGACATCGCCCAGGTGACCGGCCTCTCGACGCGCGAGGTCGAGGAGGCGATCCACGAGCTGCGCCACTCCGGCGAGCCGATTGTCGCGGGCGATAAAGGCTACCTCTGGACTGAAGACCCGCTAAAGCTCGATGAGTGTTTGGCCGCTCTGAAGCATCGCGCGGGGGAGATTCACGGGACGATTTCCGATCTTGAGGCGACCCGCGACCGGCTGCTGCGGAGTCGGGCGATTGAGCCGGGCGGACAGGCGCGGCTTTTTGCGGAGGCGAAGGCGTGAGGATCGCCCGCGTTTTTCCGCGATGGACGACAGCCACGCCGACCGACGATCTGGCCTTCGTCGGGTATCCCGACCTCTACACGCCGGACGTGGACCGCGTTTACATCAGCGTCGCGTTCACCTGGGATATGGAGGAGGCGGAAAAGCTGGCGTCGGCTTGGGAGAAGCGCGCGCCGGTAACGCTCGGCGGTCCGGCGCTCGGCCGGCGGTCCGAGGGATTTACGCCGGGGCAGTTCATCAAGCGCGGGTACACGATCACTTCGCGCGGCTGCCCCAACCGCTGCTGGTTCTGCGAGGCGTGGAAGCGCGAAGGGCCGGTCCGCGAACTGCCGATCATGGACGGATTCAACGTGCTGGACGACAACCTGCTCGCGTGCTCCCGGCGGCACATCGAGGACGTCTTTGCGATGCTCGGCCGGCAGAAGCAACGCGCACGGCTGACCGGCGGGTTGGAGGCGCGACGGCTCGAGGACTGGCACGTCGAGCTGCTTGCGCGGCGGATGCCGGATGTCGCGTTCCTGGCCTATGACACTGCGGACGACTGGGAGCCCCTTGTCGAGGCCGCTCGGAAGTTGAGGGCTGCCGGTTTGATTTCGGGCAAGCACCGCATTCGTGCCTACGTGCTCTGCGGTTGGCCGAAGAACGAGCGTTGCGGGAGATCGGCGGACACGATTCGCGCGGCGGACGAGCGCTGCCGGCGTGTCGCGCGGCTGGGGATCATGCCGGCGGCGATGCTATACGACAACGGCGTCCATGTGGATAAGAGTGACTGGCACGACTGGCGGTTCGCCTGGTCGGACCCGGCGGCGTGCGGGAAGCGCATGAAAGAGGAGGGGAAGGCATGAGCGGCAAGACAAAGATCGAATGGACTGAGGCGGCTTGGAATCCCATCACCGGCTGCTCTCCGGTCAGCGAGGGCTGCGAACATTGCTACGCGCAGCGGATGGCGCAGCGCCTCGCCGGCAGGTACGGCTACCCGAAAGCATATCCCTTCGCAGTGACGGTCCACGACGACCGCATGGTAGAACCACTAAGTTGGAAAAAGCCTCGCCGGATATTCGTGTGCTCAATGGCCGACCTGATGCACGACAACGTCCCGGACATGGCCATACGCGACGTAATCGGTACGATCAAGGCGGCACCGCAGCACACGTTCCAGATCCTCACCAAGCGCCCGCGACGGCTGGAGGAGTGGGTGTGGCCGTCAAACGTCTGGCTCGGTGTGACCGCGGAGAATCAGCAGAGGGCTGACGAGCGCATACCGATACTGCTCACGCATCAGCATGCGTCGGTCCTCTTTGTTTCTATCGAGCCGATGCTCGGGCCGATCACGCTGAAGCGCTACATCGGCGATCCGATGCCGCGGCCTTGGCCGGTCCTCGTTCACGCAGATGGTGGGACGCCTCCGCGCGGTCTGGACTGGGTAATCTGCGGCGCAGAGACCGGCCCCGGCGCGCGCCCGATGCACAACGTATGGGCGGACGATCTCTACAGGCAATGCAAAAAGGCCAGCGTCCCCTTTTTCTTCAAGAAGCAAACAGAGGGGCTTGGCGTTCTGGAGAAGGTGCTGGCGTGCCGAGAGATTCCTGGCGTGGAGTCGCAGTGATCGAGCGAAAAAGGAGTTGATCTTTCGCGCAAGGGATGGCTCAGTGTGGGCGCGGACGGCTGGATTCGACGGGACCGGCGCAGAAGGATGAACGATGAGCGCGAAGGCGGAGAATGGCGGAAAGCAGTTCGTGGTCGACTTCTGGTTCAAGGAGTGGATGGTCGACGGCGCGCTGCGGGGAGCCGGACCTGTGGTCCGCGATCGCTGGCATGATGCGCTCTGCCAGATGTGGCTGCACGACACGGACCGGAGGCGGGACACGATGGAGGGTTGGGCGAACGTCTGGGGCTGTCCGGTCGCCGAGGCGCGGGAGACCGTTCGCGTGATTGCGTTGAGGGACATTGGCTCTGTCACGCTTTGTCACGGTTACGTCACGCTGCGATGTCGGCGGCTGACGAGGAAGCTCAAAGAGCGCGCCCAGGCTAGAGATCGTCAACGTGCGCACCGTGAGGAGCGCGCGGTGTCACGCCCGTGTCACACGGGCACTGTGATATCACCTATCACCACATCACCAGTTAACGTTAAATCACCTTCTGTTAAACGGACGTCTTTAAGGGCGCGGGAGGAAACGAAAGGTGAGATGAAAACTCCTCGTGAGCCGGTGAAGGGTGAAACGACAGGAACGAACTGGAAACGGGTGTGGAGTATTGTGGTCGACTGGTTTGTCGAACGGAAGGGAAAGGCGGCCGCTGAATGGACGAATGCGCTGGCGTCCAAGAGAGGGACGCTGGAGGCGTTCAATCCGTTGATCGTCGTCGGTCATGTCATGGACGTCTACCACGCGAAGTCCAGGCCGCGGGATGGACGGCAGGCGGCGGTGTGGGTGATGAGGCGATGTCAGAAGCACTACACGCCGGCGCACTATGACGACGCGAAGCGAGCGCTGGAAGGGATTGCATCATGAGGCGACGCTGCAAAAAGCGACAATCTGTAGGTACTCCTGGGCGAGACTTCGGGCTTGAAGGTGTGCGTGGGCGGCGGCAAGATTCACAGACTTTGTTTGCCACAAAACGGTCGCTGAACGTACAGAAAATCGCGGCGCTCCTGGTGAATGGAAAAACGTCGTCAGCGATCATGTCGTGGGCCGTCAGTGACCGCGGCCTCGGTCTGTCGGAAGCGCAGGCCGGTCGTCTCATGCGTCAGGCGAAGAAACAGATTTCGCGCGACTCAAAATGGAGCCAGGAGGAAGAGCTCGGTCTGGCAGTCAGTCGTCTCCGCATGCTCTACGCGAAGGCGTTGTCAGCCGGTGACACCGCTGGCGCTTTTTCGATTCAGCGAGAGCTGAATTCACTGACGGGTCTTCGCGGGCGCGATGGCGATGGCAGCGACGGAAAACCGCCGCCCCACGACGATGGCGCAAGCCGAGAGTTGGCCGCGGCTCGAGCGCATCTTGCCGCCCTGAACCTCGGAGGCCCGGACGTTCCGGTGAGTGAGTTGGCGCGGTTGGCCGTCCAACGGATCGTGGAGTTGATGACCAGTGCGAATGAAGAAGGCAAGAAGTCCGGCAAACTATGAGCGTCACAGGGCGGACGCCCGGGCGCGCATGGCCGCCAAGTCGGAGGCGGGCCGCGATATCGGCGAGATGCCGGCGGTCGTAAATCCGATGCGCAAAGCGCGCTGCGGCGCTTTGCTCCAGGCGTTCATCGAGAGCTACCTCCTGAAGATGTTCACGGTCCGCGGAGACCACTGGCCCTGGTCGGCAACACACCTGGAGGTCATGCGTCGCATCGAGGCCGTCGTGCGCTACGGCGATATGTTCGGCGTGGCCATGCCGCGCGGCGGCGGCAAGACCTCTCTCATCAAGGCGGGAACGTTGTGGGCGAGCCTCTTCGGCTTCAGGCGATGGGTCTGCGTTCTCGCCGCCACGGCGCCGAAGTCGGGGGCGATCATTCAGGATTTGCAGACCATCGTGGAAACCAATCCACTGCTCGCGGCGGATTTCCCGGAGGTCTGTTATCCCGTTCGCAAGCTGGAACGCATCGCTGGCCGGCAGCGCGGGCAGACATTCAGGCGGGAGCCGACGCGCATGGCCTGGAGCGTGAATGAAATCGTCCTCCCGAACATTCCCGGAAGCCGGTGCGCCGGCAGCATGGTCACGGCGACCGGCCTCGAGGGTTCCGGCATCCGCGGCCAGGTGCGCGTGCTGGCCGATGGCACGCAGCTCCGGCCCGACCTGGTGTTCATAGACGATCCGCAGACGGACGAGAGCGCGCATTCGGCGTTTCAGACCGACGATCGGCTGAAGTTGCTGGGCGGCGCGGTCCTCGAAATGGGGCCGCCTGGCGTCCCGCTCGCCGCTCTGATGGCCGTGACGGTGATCGAGAACGGCGATGTCGGCGATACGGTCCTGAAGGACCCGCGATGGAACGGAATCCGTTCGCCGATGCTCGTCAAGTTTCCCGTCCACATGAGCGCGACGCCCGCCGACATTCCTCACGCGGACCACTGGGACCGCTATGCCGACCTGCTGCGAAGCGGGCGAACTGATGACGCGACGGAGTTCTATGCGGCGCATCGGTGCCTTCCGGAGTGCGAGGGGATCCTCGACCGGCCGCGCCCTTGCCTGCCCTGCCCGATTCGCGCCGACTGCATGGACGCGGACGCCATGGTCTCCTGGCAGCAGCGGAAATATCCCGCCGACCTTTCGCCGGTTCAGCACGCCATGGACCGGCACATTCGCAACCCGATCCTCTTCGCCGCCGAGATGCAGCAACAGCCGATCTCGGCACAAATGGCCGGCGCAAGGATCACGCCGGCGCAGGTGATCCAGCGGGTCAGCGGCCTTCCGATGTGCCACGTGCCTGCGGATGCGACGGTCATCACCGCCGGAGTCGACGTCCACGACGAGCTTCTCTACTGGGTCGTGTGCGCCTGGGAAGACGACTTCACCGGCCAGGTCATTCAGTACGGCACGCTCCCCGAGCAGCCGGTGCGCTGGTTCCTGCAGGCCAGTCCGCCACGCCCGCTCTCGCGCGAGTTCCCCGGCCAGGACAAGGACGGCGTGATTCAGTCCGGCCTCGAGCGCCTGTGCGGCGTCATGCTCAAGCATGAGTTCGAGAAACACGCCGGCGGATCCGTGGCTTCGATGTCCATCGAGCAGATGCTCGTGGACAGCGGCTACAAACCGACGCTCGTCTACAACGTGCGCCGGAAGCTCGCCAGCCCGATCATGCAGGCCTCGAAGGGCATGGCCCTGCGCGCAACGAACAAGCCGATCGCCTCCTTCCAGCGTAAGCGCGGATGGAAGTTCGGCGACGACTGGTACGTCCCCAGCGTCCGCGGCACGCGCGAGTACCCGCACGTGTGCATTGACACCAACGCCTGGAAGAGCTTCGTCCATCGCGCATTGTCCGTCGCTCCGGGCACGCGCGGCGCCTTGACGCTCTACGGGACGCCGGTGACTGCCGGCGACCATGAAGCGTTCGCGGAACAGGTCGCCGCCTCCGAGTACTTCACCGAGGTCTTCGCTCACGGCCGGGTCGTCAACGAGTACAAGCAGATGCCGCATCGGCCCGACAACCACTGGTGGGACTGCCTGGTCCTGTGCGCGGTCGGCGCCTCGATGCGCGGCTGCAAGCCGCCGGTCCAGGCGAAAGCGGCTCAGCGGTCATCCGGCGGTCCGGCGAAGCGCCAGGTGAAGAGCCTTGCAGAAATGGCAGGAGCAACATGAGCAAGACCGCCAAGGAGCCGGCCAGGCGCGTCCGCCTCTCGCTCGAGGAAATGGCGCGCGGAGACGGTCCTCCGGTGGGCGTCCGCTGCCCGAAGTGCTGGTGCATGCGCTCGCACGTGGACGCGACGCGCGACGGGCCGGGACAGAGTGGGCGATGGCGGGTGTGCGACAACTGCGGAACCGGCTGGAGAACGGACGAGAAATAGATCCCCGGGCAACTGTGAACGGACACCAGAGAGCGAAGAAGCGACGCGAGGAACGCCAGGCCGTCCGTGAGGCGGAACGGGCCACGTGGCGATGTCGCTGTGGGGCGGCCAGGCCAAAACATGTCTCGACATACGGTCGAATCGAGTACGTAATCTGTAAATTTTGCGCCCGTCATTCCAAGATAATCTATTCATTTCGCCTCGACGAGTGAAGAACCTTCCTTGCATCTGATCATGTCCTGAACGATAATCCCTGCATCGAAGCAGAAGCCTGCTCCTGGCAAAGGGCGCGCGCATGGGAAGGTGAAATGGGCGACCTCGTCAAAGCTCTGAAGCACGCCGCGGAGAAACCCGAGAGCGTCACCGCGGGCGACGTGACGGTGCGGCGCCGGCCGCTGACCGAGCAGATCGAAGCGACGAAGTTCCTCATGGCCACCCGCGCGCGATCCCGCGGCGGTATGGCCGGCGTTTCCATCACCAAGCTGAAACCGCACGGCGCCATTCTTCCCGCCGGTCCCGACTTGCGTCCTTGGGAATGGGGCGGATGATGTTCGGATTCTCGACTCTTCGTCGCTGGTGGAACGGCCGCAAGGCGGCGCGAGTGCGTCGCCGCGCGGCGAAGACCCTCGCCGAGATGCTCGACCGGCGGCTCAATCAGCGGCGTGCCGAATGGGACCGCGAGGACGCCGAGCTGCGCTCGGTAATGGCCATGGGGGTCGGCGCCGCCAACTGGGGCGAGATGATGCGGCAGCTCGGAGTCCGCACGAAACCCGCCCTGGACGAAATGGCCGGCGCTCCAGCTCCGCGAATTTCCGCCCGCTTCGATTCCGCGATCACGACCGACGACGACCGCGCGCACTGGGCGATGGCCGATGGCCTGGCCGCCGACGCCGCCGCCAACCCCATGATCCGCTACACACTCCGCAACCGGGGCCGGTACGAAGATGCGAATAACTGCTACTGCAAGGGCGTCGGCGAAACCATCGCCAATGATTTTGTCGGGACCGGGCCGCGCCTGCACATAGACGACGAACGGCTGACCGAGGACGAACGCGAGGACATCGAGGCCAAGTTCGCCGCGTGGGCGCAGGCCATTGACCTTCCGGGCAAACTTCGCACCATGCGAAAGGCACGCCGGACTGACGGGGAAACCTTCGCCTGCAAGATCACAAACCCAAAACTGAAACATCCGGTGAAGCTCGACCTTCGCGTGATCGAGGCCGACCAGGTCCGCTTCGTGGACATCTCGCTACTTCTCTCGCCGTCCGTGGACGGGATCCGGTTCGATGACTACGGCAACCCGGTTTCCTACCACATCCTGCGCATCCATCCCGGCTACTGGTCCTACGCGACCGGCTACGTCGGCATGCCGTGGGAATACGACGTATGGGACGCCAGCCTCGTCATCCATTGGTTCCGGCAGGACCGGCCCGGGCAGCATCGCGGGCTTCCCGAATTCCTGCCGGCGCTGCCGCTCTACGCCACGCTGCGGCGCTACACCCAGGCCACCCTCGATGCCGCTGAAACAGCGGCAGACTATGCGGTGCTTTTGGAAACGCAGGCCGGCGCGATGTTCGTGGACGAGGACGGGAATACGAGCGAGGGCGTCACCGAGGCCAAGGCGTTTTCCGCCGTGCAGATGCATCGGCGGATGATGGCCGCGCTGCCGGCCGGGTATAGCGCCAAGCAAATGCGGCCCGAACAGCCGACGCAGGAGTACAGCGGATTCAAGCGGGAAGTTGCCTCTGAGATCGGGCGATGCGAGGGCGTTCCCCGCAACGTCGTGCTCGCGGATTCGTCTGACTCCAGTTTCGCCAGTGGGCAGCTCGATCATAAAATCTACTTCCGCCCGCGGGAGATCGAGCGCGCGGAAGCCAACGGGCTGATCCTCGACAACCTATTCGGGGATTTTATCGCCGAGGGCGTGCGGCTCCGCGAGGGCCACGGCGACTACGGCAAGCCCTATCTGCCGCAGATCCTTCGCACGCTCGGGACCAGCGTTGAACATTCCTGGTACTGGGACAGCAACGAGATGGGAGATCCGTTCAAGCTTTCGGCCGCGAAATCTACCGCCATGAAAGATGGCCTGACGACGATCCCGGCCGAGTACGAGGCCAAGGGCCGGAACTGGAACCGCGCGTTCGTCGCGCAGGCCCGCGCGCTCGGCTGCACGGTCGAAGAACTCAAGACGATGGTCCGCAACAGCATCTTCGCCACGCGCGGCACGGATCCGGTAGACGCCGGCGCGGACGAAGGCGGCGAGGCCGGCAAAACGCCCGCGCGCAAACCGGCAGTCGCCGTCAAGCGTCCGGCGCAAGGCGCATTGCAGAGGGCGAATTAGTGAGGTAGACCTGAAAGACAATTTGCGCGTGTCCCGTGGATGCGGCCGCTGAAGCGGGACGCCAAAAAGCGGACTGACAAAGGCTGAACCTGTGCACAGCGGGTTCGGCCTTTTTCTTTTTCCGGCGCGCAACTCAGGTCATTCCGGGAGACGGTAATGAAGAAGAAGCCTTCCGAGGAAGCGCTGGCCGCCGCGTTCATGTGCACGCTCGCGTCGCGGAAGAGGGAAAGGACCCGCGAGCTTCCGGGATCCGGAACGATGCGCCGCGCGGATCGGGAACGCGCGCAGGCGCAGCGCCAGTTCGCATGGCTCCTCGGCCGCGGAACCCAGGCTCCGCAATCCGCGCCGCCGATCAGCGCCGCCTCTGGGGAAGGCGAGCAACCGATCTCGGCGACCTTCGACGCCGCATTCTCGATCACCGCGCAGGCCGCCGATGCGCCGCCGGCGACCGATCCGAATCCCTCCGCGAAGCTCGACACGCCCGACGCGGCCGCCGGCGACAAGACCGCCGTCCCGCCCGGCGCGAACAAGAACTCCACCGACGTGATGAAGCCGGACAAGGACGGGGCCCCGCCGAAACCGCGCTTCACGATGACAGCCTACAACGGCGGACCCATGAAGCTGAACGGCTACCAGTTTCCCGTCGTCGTGGACGGTGCCGGACTCAAGGCGGCCGGCGCGCGGCTGCCGGTCTACATCGGCCACAACAAGCCGTGGGACGACGTGGACACGCAGATGGAGCAGCTCTTCGGACAGACCGACGATTTCTCGGTGAACGCCGAGACGGGCGAAATCGCCTGCTGCGGGCTGGTCACCGGCGAGTCGGCTCTTTGCCAGCAGGCGAAGACGCACGCGAGGAACGGCTTCAAGTTCCAGGCCTCCATCAACGCGCAGCCTACGCTCCTCGAGTTCGTTCAGCCGGGACAAAAAGCAAAAGTCAATGGCCGGACGGTGTCGGGTCCGGTCGTCGTCGCGCGTGCGGCGACGTGTGATCACATCGCCCTCGTGCCGCTCGGCGCGGACACCCGCACGACGGCCAAAATTGCGGCTGAAGCCGCGAAAGGACAAGCCATGGAATTCAGCGCCTGGCTCACCGCGACGTATTCGCTGGACGCCGGCAAGCTCACGCCCGAACAGAAGACGAAGTTCGAGGCCGAGTTCGGCCGGATCGCCGCCGCGCATGCGGGATCGGCTCCCGCCAAGCCGGCCGAAGAGCCGAAGCCGGCCGCTCCGGACTTCACCGTGCTCCGCGGCGAGACGGCCAAGGAAGAGTTGCGGATCGCCGCCGTTCGCGCCGCGGCCAAGGATCGCCCGGAGATCGCCGCACAGGCCATCACCGAGGGTTGGGACGAGGCGAGGACGAAGGATGCCGTCGAGGTCGCCACGCTGAGGGCCTCGCGCGCAGCGTCGCAGACCGAAGGCGCTCCGGCGGTCATTTCCGGCGACATGCCGAACGACGGCCTCCAGCTCCAGGCGGTTCCGCCGAGCCGCGGCGGCCGGCACATCGCGGCAACGGGTCGCATCAGCAACGACCTTGCGGCCGTCATCGAGGCGTGCGGGCTGATCTCCGCTGGCTACCCCGCCGAGCGCCTGGCCAAGAACCCGGCCTACGGCCAGCGCGCGGTGGAAATGGCCGACCGGACCATGGCGCGGTTCGGCTCCGGACTCGGCCCGATGGGACTCATGCGGCTCGTGGCGAGCTTCGCCGGCATCAGCCTGCCGCACAACAACGATGAGGCGTACAAGGCCATCGTCGCGGAGTTCAGCACCCTGAGCCTGCCGACGATCCTCAGCAACCTGATGAACAAGTTCTTATTGGACTCGTACAACGCCGTGGACCCGGACGCGATTGATGTTCCCGGCATGGCCACGACTGCCTGGCAGAAGTTCACCAAACGCGGGCCGGTGCAGGACTTCAAGCCGCATTACCGCGTTCGTCTGACCGGCTCTCTGGAGTTCACGGACCTCGGCCCGGCCGGCGAGATTCAGGCCGGAAAGATCAGCGAGCAGTCCTATCAGATCCAGGCGAGCACGAAGGCCATCATGTTCGCCATCACGCGCAAGGACATCGTGAACGACGACCTCTCGGCCATGTCCACGCTGCCGACGCTCTTCGGCCGCGGCGCCGGCGTCCGCGTCGCGAAGTTCATCTACGGCCTGCTCATTGCCGCGCTCCAGAGCGACCGCGCGACGGCCTTCTTCACGTCCAGCGCCATCACCACGGCGGGCAACCTGATGCAGCCGAACCTGCTGACCAGCGCGGCGCTGTCCCTGACGACGCTGGAAGCCGCCGAGGCCGCGATGCTGGCGCAGACCGATCCTTACGGCCTGCCCTCCGGCGTCCAGCCGGAAATCCTGCTGGTCCCGCCCGGCCTCATCAACCTGGCCCGCCAGCTCTGGCAGTCCACGGACCTGATCCCGAGCCTCTCCACGGGCGGCAACGCCAGGGGCGTTCCGGTCAAGAACACGCTGGCCGGTCGCTTCCGCCCGGTGTGCTCGCAATGGCTCTCGAGCCTGACCGCCGCGCAGATCAACGAGGTGATCAAGGGGCTGAGCACGGCCAATGCCGGCAGCAACACCACCTGGTATCTCTGCGCCGGACCGCAGCAGCCTGCCTATCCGATCGAGTGCGGGTTCCTCAACGGGCAGGAGATGCCCATTGTCGAGCGCGACGAGATGCAGTTCGACCGGTTGGGAATTGCGTTCAGGGGTTTCATTGACTTCGGCGCGAACCTCGCCGAGCCGCGTTCCATCGTGAAGAACACGGCATAAACTTTTCTGCCACCGGATCCCGCTGCTCTTGCAGCGGGATCCGGCGCGCACGTTCGCATGGAGGTTGAGTTCACGACTGAGTTTGTGCCGCGCCGGTGGGGCGAACGATTTCCCGCCTTGTGGCGGGAACAGCACCCAGGCGGCTGGATTGAAAGGAGCAGGACATGGACTACGGACCGACTGCCGCAGTTGCGGCGCCGCAACCGTTATGGGCTCGGTACATTCACGGCGGACACACCGTTGATTTCATTCCCGATGCCGGCACGAACTACTGCGGCAACGGCGTCGGAAACGGCGTCCCGTTCGGCGGCGTCGTCATCCTGGGCGGCTTGGCCGCGATTGCGACCGTGCCGCTTCCCGCCGGCGTCCGTGGCTCGCTGGTCATCGAGGGCAGCTTCGATTTCGTGAAGGCCGCGAGCGATGGCGGCATGGCCGCCGGATCGCTGGCGTACTGGGACAACACGAATTTCGTCGCCACCGGCACCGCGAGCGGCAACACCTATCTCGGCAAGGTCGAAACCGCCGCATTGACGTCGGATACGAGCGTGCGCGTGCAGGTGGAGGCCATCGCCAACGCCTCCGGCAGCGTGGGATTCGGCGTGCTGCCGGTCTCGGCCGTCAACGCCGCCGGAACCAATTACGGCACGGGCGGCGGCCTCGCCGCCGGGGTCAACGTCGTCAGCCAAGCGGACGGCACAAAGGTCGTCTCGTTGCCCGCCACGCCGACCGCCGGAACTCTGGTCGTCATCAAGAACACGACCGCTTATCCGCTGCCGGTCTACCCGGATGGTGCCGCCACGATTGACGCGGTCGCTTCGCACGGTGCGTTTATCGTTCCGCCGCTCAGCACAGCCATCCTTATTGCCGAAAGCGCCACGCAGTGGGACAGCGTTTGTTCCGGCCTGATGGCTGTTTCGGCTGTCGCGGCGGCGGGCAGCACTGTCGCCGACGCTGGCAAGCTGTACGCTGGCTTCAACGTCGTCAGCGCCGCGAACGGCACGAAGGGCGTGGTTCTGCCGACAGCGCCGCAGCCGGGCACCATGGTCATCGTCAAGAGCACCGTGAGCAATGCGCTGCCGATCTACCCCGATGCGGCGGCCTCGATCAACGCCATCGGCTCCCACGGCGCGTTCAGCACCGCCACGGTCGCCCCGGTCATCCTGATCGCCACGAGCGCGACGCAGTGGTACACCGTTCCGCTGGTGGCCTCGTAAGCCAGCGCAGCTTTTCCCCGGCCGGGCGGTCCGCCATAAACGGATCGCCCGGCTTGGTAAGGAAGTCGGCATGTCGCTCGAGGAGATTCTCAGGGAAGCCGCCGAGGAAATCGCCGATCCCGAATCCGGACTCGGCGAGCCAGGCGGATTCCTGCTGCCGGACGGCACGAAGCGATCATTCAATCTCGCCCTCGTTCGGCATGACGAGATGCGCTCCGAAGAGCCCGGACAGCTTCAGCCGCTCTTCGTCGCGCATTTCCCCGAGGGCTGCGAGACGACGGCGACCTTTGCGGAATTCGACGGCGGCACGTGGAAGCTGATTTTCGCCGACGTCCCAGGCGGCACGCTGCTCGCCCATGACATCGGGCACTGGAACAAGTCTCGGCCCGGCATGTTCATCCTGGAGATCTTCGGTGCTGGATATGCTCTCCCTTGACTGTGCGATTGCCCTCAGCACAAGCGAGCAGGTCGAGAACCTGCTTGCCGGCGTGGACGGCGCCGCGGCCAAGGTGCTGGAGAAGGCGCTCAACGCCGGCATGGCGACCGCCCGCGATCTCATGGCTCGCCGCGCGAGCGAAAGGACGGGAATCGGCGCCAAGGTAATCAAGGAGCGGGTCTGGGGCAAACGCGCGACGGTCGCGGAGCCATGGTCCCGCGCGCGCGCCGGAAAAATCGGCTGGCCATTGGGCCGCTTTCCGTATACGCAGGAAGCAGGCGGCGTGCGCGTGGACCTGCCCGGAGGCTCGTACCTGTTTCCGCACACCTTCGTCGCCACAATGCCAGGCAGCCAGGAAAGCGTCTTCCGCCGCGACCCGGCTCACATGGGATCGAAAATGAAGGGCATCGTCCGAGCGCGGACAGATGCCGTGACGGACGTCATCGAGCGGATCTCCGCAGAGCCGGAGATCGAGGAAGCCGGCCGCGCTGCTGCGATGGAGACGCTCGACGTGGAGACGAAGAAGGTCCTGGCCTCTCTGACCGGAGGCGCGACATGAGCGCGCCGACCACGCCGACTCTGTCCGTCGCCGCGAACGATGACGGCGTTTCCGTCACCGCGACGATCGGCAGCGACGCCGGCGTGACGAACCAACTCTATTACCAGCTCGATGGCGCGGCGGGATGGACTGCCGGCGGCACGTGCACGGGGCCCGGGCCGCTCGTGCAAAGCGGCCTTACGACCGGGCTGCGCTACTGGTTCATCGTCGTCAGCGTCAGCGCGATCGACGGCTCGAACTCGCTTCCCTCGAGCCTGGGCTTCGCCATCGTCCGGGCCGCGAACACGGCGGTCCTCGAGCAGGTCGTGCAGTCCGTCATCGCGCGGATCAGCCCGCTCATCACCGCCGGGACGCTCTCGCTCCTGACGCGGCAGCTCCGTTACGGTGCGCAGCAGACGCGACAGGATAAGCAGGCGGACGTGATGCTGATGGACGGCGTGACTTACGATCCGCTGAACGCCGACTCGAAGTCCTGGCCGACCGAGGGCTTCATCGCCTGGCATCGCCGGATCGCAATCTATTTCTGGCGGCGCGTCTCCGAGTCAGCGCCAACGCCCATTGACATGAGCCTGAGCGATGGTGTGGCGCAGATCATCGGCGAGATGACCGATCTGACCCGGCCGTTCACGAACCCGGTGTTCTACGTGGATGTGGAAGAGGATATTCCGATCACGTCGCCGGACAAGTCCTGCGACGGCCGCATGCTGGTTTTCGACATCAAGTTCGAGCATCGCCAGGGCGATGCCTATTCGCAGACCTGACACTTTTTTCTGGAGGGCTTGTCATGGCGCTGTATCGGAAACTTCGGTTGCTCGCCGCCAAGGCGGAGGGCACGCCCGGAACGCCGGAGACGTTGCTGGCAACGGACGCGGTGGACCGCGTCTCGAACCTGGAGTTCGAATTCCTCACCGTGAAGACGAGCTACGAACGGCCCGGCAGCATGGGCAAGCTGGCGGGCATCTTCGGCGTGCGGACGGCGCGGATCCGCTTCCGGATGCCGCTGAGCGCCGAGACGACCACGCCGCGCGTCGCCGCGCTCTACCTGGCCGCCTGCGGCCTGGGCAACAGCAGCGGCGGCACGTTCGCGCGCGTCCAGAACGGCCAGCCGAACATCCCGAGCACCACGCTCGAGACGCTGACGCAGAAGTTCATGCTCGATGGCACCGCGCGGACCTTGTACGGCTGCATGGGCAACGCGATCCTCCGCCACGTTGCCGGCGAACCGGTGTGGATTGACTTCGACTTCAAGGGCAAGTACACCGGCGCCGCCGTCCAGAACACCGTGGCCTCGATCGCGTACAGCACCGCGTATACGATCAACGTGGCCCTCGGCACGGGCTTCCTCGCCGGCATGCAGGTGTTCGCGAGCGACGGCGTGAACGCGATCAGCGGCACCATTGATTCCGTCGCCGAGAATGCCCTGCTCCTGAAGACGACCGGCGTGATGGTCACCGGAACGCCGGCCTCGATGACCGCCGGCACGGTCATCAGCGGCGGATCGGCCATCGCCGCCGAGTCCATCCTCACGCCGAGCTTCAACCTGCCGACGCCCGTCCGGTTCGGCAACAGCGGCCTGGCCTTCGGCAGCGCGCCGGCGCAGTTCTCTCCGCGTGTGTCGAAGCTCGATCTCGATCTCGGCAACAAGGTCGAGTTCATGGAGAACGAGAACGCCGCGGACGGCAGCGGCATTGACTTCGCGTACATTGACGACTTCGACACCATCGCCGCGTTCGACCCCGAGCAGATTTCCCCGGCGGCGAACGACTACTACACGCAGTGGGAAGCCGGCCTGATGATGCCCGTCACGTGGAAAGCCGCCGCTGGCGCCGACAGCGTGACCTTCGCCATGAGCCAGGCGGAATACGTGAACTTCAAGGAAGGCACGCGGCGCGGCCTGGCGACGTTCGACATGGGCTTCCAGGACGACAACGCGGACCTCAGTCTCGTCTTTGCGACGACGTAGGAATGACCGCTGCGGGCAGACGAGGCGCAGAAGCCATGACCGGCGCGAAGGACATCTACGACGAGGTCGCTGAGCTGGTTGCGAGGCGGCGGGAGCATCCTGAGCTATCGGACCAGATAGCGGAGCTGATCGAGCTGCACATCCGACGCCATGAGCTGGCGGACTGGATCGCCGTTGAAGAGGCGGAACTGATCATGCTGAAGCATCAGCTCGCGCTTGAGATACAGGACGAGGATTCCATTTAGGAGGTCGCGCATGTCGCCTTTGGCTCTTGATGTTTCCGAGACGTTCCCGGCCTCGCTGGAGAGCGACGCCGGCAAGCCGGAGGCGGAGCGGCCGGCGTTCCATTTCCACTACCTCAGCAGCCGCGGCTACCGCGATCGGCGGAAGCTGCTGGGCGAGTGGAACCGCTTCTACGAGCAGCGCGAGAAGAAGAAGGCGCAGATCGCCGAGGCGCTTAAGGGCGGCGACCCGGCCAACGTCGCGGTGGAGCAGCTCGAGGCCTCCAACGCCACGCTGCCGGAGTATGAAAAGCTGCTCGAGCGGACGTATGCGGCGCTGGAGGACCAGTGCGACGGGTGGGAGAACATTCGGATCAAGGGAAATGCGTTCCTGGCCTACCAGCGCAGCTTCCTCGATACGGTCCTCAACGACTCGGAAGCCCGCGAGCTGGCCGACACCACGTGCCGCATGAACCGGCTGCAGGTAGCGGAAAAAAAAGACTCCGGCTCGCCCTCCTCTGGCGAGCCGGCAAAGTCTGCTCTGGCGGCTGCCCCGTCGGATGCGTCGGCCTCACAGTCGCAGACGGATTCTCCATTGACTGCCCCGCCTGCGGAGGACGCGACGCCAAGTGCACCGTCTGCGGCGGGAAAGACGGGCAGCTAGAGATCATCGGCTGCCCGCTCCGGATCGCCGGATCGGACGCCTTCCTCCTGCTGGAGGCGGCCGAGGATTACGACCGCGGCATCCCGCCGATCGCCGGCGGCCGCAACGAGCAGGCGCAGATCTTCCTGGACGCGGTCCGGTTCATCCGTGGGGACCGCGAGGAACTGGAGCGGCCGGAATCGGATAACGAGGACGCGCTGCTGATGGCGCTCCTAAAGCGGAGATGAGACGTGGCGCAGGCGAGCTATGAGGTAGTCTTCGAAGGCAAGGACCGGGTGACCGGCGTCGCCCAGTCCATCGGCCAGAAGGCCAACCGCGAGCTGGAGGACCTCCAGCAGCGGCAGTTCCAGTCCAGCGCCTCGGCGCGCGAGCGCGATCTGCGCGCGCTCGATGACTATTACGGCAAGGTCAAGACGCGCGCGCAGGCGCATCTCGAGCAGCTCTCCAGGGCCGAGGTCGCCGCGCAGACCGGATCGTTCAAAGCCTGGCAGCGGGGCGAGAGCGAGAAGCCGTTCGAGCAGCAGCTCAACGCCGTCGCCGCGCAGCGCGCGCGGGTCGGCGATGTGCTCGCCCAGGCTGGCCTCTCCGAGCGCGCCGAGAAATCCAAGCTCCAGGAGAAGTGGGCGGCCGAGGACGCCGCCATGGCCAAGACGCACGCCGACCAGCGCGCGGCCGACGTCCACCGTCTCGAGGCGCAGATCTTTGCGGCGACCCACACCGCCCGCGAACGCGAAATCCAGGACGTCCGCAACCGCTCGGCGCAGCTCCGCGCGCAATACGAGAACGACGCCGAGATGCGCATCCAGATCGCACAGGCGGAGAACGCCGAAGTCGCCGCGATCAACGAGCGCTACCAGGAGCGAACGCTCGGCAGGCTCCTGTCGCCGCGCAACCTGCATCATCTCGTCGGAGGCCTGGCGTTCACCGCCGGCCTTGGGCTGGCCATCGGGACCGAGAAGGCAGTCTTTGCCAGCGCTGAGGCGAGCGACGCGACCATGAAGCCGGGCGCGAAGCTGCAGGACATCCTCGCCGCGCGGCTCAACGCGAGTGAAGCGGTCGGCAACATCGCCAATGGCATTCCGGTCCTGGATAAGGTGTTCAAGGAGTTCACCGACCTGGCTTCCGACCGGGGCGGTCTGGAACGCTTCAGCGCCGCCGCGAAACGAAGCGCGGCGGAACTGGAAGGCGTGTCCCAAGTGCTCGGCCAGGTCTCGAGCCGCATCGCTTCACAGGAATCCGGGCTTTTTGGATACAGCGGCGCGGAGCAATCCGCGCTCGGGATCTCCCAGGGGCGAATCCGCCGCATGGGCGAGATGGCAAAGGCCCAGGACGCCCGAGACGCGGCCCAGTCGGCCTACGAGAAGGCACAGGCGGCCGAGCAAGAAGTCAGGGATACCTACGATCCGACCGGCCAAGGCATCGGCCGCAATCCGGCGGCGAAGGCGGCGATTGCCGAGGCTGCTGCGGTGACGGCGGCCGCCAAGCTTCCCCTGGACCAGGCGAAGGGATACATCGAGGCGCTCAAGGCGGCCGGCGTCCGCGAGGAAACGCTTGAGCGAGAGCGGGCAGAGCAGGCGCTCCGCCTGGACAGCGAGCGATTCAACAGAGGGCAGGCCGCGCGGATGCGCGAGGCCACAGCGCGCGGGGAGTACGAGACGCCCGAGGTCCGCCGTCGATTGGAGATGGACCGGCTGCTCGACCAGCAGGCGTCGCGGATGGAGCGCTTCGCGGGGCTGGACGAACGGGTGAAGGACCTGGCCAAAGGCCCCGAGGCGTGGCAGAACCAGTACGTCCAGGACCAACTGACTCAACTCGCAGGCCAAGGCAACCAGGCGGCGATTGATGCGCTCCAGGGCATCAATCCCTACTTGCGGACCACTCTCAAAACCCAGGTTGCGCCGGACGAGTATCAGCGCCGACTCGCGCTGGCGGCCGAGGAACAACGTCAGAAGGAAGAGACGGAGGCGGGGAACGCGGCGGAGAGGGCGGGTCTCGAAGCGATCCACGATCGGGAGTGGCGGGACACGCAGCGCCAAGCCGAGATCATCAGAGCTGGCGCGTCGCCGCTCGAGTCGAAGCAGCGCGCCGCGGAACGCGCGCAGCAGGAGCTCGCCGGCCGCACCGAGGATCCCGCCATCGCCCAGGCGAAGCAAGCGGCGCTCGAGGAGCGCTTCCGCCGCGAGGACGAGGACCGCGAGCGAACGCACCGGGGCCGCATGAAGGACTTCGCGGCCGATGCCTCTCTGGACCGAGAGGCGCATCGCAAGCGCGAGATGGAGAAGATCGCTGAGGGCTACGCTGAGGACCTTCGCCGCTTCGCGGACAACGCGGACCGGAAGAAAGAGATCCTGGACGAAATCGCCGCGAAGCAGACGGCGCTCGGCGCGCAGCAGGAGCGGGAGCGCCGCGGCGAGCGCGCCGGGATCCTGGGCGAAGCCTTCCGCGCGATCGGGCGCGACGACCTGGCCGAGCGCGTGGCGCAGCGCGAGAGCATCACCCGGCTGCGCGAGGAATACTCCGGCAACCAGGACATGCTCAGTGTGATCGGCCTTATGGACGAGGCGCAGCGCATCCGCCTGTCGGCGGTGGAAAACTGGATTCCCCAGGAAGCGCAGAGCCGCAAGGCGCGCTGGGATACCGGCGTGCCGTCCGGCTACGACAGCCCGATGGTCGGCATGGCCAGGGAACTGACGACGATCCGCGAGCGGCTTGATGCCGCCGCCTCGAACCTCGGCCTTTTCGACCTGAACCCGGAATAGGCAGCTATGGGAACGCCGAATTTCGACAACCTGGTGCGCGTGGTCGAGGGCTGGAAAAAATCCGGGGCCCAGATCAGCGGCGTCCCGTCCATGGAGCCGATCCGCCTGGTCAACACGCGCATCTTCACCGTGCAGTTCTCCAACTTCAACGTCGAGAATCCCGCGAGGGCGACCTCCGCGAATGACGGCACCACGGCGGTCCCCGCGGTCGGCCAGGCCTGGGGCGGAAGCGAGCCGGGCCTCGTCTGCCGGCGCGTCCGCACGCTCGACCCGCAGAACCCGTTCGCCTACCGCGTCCTCTGCGAGTACGCCGGCCAAAGTTCCCCGCTCAGCCAGTTGCCGATCCTCCGCGAGAGCGGTCAGGAGCACGAGGAGGAGATCGGCTACGACGCGACGGGCAAGCTCTACCAGAACACCAACGGCCAGCGCATCCCCGGCATCACACGCCCATTCTACGACCAGATATGGACGCTCACCCGGAACGAGGCGACCGACCAGTTTGTGGGCAGCGGCGATTGGCGTGGCGTGGTCAACGCGAGCACGCTGAATCTCGGCTCTCAGTCGTGGGGCGCGAAGAAGGTCCTCATCCGGAACATCTCATCGCCCCGCCAGGTCTACGCGGCCGGCGCCTCGTCGGCGACGGCCACGATCACCGCTATTACCGTTGACGGAGGCATCTACAGCATCACCCTGGGCGGCGGGATCGTGCCGCTGCCCGGAACGACGATCACGGTCGGCGACGGCGAGACCAATTCGCTCGCCGGCACGGTCGCCTCGATCTCGAGCGGCGCGCTGGTTCTGTCCGCGACGGGCCTGACCGTCGTCGGTGATCCGACGTTGATTGCCAGCGGAACGCCGATCTCGATGACCTACGCGGGCACCGGGATCACGTATTTCTGGCCGATCACCTACGAGCTGGCCATCCGCACGCACGAGGTCGCGTACAACGGGGGCTCCTCGGTGGACATCGGCTGGCAGCAGCTCCTCGAGAACCATGGCAGCGCCTACCGCGAGACCGCCGGCGGACCGCTGCGCTCGACGCTGAAGTACCTCGGCTTGCCCGACGTGCTGCTGCATCAGGATGGCACGCTCTGGGACATCACGAACGGCGACACAGCCTCATCGCTCTATTTTCTGATCTTCGACCGTTTTCCGACCGCGAACTTCGCCACGCTGGCCTTGGGAGTGTAGACGTGGGCCGGTTGAAATTCGTGACGCCGAACGCCGCCCGGCGCATCGAGCAGATGGACCGCATCCTCCGTCAGCCCAAGCGCGCCGACCTGCGCGATGACGCGCCCTGGGCGATGCCGCCCGGGCTGCCGGTCCTGATCACGAACAACTTCTCCGCCGATTTCCCGCGGGGCGGATTTCTCCGCCTGGACGGGAGCGCGGGATCGGACGCGGACCATCGCGGAGCCACCCAGCCCGCGGCCGGAGTTTCCGGCCCGCTGGTCATTGCCGATGACGTCATTCCTGCCGGCGGGGATGGCTTGGGCTGGCCGATGGATGGCTGCGAGCATCCGATCTACGATCCATCCGGCGTCTGCGTGGTCGGCGGCCAGGTCGGGCCGACGAACGACAGCTTCGCGCCGACAGCGGGCGGCGGGCCCGTGACCGTCACGCGCGCGGCGGTGTCCGAGCTGGCGATGGGGCTTTGCGGCGCTCCCTCGACCGCCTCCTTCCAGGTGGAAATCGCCGATACGCCGCTGATCCTGGCGCCGGGCGTTCGCGGCGCGATCTGGTTTCCCGATGCCTGCACGATCCAGGCGTGTGCCGTGAAGGCGAGCGATGCGGATACGTTCGGCATCGAGCTGGATGGCTATGGGTCGGAAAGCCTCGCTGCGGTCGAGAGTCTCTACGACACGACGCTGACGGGCTGGACCACTGCGATTCCGGCGGAGACTTGGGTGGAAGCGGAAATCACCGGCACGCCGGCGAACGCGACGTGGGTCGTCATCGCCGTTGAGGTGAGCTACTGATGCCCGTGCGCCGATCGGTCAACCTCTTCGCGCGCGGGCATTTTGCCGTCTGCCTTTCCATCTCGGGCTTCATCGCGCCCTACGATGTGCTGAACGGCTGGAACACGCTGCTTTGGGTGCCGAGCACTCAGAATTACAAGATCGTGGTCGGCTCCTCGTATGAGGCGGTGGTGCAATGGGGCAACTCGCTCACGCCCGCGCAAAATGCGTCAGGAGTGCCGGCGACCCCGAATGCCTGGCAGGTCAGAGTCTCGACGAGGACGCCCGTCGGCTACGGCTGCGCGTTCTGGAGCGGCAGCGCGGCCGGGCAGGTCACCAACGATCCGCGGACGGGGAATGATTACGACACATTCCTGGGAGAGTCTTCGGACGCGCCGGCGTTCACGGCGACTGATTTCACGGTCTCCGTCGCGCTCGGGCCGTGCAACACGTCGAGTCAGTCCTCATCCATGTCATCCTGGCAGTCCTCGCAAAGCTCGCTGGTGAGTTCCTCGACCTCGTCGCTGCTTTCCAGCGAACAGAGTTCGGCGCTGTCCAGCTCCTCGCAGCTTTCGAGCGGCTGCTCCTCATCCTCTCAACTTTCGAGTCAGCTCTCCTCGTCCTCGATCCTGTCGAGCCAACTGTCCTCGTCCTCGGTCCTGTCGAGCCAGCTATCCTCGTCCTCGGGACTGTCGAGCCAACTGTCCTCGTCCTCGGTCCTGTCGAGCCAGCTCTCCTCGTCCTCGGTCCTGTCGAGCCAGCTATCCTCGTCCTCGGTCCTGTCGAGCCAGCTATCCTCGTCCTCGGGACTGTCGAGCCAACTGTCCTCGTCCTCGGTCCTGTCGAGCCAGCTCTCCTCGTCCTCGG
>Ga0187876_1000124_pt1 | contig 76436 bp, 51 predicted proteins | sample June2016WEW_17_4_FD_133000 | JGI IMG/M metagenome (GOLD analysis project Ga0187876, IMG submission 133000) | Peatland microbial communities from SPRUCE experiment site at the Marcell Experimental Forest, Minnesota, USA - June2016WEW_17_40 | ecosystem: Environmental > Terrestrial > Soil >... | reverse complement strand
CGTGGGTCAACACCGGCTTCTTCGGCTTCGAAGAACCCGCCGACAACATGCCCTGGTACGGCCAGCAGGTCGGCGAATGCGTCGGCGATGCGGCGCTGCTCCTCTGCATGAACTTCACTCCCGCGCAAAAAGAGCCTTTGCTCGATAACTTCGTCCAGGTCGGAATTGACCTCGGCGGCATCATTCGCGCCGGGCATTCCGGATGGCCGGGCTTCGGCGGCCACGGCAGCGGCCGCAAGCTGCCCATCGTCTTCGCAGGGCTGCTCCTCGGTGACGACGAACTCGCCAACGTCAACAAGTCCTTCCCCAAAGCCGCCTTCGGCGAAGACGAGCAAACCGCCTACGGTGACTGCTGGACCGGCGCGAAAGTCGTCTTCACCGGGCACTCCGGCATTGATGAAGTCACCGGGATCAGCCGTAACTATGTTCGCGGGCCCAACGCCTGGGGTCCCTATGAACACACGCCGCCCTCCACCTGGGGACGAGGCCAGCTGACCAGCGAAGGCTACCGCCGCGCCAACACGAGCTCGGCCTGGGTCGCCCAGGCCTTGGCGCTCCACCTCCTGCACGCCGAAAAAGCCTGGAACCACGATGCATTCTTCGATTACGTGGATCGCTGGATGTACGAAAACGACGCCGCTTCCCGCAAAATCCTCAAAGCACGCGGCCTCGACTACGACAACGACTATTGCCGGGAAGGCACGTGCTACTGGACGCAGTGGGTTGTCGAAATCTGGGCGAAATACCGCACCGCTCCCGGCATGCCCCCGACCGACGGATGGAAGCAGCAGCACGACGATAGCTACTACAGGAACGCCGTTGCAAAAGAACTTAAAGGTCCTGCCCAGCCTGGCAGGTAAAATCCCGCCGGCGCAGGGGCGTTCTTTCGCCGCGCGACTTCCCTTCGGCAAGCGGATTCTGACGGTCAAACTGGGGAATTCCGGGTGATTTGGAGGTCGGCTTCGTGCAGATCATCCAGGAGGCTGCCAACTCGCGGCGGCAATCGGTACTTATCACCCTGGCCCTGCTGTTCGCCGCAGGCCTGTGCGCGGGTAGCGCGCTGGCGCAGAACCCAAAAGCGCTCAGCGTCACCCCTGCCTCACCCCGCGCCGGGTTCATGTTCTCGGACAGCGAACCGATCGACATGCAGGCGAAGGCCACCGGCTTGACCGGACCGGCCTGCTTACAGTACCGGCTGACCGATAGTGAGGGCACCCTCGTGCAGCAGGGCGAGGTCCCCATCGCAGAGTTCGCTGACGGCGCCGGAGAAGTGCGCTTGCCCCTTGAGATACGGGGACGCCGCGGGCTGTACCCGCTCTGGCTGAACCTGGTCTGCGGCGAAAGGAAGGCCACGGCCGCCACCTCCGTCGCCGTCGTTTTCACGCCCGATCCCCCTGACGAGGCTTCGCCTTGGGGGATATTCTACATCCCTCTCGACGACAGGCCCCTGGAGCAAGCGGCCGCGGACCTGGCTCTGAGCCAGCGCCTGCTGGGCGCCTCGTGGGTCCGTTTCAACTTCTGGGCGGAGACCTTCGGCAAGGTCACTATCACGCCCGGCGCCCCGCCCTCGGTGGATGCCGACTGGTCGAGGGCTAAGGCGATGGTGCGGGCTCTGCGCAAGCAGGGCCTCTATGTCATGGGCGAGGTTGCCCAGTGTCCCCGCGAGCTGTCCTCCCGCCCCAACGACACGGCGGTCATCGGGGACGCCGGTCCCGTCTACAACCGGGTAAAGCCCGCGGACTACGCGCTCTGGGACCAACTGATGACCAAGCTGTCGGCCGACTTCCGCGAGGACATCAAGGTCTGGGAGATCTGGAACGAGCCCAACCTGACGAACCGGTACTGGACCGGCACGGTGGATGACTTCGCCGAGTTGGTCCACCACACCGCCGCCGCTCTGCGACGGGGCAATTCCGAGGCGCACATCGCAGGGCCCGGGTTGACCGGCTTTTTCGACAGCGGTCAGACCTTCGCCGACCGTCTCTTCCAGCTTGGCGTCGGGAAAGACCTCGATATCCTTACGGTCCATTACACCGACGATATCCCGAGCGCTATTGACGGCTGGCAGGCGCTGCTCAAGCAACACCATCTCCAACTGCCTCTGTGGAACTCCGAGGAGCGCTCGGAGATCCCGCTGCGCAACCTGGCGAGTCCCATTGAGCGGTCCTTCAAGTTCCTTCACGTCTTCGCCGGTTACGCAGACTACCGTCCGCTGGTCAACCGCGACCTCACCGCCCGTCCCGCGGGGCTCGCCTACTCGGTGGGCGCCCACTGCCTCGGCCTGGCTAAACACACCGGCTCCAGCAGCGCGATCCCCGGCTACGAGACGCACTTTTTCCAGCGCGGCGAGGAGGCCATCGCAGACTTCGACAACCGCGGGAACCTCTTCTGCATCCAGGCAACGGCTACTCTCGCGGTCCAGCCGCTGCAGGCAGGTCGGCCCGTGACCCTGACAGACCTGCTCGGCCGCTCCACTGAGGTGCAGATCAAAGACGGCCAGGCGACGATCAACCTCAAGGACACTTGCTTGCTGAACGGCGCGCGCAGCCTCAAGATTCTCAGGGGCGCCGCGGGCGGGCCGAGCGCCGGCATGGTGGTCGCTCAAGCCGCGGCGGGCCGCCTGGGGCCGGGGTGGCAGGTGACTCCTCATGAGAACTTCTCCGAGGGACGCACCGCCGACATCTGGACCAAGGACGAGCCGGGGCCGGAGGGCTACTGGGTCGAGGTCACTCTCACCGTTCCTGCGGACGGAAGCTACGAGGTCCTGTTCTCGGGCAATAGCCTTATGCGCCTGAAACCGCCGCGCTCCCTCTCGCCCTTCGTATGGCAGATCGACGGGGGTGCGGAGCATGCCGTCGAGAAGGCGCCGCCGGCCGTCACAAGCATCACGGGGGCTACAGAGGGCCTGGCGACGCTGGACAAAGTGGAACTCAAAGCCGGCGCCCACACCTTCCGCCTCAAGCTGACCGCCCGCCGCGACCAGCCGGACCATAACTACGCGCTGTGGTTCCACGCTCTCGCCCTGCGGCTGTGGAAGCCGCCCCTGAACCAGTAGGACATCGAGCTAACAGGGACAGAGGGACTGTCGAAGGAGTTCCGGGGAAGCACGACCTATCGTTGAGGCCGATGACAACCAGCGGGTGGCGGCCGAAGTGCTCGGTCACTCCGATGTGCGGACAACAGCGAAGTACTGCCAGCCTGTCGTGGGCTTGGATTCCCCGGTCAGGCGACAAAGGCAGGCTGGCCGGTGCGCGCGGCCAGCGCCTTGAGGAGGCGCGCTTCCGTCATAGGGAGTTGGAACAGCCTGACGCCGGTCGCATCGTGGATGGCGTTGGCGACCAGGCCGCCCATGCAGATGATCGCCGGTTCCCCGCCTCCCTGAGGAGGCAGGTCGTCCGCCGGCACGAGCACCGTCTTGATCTGCGGCACCCCGGGGAAACGAGGCAGTTCATAGGTGTCGAAATTCAGGTCCTTGATCCGGCCCCCTTTGAAATGGATTTCCTCGGCCAGCGCATAACCGAGGCCCATGGTGACACCGCCTTCCATCTGCAATCTCGCGCCCTCGGGGTTTATCACCAAGCCCATGTCTTGGACGCAGACCACGCGCTTTACCTGGACGTGCCCCGTCTTCTTGTCCACCTGGACCTCCGCCATGGAGGCCACGTACGAGCCCGCGTCGGTGCCGCAAGCGACGCCAAAGCCGCGGCCGCTGGGCGCTTTTGCCGGGGTCCAGCCGAACGCCTCGGCCGCCGCCTTGAGGACTCTCACCATCCTCTCGTCGGTCAGGTTCTGCAATCGGAACGCCACGGGATCCATGCCCACTTTGGCCGCCATGGCGTCAATCTGCGACTCCCTGGCGAAGGTATTGGTATTATTGGCCGGCGCGCGCCAGGGGCCGGTGGCGAATGGATGGGCGCCGCCCTCACCGCTCCACTTCGAATAGGACGCCGTGCGATGGTGCGGGATGTTGTAGAACTGTTGCGCGCCGCGCTCGCCGGCGAAATAGACGCCGTAGTCCCACAGCACGATAGCCCCGGACCCGGCCGTCCCCGACCTGATCTTGACGACGGCGGCCGGCCTGAACGAGTCGTAGAAGAACTCCTCCGCGCGCGTCCAGGCGACTTGGACGGGCTTCCCGACCAGCTTCGCCAACTTGGCCGCCTCAATGGCTTGCTGACCGCGGCTCTTCCCTCCAAATCCTCCACCCAGGAACGGGGTGATGACGCGGACGTTCTCCGCCGAAAGTCCGATGGCCTGGGCCACCTGGCCCTGAAGCGGGAAGGGCGTTTGAGTGGACGCCCAGACTGTCGCCTTGTCCCCTTCGATCTGCGCCACCGCGCTGTGAGGCTCCATGGGGGCATGGGCGACATAGCTGTTCAGGTAGGTTGCCTCGACCGTGGCCTCGGCGAGCTTCTGCCCCTCCGCGATGTCGCCCCCCTGGGCCAGAACGTTAGGCTCCCCCGCGCCTTTGACAAGATGGTCGAAGATGGTCACATCGTCCACCTCGGCCTTGGGCACGTCGAACTGGGCCTTGATCGCGCCCAGCGCCTTCCCTGCGGCATCGAAGTCCTTGTGAAGGACGGCGATCAGGTCGCCGTCCTTGACCACCTGGACGCCTTCCATGGCTTCGGCTGCAGCGGTGTCAACGCTGGTCAACTTCGCGCCGTGGGCGGTGGGCCTGAGGACCCTGGCGTACAGCATGCCGGGCAGGCGGATGTCGGCCGCATACTTGGCTTCTCCAGTGACCTTGACCCGGGAGTCCATTCGCAGCATGGGCTTGCCCATCACCATGAACTCGGATGCGGCTTTCAGGACGGCCTTCCCCGTAAGGTGCCGCGCGATCGGCTTGCCTCCGGCGAGTTCCGCGTAGGTGACCCGCGTCCTCTCCTGCGTCTTGTCGAATACCACGCCGTTCTTTGTCTGCAAGCGCTCCTTCGGCACGCCGAGACGCTCGGCCGCCAGTTCGATCAAGACCACCCTGGCTTCCGCCGCGGCCGCCCGGAGGGCCGGCCCGAAGAAACGGGTGCTCATGGACCCGAACGTGCCCATATCCCATGGACAGAGCGCCGTGTCTCCCATGACCATGTCCACCGATTCCACGCTCACGTCCAGTTCATCGGCCAGCATCTGGGCCAGAGAGGTGATGATTCCCTGCCCCATCTCAATCTTGCCCGAGAAGCAACTGACCCGGCCGTCCGGTCCAATCCTGAGGTACGCGTTGAAATCGGTCGCCTGTTCCCTCCTGCCCGCTTCCGCCGCCAGGACGGAGGGGATGTCAAGGGAAATCAGGATGATGATCCCGCCGCCCACCCCCTTCAGGAAGGCCCGGCGGCTGATTAGGCCCGGAGTGACCGTGTCGCGGAAATCGCACTCCATGATTTCATCTTCGTTCATCCGGCCACTCCTCCCATCTTCTCACTCGCGGACTGGATCGCCTGGATGATGCGGACATGCGCCCCGCAGCGACAGAGATTTCCTTCCATGGTCTCGACAATCTGTTCCCGGGAAGGCCGAGCGTTGCTCAGCAGCAGGCTGTACGCATTGAGGATCATGCCCGGCGTACAGTAGCCGCACTGGAGGGCGTCCTGTTCGACGAAGGCTTCCTGGAGCGCGTTCAGCTTCCCGTCCTTGGCCAAACCCTCAATCGTGACGACCTCTTTCCCGGCGGCGTTTCGCAGCGGGTATTGGCACGAGCGGACGGCCGTCTTGTTCACGAGGACGGTACACGCCCCGCAGTAGCCCTCGCCGCAGCCGTACTTGGTCCCGGTGAGGCCCAGGTCGCCCCGCAAAACCCACAGGAGCATCCTCTCGCCGTCTGTAGTGACGGTTACGGGCTTGCCATTGAGCGTGAAAGAGATTGGTTCCATCTCGGTCCACCTTGTTGACAGAGCCCATCGCAACTGGGAGGCGCCGACACCCGGAACAGTAGTTGACCCATCCAAAAGTCTAGTCCGCTCATGGGGTGGAGTCAAGCGAAATTCCCGGACGGAGCTTGACCGGTCTCGGCGCCAAGGTTATGCTGCGCGCGACCGCGCAGGCGCCGTAGCCCGAATCCAGCCGCCCGAGCTGCAGGAGCGCGCATCATGTTGAGACACATCGTCGGGGCTGTCATAGGAGCCGCTGCCGGCGGCCTCATCGGGTACTTCGGAAAGTGTGCGGGGCTGGGCTGACCGTGCATCGCCAGCCCCTGGTCAGGGGCTATTGCAGGCGCAGTGCTGGGCATCATAGCGGCACGCGCCGTTCCGAAACAGCGGTCATAGGCCAGAGGGACTCTCGCCCCTTGCAGAGAGAGATCCATGCCGCGCAGAGCCAAAACGAAACCGGTGGAGACGGACCTCTACCCGTTGTTGCACGCGTACCTGACGGCGCAGGGATACACTGTCCGTGGTGAGGTGAAGCACTGCGACATCGCGGCAGTGAAGGGCGACGACCTGATCGTGATCGAGATGAAACTGGCGCTGAACTTGGCGCTCCTGGCCCAGGGTGTGCGGCGACAGCAGATGACCGACTCCGTCTATCTGGCCGTGCCGCGCCCGCCGAACCACGCGAAGTGGATGTGGCAGATGCGCGGGGTGTTCCGCGTGCTGCGGCGGCTGGAACTGGGGCTGATCTTGGTGTCGCTCAAGCCGGGCAGGCCGCCGGTGGAGGTGGTCTTCCACCCGTTGCCCTTCGAGCGAAGAAAGCGGCGCAGCGCGCGGCGAACGGTCCTCGAGGAAATCGGCCGGCGCTCAGGGGACTTCAACCTCGGCGGCAGCACCCGGCGACCGCTCGTCACGGCGTACCGTGAGAACGCGATCCAGATCGCCTGTTACCTCGCCGACTGCGGTGAGATGAAGCCTCGGCAACTGCGCGCGCTCGGGACCGGGCCCAAGACGCTCTCCATCCTGTCAAGAAACGTCTACGGCTGGTTTTGTCGCGTCGGTCGAGGGCTGTACGCGGTCACGTCCAAGGGGAGCGAAGCCTTGGCGAAGTACCCCGAACTGGTTCGCCACTACCGTTCCTTCTCAGGCAGATAGTCGGACTTAACCTTTTCTCTCGCGCTCCACACCTATCCGTTTCACTAAGCTGTCTGTGAACGCATCCTGAATGCTCATCAGCTTGCTGTCAATCTCGCGTATGCGCTGGGCCGCTATCGCATTGTCAGGACTCGTTGCGCCTATCTTTTCCAGCAAGCCCTCCTTTTCTTTCTCCAGTGAATCCACAATCTTTAGGAAGGGTTCCAGCCTGGCAGCCGCATCAGCACTGTGTTTATCCCCCTGCTTCTCCGCCATGGCGTTGCACTTTCTACCGCTAAGCCCTGTTGACCCCAGCCTGCTCGGAGACCGTATCATCCTCGGCGGGCGGCGTCAATAGCTCTGGATAGCCCTGAAAAGCGTTTCCACCGGAGCGCCGGATGCCGCGCCGCCGGGCCTGACGCTGGAGATCCTTTTTCTCGATCATCGGCCGAATTTCCAATAAGCAAGCGGCAGGCGCCTGCCTCACCGGGCGGCAGTGGCTTCCCCAAAGCTGCGCTTTGCCCAATGCACGGCGGCCAGATAGACCGCCGGGATTCCGGACTCGTCGAGCCCCAGGGCGTCGGCCTTTGCGCTCAAACCATCCCAGTCCCCTTTTTCGTAAGCCAAAGCGTAATCAAAGACGGCGCGCAGGCGGTTGGGCTTTCCACAGAGCGCGTCCTTGATGTCATCGGACAGCGGAAGGTCCTTGAGGATCTCTTCCAGCGGGCGGCCCAGGATCGCGTCAATCGCGGAGAACATTCCCAGCAGGAAGAGTTCCTGCGACTGCTGCTTCATGCCGAGGATCGGGGCGAGGGACTCGCAGAACCTCCCGCGGATGAGCGCCCGGACGACGAGCTCGTCGGGCTTGTCGCTGCCCATGCTGGCCATGACGAGGAGCGAAGCCCATTGCTTGAACTGCCGCGGCCCCAGCAGCCGTATGGCATGCATGATGGAACTGACCTTGTTGCTCAGGCCGAAATAAGCGGAATTGATGTATCGCAGCAGCTTGAAAGAGAGCGCCATGTCGCGCTTGACAATCCCCTCCAGACGGGGGAAGTTGACATCGGGCCACTGAAGCTCCTGAAGCATATGCAGGTAATTGAGCTTGAAGCCCGGCACGTCTCGCGACGAGATGATCACGGGCTTGCTGAAGAAGTCCCCTTGAAAATAAGTGTATCCCAGGCTGACCGCCTGCTGGAAGACTTCGTGCGTCTCGACTTTCTCGGCCAGGAAACGGACTTTGGGGGCTTTGAAGCGTGACAGAACCTGCCGGCGCTCCTCCGCCGAAGTGGACAGGAAATCCACCTTGACGATGTCCGCCAGGCTCATAAGGTCGGCATACTGCTCTCCGTAGACGAAGTCGTCCAGGACGAGTATGTAGCCGGCTTCCTTAAGTCTGCTGCAGGCGCTGATGATCTCCGGGCCCGGTTCGATGGTCTCCGGGATCTCCGCCGCGGTCAGGCCCCTGGGCAGAAGACTGATGTAGTCGTTGAGCAGGATGTCGCGCGTGATGTTGATGAAGGCGAGCTTGCCGTCGCTGATGGCCTCCATGCTGAGGATCAGGGTGCCATCGGTCATGACCTTGGCGCTGGCCTGGTTAGGTTCCGCGCTTCTGAAGGCATTCTCGAGCCCGGAGCGAAAGAGGAGTTCGTAGCCGTAGACCTTCTGCTGCATATCCAGAATGGGTTGCCGGGCGATGAAGATTTTGGACAGGGAGTCGCCGGCGGCGCCGGCGCCTCCCAGCGTAGTTATTTCGGCAAGACTGCTCATGGCGTCCGACCTAAAGCATCTGCGGCATTCCGAGGATCTCCATAAGGATTATCGCAAGAAATCACGCGTTCTTTAGCTCAAGCTGCCGGAGCGGGCGCGGGCGTCTCCCTTTCTGCCCCATTTCAGCCACCGCCAGCGCCTCGGAACCCTGTTCAAGACCGGCATATCCCCGAAGAATCGTTTGACAGCGGCAATTCGGCTCTTTATTCTCATGCTCCAAAACCCGGTTTTCTTTGAAGGACGCTTGGCCACGGGGTGAAAGAGTGCAAATCAACTGAGGTCGGGTGATGGGCGACGAGTCAAGCGGCCAAGCGGACGCGACTCGCGGCGCGCGGAGCGTGCCGGCGGACGCAATTCCTGCGCCGCAGCGGAAACTCTGGCGCGTCGGCACGCTCGCCTACACCTTCGGCGGTCTCGTGATCCTGTTCTCCTGGCTCCTCTGGGGTGATTTCGCCTGGTCCATGCGCGATCGGGCTGTGGCCCCCGTTGTGCAAATGCTGGTGAAGAAGTACGGCGCCTCGGATACGGTCATGGGCCTGCTGCTCAGTTCTCTGCCGCTGGGCATCAGCGCCATTCTGGGACCGATCATCAGCTATCGTTCCGACCGCCATCGCGGACGCTGGGGCAGACGGATTCCCTACATCCTCGTCGCCACGCCGGTCGCGGCGCTGGCCATGGCGGGACTGGCATTCAGCCAGCCCATCGCCGACCTGGTTCGCGGCATCCTGGGCAGCCAGTGGCTGACCGGAGTGAACCTCACCCTCATCGTTTTCGGAGTCTTCTGGACGTGTTTCGAGTTTGCCGCGATCATAGCCGGTTCAGTCTTCGGCGCGTTGATCAATGACGTGGTTCCCAGCTCGTTGCTCGGCCGTTTCTACGGGCTCTTCCGGGTATTGAGCCTGCTCGCGGGGATTCTTTTCAACTACTGGCTGATCGGGCAGGCCGAAGAGCACAGCCAATGGCTGTTCGGGGGCATCGCGATCCTGTACGGCGTGGGCGTAATGATGATGTGCCTGATGGTCAAAGAGGGCCAGTATGCGCCGCCGCCGGACGTCAAGCCGGGCGAACGCAAGAGCGTCTTCGCAATCACGAAGGTCTATTTCCAGGAATGTTTCAGCAAGCCGTACTACCTCTGGGTGTTCCTGGGGTTGACCTTCGGCGGGATAAGTTTCTGGCCCATCAACCTGTTCAGCGTGCCGTTCGCCAACAGCATGGGCGTCAACATGGAAAAGTACGGGAAGTACAGTGCCCTGTCGTACGTGATCTCGCTGTGCCTGGCGTATTTCCTCGGCGTGCTGGTGGATCGGTTCCATGCGCTGCGGGTGAGCATTATCGCGCTGCTGCTCTATGCCATCGCGATGATGGCGGGACTCTTCTACGTGACCGCGCCGGCGCGGTTCGCCGTCGGCTGGGTGGTGCATTGCGTTCTTTCCGGCGTCTACTACACCACGTCCGCCTCGCTGGCGCAACGGCTGTTGCCGCGTTCGACGTTCGCGCAGTTCAACTCGGCCGCGGGCCTGGTCGGCGCGGCCATCGGTATGGTGATGAGCCCGTCCATCGGCGGCATCCTGGATTGGAGCGGCCATCAGTACCGCTACACCTTCCTCATGGGTTCCGGCATTGCAGTGTTCGCCGCGATCTTGCTGTTGATCGTCCACAGCCGGTTCATGCGCTACGGTGGGCCGAAAAACTATGTTGCGCCGGAATGAGGCCGGAGGGCATTACTTCGAGCGCGTACGGCATACGGACTGCCCCTTCACGATCAGAACCGTAAAGCCGGCGACTTCACTCTCCCTCGCCTTCTTAGAAGGCTAGAGTTTTAGTCTGTAGACGTGCTCAGACAGCGGCGCGAAATCGTCGTTGAACTCGCCTTGGCTCGAGGCGATGGTGCGCCCTTCGCCGACCGCCTCAATGTTCGTTCCGGCTCGAAGTCCATCCACACGAATGACGGCTTTGCCCTCCGAGCCGAGGTTCTGCGCGAAGATGACCATCGAACCGTCGGACTCGGTCGCCTTGCAGCCGCACTCCTGTCCGCTGTTCATCGCCATCACAGCCTTGACACGCGCAGGGTCGCTGAGAATGGCCGGCGCCAGTTGCGCGATCTGCCGGTTGAGTTGCTTCAACGCCGCCGTCATTTCACCGTCCGCTTGCGAGGACTTGTCGCGCGGTTGCATTCGATAGCCGATAGCTGTTGCCCCGTGAATAATCGCGTTCCAGACTGCAGCTCTGGCGTCCGCCGGCTTCAGCGCTGAGTTCGCTTCGAGCCAGAACACGACAGGCCGCCCGGCGCCTGCAAGCTTGCAGAGCTCATCCGCTTCTTGTCCGACGCGGTTCAGCCATTTCGCCGGATCGCTTGCAGGGTCAGGCGGCAACACGAATCCCGCCGCATCACAGCTTGCAATATATCCGGGATACAGTGTCTGGCGGGTCTCTTTGTCCCACATCGCCGAGGAGGACATGAAGCCGGAGCTGAGTGTGAGGAAAACAGGGCGAGTCTTCTGCCTCTTTCTCATCCAGCGATACACGTCCCCCACTTTCTCCACCGAACGAAGCTGCGGCTCATAGTCATAGAGGTAAACGCGCTGGCCCTTTTCGTCAAAGGCCCCAACCTGCTTTATAAAACCGTAACCCGCCTTCCCCGGATAAACAGACACAACCCGGAAAACCAATTCTTTGAAACTGACCGGGTTAGGCAACTTGAACTTCTGGTCGCCACGCTCTTGTTTCAAGCTGACCTTGAGAATCTCCTTTCCGTCGGCCAGGAAGACGACGTCTTTGGCATCCTCTCGGGTGGCCAGTGTTCCGTCCGGAAGGAAAATCGGCGATCGCGCATTCGTGGTCGTGACCCCTGGCATTATACAGACCATCAAACTGCTCACGGTGACCTCGCGCGCCAATCTGATCCTGACTTCTGCGCCCTCCATGTTCTCCAGCAACACGCCTTCCTCCGTAGTTGCGGGATTGAACACTTCCTGTGCTGCGCCGTGAGCTTGCTGGGACCTGTTAAGAATCCGAGCGTCTATTTTCACCGGCAGTGGCGGAGTGGGAATCATCGTCACAGGGCGATCCGGCTGGTCTTCCTGCGCCAAACCTAACAAGTTCGGATGGCCGAACACCTCCGTGTCCGCTCCCAAAACTCCATACAGTCCTTTATCCGCAATTCTTCTGAGGAACTCGCGCCCGTAATGCCATGCCCAAGTGGTCTGGCCTGCATCGCCGTTCACAAATACTGTGTTCGTTCCGAGGTCGAGGGCCTCCTGGACTTGAGCGTCGGCCTCGACAAAAAGGCTTGCTGGAATCTTCCCCTCGGCAAGCTCTTCACCATGTGCCTCCGCATCCTTTATGTTGACGTTGGTTTGAGCGAACAACATGAGGGGAAAGAGCTTCTTGCCATTGACAAGGAATTCCCGGTTTGGTCCGATCTTGACCTCGCCTTTTTCCTCAATCTCTTTCTGGAAGACCGCAACAGGCGCGATTCCGACAATCTGCCTGCAGTTGGCCCACATCTCGTCGGTGAAAGCATCCAGGCGATGAGATCCTGCTCTGTGGCCATACGCTACACCCAGAGCGATCTTAATACTCTTTACAGCTTCGCTGTCGTCTTCGTACATCCAGCGATCCATATAAGCAAAAAACGCGTCATAGTCCCAAACTTTTTCGGCCTTCATGAGGTGTACTGCCAGCGCCGCCCCAATGGAGGAGCTGAAGGACGAGCCCCTTCGGTATGCCTCACCCAAGGTGCGACTTGGACCGGGCCATATACTCGGATACAGGTTTTCGTAGGGACCTCTGTCAGGCGTTCCGGTCGCTGGAAACTGGCCCGTATAACAGACGTTGGCGCCGGTCCAGGTCCGTCCGAATTCAGTAGCCTCATCCTCGCCGAAGGCGGTCTCCGGAGCATTCTTTTTGATATTCATCATCTCCTGATCCTGAAGCATGACGGCGGCAAGAACGATGGGGAATTTGCGCCCGGGGCCGAACCCGCCCTGGGAAATCCAGCCGCCGGCCTCTCCGCGCTTTCCGCGCTTGGCAATAGCCCAGTTATCTATGCCAACCTGGATCATTTCCTGACACAACCTGGTTTTTTGATCGCGCGACGCATCGGTGCAAAGCTCCAACGCGGCCTCTGAAACCACCCACGCGAGCCGATAACCGTAACCTGGCATATTCTCAGCAGGATGGACCTCCCGACTTTCCCAGGAGTAAACGTGGTCAATCCATGGACGTTGAAAGACGCGCTCCAATTCCGGCCAAGACCAGTTTGGTTTGCTCGTCGGCGCAGGCACACTGGGCAACAGTTCCCAGTGAATTTCGGCGGCGCGATGAAAGTTATCTTTCTTCTGATCGCAATAGCCGGGGCGGAAAGTGTCCGCCGAAACGGCTTGCGCCAGACAAGTCAGCACCGCAGCAGCCTTAAGGCGGCCCGGCTCGTTTCCGGGCAACTTTTCAATGGGTTCTCCGACTTCCAGGCTGATCGTCGAAACCAATGAATCCCCCGGCTTCAGTTCCAAGGGATACCTGGTGATGAGATTCTCCCGAAAATCATTATCAAACCGGCCATCGTAGGCGGTATAGACCGTCACAGGCGGATTCAGCATCGAGCCATTCCGGAAAGCCGTGCCTGTGCCCGTCGGCGCCGGCGTAACCTCCAACACTTTCGCCGGCCCGACAACGTAGTAGTCGCCGGTGACGAACTGCCCCACAGGGACCTTCTTGTCAAACTTCCAAGTTATCCCATATTGGGAAACACTCTCCTGCAACGGCAGATCTTTCAGTGCCGGCGTCTGCGCAGCGCCGCCAGCCAGGCTCATGCCGCCGCAAAACCCGGCTGCGACGGATAGGTTCAGGCACGTCCAGAACAATTTCATACGGGATCCTCCAATTGACCGCCCCGCCGAGGACGGCCGTGTCCAAAGGGCAGATTGTACCAGCCAAGCGGCCGTTGTCAAAGTCCATTTCGGACCGTTTTCCACTCTTGGAAAACTTTCGACGGCCTTGAGCAACCTCGAATCCCGGCCAAAGGACACTTTCGAATCATTTTTAGGTCAGGGTCGCACACCTTCCCTATGGCTGATCGTGTCCGGCCGTCCCTTATCACCGCCGGCGCGTCGTCAGACCGGCGCCGGGCGCGGAGCCGGCCGACGCGAGGAAGAATCATTGCGAAAAGGCTGACTTCGGGGAGCCGGTAGAAAGGCGGCAGGACTTCAGCAGACTACGATGACACTCGGCCGTATCCGAAAACTGGAAGAGGTTGAGGCGTTGTGAGATAATCCAACCGCCTTTACGCAGGGCAAGCGCCACGCCGGGACTCAGCCAGGGGCCCGAAAAAAATTCGGGGCTTGGACAAAATAAGTTCCGGCAAATCCGTCCAATAGGTTAAGAAGCACCCGGCGCGCGCACTTTGGGTTGGAGGCAGGCGTGGATGAAACCGTCGAAACCCAACTGATCCGGCGGTCCCAGCGCGGCGATCACGAGGCATTCGACCAGCTCATGCAAGCCCACCACGAACGCGTCTATCGCCTGGCCTGCCGATTGACCGGCAGTGCCAACGAGGCGGACGGGGTGACCCAGGATACCTTTGTCCAGGCCTACTGTTCGTTGCGGCAGTTCAAGGGGCGCTCGCGGTTCATGACCTGGCTCTATTCCATTGCCGTGCGAAAGGCGCTGGACCTGCGACGCGAGCGACATTCGAGCCACGAAACGGTTTCGCTGGCCGATCCACCGGCGGACTCGCGGCGGTCGTCCTCAAGCGGCCCGCTCGAGACGTTGCGCGAAAAGGAGTTCGCCGGGCTCCTGAGCGACGCGATCATGAAACTTCCCGACGACCAGCGCGCGGCGCTCACCCTGATCGTGCAGGAGGGGCTTTCGTACAAAGAGGTCGCGCGCATACTGAGTTTCCCCGAAGGGACTGTGGCCTGGCGGGTCTGGAAGGCCCGGCAGCTCCTGCGGGACATGCTTGCGGATTATCTGGAGCCATGAAGAGTACTTGGGACAGGGAGACGTGACATGAATTGCGAGACAAGCTCTCAACTGATCAGCCGGCTGCTCGACAACGATCTCTCGGACGCCGAGCAGGCGGCCCTGCACGAACACCTGGCGCAGTGTCCGGCCTGCGAGAAGCAGGAATGGGAGCAGCGTCGCCTGCACACGGCGGTGCGTTCCGTTTCGGCGCCGGATCTTCCGCCGGATTATTCCCGGCGGCTGCGCGAGGAAATCTGGCGAAAAGTCAAGATGACGGAGCGTCGCCCCGTCTCTCTTTCGTTCCGGATCATGGCGATCGCGGCGATCCTCATCCTCTCGACGGCGGTCATGCTGCTCGCATGGCGGCTGCATGTCCGCCAGAAGGAAGCGCGGCAGCCGGGTGTGGCAATTGAAACTGCTCCTAGGGGTGGGAGCAGTTTCATGCCGCTCCCGGCCGGCCGGTTGCCGAAAAACGCGCTGATCGAGAACGGATCAGCGGAGCAAGTCCAGGCATTCGTTTCCGTCCAGGACTACCTGGGCGGAGCCATGCGCTGGATGGCCATTGACGGCAACCAGGTGGAAGTCGGCATGTCCGGCTCCGGGATAAACACGGTCGGCGAAAAGAACGCTGCGCGGGAGGTCGTCGTCGTCACACTTCAGTACGTCGAGCGGCAAAGCGACAATAAGACCACCATTTTGTCGAACCCGCAGTTTGTCCTGCTGCCGGGTGAGGAGGCCTCGGTACGCCTCTCCGGCCGTGACCGCGATTCGAGAGACCTGTTCCGTTATCGTGTCAAAGCCGCGAAAGAAAAGAGCGGGCAGATCAGTGCGCGGATTGCCTTCGACTGCGAGGTTCCGGAGGCTGCGGAACAGAGACCGGTGATAGATTCGCCCATCAACGCCGAGGTCATGGTGAAAGAAGGGACGCCGGTGCTCCTCGGCGCCAGCGGCGACGCGACTCGGCGGCACGAGCTTTATATGTGGGCCGGAATGCGGTCCATCACCGCCGGCAGCCGGCCTTCGCCGGGGAAAGGGAATCACCTGTGAAGTTGAGCCTTGTCCTGGCTCTCGCCGCAGCGCTGCTGGCGCAGGCGGGCGAGCCGCACCTTTCGCTCGTGGGTGGACCGCAGCGCACCTTTGGAGGAACGACCATAAAGCGAACGTTCAAGATTGAGGGCGCGGGCCAGTACGAGATGGCCTGGGAGGCGCGCGTGCTCCGGGGCATCGTAAATCGCGGAAGCCGCAAGGTGGACGCTCCGGGGAATGTGACGATTGAGATGACGCTTCCCGAGGTCCGCGCGCGCGTGGACATGATCCAGCAGGTCCAGCTTAAACGCGACGGCAACGTGCTGGCCGAAGGTGAGTTCACCCTGGCACTTTTTTCGAGAGACGCCCTGCCCGAGCTGGGCCGGGCGACGGCCGATATGCCGCCGGTCGGGCTCTGCGACCCTGAAAAGCTCCTGGCTCCGATCCTTGAGAAAGCGGGCGTAAAGTACGAACTCCTCAAGACGGACCTGCAAGTGCGGACACTGGAGAGCAAGCTCGTCCTCGTCGGCCCGAATCAGCCGGAGACGCTGTCCGAGCCGATGAGCGGGATTCAAGAGTTGATCGAGCGCGGCGGGACAGTGATCTTCCTGGAGCAGAGTTTGCCGAGAACTGGGTTCTTCGACCCTGAGAAGCCGGTGGAAGTCGTGAAACGGGCGGTCTCATCAGCTCGGAAACTGGTTGGCGAGAAGCACATTCTGCTGCGCGATCTTCTGGACGGAGATCTGGCCGACTGGGCCGGCTCGGGAGAGGTGGCCTCGCACGTCCTCGCCTGGCCGGAATGTCCGGGTTACCAGGCCTGGCTCACCGGAGGCGAGGGAAAGGACAATCTGCCGCTGGTTGCGCAGTACTGGGGCGAGAATGGGCGCGTCATCGTGTGCCAGTTGGAAGTAGGTCGCCGGCTTGCGAAGGAGCCGGTGGCGCAGTTGGTCCTCCGCAACCTGCTCTCCTACGCTCGGGAAGTCCCTCTGCCGGCCCGGCGCAAGGCCGCGCGTTTCGCGGTCCCGCCCGAGGCGTTGACGGACGGAAAATTCAACACGACGCGATTCGTTCTGGAGCCGAAGAAGGAGGACTTGAAAAGCGCGGCCGGGGTGATTGTCCTCCTTCTTCCCAAAGGGGATGAAGGCTCCATAACTCCGGGCTTCGACCTGGACAGCTACATGGCCGATGGCGGAAAGCTCTTTGTCCAGTCTCCATTCGGGCCGGAATTCTTGGAGGCGGTGAACCATCTGGCTCGCTCCGCTTGGCAGGACAAACCGTATCTTCCCCTGCCAAGGTTCGTGGCAGCATCCGTGGAGGACCAGAGGCCCATCCAGATCCGATACGCCAAGCCGCTGGCCTGGGGCATTTCGGCGGAAGACTTCCAGCAGAGCCTTGGAGAAGCGGAAGATCGTCGCAGCCTCAACGCCGAGCCGGATGTCCCGGAATTCCTGGCCATCACCGAGCCGGGCTTGCTGGCGGAATTCAGACGAGGCAAGGCGAGGTTGGTTTTGTGCGCGCTGCCGGTGGAGGACCCGGAGAACGAATCGCAAGCGCGCTTGGTGAGGCAGATTCTCGCGAACATGATGCTGGAGGAGGACAAGGATGGTCAATAGGCACAAGGGGCAGCGAAATTTATTTTTGGGAGGAGGCAGGACCATGAAGTGCGGGAGATTGTTTGTGAGCGTGGCCGTGCTGGCCCTGGCGTGGTTGGCGACGGCAGGACTGGCTCAGGAGAAGGCTCCGGAGAAGGCCGCGCAGGCGCCGGGAGGACCCTATCTCGTCGCCGTGCTGAACTTCGAGACCGGCACCAAGGAGACGACTTCTTATGGCGAGGCGATCCCCGACCTGCTGACCGCGTTCCTGACGGCGGACAGCAATCTGCAACTGGTCGAGCGGGCCCAGATCAAGAAGATCCTCGAGGAAATGGCCCTGGGGCAGACCGGGATCGTGGATGAGGCCACCAAGGCGAAGATCGGCAAGCTGACCGGCGCGAAGTTCCTTATCACCGGCCGGGCCATGATCGTCGGCCAGCAGCTCTTCATCACCGCCAAGATCATGAGCACCGAGACCAGCCAGGTCGGCGCGCTCATCGCCAAGGGACCCACCGACGGGAAACTCGACGAGATCGTCCAGGACCTGGGGACCAAGATCAGCGCATACATGGCCGACAAGGCCGCCGCCATGATGCCGAAAGTGGTGACCGAAAAGGACATGATCGCGGCGCTGCAGAAGCGGCTTGAGGGCAAGACATTGCCGAAATTCGCCGTCCTGATTTGCGAAACGCACGTCGGGCGTATGACCATTGATCCGGCCGCCGAGACGGAAGTGGGCTACCTCCTCGAATCCGTCGGCGCCACGCTCATCAGCACGAAGAACGCCGGGCTGAGCGACTGGGCGAGGGACTTCCTCAAGGAAACCGGCAAGGAGATCCCGAACGGCCTCAGCGAAGCGGATATCATCATCGTCGGCGAGGGGTTCAGCGAATACGCCGGGACCACCGAGAAGCTCATCTCCGTCAAGGCGCGGGTGGAGATGAAGGCGGTGGACGTCAAGAGCGGCAAGATCCTCGCCGTCGGCCGCGCCACGACCACAGCCGTGGACCTCGCCGAGAATATCGCCGGGAAGTCCGCGCTACAAAAAGCCGCCGCGGAAATCGCCCTGAAGCTCATCCCGGAGGCCGTGGAGGCCCGCACAAAACTGGCCGAGCAGAAAAAGTAGATTGTTGCAGAGGTGAAGCATAGACTAGCCGGCGAAGGCCGACCGGCGGCGCCGGCGGGGAGAGGTGAAATCTAATCGCAGGCGGGAGGAAATGCACGTACACGCCATAGTGTGCACCCATGGAGAGATCGCGTGACGAGAAAGAATCGTTCTACCGTGACGGTCATCCCGGCGGCCTTAGCCGTTTTGTCATGTATTACTTTCACGATGCAGGCGCTGGCGGCGGACGAAAGCGTCCCACCAAAGCCGCTGAAGGACGTAACCTTTGACCTGCAGAAACTGGAAAAGGGCGGAAGCCACACTTACACATGGACGGCCATCGTCCTGAAGGGAGAAAGCAAGGAATACGGAAAGATGGTCGTGTCCACTCAATCTGACAAAGACGACATTGTCTTGCATGACACTATCGCCGTGGTGCCGGCCTTTGGCGGCATGGTCTTCGACCGAATGGTGCGATTTCCAAAAGGTGATTTGCTCCGTCCACAGCAGATCACTCTGGATATCAGCAAAGACGACAGAACAGTGCGCGAAATGAGTTATGAGAATGGAACAGCAAAGATACTCGATGATCCCAATGGCCGCGGACCTGTCCGGACGGAACAATGGAATTTCCAGGAGGGCATTCTGACGTTCAACGCGCTGCTGAGACTCGCCCCACTGCTTCCTCGAAACATCGGCGGCGTCTACACCTTCACGCAGTATGCAGAGCCGGTCCTTTTTGATATTTGGGCGGTGCAGGCAGGTACCATAACGTGCGAGGGGACCGAAAGGCTTATAATCGGAAAGAAGTTTTATGATTGCGTCAGATACAAGGAGTCATTTCCCGGGATCAGGTCGGATGTCTGGGTCAGCGATAACATCGTTGTGAGAGTCACGTTTTGGCATGGAGCTGAATACGTGCACATGGAAGCCAATCTGCAGGAATGATAAACGCCGTTGCGTGGAGCGATGCGCTCGTCATGCCGGGCGGCAGTTTGCGGAACGACATGCGATTCCGAAGGGACGTTGGGCGATGGCAAGGGTGCGAGAAGGTTTGCTGATTGTGGCGCTGGCGATCGCTCTGCCCTCCGCAGCATGGGCGGCGGCCACCCGCGTGGCGGTGATCGGCGAAAAGGGCAAGTCGACGCTGGCGGACTTCGTTGTGCCAACCATCGAAGCGGGCCTGTCGAAGGAATCGCAGGTTACACTGGTCGAGCGCGCGCTGATCAATAAGGTCCTGGCGGAGCAGCAGTTGTCGGCGGCAGGACTCATGGAGCCGAGCAAAGCGATCCAGGTCGGGCAAATACTGGGCGTAGACATGTTTCTGGTCGTTGATGCTCCTCCGCCGCCGCCTGCACTATTCGAGGCAGCGAAGGAGTCCGTGCGACCCACTTGCAGAATTCGAGCGGTGGAAGCGCGCACCGGGATCATCCTGTGTTCCTGCATGCAGTTGCAGGAGACGCTGCTCACCGACTTGTCCGGCGTCACGTCGCTCATTGATCTGGCGAGCCGCAAGCTGAGCTATCCGCCGAACAACAGACGGTACGTGGCCCTCCTTGTGTTTCGAAGCGAGGCTTTGGACGACTCGCTCGATTCGCTGGCCGATATGCTTTCGATGTTCCTTCTCAATGATCTTGCCAATTCGCCCAATGTCATCGTCCTGGAGCGCGAGCGTCTCGAGCACTTGACCGCGGAAAAAACGCTGGCCGGCGCGGAGGTGGCTTTGCGAACCTCGGCGGTGCTTCTGAAGGGCGGATTAGCCTACGGCGCAACCCGGAATGAGGTGGTGGCCACAGTGGAGTTGCAATCGTTGAACGGGGATAAGACAGAGTATGTCCACATCAACGGTTCCCTTGAGAATCTTGCGGGATTACGGACGCAGATGGTCAGCGAGATCGCGGAGAAACTCAACTCTGAACCGGCCGGCCTTCGAACGCTATCGCCGGCCGAGGAAGCCAAGCTCTTCATGAATCAGGCGGAAACCGAATCCGCGTTCGGCACTGACGGCGTAATTGCCCGTACGCAGGCCGCTGTGGCGCTGGATCCGTCCGACGAAATAGTGGCAAGGGCGAAGGGGATGTATTTTCGCGTCGCACTCTATGATACTCGCGCCTATGATCGCGAACTCCCCATGGAAGCCAGGACACACGCAACGATCGAGGGTTTGCATGCGCTGGTCCTCTATCAAAAGGCGCAATATCAAGGTTTTCGCGATAAGGTTCTCAGTCGGTGGGAAAAGAATCACGAGGTTGATGAAGGCGAACTTTGCGGGAATTCGCTTAGTCAGATCTTTCTGGTGGGCGGTCACGATTTGTATGTCAATAAGGATTTATACGGCTATAGGAGGGCCGTCCGTGAAACAGGATCAGCCGAGGCCCGCCAGCTCTTCGCTGAACTTCAGCAAGCCTGGCTGCGTCAATATCGTGAGGCGATGGCCATCGCAACGGAAATCTGTCGAACAAAGGGCACCGCGAACGTTTGGATGGATCTGCTGGCGGAACGTCTTCGCTACGGTCACGACATAGCGGGAAGCGCCGAGGAGTGGCTGGCCAGTATCCAGGAGGTCGTGGGCCAGATCGAGAATCCGCCGCCCGGCGCGCCCAGGATGACGGGCCAAGTCTGGAAATATGTTCCTCTGAAATATGCCATGGAGGCATGTTTTCCCCGGGTGTTCAACAATCTTCTCCCGTCGGAAGATCCGAAGGCGGCGTACTCGGCGCTCTATCCCGGCATTCAAGAGGCGTTTCACTGGTTGATGAATCACCCGGATCCGGTGGTGCGGTTTGCCACGTACGCGGCGGCGTTCCAGGATGGCTGGGGATACTCAAAGGATGCCGAGACGTGCCTTCAAATGCTGGCCCGCGAAATTCCCGCGATCCTGCCGGGTGAAAAAGAAAATCCGTTAGCGAGGGACGGTTTATGGGCGCACAGATGGATGGATATATTCCTCTGGACCTATAACAATGACCCGGACCTTCTTATCAAGTACGGGGATGCGATTCTTCGTCCGATGCTTCGTCTTGAGCATGCGAGGCTGGCGTCAGAGTGGAATTGGGCAAATTGCATTAAGTTCTGGTTGTCAGCCTTTGAGAACGAAGGTCGTTTCCGGGAAGCCTACGAGATCGCGAAGGACTTTCAGGACACAGTCAATGTCACCTTTCCACCCAACCTTGACGCCCAGGGAGATGCAAAGTCACATATAGGTTTCCTGGAAAGGCAACTGGGACTGGCGGCTCCGCCCGCTCCCAAACCGCAGGCGCCCGATCTCAGGCCGGAACAGTTCGTCGTGAAGCTCTTGACGACAGAGACTGGTTACCGGGTCAATGCGATCCAGCCTGACGGCAATCGCGCAGTTCTTCTTGAGGCGGGGAGCGAGGGCGACCAAGGCGATCGCGTTCGGCTCGTGGCCGTTCCGCTGGATGGGGGCAATCGCAGCATTCTCGGCGAGATTATGCTCAAGCCAGCGGCAAAGCGAAATCTGCATTGCACTGCGGTTTTGACGCGGGACGAGGCAGGACAGTGGCTCGCGTCCATGAGTGACATAGGGATCGTGACCTTCGAGAAAGGAAAGACGAGGCTTTGGACAGAAGCCGATGGGTTGCCGTCACTCAAACTGACGTCATTTGCGTGTCTGAACGGCAAGTGGTACCTCGGGACGTCGCCTGGGGCAATCGTTGAGTTTGATCCGAAGACAGGCCGTTCCGCCACACTGTGCTCGTGCCGCCGATCCGAGGCGCCGCAAAACCTGTTTGACGGGCTGCCCACGTACGACGTGCCGTACATCCTGTCTGATCCCGTGCGAAACTGCATCTGGTTCGGCATCAACAATACGCAGGGGCACGAAACGCGGCGGGGACTCTGGAAATTCGACGCCGCCTCGCGAAAAATCAGCTTTGCATCCGAGCGGCTGGAACATATCGAGCGCGCTCACGCTCGCTGGTGCTTCGACCGAATCCTTATCCAAGGCATCGGCCTCTATGATCCCGCGACCGATAGCATCTGTTACCTGACCGAACACGCCTACACCCGCTCTAAGAAAGACCCTTGGCCGTGCGGGCCCGTCCGCGAATATTGGCCGGTCGGAGTGTTTGGCGACAAGATTATATGTGAGCCTGATCCCGATTGGCCCAACGTGATATCCTCACAGGTGAAGGTGGAGTTCTTCAACGATCAGCCGCCGCTTACGCTGCGGGCGCAGGACATTCTCGGCCAGCAGTTGCTGGCCGTGGAATGCAGGGACGCGGTAGTAATTGCGGGCGAAGACTCGACCCCGGTTTTCGCCGTACGCGATAAGGGAGGCGCCCCATCCTTCGAGCGGCTAGAGGAAGCGGTGAAGCGGTCAGAGGCAGAGGTCAAGCGGTCGGAGGCAGAGGTGAAGCTGTTCAGAGAGCAGATGAAACGCCCGCCGCCAATAACGGGGCCGCAGGGAACACCCGTTCCGCAGCGCGCGGTCATCTCGTTCGACCAAAGCGCCAGCACCGGCGAGATCCGCGTTGGATACAACCCAGTCTTTAATAATATGACCAAGGCCATGACCGCAGAAGCCTGGATCTGGGCAGATGATCCGACCCATGGCGAGATTATGACTCGCGATACTCCGAAGCTCGGTCCATGGCAGCTTCGGATCACCCTTGACGGCAAACTCGAGTCGGATGTTGCGCCGGCCAACTGGAACCCCTCGCCCGAGAGCACTTACCGCCGCCTGCCGACGCGGACGTGGCTACACATTGCGATGGTCTTCGACGGGCGGGAACTGCGCAACTACATCAACGGCCACAAAGTGTCCGCATGCCCCGAGGAACCCCAATTGACGACCAATGACAACAACCTGCTGATCGGCCGCTTTTTCAACGGCCGGATCGCCGGAGCGCGCCTGAGCAGCGAGGCGCTCTACAAGGAGGACTTCACGCCGCCAGCCCGGCTGACGAAACTCCCGAGCACCGTGATGCTGCTTCCGCTGGACGAGGGACAAGGAATTACCGCGGAAGACGAGAGCGGGAACGGCTGCATCGCCACGATCGTGAACGGGACCTGGATGACGGTGCCGGTGGATGAGTTTCAGCCCGATCCGGCTCATGAGGCAGAGGTAAAACAGATAGCGGCGGAGACACGGCGGATCAAAGAGCAGATGAGACACCCGCCGCCAAAACCCGGACCGCAGGGCACACTCGTTCCGCAGCGTCCGGTCATCTCGTTCGACGGAAATGAAGGCGAGATCGCCGTTCAGTACAATCCTGTCTTCAACATGACCAAGGCCATGACCGCAGAAGCCTGGATCTGGGCCGATGATCCGGCGCGAGGCATTATTATGACCCGCGATACTCCGAAGCTCGGCCCCTGGCAGCTTCGGATCACCCCTGACGGCAAACTCGAGTCGGATGTTGCGCCGTTCAACTGGAAGCCTTCGCCTGAGAATACGTACTATCCGCTCCCGACGAAGACTTGGCTGCACATTGCGATGGTTTTCGATGGGCAGGAACTCCGCAACTACATCAACGGCCGGAAAGTGTCGGCGTGCGCCGAGGAACCTCAATTGACGACCAATGACAACAACCTGCTGATCGGTCGCCGGTTCAACGGCCGGATCGCCGGAGCGCGCCTGAGCAACGAGGCGCTCTACAAGGAGGACTTCACGCCGCCGATCCGGCTGACGAAACTCCCGAGCACCGTGATGCTGCTTCCGCTGGATGAGGGACAAGGAAGTACCGCGGAAGATGAGAGCGGGAACGGCTGCGTCGCCGTGATCGCACACGGAACCTGGATAACGGTTCCGGTGGATGAGTTTCAGGTCAATGCGGCCGCCGCGGCCGTGACGCCGCAGGGAAACCCAAGATGAACGCGCACACAGGAGGAACGTCATATGACACAGTCGAAGCACGCGCTGGTCGTTCTGGTTCTGCTCGCTTGCAGCGCCGCAAGTGGAACGTCGGCGCAGGAGAGCCAGGCCGATAGCGCGAAACAGGTTGCCGCGCTCTCCGATTTCGTCATCTCCTCCGTTCCCAAGCTCGGCGGCAATCGGATTGCGATCCTGCCGTTCAGCTACCTCGACGGCAGTTTCTCGGTCGAGGGGCGTTTGCTGGCCGATGAGCTGTTTATGGACCTCGCGAAGAGCGGGAAGGTCGACCTCCTGGAGCGCGAGAAGCTGGCGCAGATCGTCGAGGAGCACAAGCTCTCCGAGAAGGGCATGCTCGATCCGGCGACGGCGCCGGAGTTGGGAACAATCGCCGGCGTGAACGCATTCATCTTCGGCCATACCGTGGACCTGGGGCACAAGTTGCAGTTGACGCTGCGCATCGTGGACACGCAGTCGAAGGTCGTCGCGCAGGAGAGTTTCCTGCTGGACAAGCGGATCAAGACGCCCACTACGCCGCTCTGGGAGGACATCGAGAAGGTCAAGCAGAGCAACAAGGAGCGGTTCAGTATCTCGGTCTGGACCGACAAGACCGAATACAAAGTCGGCGATGAGCTGGTCATCAAGTTCAAGGCCGACCGCTCCTGCTACGTCACCATCTTCAACATGGGCAGCAGCGGCCAGATCACCGTCCTCTTCCCGAATCGGTTCTACGCCACCAACTACGTCAAGAAGGACGAGGTTTACAGCATCCCCGGCCGCTTCCAGAATTTCACCATCAAGGCGGAAGGCCCCGCGGGCCTGGAGAAGTTGAAAATCTTCGCCACGGAGAACAACGTTCCGCTCCTGCCCGAGCAGTATAACGTCAGCGCTTTCCGCTCGCTCGACCCGAAGACGGAAGGCTCTGTCACGCGCGACCTGGCCATCACCATCAAGGGCCTGGACGAGACGGCGTGGGCGGAGGGGAGTTTTGAGTTTGAGGTGAAAGGCGACACGACTCTGGAGAAAAAGCCATGACGGAGAGTGATAACGCCAAGCAAGCCCGTAGTGCGGTGCAAGCAGATATTTCAGTCATCGTCGAGCGGTTACGCCGGATGAAGCCGAGCGGATGGGACCTCATTCTTGACTCGTTAGTGGCCTGCCTCGGCAACGGCCTTTTTCTACTCATCGCGTGCAACTCGGCGGACCGGGTCCGTGTGCCTAGTTTTGCCATCATTCCACTGCTTGTAGGGTGGACCGGACTCAACAGATTCGGAGACCATCTGCTGTTGCGCTCACGTCTCAAACAGCTCTTGCGCGATAGCGTCGGGAGCGACATGTACACGACGGAACCGTAGTCTGAGAGCGCCGGGATAATAAGGCTCGCGCCATCATGAAACCGGGATGGTGGTATAAGTGGGTTCACGGGAGCGATGCGGGGTGGTACATGCCGCGCGGCATCGGCGCTGACGGCAAATTGGGTCTGCGCCTGCGCCGGCTTTCGGCGATGAGCCGCCGCCGGCTTTACGGCCTGGGCCTGCCTCCGGCGCCGGGCCTCTACTTCCTTAATATCGAACTTCTGGTCTCACTGGCGATGATCGGTTTCTTCTTGTTATCGCTCAATGGGAGCGATGTTGTCATGGCGCTGCTCTTCCTCGGCCCGGCCGGCGCGCTCCTGATCGGCCGGCGCACGAACACCGTAGCTTACGAAGTCACCCTTGACCGGCAGTCACCGGGCGGGGCTGTCCACTACCTGAGTTCAGGCAAAGATTACCACGCGGACTTCCAGTTGCCCTCGAAATTGCCGGACGTGCGCGAGATAAACCTCGGCCTTGGATTCGACTTCTTCGGCCCGCTCCGATATTGGGGCGTGATCGTCACTACCGACATCGGCCCCCTATTGCTTTGCACGGCGGAAGACCAGGAAGCGGCGCAGAAAGAGGCCCGGGAGGTCAAGGAATTCTTCTCGGAGATTGAGCGGCAATGCCCCGGCGACGAAGATGCCGTGGCTGCAAATAAAGATCTCGCCGGCAGATTGCTCCGGATGATCCCAAGCATGTCCAGCCTGGCCTCGGACTTGACGGTGCCCCTCGTTGGGTTCGGGCTTGCATACGCTTGGTTTTTCTGCGTGAAGCAGAGACTGCCGACGCACGCTGTTGGGGCTGCCACAATCGGCTTCGCCGGCCTGGGGCGGTTCGTGGACCGATTCAGGTTCCGCAAGACCCTGAACCGCTTTCTGGAATCGGAGGGCTTGAGATGAGACTGCGCCCCGTGTTCATGACGCTGGTCTTTCTTCTCTCGGCGCGGGCCTTCGGCTATGACGCGAATTGGTGGTATGACAAGTACCAGAAATTCGGCCAGACGGACCCGAAGTGGGATGCGCTCGTGCGCGAGGGGATTGACCATTGGGAGGCGGCTGGAAATGCGACGACGGGCGGCAACCCGCAGGCGGAACTTGCGCTTTCGGTGAAGGCGTTGGAGAAGGCCTACGCGGCCGGTTGCCGCTGCCCCATCGCGCTTTTCATTGACGCGCGGAACCTCGCTCAGGTCAACAACGATGGCACGACGGTGTTTGTTCGCTTTGACGAGTCGCTCAAGCGGACCGAGAACAAGCCGGATCTCATCTTCGTTCGCATCTCTTGCGCAAATGCCCTGGCATGGCGATACGCGCGCGGGGGCCAGTACAAGGAGGCTATCCCGTACTTCGAGATGGCGCTGTCGCTCAGCTCGCCCGATGTCGAGGAGGATATTCTCAAAGAAGCCAGGGCCGGTCTGCAGCAGGCCAGGGAGAAAGTGGCGGCCGACGAGGAGCAAAGCCGCCAACTGGCTGCTCTCACTTTGCCGCCCCATCCGACCAAGGAACAGGCGTGCGCATACGTCCGCGGGGTTCTTCTCCTGATCGGCAGGAAGCAAGGCGGAAGCAGCCCTGGGCAAATCGCAATGCTGGACAAAGTGGCGCGGGAGCGCCTTGACCTGGTCTACCCTGAAATCGCCATGCTGGAAAAAGTGGGGCCGGAGAACCTTGACGTGCTCCTCGAAATCTGGGGGACCACCGGAGGACTGCAGAGCGTGAGGGTTGACAACTTTGTGAAGATTGCTGTGGACGGCCTTGTACGGCCCGAGAACAAGGCGGTGCTGCTGAAATGGCTGCCACTCCGGGAAGACCTTGTCGAGATCATGCAGCGCAAAGGATGGGGCCAGGACATGCGCCCATTTCTCCTGGCGCGCATCGCGGAGCGCTCACAGTACACGTGTGTGGAAGTCCTGCAGGCCGCCGCGGCACTGCGCGATCCTGCCACCAATGATGACCTCGTCTGGCATTTTGAGAACAACCAGAACGGCGCCAATATTTATGACGACATCAAGAATCTGCCCGGCATTCAGTTGAAGGACGCAGTGGTGCGTATGTGGGCGGCATCGAAGTCATGGACCGACTGGAGGGCACCCCGCCGGTACTCGATGGCACGTGCGGCCATGGATTACGGCGTGACGGAAGCCATGGAATTTGCCGTCGCGAAATTGGGTTCGCCGGAGTTGGGCAAATGGAACAATGACCAATTGCGCCTGGCGATACGCGAACGGACCGGCCAGCGTGGATCGGACGACGATATCCGCACATGGTTTCAAGCCAATAAAGGCAAACTCGTGTTCGACGAGAACAGGCGAATGTTCGTGCCAACTCCGTAAAAAGGACTTCACCCATGTGCTTCAAAATGATCGCCCTCGTACTGGCGCTCGGCCTCAGGAAGGTCCGTGGCGCGGCGCTGGCGGAGTTGAAGCCGGTGATGACAAATGAGGGATTGACATGAAACTCCGTTTCGCATTCTCGATGCTGGTATTTCTGCTCTCGGCGACGGCTTTCGGCCAAGATGCAAATTGGTGGTATGAGAAGTATCAGAAACTCGGCGATACGGACCCGAAGTGGGACGCCCTTGTCCGCGAGGGGATTGACCACTGGGCGAAGGCGTACGACCCAAAGACCGGCCGCACAGACTCGGCGCAGTTGGCCCTTTCGGTGGAGGCGCTGGAGAAGGCGTACGCGGCGGGCTGCCGCTCCCCCGTCACGCTCTTCATTGACGCCCGGAACCTAGCCCTGACCGGCAACAACTACGGCACCAACGTCGAACGTTTCAAATTGGCGCTCGCGCGTTCCGCGGGAAAACCGGAACTGGACTTCATTCGCTTTTACTGCGAGAATTTGCAGGGATGGAATTACCAGTCACGCGGCAAATATAAAGAGGCTGTTGAGTCCTTCGAACTGGCGCTCTCCATCCGCGCGCCCGAGGTTGACGAACAGATCCGCAAGGAGGCCGAGTCCGGTCTGCAGCAGGCCAAAAAGCAACTCGCGGTCCAACAGGAACAAAGCAGTCACCTGGCCGCGCTCACCTTGCCCTCCCATCCGACCAAGGAACAGGCGCGCGCCTACGCCCGTCAGGTCCTTTTGCAGGCCGTTAAGAGACCCGCCCCCGCATGGAACGACCCGGAAATCGCTATGCTGGAAAAGGTGGGGCCGGAGAACCTCGACGTGCTCCTTGAAATCTGGGGCACCAACGTGACCTCCGGCCTGCAGATATTGATAACTCACAATGACGTGGAGGCGGCCGTGAAGAGCCTGGTGCGGCCCGAGCACAAGGCGTTGCTGCTGAAATGGTTGCCCCTCCGGGAATTCCTTGCCGATCCCATGCAGCGCCTGGGATGGATTCAGGAGATGCGCCCATTCCTCCTGGAGCGCATCGCGGAGCGCTCGCCGTACACGGACGTGGGGGTCCTGCACGCTGCCGCCGCACTGCGCGATCCTGCCGCCTATGATGACCTCGTCTGGCATTTTGAGAACAACCAGAACGGCCTCAATATTTACGACGACATCAAGAATCTGCCCGGCATTCAGTTAAAGGACGCTGTCGCACGCGTGTGGACTGCCTCGAAGTCGTGGACCGGCATCAAAGCAGAGTTCCGGTGCCAGGTGGCCGCGGCGGCCATGGATTACGGCTTCATGGATGCACTGGAATTCGCTGTGGCGAGATTTGATTCGCCGGCCACAAATGATTGGTACAGTGAAAAGTTGGGCAAGGCAATACGCGAACGGACGGGCCTGCGCGGGTCGGACAAGGATATCCACGCATGGTTTGAAGCCAATAAAGGGAAACTTGCGTTCGACGAGAACCGGCGAAGGTTCGTGCCGGCACCGTAAGAAACCGCAGAAAGGACTCCGCCCATGCGCTTCAAAATGATTGCACTCGCACTGGCGCTCGGAATGACGAGCGTGGCCGCGAGTGCTGACCAAGGGTACCGGATCACCCTCTGGTCCCAATTCAGTTGGTACAGTCTCTACTCCGCCTACGGCGAGCCGGACCTCAAGGTTGATGCAGCCGTTTACAAGGCTGCGCTCGCGCTCAGGAAGAATCGTGACGAAGCGCTGGCGGAATTGAAGCCGCTCATCGAGGGCGGCGCCAAAGACCCGACGGTGCTCCTCATGTATGGATACCTCCTGTTCGAATCGAACGACCTGTCCGCGAGCCACGACATCCTGGGCAAGGGCGCTGCGGCCGCCGCAGAGCCCGGCCGGCCCGAGTGGGTGCGCACCTGGGTGCGCGGCGCATGCCTGCAATGGCAGGCCTACGCTGATCTCGGCCAGGGACGGCCGGCGGAAGTGGTGGAAGCCGGCAAGCTGGTCCGCGCGGCGCTGGAGGCCTACCCGGACTGCCCCGAGAAGCAGCAGTTGGCGGATAACCTGCCGGCGATAGAGTCCCTCGCCAAAGGTGAAGAGGAAAAAGCAGACACATTGGCGAAAGCCGCCGCCGAACCCAGCGTGGCCGCGGCCAGGAAAGTCCTTAAAGTCCTTGAAGCGGAGGCCGAGCGCAACTGGAGCCCATTTAACAATCTGCCAGGCACGGCGAACGGTCACCGGGCTGATGATTGGGAGAATCACCACAAGTGGATGGACTTCGCCAAAGCCCTGCCGGCCTCGGAGGTGCTCCTGGCCAATGCGCCCGAAGACCCCGACGTCGTTCGCATGCACCACTTCATTTTGTGCGGGGTCAAGAAGTGGAAAGAGGCGGAGGATTTCGGTGTTAAAGCGATCCAGATCGTCGAGAAGTCCGGGGACCGCGAGTGTCTGTTCTGGGTGCTCCACACGCAGGCGGCTTTTGTCTGGGATAACCTCCTCGAAAATCCCGATCCGGCGAACATCGAGAGGCTCCGCCAGTACAACCGCCGTGAACTGGCGGCGCGCGCCGGGGCCATTGCCGAAGAATTGAACAATGACAACCTGCGCTTCCGCGCTTTTATCCAAATGGGCTTTCTCGGGGTCGGAGGCGATACGTCCGTCGAATATTACGAAAAGGCCTTCGCGCTGGCGCAGAAAAATCATTGGACCGACCGCACCCACGACTCGATGTTCATGATTGCGCAGCGTCTCGCCTTTATGGGCAAGCTGGATGAGTCCGAAGAATGGGCCCGAAAGGCCGGCATCCAACCGCACATCGTCGTTCGCGTCCAGCGCGGTGACTGGCAGTACATCTATGACCACGAGAAGCCCAGCATAGACGGTTTCGAGCAAATGACGCTGCGTGCGCCCAATGAACGGCTCCAGCGCGAGGTCGTCGGCGCTAACCAGCGCGGGGCATATGACTATGCCATTACGGCCTGTATGCACCTCGGGAAGCAGGACGAGGCCGTTGAGATCGCCGAGCGCCTGCTGAACCGCACCCTCGGCATGATCCTCGGCGCCAAATTCGAAGAGAGCAAGGCCGCCTCCCTGGCGCAGCGCAAGGACGCCCAGTCGGCGGCGCAATCGCACGTGGCCGCGCTCACTCGCCAATTGGCCCTGGCGCGGCAGACTTCCGATGCCGCCGCCGTCGAATCCGTCCAGCGGGACCTTCAGGTCCAGGCCACCGCCCTTCAACAGGTCAGCGCCGACGTCGCGGCCGACGAACTCGAGGTCACCGGCGCGAAGATCCCGCCGCACATGACGGTGAAGCAGATGCAGGCGCTGCTGCCTGCCGACGCGGCGGTCCTCCTGTATTTCGTCCCGTGGGTGCGCTTCGTGGATGAAGGCTTCATTGCCTTTGTGACCGACACGGAATGCAAGGTTTACCCTTGCCGCGGGCTCTTCCTCCCGGATGCGGGTGACACAAAGCCGGGTATCGAGCCCATCGTGCAACTCTACGTCAAAGCCATCCAGACGCCTGCGCCCGGGCCCGATCCCGCCGAACTGCGCAAGGCCAACGACGCGCTCTACGAACTGCTCCTCAAGCCGGTCGCCGACGACATCAAGTCGCGCAAGCATCTGATCATCATTCCCGGCGGGCTGCTCGTCCAAGTGCCGATGCACCTGCTGCGCGACCCGGCCGGCAAGCTGCTGCTCGAGGAGCACAGCGTCAGTTACGTCCCCAGCTTCGGCGTCCTGCGCTATGCTCTGGCCCGGAACCGCCGGGTCGGCGGCGAAGTCACCGTCATCGCCAACCCCGCGCTGCCCAACCCGAACTCATCGCTCAAGTTCGCCGAAATGGAAGCCGCCGCGATCCGCGAAGTCTTCCCGAAGGCGAACGTGCTCCTCGGCGCGCAAGCCACCGCGACGGCGGTCAAGCAGGCGCTGACCACGGCCGACGTCCTGCATTTCGCCTGTCACGGATTGCTGAACGCGGATTACCCGATGAAATCCGCGCTGGCTTTGGCGCCCGACGATCAAAGCGACGGCAGGCTGACCGCCAGCGAGATCTGCAGCTATCCGGTGAAGGCAGGCCTGGTGGTGCTCAGCGCGTGCGAAAGCGGATCCGGCGGCATGTCCACCGGCTGGGTCGAGCTCGTCGGCATGAGCCGCGCGTGGCTCCTCGCCGGCGCGCCGTCGGTCGTGGTCAGCCTCTGGAAGCTCGATGACCGCGCGACCAGCGAACTGATGGCCGAATTCTACAAGAACCTGAAAACCATGGGCCGCGCCGAGGCATTGCAGCAGGCGCAACTGGTGATGATGAAGAGGTATGAGAACCCTTATTACTGGGGAGCGTTTGTGTTGTACGGAGACTATAGATGATTGGAAGTATCGGTCTGAGGCGTTGTTGCGGACTTGCGCGCCTAAAAAGGATGACGCCATGATGCGATTTGTCTCATTGTTCTTTTGCGCGGTCGTTGTTGGCGCGGCAGCGCAAGGCGGGACGCCGTCCGACAAAGATGAGCGATCGGCGGACCTTGCCTCGCTGCACAAACTCAGTGACCAAAAACTCTGGGCGCTTGCGACGTGCGCACTTCTCACGGAACGGAACCATGGACGTCATGACCTGCTCGCCGGGTGCGAGAGGACTGCAAGCGACATCAGCGGGTGGAAGATGTCCCTCCGAGGATCGTGGAGCGTCTCGAACCGCGAGGACCTCCTTAACACGCTGCGCTGGCTCCAACAAGAGGGACACCGCGCGCGGTTTGAGAGGATGGGGTCCACCATCGCCGCGCTGACTCCTGATGAGCTGAACACCCTCAGGGCGAAGAATAAGAACAATGCGCAGGCGAACTCTGCTATGGAGGTTGCAGCGCAATATTACAAGCGGCTGGGCAAGAAAAGTATCCTGGGTTGGGACTACTGCCGCTATGTTTCGGTATGCCGCTGGGGATACTGTGTCGGCTACCTGTCGGAAGCCGAAGCCTGGGAGCGCATCATGCCTGTCGCCCGGGCTTTGCAGAGCACATTTGACTCGTGGGAAGACCTTGGAAACAACTATCTCATCGGCCGGCGTTTCTGGTCGCTGCAACAAACTCTGCGCGAAGGAGAGGAATACAAAAAGCTGCTCGAAAAGTTTCGCACAGACTCCGACAGCCCGTGGGTCAAGCTGCCTTGGAATCTCGACTTGGCGCATGACGAAAAAACGGGCCAGTCAGAACAACTCAGGTTGCCCTCCGGCGCTGACCGGGACGCGGTCCGGATGTACTTGCGGCAGGTAGCAGAGGCCGCGCGCGCGTCCGACGACCCCGCGGATTCGGAGTGGATCGCGGCCTACCTGGAGCCGGTCGGCCACAACTACCTGGACCTCCTTCTTTTGAATCGGGCCGATCCATACATCGGGCGGGCATGCCTTCGATGCATCGAACGGATGGCCACCGACGAGGACAAGTCCCTGATTCTGGGATCGCTTGAGATGGATTACGATCTTGCCTCGGTCGTGCGCTTGCGTCAGTGGACCCAGGAAGCCAAGCCGATTCTGGTTAAACGCCTCGCTGAGCATCCGGATTACCTGCCCGCGGAGTGGCTCGAAGCGGTCGCCGACCTGCGCGATCCGGCCACATACGAAGACCTGAAGTGGTACTTCGCCTATGGCACCGATCCGGGCATTACTTATGAAGCCATCCAGCGCATCCCGGGCCTTGTCCTGCCGCCGGCGTTGATTCAAAAAGCATGGCTGCGTTCCGGGAATAGGTGGCGCACGAGAATGGTCGTGGTGTTGCTTGACTACGGCATGGTCGAAGGGCTGGAATTCGCGGCGGACTTCCTCTCCAAACCTTGGATCCCGGAGGACTATCGCCTCTCGCCCCGAGACCTGATGCTGACTTACACCGATCAGCGCGGCAGCGACGAAGAGTTGCGGGCGTGGTTTCAGGCGAACAAGCAGCGCCTTCAGTTCGATGCTAGAACGCGGAAGTTCAGTGTTTCCGTGTCCCAGTAACCGTCGGATCGCTTTTTGAGCCGAAAGCGAGACGACCAGGAGCAGCGCCGTGGAAAATGCGAAGAAGGCCGTGTTCACATTGGCCGTTTTGTTCGCCGGCGGTTTCTGCATGCGCGGCAGTCTCGCCTCGCCCCAGCCGGACCAGCCCAGATGCGAATATCAGTGCAGCCTCGTCGAGTATATGGAAATCGGCCAACATGATCCCAAGTGGGACAACTGCGTCCGCGACGGACTCGAGCTCTTGCTTGTCGAGGAGGACGCGTTCAAGGCGCGCTTGAGTTTTGAAAAGGCTTACGAACTGGGTTGCCGGGACTTCGAACTGCTCTATCGGCTGGGCGACTCTTGCATGAAAACGGGCGCGACAGTCCAGGGCGAGAAATTTCTCTCCCTAGCCGCCGAGATGTACCCGAAGGTGCGTTACGTGCGCATTCACGCTGCTCAACCGGATATTCTCCTGGGCGACTACTACTATGGTTTCGTCCCGCGCTGGACTCCTGACCGGTCCGGCGCCAATGACGCGCCTCGCGCGCTGGCGCACTACCAGCGCGTCGGAGCGCAGGCTAAGGTTCAGGAAGTCGAGTACTGGATCAAGAGAAATGACGACGCGACCAAGTCCATCCGCGCCGCAGAGAAAGAGTTCATGGACAAGCCTTCGGCGGATTCAGCTTTCCGCGTCAGCCAGGGGTATAACAGACTCACAAGGCCGTCGCAGGAGGCGCTTTGGCTTGACAAGGCGATCGCGATCAATCCTGAACACACAGAGGCCCTGATCGCGCGGATCAATTGCGCCACTGTGATGAATGACTACGACAGGGGTGAAGCGTTTATCCCGCGCGCCATCACGGCAGCGGAAAAATCCAAGGACCCTTGCCTTCTAAGTCGGGCGCACGCGGCCGCCGCGCAAATTTTCATGTATCATGGCTTCGCCAACCGGGTAGAGGAAGTGCGGGGCCCGCGCGGCAAACCCGCTCATGAGCACGCTCTGGCTGCAGTGGAAGCGGCAAAGCGGGGCAACGATGATCGGACGCTTTACGACGCTTACCATGTGCTGGCGAACAGTTATTGGGTCTGGTCCGGCCAGTTTCGCTACGACTTGGCTATCGGCGAGTTGGAGCACGCCCTGGCCATCGCCGAAAAGCACGGATGGAACGGGGAGGCGACGCTGTGCAAGTACACGATGGCCTTAAGATATGCGGAGATGAAGAATTATGATAAGGAGAATGCGCTCTTGCGCGAATGTGGTTATCCTCCCGTTGACCCCGACCCGGAGAAGGACCAACATTACTTCAAATCCGAATACGAGCAGTCAATGGCGCAGGTCACAAACTTTGAGAAAGATGTGAACCGGGTTATTGATGAGCGCGCCAAACGGGCCGCCTTGAGTTTTGAGAGCTTCCGCTTCACATATGGCTCCGTAATAGCGGCCTGCTTGCATCTGGGCCGGTACGAGGAGGTCTTTCTCACCTCGGAGCGGGCGAGGGCCGCGTCGTTCCTGGCTCTCATGGGCGGGAAGACGACTCAGACACGGGAGCAACTCAATGATCAGCGGCGCATGCAAGTGCAGGCTCTGCAAACACAAGTGGCTCAACTCCAGGATCAAGTCGCGCTCCTGCAAAAAACGGGTCAGGCGGATGGGCTTCGCAGCGCCCGACGCGACTTGGCGGTCCAGTCGCAGGCGCTCGAAACCGTGCAAGCGCATGTCCGCCTTGCCGATCAGGAAATCACGTCGTTGACCCGGGTGGACCCGCTGACGTTGCCGCAGATCCAGGAAATCCTCGGCGAGGCCACGCTGATCGAGTATTCCGGCCAAACCGGGCCAGGGATCAATGGGGAGGACGACGAGTGTTTCATTGCTATTGTCACACGAGACAGCTTCCAGGTCATTCATGGTGTGGACTTTCAGTATGATCGAGTTCAGCGCCTGTGCCAGCGTTTCCGGAAAGCCGGCGATAATTCCGCCGCCAAGGCCCGGGCCGATCCAGACTGGGACAAAGCCTGTCAAGAACTGTACAAAGAATTCTTCAAACCCGTCAGGCCCTATATAAAAACGAAGCAAATCATCATTGTGCCATACGGCGGCATGAACCTGGTCCCGTTCGCCTGCCTGAAGGACGAGAACGGGCGTTATCTCTTGGAGGATTATTCGATCTCCTGCGCGCCCAGCGGATCTGTCCTGAAGTTCTGTCAGGCAAAACGTAAACCGAAGATGGAAAAGGCATTGATCCTTGCCAATCCGCAACTGGTGGAGGCCGGCTCGGTACTGAAGTTCGCGGAGGTCGAGGCGGAGTCCGTGGGGAAGCTATTCCCGCAGAGCGTCCTCCTGCGAGGCGCCGAGGCGAGCAAGAGCGCCTTCGTCAAGCTGTCTCCGGGTTACGACGTGCTGCACCTGGCCTGTCACGGCGTCATGGATCAGACGGAGCCGATGCTCTCGAATCTTCGGCTGGCGGGGGATAATGAAAACAACGGCGTGCTCACCGTGCGGGAGATCTTCGATCTGAACCTCGACGCCGGCCTGGTTACCCTGAGCGCCTGCAATACCGGCACAGGCGAGGTCACCGGAAGCGGGTTCGAGTTCATGGGCATGACGCGCGCCTTCCTGTATGCCGGCACGCCGAGCGTCCTGGCGAGCCTCTGGTGCGTGGACGACCGCGCGACCGCAGAGCTTATGGAACTCTTCTACAAGAACCTCCTGGCAGGGCTCACGAAGTCTGAAGCGCTTCAAAAGGCGCAGCTTACGATGATGAAGAAGTACGAGAATCCTTATTACTGGGGAGCGTTCGTGCTTTACGGCGATTACCGATAATTGGCGGATCCCGCGCGGGAATGCAGATGTCACTCTTTCTGAAGCCTGAAACAGTTGACTGGGTGATCCGGCGCTTTCGGTGGATCATGCTGGCCGGGGCGGCGCTGTTCGCCTTGGGATGCCGCCTGTCCAGCGGTCTGGGACTGTGCACATGCGTTTTCCTGATCGGCCTCGGTGCGAGCGGCGGCGCGTTCGGGAAATGGAAGCATGAGCGCGGCCTGTGGATGCTCGCCTGCGTGTTTCTCGCGCTGTTCCTGCCGACTTACGCGGTGTTGGAGTATTTTAGCTTGGCCGAACTTCATAAAGGGGTAGGACCGGGCCAACTGCTCAACTACGGTGATTTCGCCGCAGGTGTAGCAACTTTGGCGTTTCAAGTGCGATGGCTGCTGACGATCGCTTGGCACAACTACCAGCTGCGCGACCAACCGCCCGGAAGAGAGTCATGAAACCATCGTCTGAAATTGCAGGCTGATATGGAGCACCGAGTTCAGGGTCACCCATACCCGGCTTGAAGTTAACGGCCGTCGCTTGCCGCAGGCGGTCAAAGGGCATATTGGGGGGTAAGCCACAAAACTTCTGTCGCCGCAGACGTGCTTCCGGACAGGTTGTAACGCACTGCGAACGTTCATGTTATAGGAAATCGTCTTTTTGCCAAAGAAATCGTGGGTTGAGCACGTCAAATAGACGATAGGAGAGGCTGTGCCTTCAGTAGGTCGATGTCCGCCGTGGTCGGGGCCGTGTGGAGATATTCAAGGCCGACTGACCGCCGAGAAACTGCTTGACTGCGGACACTTCGAGAGTACAATCTCATGTTTGAAAGCCGACTGTCCCTTGGAAGACGGTCAAATGGGAAATGTCAGTTTGGCAGCATTTAGCGGATACATGGGATCTCTCTTCATGGCAACGGCGTCGGCGGCCATGAAGAGCCCATCCCGTTGATCCCGTAATAAGGATGATTCCATGAGGCTCACGCGGTTGCTGTTGACTGCGGTTGCCGCGGGTCTGCTGGGCTTGCCGGCAGTGATGGACGCATCCCAGCCCGCCGCGTCGGCTCCCGGGGTGAACGCCTCGGCAAGTGAACGCGCAGGTGAAGCGTGCAGACTGTCCTTCGACGACGTGAAGCCGGGCGAGTTGCCCAGGGGCTGGAAGGTTGACGCGACCAATCCCAAAGGCGAGCCGGCTGAGTGGCAGGTGGTCGCCGACGACCATGCTCCCGGCAAGCCCAACGTCCTTTCGATCACGAAAATCCCGGACAGCTCCAGCGGGCATTTCAACCTGTGCTGGACCCAGGCGGTCCAGTTGAAGGACGGCACGCTGGAAGTGAAGATCCGAGCCAACACCGGCAAGAAGGACCAAGGCGGCGGGCTGATCTGGCGGGCGGCCGACGCTATGAACTATTACGTCGCCCGATACAACCCGCTGGAGACCAATTTCCGTCTCTATTATGTCAAGAACGGCAAGCGGGTTCAGTTGGCCGGCGCCGACGACTTGCCCATCAAGACCGGCGAGTGGTTCACGATGAAGATCGTGGTCCATGGGGAGAAGATGGAAGGTTGGCTCGATGGCAAGAAGCTGCTCGAGGTGACGGACAAGACTTTCACGGGCGCCGGCGGCGTCGGATTCTGGTCGAAGGCGGACGCCGCGTCATCGTTCGATGACTTCGTCGCCGAGCCCGCCCAGGCCGGCGCGACCGCCAAGCCGGCGTCCGAATAGGGGCGCTTTACAGCGACACGCGGAAGCAGTAGGATAGCGCGGCCAGGCCATTTGCTGAGGCGTCAGGAGTCTCCAGCGCAACAGAGGGGAGCGGCATCCGATGGCCATCGAGATGGCAAAACCGTCCAAAGCCGGCCGGGCGAGCGAACAGTTGCTGCGGCGGGTAAGCGCCCGGCAAAGGCTGGCGGAGATCGCGCGCCGACTGCATTTTTTCCTTCTCATTCTCGCCGCGCTGTATGCCGTGCTCCTGTGCTGCGCCCGACTACTGGCGATCCTTCCGAACCGGTTTACCCCCGTCACTTTGCTTGCGCCGCTGGTCCTGGCGCCGGTCCTGGCGCTGATCTTTTCCCGGCGGCCCTCCGCGGCTGAAGCGGCCCGGCTTGTGGACGCGCGCATGGGGACAAAGGACCTGTTTCTCACGGCGCTGCTCATCGAGCCGGCCTTGGGCGAGTTCAAGCCGCTGGTGCTCCGGGAAGCAGAGGAACGCGCCGGCTCGATCCGGGCGGCCGAGGTCGCCCCGCTTCGGTGGAAACGGGGATTCCGAAACCTGGCGCTCGCGATGGCCGCACTGACGGCCGGCGTCCTGTTCCTCCCGCAACTAGATCCGTTCGGCAGGGAACAGGCTCGGCAGCGCGTCCTCAACCGCCAGAAGCAACTCGAGGAAAGCCGCAAGGAGGTCGCACTCCGCTCCGCCCTGCTGAAGAGGCAGCCGCTGGATGCCGAACTCTCCAAGGAGGTGGGACAGCAGTTGGCGGAACTGAAAACGGCCTTCAACGCCATGAAGCCGCCGGACAAGCAGGCGAACCTCGCGGTCTTGAACCTGGAGCAGAAGAACCTGACCGATCTTTGGCGGCAGGCCGGCGAGCGCAAGCTGAAGGAGGCGTTCGATCGGACGCCGCCCGCCCAGCAGTTCGGAGGGGGCCCGCCGAAGCTGGCCGAGTGGAAGGAGCAGTTGGAACGCGGCGACGCTCGCAAGCTCAATAAGGAACTCGAGGAACTGAAGGACCTGGCCCAGAAGCTGGCGGAGATGCCGCAGAACGATGACGCGGACAAGCTCCGGGAGCAAATGAAGGAGCGGATGACGGCGTTGGCGGACTTCATGGCCAGGGACCTCAACTCGCTGCCGGCCAATGCCGCGCTCAATCGCGCGCTGGACCAGCTCGCGGAGGCCGGGGCGGCGGGGCTGTCGGCCGACGCGCTGAAGGGGCTCCAGGAGTCGCTGAAGCTCACGGAATTGGAAGTCGCAAGTCTTGCGCAGAACATCCGCGATCTCAAGGCCCTGGAGGAAGCGCTGCGGGCTCTCCAGCTCGCAAAGCGCTTGAACGACGCCGGGGAACTCGATGGCGAGGCCGGGAAGGCGCTTCAGGGGATGGAAGACTACGCCGCGCTCTACGCCGAGCTTCTGGAGAGAGCGCAGGAGGTCGGCATGGGCACGGAGGGCGAGGGTCTTGCCGCGAGCGCTCGCCCGGAAGACGACTCGGTCAAGAGCGATTTCAAGAGCGAACAATCCCGCTCCGCCCTCACCGCCGGCAAGATCCTCCTGCAATGGAAGACCCAGGGAATGTCCGACGTTGGCTCCACCGAAGAGAACTACAAAGAGAAAGTCTCCGAGGTCAAGCAGGGAGTCAGCGAAGCCATTCTGCAGGAACAGGTCCCGCCGGGCTACCACGAGGCCATCCGCAAGTATTTTGAAACGGTAGGTGAGGACGTTGCCAAGCCCTCTGGCCGATAAACACCGGGCGCTGCTCCTGCGTGTGGGCGCCGTCGCGGTTCTGGTCGTGGTCGTGGTCGCCTCGTATCGTCTGTTCATCTCCCGCGGTCCCGCCCCGCTGGTCGTGTATTGCGCGCACGATTCGATCTATGCCGATGGGATCCTCCGGGCCTTCGAAGCGCGCACCGGTATCCCCGTGGCTGTGCGCTACGACACCGAGGCCACGAAGTCCCTCGGTCTCGTCGAGATGATCCTGGAGGAGAAGGCCGCGCCGCGATGCGACGTGTTCTGGAACAACGAAGTCCTCGGCACGATGCGCCTCCAGAAGAGCGGCGTCCTGCACCCTTACAAGGGACCGGGATTTGACCGGATTCCGGCCTCCTTCAAAGACCCGGACGGTCATTGGGTCGGTTTCGCCGCGCGCCTGCGCGTCTGGATCGTCAACACGAATCGCTTGCGCGCGAGTCAGGAAACGGTGGATGGCTTCCTGGCCGGCCCGCTGGACCGAGTGGCGATCGCCAAACCGCTCTACGGAACCACCTTCACGCAGTACTGCATTCTGTGGAACCTGTGGGGAGAGCAGAAGCTGAAGAGCTGGCACGGGGATTGCCGCGCGAGGGGAATACGCGAGGTAGCCGGGAACGCGCAAGTCAGGAGCGCGGTGGCCGAAGGGACGTGCGACCTGGGCTATACCGACTCCGATGATTTCTTCGTGGCCAAAGACGACGGGAAGCCGGTGGCGATGCTGCCGATCCGGCTTGAGGACGGCCGGACGATCTGCATTCCCAACACGGTTTCGATTATCGAGGGGACCCGGCGGCCGGCGGAAGCGAGTCAGCTCGCGGACTACCTGCTCTCCCAGGAGACCGAGGTCGCACTCGCGAGAGCGAAATCCCGGCAGATTCCTCTCGGCCCGGTGAACGAGGCGGACTTGCCCGAGGAGGTGGTCCGAATGAAGGCCTGGGCGGCGGAGGGATATCCATTGTCGGCCCTCGGGAGCGCTCCGGAAGCCTGCCTGGCGTGGTTGAAAGCCGAGTACGTCCAATGAGCCTGGCCTCGGAATGCGGCTGGGCTCTGATTCGAGCATTCGCGGTCGCTGTCGCCGCGTTGATCGTCGGACATTTAGTCCGCGATCTCATCGTCACGGCATCCAGGCGAGAACGGGCCGCCGCGTGGTTTCTTCTCCTGACGCCGTACCTGACTCCGGCGCCCGTCGTCGGTTATGCGTACGGCAGCTTCGCGCTCTCGCTGCTGCATCACCCGGCATGGAACCAAGTGTTCTACGGCGCGCTCCTTTGGCTGAAGCTCGCTCCCCTCGCGGCGCTGGTGCTGTACTTTGCCCCGTCGGCGCTCTCATCCGAGGCGATCCATTGCCATCGCCTTCTGACGACTCGCAGCCCCGCGCGGCGAATCCGAGACTTCCTCTTTCGCGTCCGCGGGTCCGCGCGGCCGAGCGGAGCGGCGTTTGCGCTCGTTTTCCTTTCCGCCTTCACCGAATTCGAGATCGCGTCGCTGGTGGGGATCAAGACCTGGACGGTGGTCTTGTTTGACGCGCATGCCGGCGGGCTGCAACTGACGCAGTCGCTGCGACTGGTTTTTCTCCCGGCCGTCGTGGAAGCGGCAATCCTGCTCGCGGGGATGGCGGTCCTCGTTGGAATCCGGCCTCCGGCGCATCGGCTTTCCCGTGAGAGAAGCCGTGATCTGCCGCAGAGCGGCCGGTCGGCGTGGGGCTTCCTGGCTGTTGATTTCGGCGTCGTTACCGTGGCGCCGTTGACGATTGTCCTGCGCGGCACGGTCCAGGGTATCAGCGTGCTGTTCCAGGACTTTGTGCTGGGAAAGGACATTGTGGCGAGTCTGATTTTTGCCGTTGCCGGCGCGGCGTGCGCTTACCTCGTGGCAAGCACGTGGTCGTACGGCAGGAAGCGAATGGGATGGGCTTTCGTGGCTTGTTTTCCCGGGCTGCTGGGTCCGCTGGTATTGGGGCTCCTCATCCTCGCGGTTTTTCAACTCCCTGGTTTGCGCGCCGCCTACGACACTCCCCTTCCGCTGTTGCTCGCGCTGACGCTCCTGTTCCTGCCGTTTGCGCTGCTGCTGAGGATGCTGCTGACGATCCATCGGCCCGTCGAGGCGCTTCACGCGGCGCGGCTTCTTGGGGAATCAACCTCGGCTTCCGTGCGAGGTCGCGGCCAGGCGATTTCCCGATTCATCCAGACCCGCGGTCGGTTCTGGGTTTTGTTCCTCCTGTTCTCCTGGGGCTACTTTGACCTGACTGCTTCCTCCCTCCTGGCGCCGACGCGGCTGACTCCGGTGTTCGTCCGGCTCTATAACCTGATGCATTACGGCCAGATGGCTGTGCTCTCCGCCATGGTCTGCGCGGCGCTGTGTGTGCCGCTGATCCTTCTGGGAGCGGCGGCCGGGTTCAGGGCGTTGCTCCTGCGGGCAGAGTTCAATGGGTGAACCCCTTTGGAGATTGAGCGGCATCCGGCTCGGCGGAAACTCACTCGCGCGGCTCCAGGACATCACCCTGGAGATTCGGCAAGGCGTCACCGCGGTGCTCGGCTGTTCGGGCGCGGGCAAGACCTCGCTCCTCAACCTCCTGGTCGGCTTCGAGGCGCCCGACGGGGGCGAGATTTCCGCCACGCTGCGGACGCAGGGCCATTCTCTCCCGCTCTTCTGGGTGCCGCAAAACGGCGGGCTGTGGCCGCACTTGACCGTGCGCCGACACCTGGAGACCGTCCTGCCCAAAGGGGCAGGCGAAAGCGCCGTGGCGGAGATGCTGGCCTCGTTCGACATGGAGGACAAGGCGGCGTCCTACCCGGATGAGCTTTCCGGAGGAGAGCGGTCGAGAGTCTCGGCGGCGCGGGCGCTGCTGGCGAACGCGGCGGTGCTGGTGATTGACGAGCCGCTGGCGAGCGTGGACGTAGCGCGAGCGGACCGGTTCTGGCGCGTCATCCGGGAGCGGGCGGCCGCGAGCGGCGCGTCTCTCGTGTACAGCACCCATTCCCCGCGCATGGTGATCGGCGAGGCGCAACGCGTGATCTGCTTGAAAGAGGGGCGAGTGCTCTACGCCGGCGAAGTGGACGGACTCTATCGGCGTCCGCCCAACCCGGAGGCCGCCGAATGCCTCGGCGAAGCAAACTGGATGCTGCCGAAGGAGTCGCGGCTGTGGCTGCAGCGCGAAGAGGCCAAGCCGCGGTGCTACCGGCCTGAACAGATCGCCGTCGAGCCGGCCGCCGACGGTCCGGCGATTGTCCAGTCCTCCAGTTTCAAGGGCGCGCTTGCGGAAGTGGTCCTGAAGCACGAGCGGGATGACTCCGTCCGGCGGTTCTGGCACCGGCCTTCTTCGGACGGCCTGCGGCCGGGCGACCGCGTTGTGCTGAAACTCCTCCTGAGCCTGGTGCTGCTCGTGTTGGCGGCCTGCTCGCGCCCGAGCGAGCCTGTGCTTTCCGTGTCGCAGGTGCACACGTGGCCCATGGTCCCGGAGAAAACGAGGATTCCCGCCCCGCGCGCGATGAGTATAGGACCGAACGGCGAGCTTCTGGTGCTGGATACGGCGGCGCGAGTTCTGGTTTACGACGACGCGGGGACGCTGCTTCGGCAATGGAAGATGCCCGAGACTACCGCCGGCAATCCGGAAGGCTCCTGCGTGTTTAAGGACGGGAGGATCGCGGTAGCGGACACGCATTATCACCGGATCGTTTTCTTCGACGAGCACGGCCGCGTCCTGAAGATGCTCGGGCGCGAGGGACGCGGTCCGGGCGAGTTCGTTTATCCCGTGACGATAGTCCAGGACGATCAGGAGAACTGGTACGTCTGCGAATACGGCTCGAATGACCGGATTCAGAAATTCTCGAAAGGCGACGACTTCCTCCTCGCCTTTGGCACATTCGGCACGGCCCCCGGGCAATTCCAGCGGCCGTCCGGGATGGTATGGCGCGCCGGGAAATTATATGTCGCGGATGCCATCAACAACCGCATTCAGGTATTCTCGGACAGCGGGCGGTTCATCGGCGTCCTGGGATCGCCGGAAAAGCCCCTGTCGCTCGGTCTTCCCTACGCGTTGCAGTTGGGGCCGGATGATTCGCTGTACGTCGTCGAATATGCGGCTGGACGGGTCTCCCGAGTGAGCTTGGACGGGGAGTTGCTCGGGCGATACGGTCGAACGGGCGGCGGGACCGGAGAATTTGCGACGCCGTGGGGGATCTCGGTTGACTCGAGAGGGCGCATCCGCGTGGCGGACACCGGAAATCGTCGGATAGTGGAACTGATCCCGTGAACATCGCGGCAGTGGCAAGGAGCATTTTTCCGCCCCGGCGCAGGGCGCTGACTGCGGGCGCATTGGCGCCGCTCGGAGCGTTCCTGCTCCTGTTCATCGGCGGAAACCTCTTCCTGGTGTGGCACGGCATCCTGCTGTTCTCCAAACCCTGGGCGTTCCTGCTGCTGCTGACGACCCCGTGGGTCTGGTGGATGCACATGGCCGGTTCGAGCGGGCTGACGCGCGCGCGGGGCGCGCTCGCGCTGCTGGTCCGCCTGTGCCTCATCGGCGCGTTTGTCATGCTTCTTGCGGAGCCGCGCGCGGTCAGGACGAGCAACGTCCTTGCGGTCATTTATGCCCTCGACGTCTCCGACTCGATCGGCGATCAGGCATCCGACTCGGCCCTGAATTTCGTCACCAGGACGGTGGCGGGCAAGCCGGAAAAGGACGAGGCGGGCCTGGTGGTCTTCGGCCGCGAGGCCGCCGTGGAGCTTCCGCCCCGCGCAACTTTTCCTCTCGAGGCGATCAACTCCCGCGTCGGCAAAGACGCCACCAACCTGGAGAAAGGACTGTCGCTGACCGCCGCCATGCTCCCCGAAGATCACCCGGGACGGATCGTACTCATCAGCGACGGCGTCCCGACTGAGGGAAATCTCTCCGCAGCCCTCGACCAACTCTCCGCCCGCCACGTCCCGGTGGACGTGCTGCCGATCCAGTACCAGTTCGAGCACGAGGTGTGGCTGGAGAAACTGGAACTGCCCAAGACCGTGAAGGCGGGCGAGACTTACGAGGCCGCGATCATCCTCAGCTCGCTGGCGCCCGGCTCAGGGGTGCTCACGCTGAAGGAGAATGACAACCTCATTTTCAAACAGGACGTGCAGTTCGCGGCGGGCAAGAACCGCTACGTGCTCCCCATTTATCTCCGCGAGCCCGGATACTATGAATACGTCGCGCGCATCGAGGTCCCGCCGGGCATGGACGGCTGGCCCCAGAACAATATCGCCATCAACCACCTCTACCTCAAGGGCGAGGGAAAGGTGCTCCTGGTGACCGACCCCAACGGCGACGCGCGCGACTGGGAGACCCTGGCCCAATCGCTGAAACGGAGTCGTCGCGAGGTCGTTCAGCAGCCGGCCTACCAGTTCCCGAGAGATTCCCTTTCCCTCCTGCCGTACGACTGCATCATCTTCGCGAACGTTGCCGCGGATGCCTTCGACGCAGTCCAGCTTCAGGCGGTGAAGGACGCCGTCTTCAACCTAGGCGTGGGCTTCCTCATGGTCGGCGGAAAGAACAGCTTCGGCCCGGGCGGATACCACCGCACCCCGGTGGAAGAGGCGCTGCCGGTGACCATGGACATCACTCAGAAAAAGGTGCTCCCCAAGGGCGCGCTGGTGATCGTCCTGCACACATGCGAATTCCCGGAAGGGAACACTTGGGGAAAGCGCGTCGCCAAGGAAGCGATCCGCTGCCTGGGCGCCAAGGACGAAGTCGGCGTCCTGGTTTACGGCTCGCAGGGCGAGGTCTGGCTTTTCCCCCTCACGCCGGCCGGCGAATATGAGCGGCTGGTGACGCTCATCAACCAGGCCGAGATCAGCGACATGCCCACGTTCACCGACCCGATGCGAATGGGCCTGGGCGCGCTGATGGGGAGCGACGCGGGCACCAAGCACATGATCATCATCTCGGATGGAGACCCCTCGCCGCCTCCGCCGGACCTCATGAAGGAATTCGTCGCCAACAAGGTCAGCGTCTCGACGGTCGCCATCTTCCCGCACGGGGGCGAGGAAGTGTCGGTCATGAAAACCATCGCCGGCGTGACTGGCGGCCGGTATTACTATCCGCAGGACCCGAACTTGCTGCCTTCCATCTTCATCAAGGAAGCGAAGACGCTGCGGCGCAGTATGATCCAAAACCAGACCTTCACGCCGCGCGTGGAATTCCCGTCGCCGATCCTGAAAGGTATCGGTGAGATGCCCCCGCTCCGCGGCTACGTCTTGACGACGCCCAAACCGCGTTCCGAAGTCGTCCTCCGAAGTCCGGAGACGGAGGAAACCGACCCGGTTCTGGCCACCTGGCGGTATGGCGTCGGAAGGGCCGCCGCGTTCACTTCAGACCTTTCGGTGAACTGGGCCGCGGCCTGGGTCGAATGGGACCGTTATGACGCCTTCGTGAAACAGTTGATGATTGACATCTCGCGCGTCGAGGAGAAAAGCGATTTGCAACTGCGCACTTTCGCGGAAGGCGACTCCGGCGTGGTCAGCGTCGAGGACTTCAGCCCGAAGGAATCCTTCCTCGAGGTCCAGGCGCGCGTGACGGGGCCGCAGCAGCGGAGCGAGAACGTCCTCCTGAAGCAGGTTGCGCCCGGGCGCTATCAGGCGGAGTTTCCGCTCTGGGGCATGGGACGGTACCAGGTCGTAGCCGCGGCGGCGGGCGACGGACGGAACGAGCGCGCCACGGACGGATTTGCCGTGCCCTATTCTCCGGAATATCTCCGCTTCCGATCGAGCACGCCCACGCTGGAACTGATCGCGCAAAGGACCGGCGGCCGGATGCTCACCGGAAGCGAGACCAGTCAGGATATCTTCTTGAAAGACCGCCAGTTACGACGCAGCTCGCGGCCGGTCATGGATTGGTTTCTCATCCTTCTGGCTTGCCTGATTCCGCTGGACGTCGGCATCCGCCGCGTGCAACTCGACCTGGACGTCCTCAAAGGAATGCTCAGGTTCGGACGTCTAAAGGGTGAGTCGGGCACGACCTTGGGCGCGCTGCTTCGCCGAAAGCAGGAGATCAAGTTCGCGCCCGAGGAGCCGGGTGAGAAACGCCTGCCCGGGCATTTGCCGGCCGGCATCGGCATCCCGGAACGGAGAAAAGCGGCTCGCCCTGCTGAGGAGGCCGCGCCGAAGCCCGCGGCGGGCCAGCCTCCCGCCGAAGAGCGTCCGATGACGCAGAGGCTGCTGGAGATAAAGAAGAAGTGGAAGAAGGACCCCGGTTGAGCATGTGGGTTATTGTCTTCGAAGCGTTTCGCCAAACGCAGGAGAACAGGCCATGACGGACGAAGCGACGCTGAAAGCTGAAACGAACCGGTTCCGGCAGGACATGGAGCGAATTCGCCAGGAAGTTGCCAAGGTGATCGTGGGCCAGGAGCGGGTGGTGGAGGCGACCATCACCGCCATCCTTTGCGGAGGCAACGTCCTCCTCGAAGGCGTGCCCGGCCTGGGGAAGACCGAGCTGGTCAAGACGCTCGGCCGCGCGCTGACCCTTCAATTCCGGCGCATCCAGTTCACGCCGGACCTCATGCCCGCCGACATCATCGGCACGACGGTCATGACGGCCGACCCGGACGGACGCTATCGCTTCGAGTTCCGGCGCGGGCCGATTTTCACGCAACTCCTCCTCGCCGATGAGATCAACCGCGCCACGCCGAAGACGCAGTCGGCGCTCCTCGAGACCATGCAGGAAGGGTCCGTCACCACCGGCGGGACCACCTATCAGCTCACGCCGCCGTTCTTCGTGCTGGCCACCCAGAACCCCATCGAACAGGAAGGGACCTACCCGCTCCCCGAAGCGCAACTCGACCGTTTCATGTTCAAGGTCAACGTGCCGTTCCTCAATCGGAAGGACCTGAACGAAGTCGTGAGCCGGACGATCCTCCAGCGCGCCGCCGCGGTGGCCGAGGTGCTCGACGGCGAACAGATCCTGGCGCTGCGGAAGATTCTCGAGGCCGTCGTCGTCGCGGACCCGATACGCGATTACGCCGTGCGCCTGGTGCTGGCGACGCATGCCGACTCGGAGTTCGCCTTCGAGGCCGTCCGCAAGTACGTGAAATGGGGCGCCAGCCCGCGCGCCGGCCAGGCGCTGATCCGCGCGGGTCGCGTGCGCGCCCTGGCGGAAGGCCGCGCTCACGTGGCGTTCGACGACGTGCGGTACTTTTCCGAGGAGGTCCTTCAGCACCGAATCCTCCTCAACTACGACGGCCAGGCGGAGAACATCCGCGTTCAGGACCTCATCAGGGAACTCCTGGAGCAGGTCAAGGAAGAAGCGTGAGCCTCGGCAGGCGGAGCGCGGAATCGGCAAACCAGGGCAAGGAATTCGTGATGGAGAATGAGGAGCCGGCCGCTGAGAAGCCGCAACTGACGCCTCTCCTGAGCAACGAGGCGCTGTCGCGCCTGGAGCGCATGCGCATCCAGTCCCGCCGGCGCTTCACGAATCGAAGCCGGGGCGAGCACCTGGCCGGACGCAGCGGCGCCAGCACGGAGTTCTGCGACTACCGGGACTACGTCCCCGGCGACGATGTCCGCTTCGTGGACTGGAACATCTTCGCCCGGCTGAACCGCCCCTACTTGAAGCTTTACCACCAGGAAGAAGAAGTGCACGTGGTGCTGCTCGTGGACGGCTCCACCTCGATGCTGTTCGAACGGAAGCTGGACTGGGCCAAAGAACTCGCCGCGGCCTTCGGCGTGATGGCCCTGAACGGAACGGAACGCCTGAGTTTGTATTCTTTCCGGCGGCGCGACGCCCCGCCGCACAGGCTCGCGCCCTGCCGCGGCCGGGCGAGCATGAAAGGCCTCTTCGCCGCGGTGGAAGCCGTCGAAGGAGGCGGCGACGTGCCCCTGGAAGTCGCCATGGAATCCCTGTTGAAGCACCACACGGGTCGCGGGGTGGTCGTGGTGCTCTCGGACTTCCTGACCTTCGGCGACCTGGGGCGCGCGATGAACCGTCTCTTTACCGCGGGGCTGGAGATCTTCGGCCTGCAGCTCCTCGGTCCCACGGAGATTGATCCCGAGGTAGGCGGCGACACGCGCTTTGTGGATTCCGAGACCGCGGCCACGCTGGACGTCTCCGCCGCGGATGACCTTCTGCCGCTCTACCAGGAGCACCGGATCGCCTACGAGCGCAATGTGGCCGCGCTCTGCCAGCAACGCTCGGGTCGCTTCCTCACGATCAGCACGGCGGACACCATCGAGTGGGTGCTCTTCGACCTGCTCCGGCGGAAGGGATGGGCCAGGTAATAATGCAGATGCAGAGTGCGAAACGGCGAGACTGGCTGCTGATCCCGCATCAGGGTGAGACATGAGCTTTTTCGGTTTCTATGCCCTCAGCGGCGCATGGCTGTTCGCGCTCCTTGCGCCATTGGTGGCGTTTTATTTCCTGAAGCTGAAGCGGCCGAAACAGGAGATCCCTTCCCTGGTGCTATGGCGGCAGGTGCTCACCGACCAGCGAGTCAACTCGCCGTTCCAGAGGTTCAAGCGGAACATTCTCCTGTTCCTCCAGATCGCTCTCCTGGCGCTGGTCGTGCTGGCGGCGATGCAGCCGTTCTGGCGAGGCCAGTCCGCCCGCGTGCGGCGTTTGCCCATCCTGATTGACTGCTCGGCCAGCATGGCCGCGCTCGACAAGCCGAACGGCGTCTCGCGGCTGGACGCCGCCAAGGCGGAGGTGGAGAAGTTGGTTGACGGCATGCTCCCGGACCAGGAGCTTTGTCTCATCTCGTTCAGCCGCACGGCCCGGAAGCGCACCAGCTTCACCAACGACAAGCGGCTCCTCCGCGAGGCCCTCGCGGCCATCGCGGTGGAAGACGTATCCAGCGACATCGAGGACGCCTTGCGAATGACGCAGGCCCTGGCGCGCGGCGAGTCCTTCGACGAGGTTCTCCTCCTCTCGGACGGGAATTTTCCGACGCAGACGCACTTCGAGCTCTCATTCGCCTTGAAGTATCGCCGCCTGCCGCCGGCCGGCCCGAACATCGGCATTACCGCGCTCAGCGCGCGCCGTTCCGAGGACGGGAACTGGGACGTCTTCGTCAACATCGAAGGTTCGCCGCAGGCCGAAGGCACTACGGCGGTCGAACTTATACAGGACGACAAGCTGGTCCATGAGGAAACGCTTTCCCTGGGCAAGGGGAAAGTCGAGCGCATGCTGTTCCGGGTCTCCGGCGAGAAGGCCTCTCAGGTCCAGGTGCGGCTGCGCCCGGACGGGTTCGACTCCCTGGCCTCCGACAACGTCGCGTTCATCGAGCTGCCCGCAGTGCGGCCGCTGTGGGTCTATTGTCCAGTCTCGCTGGCGACCTATCGCCATGCGCTGGGCGCCGTCTCCGGCATCCGACTCTTTCCGCAGGCGGGAGCCGAGGCGACTGAGACGAATTTCGACCTTGTGGTGACCGATCGGCCGGAGGACCTCGGCCTCCAGGCGCGGACGTGGCTCACCGTCGGGATCATCCCGGAGGACCTCCGGCGGCTGCTGACGGTGCGCAAAGAGGGAGGCGCCGTCGTGGACTGGCAGCGCAGCGCGGAGCTGCTTCAGCACGTCGAACTGGGCGACTTGCTTACCCTCGAACAGGTCCAGTCGAACGACGGCGTCCGGGAGAGCGACTATGACAACCTGGGCTACGAGATCCTGGTGCACGGCCGCGGCGGGCCGCTGCTGCTGGAGAAACGCTCGGGAGGAAAAAACGCCTTTCACCTGCTCTTCCACACCGACCGGTCCACGCTGCCCTACCGCGTGGGGTTCCCGATCCTGGTCTCCAACCTCGTGCGGCTCTCCCTGTTCGATGCGGGCCTGGCGGAAGCGCAGGCGCAGCGGACGGGCGTGCTCCGAGCGCCCCCGTTGGCGCCGGACCGGACGTACGTCGTGAAAGGCCCGGACGGGACTTCGCAGGAGGAGAAGACGGACGCGGCCGGGAACCTGGCCGGCGTCTCTGCGCCCCGCGTCGGCGTCTACCGGGTGCTCGACGGCGGCGCGGAGCGCGCCTGGCTCGGCGCGAGCCTTCTGAGTTCGAATACGACCCTGCTCACGAGCACCGAGCAGATCCAGTTCAACGAAAACTTGTCCGTCACGGCCTCCGTCGCCGCGACGAGGTCCGACCGCTCGCTGTGGAAGTATCCCGCGCTCCTGGCCTTCGGCGTTCTGCTCGCGGAGTGGTGGTATTTCAATCGGCGCACCAGAGGATCGCTCCGATGAAGAAGCCGTCCTTCATCCGGCTCGGGGTCGTCGTCGCGGCCCTGGCCATCTGCTGTGCAGCCGAAGGGCCGTTCGGCCCCGGACCGCTTCTGGCTCAGGGACAGGGGGTTCTCAAGGGCAAGGTTTCCTCGCAGGTCGTGCGAAAGCGGTCCGACGCGCCCATGACGCTGGAAGTGAGTCTCGATTATCGTGGCCGCGGTCTGCTCGAAGGGTGCGTGGAACTCGCCTTCATGCAATACGGCAAGCCTCTCGTTATCGTCCAAAGCGCGGACTTGGCCCTGGCCGCCGGGGCGCAGACCTTCCGGTTGGTGGTCCCGGCGGTGCAGGCGATGTCGGGCGACTCCCAGGTCGCTGTCCGCATGCGGTTCATTGGCGAACGCGGCGAGTTCGAGCTGGGCGAATTCCCGCTGAGGGTGCCTAACCCGGCTGAGCGCGCCTTGCTGATCTGCGTCGGAGAAGCACTGGAAGGCGGCGAGCCGAACCCGAATGTTATCGCTACGACCCAGGCTCTTCGCATTGAGCGGTTTGATCCCGAGCGAATGCCCAGAACCGCACTCAGCCTGGCGACCGCGGCGGCCTTTGTACAGATCGAGGACTTTCCTGCGCATCCGCTCGGCTACTGCGAGTATGACCTGGTGTTTCTGCCGGAGGACGCATTCTCTCTCCTGCGCCCGCGACAGTTGGACTCGCTCAAGAGCTGGGTCGAGGCTGGGGGCAGCCTGTGTGTGATTCCGGGGCGCGGACTGAGAGATGACCAACTCCGTTTCCTGAATGACTTGGCGGTGCAACCGGGCGAGCCCTCTCAGCGCTTCGAGTTGACGGCAGAAGGCTCTGTGGGCTACGCGGGCGGGCGGCCCGCTTCCGGGATTGACCTCTACCGCTCGGAACTCGGCCGGACGGCCGTTATCCTCAGCCCGGTGAACGTCAAGGAGGACATGGATACTCCCAGCTGGCGGCGGATGGTGGCTTTCCTGTGGAAGCTGCGTTTCAGTCATACCAATTCGGTAGTCCGCGCCGGCGCGTGGAACACCGGTCCATCGGAGGATCCGCGCATACCCTCTGGCGGCGATTCGTGGACCGCGGGGCAGTTTTCGCCTCAGCACAATCCGGCGAGCGATTCGCTTGCGCAGATACTGATGCCGAGGTCCGTTCGGCTTATCCCGCTCGGCCTTATCGCGCTGATGCTCTGCGGCTTCCTCGCCGTGATTGGGCCGCTGGACTATTTCCTGCTCGGGGCGTTGAAACGGCGGAAATACACCTGGGTTCTCCTTCCCGCCGCCTGTTTCGGATTCACCATCGCGATGGTTGCGTTGTCTTCCCATTTCATGGGGCGGCTCGATCAGCGAACGGCGCTGGTGATCTGCGACGTGGGCAAGGGCGGTCGCGTCCTGCGCACAAACCGGTGCGAACTGATCTTTGCCGCCAGGCAGGCGACCCGGGAGACGCGCCTGGCGAATGCGCTCTTCGGCGACCTCACTCATAACCCGTCTTTCAGCGAATCTGCCGCGGGTTATAACTATAGATCTCCAGCATCCGGCACGGAAGACGGCTGGCATATCCTGACGTACCGCGGGTCCGTTCCGTCGGCGTATTCCGTAACCCAGGAAGTTCTGCAGTGGCGGCCGCAGTTGAACCGGGCATGTTCCATCGAGGCAGGAAAATCGGTCGCGGACTTCCATTGGGATGCCGTCACTCCGGCAATGTTGCGCGACAAGCCACGGTGGCCGGAGGCGGCGACAAGCTTGATGGGTGGCCGGCCGTTCAAGGGAAGCGTGGTCATTTGCCACGGATATGAAATCTTCAGCTCGCTCGCAGACCCGAATCTTCTTATTAGCGCCGACCCCAGCGGGGATTTTTTTCCGCAGACGGGGAGCACTAGCCCCGAGGCCGGCCATTTGCCTATGCCGCCAGCAGGCAGCGTTGAACAACTGATACAATTCACCAGCGCATGCCCTCAATTCGGCCTGTTTTCCGTCCTCTCCCAAGTCTCCCCAACCGGCGGGAATAACATCGAAGACTTCGCCTTGCTCGACCCGACGGATCCGAACTCGTGGCTGCTGGCCGTGATCAGCCAGACGGAAGACGGGATCGTCGTGTATCGGCGGCTGTATTGGGACCGGTAAACTCCTAAGAAAATGCGCGCTGGGCGCGCATTTTCAGTTGATGCACCAGCCGTGCAGCCGTCGGCGCGGCTAATGTGCTCGGAAGATTGAAACGAGTTCGCTCATGCCTGCGCTGGTCGAAATCGAAAGGCTCTTCGTGTCGTACGGCCGGACCTTGGCCGTGCGCGACATCAGCTTCGCCGTCTCCAAGGGTGAAGTCTTCGGATTCATCGGCCCGAACGGAGCGGGCAAGACCACGACCATCAAGGTGCTCGCCACCCTGCTCCGGCCGTCAGGCGGCTTCGCCCGGATTGACGGCATGGACGTGACCAAAGAGCCGCAGAAAATCCGCCGCCGGATCGGATACGTCCCGGACTTCTTCGGCGTGTACGACGACCTCACAACGAGCGATTACCTGCATTTCTTCGCCGCCGCGTATCGGGTTGATCACGGCCGGCGGATGGCGGTGGTGGAGGACGTCCTGGCGCTGACCGATCTCACCGGAAAGAAGGACTCGCCCGTGGACGCGCTCTCGCGCGGCATGAAGCAGCGCCTGGGGCTGGCGCGCATCCTCATTCACGACCCGGACCTGCTCCTTCTGGACGAGCCCGCCAGCGGCCTCGACCCGCGCGCCCGGATCGAGATGCGCGAACTCCTCAAAGAACTCCAGAAAATGGGCAAGACCATCATCATCTCCAGCCACATCCTCCACGAACTCTCGCAGATCTGCACGCGGATCGGCATCATCGAGGCCGGGCGACTGGTCGCGGAAGGATCGCTGACCGACATCTACCGGCGCCTCGACTTGAAGCGCGTGATCCACGTTCAGATCGTCAACCTTTCCGAGGCCATGCTTCAGAGCATCCGGGCGATCCCGGGCGTCGCATCGGCCGAGCCGGCGATTGACCGCCTTTCCATCCACATCCGTGAGGACGTCATCCAGGTCGAGGACCTCCTGATCCGGCTGCACCAACTCGGCGCGCGGGTTCGCATGTACCAGCCGGAGGCGATGGACATGGAGACGGTCTTCATGAAGCTGACCGAAGGGAAGACGGCATGAAGCGCTGGGCGAGAAAATCCCGGCTTCCTCTCCTGGTCAAAGAACTGACCGAGCAGGCCGCGCGACGGCGCACCTACCTCATCCGCGTCGTGTACGCCGCCGGGCTGTTCGCCTGTTTTCTCCTGATGCTGCGGTCGGAACTTTTTGGATACGCAGGGACGAACCCGGAAAGCGTCCTCGGGAGCGGGCGGAGCCTCTTTCGGGCCATCGTGTTCCTTCAATTCGGCACGGTATTCGCCTTCCTGCCGGCGATGATGTCCGGAGTGCTCACTTATGAAAAGGAACGAGACTCGCTTTCGCTGCTGTTCCTCACCGATCTGCGGCCCTGGGAGATCATCCTCCAGAAATACCTGGGCCGGCTGATCCCGATGCTGACGTTCCTGCTGCTCTCCATGCCGTTGACGGCTCTGGCTTACTCCATGGGCGGGATCACGCTCGACGACCTCATCCGCAGCGGCTACATGGTCCTGCTCACGTGCCTCCAGGTCGGAGCGTTTGCGCTGATGTGCTCCTCCTACTGCCGGACGTCCCTGAGCGCCTTCCTCTGCTCCTATGTCGGCTGCGGTCTTTTCTATCTCAGCCCACTGCTGTTCATTTCCATTCTCAGCGGATTTTTCGACACAAGCTTCAGGGCGGACCAGTGGCTAATCCTTCTGCCTCCCTTCATCCTTGATAGGTCCCCACGATCATCCCTGGCGGAATTCATCCTGTTGGATAGCTTGCCGATCACAGCTTCGACGGTGTTATTCCTTTCCTTCGCGAAATCCCAACTCTTCCGCCGGGCGTTCGTCCAACCCCGGAGCGCCCTCCTCCAGTTCTTCAAGCGGCTGGACCGGTTCTACGAGGGCCTGAACTTCCTCACCGGCGGCATTGTCCTCATCGAGGACAGGAACACCCTTCCCGCGGACACGCCGATCTTCTGGCGCGAGACGAGCAGGAAGTCGCTGGGCAAGCCGGTCTACCTTTTCCGGGTGCTGCTCCTTCTGGAAGTGCCCGCCATATTCCTCGCGACAATCGCCGGCTACGATCGCCACGGCCTGCAGTCTGACTCCGGGATATCCTGGATGCTGTTCGTCCTATGGACGATCTCGGCGCTGTGGATCGTGGCGGCCGCGGCGAACGTAGTCGCCGGCGACCGCACCGACCAGACGCTGGAAGTGCTCCTCACCACGCCGATCTCCGGGGGCCAGATCGTGCGGCAGAAGATGGGCGCGATGCGGCGACTGATCGTTGTTCTCTCCGTCCCGCTCTTGACCCTCGTCTTCCTGGAAGTGTTTTTTGAAATACGGCGCAACGACGGCACGCTCGCGACCTACCTGGCCTCGTCGTTGCTTGCAATCCTCATCTACCCGCAGATGCTGGCCTGGGTCGCGCTCTGGATCGGGATGAAGTGCGCCACCCGAATGCGGGCGATCCTCGTCAGCCTCATTGTCCTCGTCCTATGGTGCGTGCTGCCCTGTGTCATAGCCGTGATCATGGGGTGGGACAGGCCTGGCAACAATTGGGGTTTTTCGATTTATCTGAGTCCGGGAGTCGCCTTGATTTCCACAGAATTGAATGATTTTCCTATGATCTCGAACAAGTCAGATATATGGCCGCTGATCCTTCTCAATTATCTCTGGTACGCCGGGATTCTGCTATACTTCCGGCGTCGGTGCCTGAACGGTGCGGACCGGCTCCTGGGCCGCATGTCGCGAGGCGGCGGATGGTGGAGATTCCGGCATGGGGCCGGTCGGCTGACGGAGCCGGGTGAAGCGCGAAAGGGCGCTGCATGAAGGGGCCTTGTCGTTCCGGATGCGAAGGCGGGCGCTTGCGGCGAGACCGCTTCCACCGTGGCCTCTGCGCGGCGGCCGGCGTGCTATTGATCGCTTCCAGCGCCGCCGCGCTGGAGGTCCGCGACGCGCTCTGGGGCTTCGACGGAAAGGTCATGCCGGGACGGTTCAATCCGGTCTCCGTCCTCCTGGAGAACCCCTCGCCCTCGGCCTATGACGGAGCGCTGTTGCTCCACAGGACCGATGGGCTTGGCGGACGCGTCGGGGAAGAGATCGTCGAGCCGTGTTACCTGGCGCCCTTCACCGCAAGGTGGGTCCAGTTCGACGTGTACGTTCGCGAGGAAGATGAATCCTGGGTGCTGACCTGGGATCCGAAGCGGGGTGGGCGTGAAGTGCTGCCCGCGCCGCGGCTGGGCCCGCCCGCGTGCGTCTGCCTGCAAGACCCGGAATCGGTATCCCAGGTCTGGGCGGGCCTGAAGCGTTTCCCGGACAACCTTTTCCCGTCGTGCGTCTCCGCGGCGGAGACGCTCCACAGCGTGGTGCTGGACCATGTCCCGCACTGGGAGGCGGCGCGCAGGCAGGCCTTCATGGACTGGGCGCGGGCCGGCGGCATCGTCCACCTGGCCCAAGACGCGACCGGGAAATACCCGGTTTTCCCCGAGGACATGTCCGAGCTGAATGCGCCGGGCGAGCGCCTGCGCGTGGGCGCGGGACTGATCGTCCGCCACCCGGCGGCGGCGCGCGAGATCGGCGAGAACTTCCTCGCGGTTCACGGGTTCCCGATGCCCGAGCTGAACGTAAGCGAAAAAGCAATGATGGGCGGCCCGGAGGACCTTCTCTTCGACGACCTGAAGAGCATGACTCGACCGGCGGACAACTGGTCGATCATCTACGGGCTGCTCGCCGTCTATGTCATCCTCGTCGTGCCGGTCAACTTCTACGTGGGCCGGAAGTGGCGCGACTATCGCCGGACGATCGCGTTCTGCCTGGTTGCGGTCGCCCTCTTCGCATGGTTGTTCAGCGTCGTGGGGCGGCGCGGTTACGGCGAAAGCACTGCGATCCACACCCTGTCTTATGCGCGCCCGCTCGGTCACGGCGCGTGGGACGTCTCCCAGTGGACGAATGTCTTCGTCATTGACGGCGCTTACTATACGTTGACTCATCCGTGCCCGCAGAACCTGTATTCGACCTGCTCGCAAATGGAGTCGGTGAACGGCACGGTTCAGAACGGCCGCGACGGAAACTTCCGCGTGGATATTCCCCTGTATTCGTCGCGCGCCCTACTTCACCGGGGAAGGTTCTCCGGGCCCGACCTGAGCCTGAACGTGGTCACATGGAAGGGCGGCGAGCAACTGGAGTCGTTCGCGGTGGAAGGCGCGCCGCCCAACGGAATGGTCGAAGCCTGGGCGTTTTATCGAGGCTGCGGCTACCCGATGGCTGCATTCGGCGGTCGCATCCAGACGGCCGGGGCCGGCCGACCTGCCGAGCAATTCTTTCCGCCGGACCAGTTCACGATGTTTCAGTTCGGCGGGCGGATGGGCCGAATAGACTCCGAAGACCTGAAAACAGATGAGCGGTTCCAAAAGATGCTTCGCCCGCTCATGGCCCGGGCGGTCGGCGGAGCGGGCGTGTTTCGTCATGAATTCGTGCTGCCGCAGGCGGGCGACGCGGTCCAGCTTTTCCTCTTCGCCCGCGCGCCGGACAGCTTGAAGATGACGCAGTCCGGCCTTGGCCGGGAAGAGGGTTACGTGCTCTACCATCTCACTTTTTACAAGCCGGAGACCTGACATGGCCGAATCGAACGACGTTCCGGCCGCAGCGCATGAACTCCCCGCGGCTCGCCTCGCCGAGGGCCGGTCCGCGCCGCCGGCCGTCGAGGTGAAGGACCTCTATTTCTCGTACAAGAATCACCGCGCGCTCTCCGGCGTGAGCTTCTCGGTCGAGCCCCGTTCCATCCACGGCTTCGTGGGGCCGAACGGCGCGGGCAAGACCACGATGTTGAAAATCCTCGCGACCCTGCTCAAGCCGAAGTCGGGCGAAGCGCGCCTCTTCGGGCTGGACGCCGTCCGCGACTACAAGAAAGTGCGCGCGAAGCTCAGTTTCATGCCGGACCACTTCAGCATGTACCGTCAGATGACCATATTCGAGTACCTGGACTTCTTCGCCGCGGCCTACGGCCAGGCCCTGGCCGAGCGAGACCGCGTGATCCACGACGTGCTGAAACTCACGGACATGGAAGGGCGGCAGAACGACCTGATCCGGACGCTCTCCCGCGGCATGCAGCAGCGCGTCAGCCTGGCCCGGGTCCTGGTGCACGACCCGGAACTCCTGCTCCTCGACGAGCCGGCCAGCGGCCTGGACCCGCGCGCGCGGATCGAGCTGATGGAGATCCTCAAGGAACTGCGACGGATGGGGAAGACGATCTTCATCAGCTCGCACATCCTGAGCGAACTGGCCACCCTGTGCGACAGCTTCACCATCATTGACCGCGGCGTGGTGAAATACACCGGTTCAAAGCACGCGCTGCTCGTCCAGGACGGGCGCATTCACAGTTACGTGATCGCGCTGGCCCGGTCGCACCCGCCCGTCGAGGAGATGCTGCGGAAGATGGATGGCGTGACCGGCGTCAGCCCGATGGACGAAGAGGCGGCGTACCGCGTCACCTTCGACGCCGAGAAGCTCGGGGTGAACGCCGTCCTGTCGGCGATCATCGCCAGCGGCGGCGAGTTGGCCTCCCTTCAGGAGGACACCGGCCAGCTCAACCGCGCGTTCATGGACCTGACGGAACCGGGGGTGCCGACATGAGCCTGCCGATCTTCGCGTTGTTCACGCGCTCGCTCCGGGTGGAATCGCGCCAGCTCACGCTCTACCTCGGTCGGCTCGCGCTGCTGGTCGTGATCGGTTTTTACCTGCTGGAGTTCCAGAGCCTCAGTCGGTTCTACGGTGCGCCGGGGCTGACGTTTTTCGAGAGCGTCGTCATGATCAACCTGGTCTTCATTACGCTGGCGGGTTTGAGCTACTTCGCTTCCGCCATTACGGAAGAGAAGGAGGAGATGACGCTGGGGCTGCTGCGGATGACGCGTCTGAGCCCGCTCTCGATCCTCCTCGGCAAGTCCACCGCCCGTATGATCGGTGCGATCATTCTCCTGGCCGTCCAGTTTCCGTTTACGCTCCTGGCCGTGACACTGGGCGGCATAGCCCCTGTCCAGATCGTCGCCGCCTATGCCACGCTCCTGGCGTACGTGGTCTTCGTCAGCGGCCTGGCGCTATGCTGTTCCGTCGTCGCCTCCCGGAACTCCGGCGCCGGCTGGCTTGTGGGCATCATGCTCGCGGGGTTCTTTTTCGGTCCGCTGCTCGGGCAGGACATGCTGGCCGGGCTGAAAAATAAGACGGACTTGGACCCGTCGGGTGTTTTATACTGCGCGCTGGAATTCATTTTCAAATGGGCAGTCAGTGCGTCCCCGTTCTCGCGCGTCGAACAGATCATGCAGACGGGGTTCTCCGCCTTCCCGGTCGGTTGGCAGGTCGTGAGCAACGTGCTGGCGGGCGCGGTGTTCTTCCTCGCAGCGTGGGCGGGATTCGACCGCTTCACGCGGCAGCAGAAAGAAGCCTCTCCCGCGCGCGGACTCCTGGCGAAGAGCAAGTCGCGGTTCCGCATCTTCAGTCCGGGGCGCGCCTGGCCGAACGCGCTCGTGTGGAAGGATTTCAACTTCGTCGCCGGCGGCTGGACGATGGTGCTCATCAAGTTCTGGGTCATAGGCTTGGCATTGGTGGGGATATATGCCGCAACATCGCATGGGAGCCGCACGCCGCTCGGAGAGTATTGCCTCGGCGTCGGATACGTTATGGGGTTGGTCCTGATCTTCGAGCTGGCCTGGGTCGCGTCGCGCGCCTTCAACGAAGAGATGAAGTGGCAGACGCTCGCGGCCGTTGTCCTGCTGCCCGTTTCCATTCCGTCGCTGGCATACCGCAAGGTCGCCGGTTGCCTGCTGGGCCTCATCCCTTCGGCTACGTACACGTTCCTGGCTGTGGCCGTCTCCATCTGGATTCGTGGCGAGCTAAGCGGCAACGATTGGTTTGAGGTTTGTTTCATCGGCTTTGCTCAGGCTGTGCTTTTCCTCCACCTGGCGGTTTATCTTTCACTGGTGCTCAAGTACGGAGCCATCCTCGCGGCGCTGGCGCTCATGTTCGTCGGGGAAACGTTGACTACCGCCATGCTCAATTTTCTCTTTGCGTTCCTGCTGGGAAGCGGGAACGAAACCGTAATTATCTTCTTCGGTGCTATTCCGCTCGTCATCGCGGCGGTGCTGCACCGGCAAATCGGACGGCGGCTCGCGAAGGTTGCAGCCAACGAATGAACGCTCGCAACAAAGAATCGCAGACCGGGGAGAAGGCATTGGACTTCAAGTCTCGTCTCCAGGCGCTGGCCGACAAAGGGTCCGAAGGCGCCGTCGCGTGGGTGGATGAAGTGATCCGCGAAGGCATCCGCCGCGGCGCCAGCGACATCCACATCGAGCCCGCCGGCGAGGAAGTCCTGGTGCGGTTCCGGCTGGACGGGGTGCTGCATCCGCCCGTCGCCAGCCGGACCGCGCTGGCGCAGAACGTCATCGCGCGCGTCAAGGTGCTGGCGGACCTGCTGACGTACCAGACGGACGTGCCGCAGGAAGGCCGGATCAGCCGGGACAAAGTCGGCGCGCCCGCGGACCTCCGCGCTTCCACCTTCCCGACCGTCCATGGCGAAAAGGTGGTGATCCGGTTGTTCGATCCGGCGACGCAGGACGTCCGCCTGGAGGACCTCGGCTATCCCGACGAACTCCGCCTCTCCCTGGAGCACCAGCTTGTCCAGCCGACCGGGACGATCCTTTTCACCGGCCCCGCCGGCTCCGGCAAGACCACCTCCATCTACGCGGCGCTCCGGTTCATCCTGGAGCAGGCCAGGGGCGAGCGGAACATCGTGAGCGTGGAGGACCCGGTGGAGCGCGCGCTGGCGGGCGTCTCGCAGACCCAGGTGCATCCGCCGTCGGGCTTGACCTTCGCGCGCTGCCTGCGGTCGCTGATGCGGCAGGACCCGGAGGTAATCGTCGTGGGCGAGATCCGCGACCGGGAGACGGCCGAGATCGCCACCGAGGCCGGGCTGACCGGGCACCTGGTCCTCAGCACCATCCACAGCGGGACGGCGCCGGGGGTTTTCGCGCGACTGCTCGACATGGGCGCCCAGCCGTACCTGATCGCGTCGTCGGTGAATTTCGTCGTCGCGCAACGTCTCGTCCGCAAGCTCTGCACCGGATGCCGAAAGCCTTCCGGTGAGCGCGGCGCGGGCGCCTCCATTGCCGGATATGCGCCCGTGGGCTGCGAGAGCTGCTTCCAGACCGGCTACCGCGGGCGGACGGTCCTGGCCGAAGCCCTGACGATGAGCGGGGACCTCCGGCAGAAGATCCTCGAACGGTCTCCCATCGAGGCGATCCAGGCGGCGGTCGCACCGGGAATGCGGAGCCTCCGCGAGGCCGCCGAGCAGGCGGTCCGCGACGGAGTGACCTCCCGGGCCGAGATTCGCCGCGTGCTGGGAGGCTGATGCCATGCCGCCAATGCGAGTGCGAAATGAAAAGAATGAATACTGATAAACGCAAGACAAATCGAAGCCGCCGCGGTACAATCTTGGCGAAGGCGGACCCGTATCCGATCATCGCTGATCGTCCGCCGGTCGCGCGCATGACGAGGACGGCCGGCCTATGAGCATGTTGCGCAGTTCCGACCAGGACTGGCTGTTCATGGAGACCGCGCAGGCCGTCTCCCGCGGAAGGCCGCTGCCCGAGGCGCTGGAGGAACTGGGCGGCGCCGGAGGCCGCCGGGGGAAAGTCGCCCGGCGGCTGGCCGAGGCCATGCGCCGGGGCCGCAGTCTTTCCGCCGCGGCGGACGAGACCGGGGTTTTCATGCTCGGCGTCCCGCAAGCGATCGAGGCGGGCGAGCGCAGCGGCCGGCTGGCCGAGGTGCTGCGCGCCCTGTCCGATCATGCGCGCACTCAACAGACCTTGCACTACAACATCGCTCACGCCATCCTTTATCCCCTGGTCATCGCCTTCGCCGCGCTCGCCATGATGCTTTTCCTGAATGCCTGGGTCCTGCCGCAGTTCACGGCGTTCGAGCAGGGCATCATCGAGGCTCTGGACGTCACGGTTCCTTTCCGCATCGGTTGGAAGAATCCGTTCTTTCTGTTTTTCGAGATTGAAGCGGTCGTGTCGCTGCTCCTCCCGGCGAGTCTTCTCGTCCTTCTTTACCTAATGCCGTTGCGCCGCCTCCCCGGCCATGGCTGGCTGGACCTCGTCCGGATGAAGGTCCCCTTGATCGGGCGGGTGATCCATCGGCAGCACGTCGCGCGGTGGTGCGGTACGGCGGGGATGCTGTTCGAGGCCGGAGTCGCGGAACCGGCCGCGGTGCAGTTGGCCGGAGACAGCTCCGGCAATGCGCGCGTGCAGAAAGCCAGCCGAAACGTGCAGGCGCAGATCATCCGCGGAGTGAAGCTCGGCGAAGCGATGCAGCAGGAACGGTTTTTCCCCGACGAGCTGAATTGGATGGTGACCGCCTCCGCCAAGTCCGGCAGCCACCGGCAGGTCTGGCCGATCGCGCAGGGCCTGTATCAACGTCAGGCGGAGGACTACGGCTACGTGGCTTCCTTTTTCCTCCGTCTGATCTTCGCCATTCTGGCGTTTCAGGCCGTAGGCGTGACGGCGGTCATCATGTTGTCACCGCTTCTGATTTTGTTCAGAATGTTCACAGGCACGTACGGTTTGGGGGGCTGGTGATAATGGGCGAGGAACAAAACGCTCTCGGCGCGTTCGTCGTCGGTGCGGGTTTGACCATGGCGTGGATCGCGGCGGCGCTGCTTTTGATCCACGCCCTGCTGGCCGCGCGCCGGCGGCTGTTCAGCACGTTCCTCCTGGAGCACATCCGCGCGCTGACGCGGCTCCACCTGCCGCTCACGAACGGCCTGGGCCAGAGTTCCCAGCGGCTGTCCCACGGCCGCCAGGAAGCGCTGCGCCTCGTGACGGAAGGCCTGGCCGAGGGGCAACTGGTCGGCGACGCGCTCGCCTCGGTGGCCATCGAGTCGGACCGGCGGCTGGGCCGATGGGCGCGCTTCTGGCCTTCCCGGAAACTCGTCTCCGCCGCCGAGGCGGAGGTGCTCCGGGTCGGCGAGATGAGCGGGAACCTCCCGGACGCGCTGGACCTGGTGGTCCAGGAACGCCGGCGGTTCGCCGAATTGCGCGGCCAGCTTGTGGCCGAATTCGTCTATCCCCTGGTCCTGGCGATGGCCTTGAGCGGCCTTTTCGCGGTCATCGTCCTTATAATCCTTCCGCGCTATGCCCAGATGTTCACCGAAATGGATGTGCAGCTTCCAGCCCTGACGCAGCACGTGATGCAGATGCGGCATTGGGCCGCCATTCACCTGTGGACTCTTCCGATTGCGCTGCTCGTCCTGTTTATCGCCTTCGGCCTTCGCCACAGCCTGCGCAGGCCGTTCCTTCGCGCGGCCGGGCCAACGGTTGCGCCATGGGTCAGGGCCGCGTACGCGATACCGTTCTATCAGCACTCCATGCGTCGAGCGCAGTTGAGGGAATTTTGCCGGGAGCTGGCCATGCTGCTGCGCGTCGGGACGCCGGCGCACCGGGCGCTCCGGGTCATCGCCGAAGGCACCCTGAATCCGTGGTTTCGGGAGCGCGTGCGGCGCGCGGCGGACCTGGCCGAGCGCGGAGTTGCGCTGGGCGACGCGATGGACCAGGCGGCCGTGGACCGCCGCGCCGCCTGGTTCGCCCGCAGTTTGGCCGACCGCGCGGATTTGTCCGAGGGGCTGATGCGATTGGGGGATGATTACGCCGCGAACTTTTCCTGGCTCGCTTCGATCGCGGCCCGGACCGCGCCGCCGCTGGCGATCATCGCCATCGGGGTCCTCGTAGCTTGCGTGGTCATCGGGCTTTACCTTCCGATCCTCAAGGTGATGAATTCGTTGGGAGGCTGAGCGCATGCCGGAGTCGCCGCCGCAGGAAGGCGCTCGCGTGGAGATGGTCGGTTATGACCCGACCGGCGCGCCGATGACCGTGACGGCGTCCGATGCCGCGGACGTGGTCGCCGCGGAGGAGAAAGTGCGGAAGGCGGGCGGCCGGGTGAGCTTCGCCCGGCGGCTGGCGCCGGACCGACTTAAGCCGCCGGGCATCTCGGCCGAGGACTTCGCCCGGTTCAATGAACTCCTGGCCTCGGCGATTCAACGCGGCGTGCCGCTGCTGGAAGGGATGCGCGATCTCTCGCGCGGCGCCCAGGGGCGGCGGTTTCAGGAGGCGCTGGCGCTGGTCATGAGCGCGCTCGAACGGGGCGAGCCGCCGAGCGAGGCGTTCGCCTTGGAGCGGTGCGGATTCCCGCGTCTTTACGGAAGGCTGCTGCAGGCCGGGGCGGCTGCGGGCAATCTCTCGGACGTGCTGCTCGCGCTGAGCCGCAATATCCGCGCGAGCCTCCGGTTCCGAAAAGGCGTCTTCGAGGCTTTCGTTTACCCCGTCCTGCTCTTCATTGTGGCGTGCAGCTTCCTCGGAGCGTTCGCCGTCGTCATTCTCCAGGGGAAGATCACGCCCGTGGCCGACTCGCTGGGCATGAAGATCCCGGCCGTGACGACCCTCATGACCGCACGGACGGCGTCCGGCATGCTGTACCTGGTGATCCTGGGAGCATTGGTCGTCTTTCTGTTCCGAGTCTGGCGCTGGATGGGCCGGGAGCGGGCCTTTCGGAGGCTCCGCGAAGCGATATGCGTCAGGCTGCCGTTCCTCGGCGAGCTGTACGAGGCGTTGCTCTGGTCCAACGCGGCCGACACGCTGGCCCTGCTGATCCGGGCGCGGGTCCCCGCGCCGTTGGCGCTGCGGCTTACCGCTGAGGCTTCCGGCTCGGCGCGGCTGTCGGCGGCGCTGGAGCAACTGGGCGCGGAGGCTGAGAAAGGGAAACCGCTTTCCCAGGCGGCGCGCGAAGACCGCGCGATTCCGTGGGCGTTCACGCGCAGCATCCTCGCCGGCGAGATCGGCGGCTCGCTGGCGGAGGCGCTCTCCGCCCTGGCCGATGACTATCGCGTCCGGTACGAGCGCAAGGCCCAGACGTTCATCCGCTGCCTGCCGCCGGCGCTGTCCGTCATCCTGGGAGTGCTGGTGTTCCTGCTGGCCCTGGCGGTGCTCTCGCCCTACATCGCCTTTTGGGGGGCGGCATGGTGAGAGCGAACCGGGAATCGCGCGCCGGGTCAAAGGGCTTTCTGCTGGTGGACGGCGCCGCCGCCCTGATGGTCCTGGGCGTTGGGGTGTTCGCCGCGGTCGTCTTCTTTCGGACGGAGGTGCGGGAACTCCGCGGCGCGCATGAACAGTTCGCCGCGCAGCTCATCGCGGAGAGCGAGATGGAGCGGTTGCGCGCGCTTCCTTACGACGAAATGCGGACCGACGAGAACGCCCCGCTGACCCTGCCGGCCGCGAAACAATTGCGGGAAGCGCACGGCAGGATTCTGGTGACGGAGATCGAGGCCGGGTTGAAGTCGGCGACGGTGCGCGTCGAGTGGCGGACGCCCTCCGGGATTCCGATGCACGCCGAAGCGATCGGGCTGTTCGCGCGGGAGGGCCGGCCATGAGGATGATCCGCAGGACGCCGGCCATGGAGGCGCTTCAACTCCGCAGGCGCACGAGGGGATTCACCCTGCTCGAAACGATGATCTTCGTCTCCCTTCTGCTCTCAATTCTCTCGCTCGGCGCAATCTGTTTCGTCGAGGTGATACGGCTGCGCGGCGCGCAGGAGCGATACCAGCAGCGCATGGACACAGCCGACTATCTTCTGCGCCGCGTCGCGAAGGACGTCCGCGCGGCGCGGGCGTTCCGGGACTCCGCGGCGGAATTCCGGTCCGACCGCAGCACGCTGATCCTGGACTCCGGACCGGCGACGGTGATTTACCGCGCCGGCCGCAAGGGCGTGGAACGCATCGAGCTGGCGACCGGCGCGCGGCAGACGGCGCTCGTGACACAGACGCCTCGGCTCCAGGTCTCCTTCGATCTCGAGGCCGTCACACCCGCGTCGGCGCGCTGGGCGGCGACCACGATCGCCTGGGACGAGCCGCCACTGATCGGGGTTTCTCACCCGATGCTGAGCCTGCGGACGGCTTTGAGGAACAGGCCATGAGAGCCATCGGTCAGCGTGCAGCCCGGCGCGGCGCGTTCGCTACGCTTCAGACGCTGGTGCTGCTGGCGTTCCTTATGGCCATGATCGCGGCGGCTATGCGGCACAACGTCGCGCAGCGCAAGTATCTGAGGCTGCGACAGGACAGCGCCCAGGCGTTCCGTTTGGCCGAGTCGGGCGTGGAGGAGGCGCTGCATCGCCTGGCCGCGCGGCCGGAGGGCGGCACGGCCGAGCGGCGACTCGGGCGGGGAAATTTCCGGGTGGATTGGCGGCCCGCCGGCTCGGACCAGGATGTTTTCGAGGTCGTTTCGACCGGCTGGGCGCGCACGGGCGAACCTGGGACCCCGAGGCGAACCGTGCGGGTCAAGGCTGCGTTGACGCGTTCCAGCCAGGCCGCGGCTTGGAGCGTCCGCGTCCTCTCGTGGCGCACGGAGTGACCAGGCTCCGGGCAACTTTCTCCTACGCCGCGGCCGCCGCCTCGTGAAGCGCGCGGATGATCCTGGTCTCCAACACAATGCTGCCGATGAGCAGAAACGCGGCGTATCCTCCCAGGCATGCAAACTCACCAAGGTAAAAAACGCCCATCACCCCTATGAAACTGAAGAGGATCGGCATGCCCACGACACTGATCAGGAACGCCATGGCGACCGCCCCCCGCTTCATCCGCAACGACAGGTAGACGACGAGATGAGCCAGGAACACCAACTGGCATAGCAGGGTTGCCATCAGCAGCAACTCCGACCTGACGTCTTCGTCGGCCCCTACGGAACGCAGCGACAACGCCCATGCCGCGGCGGTGTAGGCGGCCGCCGGCAGGATGCCCAACAGGCAGCCCAGCGCTTTGTCCGCCGCCAATTTCGCCGTGGAAAGAGGCAGAACGTAGATACTGGAAAGCGTCCGCCATGTCGTCTCCTCGTTGAAGATCCGCGACGCATAGATCAGCATCTCGATCAGGACCGCCATCAGCATCACGTACCTGAGCCCCTGACAGTAATCGGGAGTGAACTTCAGCCTGGGGTCTTCACGATGCAGCCAGATAAAGGCTCCGGCGATGAGCGCGCCATAGAAAATGAACTTGCCGCCCATGATCACCATGCCGCCGGTCAAGAAGTGGAAATCCTTCCACATCAGCGCATTACGCCCTGGACGGCCTGGGGAAAATAAGCGCCGCCGGGTGGAAAGCATCCCGCGATACGGGGCGGGTTCCTTCTGCTCCCGTGTCAACCAGTCGAAGAGCGGCCAGGCGAGCAGGAACAGGATGACTCCCATGGCCACATTCGTCAGGACCTGGAACCCCAGCGGAGAACCGCTGAACCCGGTTGCCAGAATTTCCTGGATGCGTTCGACAGGAGAACTCTGCCGGACCAGCACGAGAAAGTCCTGGACATCGGTCTGCACCGGCCCGTTCTTAATCAACCAGCCTTTTTGGACCAGCAAATCCAGGAGTGAGTTGCCGCCAAAAGGCGCTATGTAGAACACCCCCAACGCAGCGCCGACCAGGAACCCCGCCTTCGCCGTGTTCGGCGCCACAAGGGAGCAGAAGACCGCAAGGCCGCTGACGAAGACGAGATAGGCGACCAGCGTGACGTACGCCGCCAGGATCTGCGCCAGCGAGACGCCCCCCAGCGTGATCGCCAGGAACGTGAACGGGAGTTGAACCAGCAGCAGCAGAGTGACGCCGATCCATCGCGACGCGGACTTGCCCAGCAGGATCGCCAGCGGGCTTAGCCTGGTCATGCGCAGGAGACCCAGCGTCGCTTCCTCCTTCTCTTCCGCAATGGCGGATGCAAAATAGCTCAATCCGGCAAGCGTGATGAAGGCGAAGTTGACGTACACGACGGCCGTGAAAAACTCCAAGCCGGGCGCGCCGGTCATGCTCCCGCCCGCGTGAGCCAGGATCAAGTAGAGAAGGATCACTCCGGCCACGGCGGTCCGCGCCAGGTACGTCAGGTAATGGCGCGATTCGAGCCGCCGCGCGAACCCGAAGAGCGCAAGTATCGGCATGCTCATGAGCGCATCCACCCCTGCGGCAGCATATCAGTTCTATCCTTTAAAGAACGTCAGGTGATAAACGGTATATCCCGTCTCGCGTCCCAGGCCGCCCTGGGACAGGTTAAAGGCGTTCGGGCTCGGGGCAAGGATAAAGACCTGGATTTCGTCACGGGCCGCGCGCCGGTCCCAATAGTAAAGGGCGCCCTCCGGTCGTCCGGTGGTCCACAGGACCAACGGCGTCAGCATCTCCTTGAACTGTCGCTCCACGTCGCTGCCGGCGGCTTCGGCCTCAACCTGCCCTGTTTGTTCAAGCTCGAACAAGAGCGCCTGCTGTCTTCCCACCAGCCTGAGCCGATTGGTCTCCAGGGAGAGCAGATACAAGTTTCCATTGTAGAAAGCGCAGGCCGCCAGCGTGCCTGCGGGGACGACGCCGGTCACCGAAAAGTCCGCCAGGTCGTCCGATCCTTCCCAGGTGGCCACGGCCAGGTTCAGCGGGTCCGCGCGGAATCGCCCGCGATGCGCGAAAGTGCGCCAGGAAAAAAGCGGGACCTCCACCTCGAAGAGCGCGTCGCGGCCATTCCGGATCGTCCCGTTCACCGTCTCCCGCCGTTTCCATACCGCATACAGGCTGAACGGGCATGGATGGCGGACCAGGTAGTGGCCGCTGGAAGTGACGAAGGCGCTCGACCATTGGCTGACATCCCAGTTTCCTTGTCCGAGCGGCCGCGCGTAGGAGAACGTGTAAACGACGGCGCCCCCGGCCGCGCTCTGGCGTCCGACAAAGAGGAAAAGGGCCCCGAAGAGCGCGACAACCCCCAGATAGATGACGAGCGTCCTGCGCCAGTCCCGCCACAGGCGGCCGATGACCAGGGCCACAGGCCCGATCAGCACAATGTAGCACGCGGCCAGACCGTAGATCAGCGACCAGTTGTGCCGCAGCTCCGAGAGACTTTCCAGCTTCCTGAAAACGACATCCTCAATCAGCTCGGAGCGCTCCACGGTCGAAAGCTTGAGTTCCAGGGGCGGAAAGCCTTTGGACGCCAGGTAACCTCCCTTGACCTGATCCCGCGAAACCTCCTGCCAGACAATCAACCCCGCGCCAAAGCGCGCGCGGCCGGAGCTGAGGCCGTTCAGCGCGGCCAGTTCTTCGGGGAAAACGGGAAACTTGCCGTCCTCGCCGTGCAACACGTGGACGATGCCGCCGAGGCGAAGCCAGTCGAGAAACGCCTGCCGCCGGACGGGCTCCCACCGCGGCGCATGATCCAGGATCACGCTGTGTAAACCGTCCAGGCCGGACACGTCCGTGGGGAAGAGTTGGTCGGGAAGCCTCGCGATCTCCCCTGTTACATACCTGCTTTGATCGGGATCGTCGAGCATCACCGTGGCCGGCGGACCGAGCCGGGCCACGGGCAGGGCCGCCCGCCCGGAGGGCCCTTCGCCCCAGGTCAAGGTCCACGTCTCTTCCGGGTCCTCGACGGGAACATAGAATTGCACCCAGCGGCGGGCCGATGGAGAGAGATAGCACGGCTCCACGACCGCCGCGCCGAGTTGCGTCCCGAACGTGTCGCTCTTGCTGAGCGCCAGCAGGCCATCATAGGGCTGATTGGACGGATTGGAGAGGAAGATCGAAACCGGGTTGATGCGGTCGGGCACGGCGCGCCCGTCAAGGCCCCAGCGCACCTCGACGACGTCGAGCGCCTCGGCGGCCGGCGCTATGAGCAGCAGCAGGAAGAGTACGGCGTTTCTCAAACCGATCCTCCCACCCGGCGGTTACCGGCCTCGGAGGAGAAAGCCTTGGACACCTCGCGCGTTTTCTGGGGTGAGTATTCCTTTCGGCGCACCTGACTGCACTCGCGATCCGTAAGCAGTCGTGTAGCCTACAGCATTCATGACCTGGTTGCAAATACGCTCTGTTTTGTCGCGGTGGTTCAGTTGACAAGCGGGATTCTGATGGCCAGAATGCGACTTTGGACGGCTGACCGTCCTGTGGAGGATGGTCAAATGGCAGATTCCGGTCGCTCGCGCGAGGAGCAGAATCGGGTGAACGCACTTGACGCCCTGACAGAATGCCGGGGCCTGGCTCTCTGTTGGACCCGGAATGCCGGTTGGCTGCTTGGACATCAGGGCATGCTGATCGGGATTGATCTCGACCTGGAGCCGCCCGGCCATCGGCTTGCGGAACCGCTCATCCACGTTGAGGAGGTCGCTCCCAGGCTCTCCGCCCTCTTCATCACGCACGGCGACGACGACCACTTCAATACCTTCACCTGCCGCGCGCTGGCGGCGAAGTCCCAATGCCGTTTTGTCCTGCCCGCCAACTGCACCGTCAAGGCCATTACGGATATCGGAATACCCAAGGAACGGATTCACGTCGTCGCGTCCAGGCCGCAGCCCGCCGGCGTTCGACGGCCTGCGGTCCCGGACGGCCATTTCTTTCCCTTCGAGATCCTCGGAATCCATGTCGCGCCCCAGCGGGCGCTCCACGGCCATCGCCACGGCGCAGTTTGGGCCTCGGCGAACCTCGACGATTGCGGCTACCTTCTGACCATCGGCGGCAAAAAGCTCTTCCACCCCGGCGACACCGTGCTCCTGGATGATCATCTCGCGCTGGGCCGGCTCGACGTGCTGTTCATCTCTCCGACCGAGCACAATATGCATGTCGAGCGGGCCGCCTTCCTGATCGAGCACCTCAAGCCGAAGCACGTCTTCCCGCAGCATTTCGAAACGTACCGGGTCACACCCGAGAACGCTTTCTGGACCGTAGGCTACCCGGACGAATTAGCGCTCGCGCTTTCCGAGAAAATGCGGTCCCGGTACCACAAGCCGGCTGAGGCGGCCGTTTTCGTCATCGAATGAGTAATTTTTCAATCCGCGCCTTTTAAGGAGATGGTTATGACGTTCACGGAGAATCTCGGCCTGACGCTGCCGTCCGTCGTCGCGCTGGCGATCACCGGCTCTTTTGCCGCCACAGGTTGGGCGGCCGATTGGGGACGGGTGCAGGAGATCAAGAAGGAGCTGTTGACCTCCGCGGCTCAACACGCCATGGAGCAGCAGAAGACGACCGCCGCGGAGCCGGTGGCCATCGCCTTCCCGGCGGACGTGTCGGCCGGTGGCGGGCTGAAGCTCACCGCCAAATCGGCCGAGTCGCTGGCCATCGAAGTCACGGCGGAGCCGGAAGCATGGAACAAAAGCCCGGAGTCGTTCGTGCGCATCAAGCTGCCCAAGGCGACGGACGTGGTCACGCATTACAGCGGGCTGACCTTCAACATCAAGACCGAGGACGGCTGCTCGCCGGAAGTGCGGCTGGGGTTCAGGCTCATCGGCGCGGGCGGCCGGCAGGTCGCCGAGATGAGGCCGCGCATTCCAGTGCTGAGCCCCTGGGGCGAGAATCCGCGCGAGGTCTATTTCGACTGGGCGTTCATCGGCTACGGCCGGGAAGCCGAGGTCATGGGGACGCTGCAATCCGTCGAGGCCATCGAGATCACCGCGGCGGGGATTCAGCGGGCCCCGCAAAACGCGCCGAGCACGGGGCCGCAAGCGGCGAAGTTCGCCATCGCGAACCTGCGGCTCGTGGATTACCTCAAGGGCTCCTACGATCCGAGCCGGCAGTGGCTGGAGTTCGACGAGTCGTCCGGCAAATGGCGGCCGAGCAGCGAGCGCGACCTGACCCTGCAGCACCGCACGCAGGAAGTCAGCGGCATTGTGGCCCGGTTCGGCGGCGAGGCGGGGCTGAAATCGGCCATTGAGTCGCTTGACTTTTCGGCGCGCACGCAGTGTTGGGATGGCTCGTTCCTGGACGGCCGCCGCCCGCCGCACACCGTGGCCAGCGGCGAATATACTTTCGGCTTCACGATCTACGGTCTGCTCGACGGTTACCAGGCCATGGAACAGGCCCGGCGGCCCGAGTTGGCCGAGAAACTGACCTTCGGCCCGACGACTCTGACGCGCCGCGAAGCCTATCAGCGGATGCTCTACCGCGGAGCCATGGCCCGCACCGCCGCTCTGCCGTCGCAGTATCGCGACGATATTATCGGCGGCGACACGCTCATGACCGGGGCCAACCGCGTGCTCGGTTACGCCATCGCCATGCGCGAGGTGGCCGACGTGCTGACCGACGCGGCCCGCAAGAAGGAGGTGCTCGACCATTACCAGCCGGTCATGCAGCAGATCGCCGACGCCCAGGGCAAATACTCCGGCGGGTTCCCGCTGCTCGGCGAGGGCGACAGGTTCAACGGCCGCGGCATTCACTACGACGCCGGCTACGTGCGCACGCACATGGACTTCCTGGTCGTCGGCGTGCAGCGCACGGGCGACCCGCTGCTGGTGAAGATGCTCGAACGCTACCAGACGGTCTTCGCCGCGGCGATGGACTCCACCGGGACGGGCATCCTGCCGCTGATTTCCGAGCGGCACCAGGGCACGGAGCCGGCGGAGCTGATCCTGCCCGACGCCACCGCCCAGGTCGGCCTGAAGCACAAGCTGCCGATCATCGCCCAGTGGGGCTACAATTGCGGCATGCCCGTCTGGACCGCGTGGGAGAAACGGCCGGGCAACCATTTCAGCTACGCGTCGCACGCCCGCGGCTATCCCTTGGGCGCTCACATGAGCATCCTGGTTGACGACATGTCAGCCGCGCCGCCGCCGAAAGACCTGGGGTACCTCTTCCCGCGGCAATATCCGATCTGGTCCACGCAGACTTTCACCAAGGACGGCCAGTTGACGCGGACTTCGACGATGACCATCCGGCCTAATGGCACGCAGGCGAGCGACTTCGTGATCGAGATCGGCGAATACCCGGTGACGGTCGGCGTACCGGTGGCGATCAAGAGTCCTCAGGGCGCGGTCGTGGCGGTGGCCGAGAAACTCAGCGGCTGGCCTAAGTTGCTCGCGGCGGACGCGGAGATCGAAATTTCCGGCGACTTCGCCGCCAAGGGGCGAATCGGCGAGACGTTCCGGCTGGTCATCCTCAAGCCGACGCACCTGGTCATCACTGGCCCGACAACTACTCCGCCTCCCGAAGCCGGCGCGCCGCCGGAACCGCTGCGGGCGGAATTGACCATCTCGCCGGCCCCAGGCACGGCGCCGGAGAAGGCCGGTCTGCCGATTGAACTGACAGTGCTGCGCGGCACAATACCCTACAAGTACGAAACGGTTCCGGCGAAATAGGAAAATCCGGCCGCCGGAATTACATCCGGTGCGGCGGCGCTCGGTAGAAGCGCCAGGCGCGGCGTGTCTGGAACCGGTTTGACGCTACTGAGTCCAGGTACGTTTCGGCGGCTGAGTGTACGGTGCCCATGGCGATCCGCGCGCGTTTTCTTGGCGCTGTCGGGGTGCGGTTGTGGCAGCGGGCCTTGCGCCGCCATGGTCGGTTCAGAGCCGGCCCTGTCGGGCCGATTCTGCTCCTGGGCACGCCCGGGCAGTTGCGCCCTGGGGGTGCCGGCCGTGCTATCTTGACTACATGCCAAAAGTAGCGCCTTCCCGAGGGCGGCCTCGAGGAGACAGCCGGCGTCCCAGCGTGGCCAGTGCCGGAACCGACACTCGGGTCGGCCTGCGGCGCGGACTGCGCGGTCAGGGTGCAGGTACGTTCAGCGTGTACTGCGCCACCGCAGTTATGTCAGCGGACATCGCGAATGTGATGGACTTCATGTCAGCGGACATCACAACGAATGCGATGGGGTCCTGCCCGCCAGTCTGAGCCGCTCCATTCAGCGTCCACTGCGAGAAGGTGTACCCAACCGGATCCTTCGCCGGAGCCGCCAGGTTCACGATCGTCCCGTAAGCGATACCGGGCGCCGTGTAGTTCGTCGTCCCGCCGTCACCCGTGCTCGAAGTGATGAGGACGCCGGTCGGAAGCGGCGACCGGACGGTCAGCGCGTAGGTGTTCGCGGTGTACTGCGCCACGGCCGTCGTGGCCTCAGACACCGTGAACGTGATAGACTTCTGCCCGGCAGTCTGAGCCGCTCCGTTCAGCGTCCACTGCGAGAAGGTGTACCCAACCGGATCCACCGCCGGGGCCTGAAGGCTTACGCTCGTCCCGTACCCGACGCTCGACACCGTGTAATTCGTCAACCCGCCGTCGGCGGTGCTCGAAGTGATAATGCCCCCCGTGGGCGGCGTGGACTGCACCGTCAGCGGGTAGACGTTCGGCGTGTACTGGGCCACAGCCGTCGTGGCCGCGGTCATCGTGAACGTGACCGCCCTCTGCCCGGCAGTCTGCGCCACGCCGTCCACCGTCCACTGCGAGAAGGTGTACCCGGTCGGGTCCGCCGCCGGAGCCTGCAAGTTCACGCTCGTCCCCTGCGTGACGCTCGACACCGTGTAGTTCGTCGTGCCGCTATCGCCGGTGCTCGAACTGACGCTCACCCCCGTCGGCGGAGTGGACTGCACAATCAGCGTGCAGCCGTTGTTCGGTGTGTCCTGCGCCGCCGTTGTGCCAGCGGGCGGCGTGTCGGTGGTGCCCAGTGGGGTGTACTGCGCCACGGCCGTCGTGTCAGCGGCTATCGTGAACGTGACGTTCTTCAGCCCGGCAGTCTGAGCCATTCCGTTCACCGTCCACTGCGAGAAGGCGTATCCGGCCGGGTCCGTCGCCGGCGCCTGCAGGTTCGCGCTCGTCCCGGACGCGACGCTGACCTGCGTGTAGTAGTTCGTCGTGCCATTGTTGCCCGTGCTCGAAGCGATGCTCTGCCCGGTCGGCGGCAAGGACTGTACGGTCAGCGTGTAGTAGCTGTTCAATATGTACTGCGCCACTGCTGTCATGTTCGAGGTCATCGTGACCGTGATGGACTTCTGGCCGGCGGTCTGCGCCGCGCCGTTCACCGTCCACTGCGAGAAAGTGTATCCGGTCGGGTCCGCCGCCGGAGCCTGCAAGTTCACGCTCGTCCCCAGCGCGACGCTCGACACCGTGTAGTTCGTTATGCCGCTGTCGCCGGTGCTCGAAGTGATAACGATCTGGCTCGGCGGCGTGGACTCGACGGTGAGGCGGTCCGTGACGGGCGTAAAGGCATTGGCAATGGCGATGGACGTATGGGCACCTGAACCGACGACGGGCGTATAGACGGCGATCGCCGCGATCGAGCTGCCGATCATGGTGAAGCTGACCGTCTTCTGAGCCGTTGGCTGCGGCGCGCCGTTCACCGTCCACTGCAAGAAGGTGTATCCGGTCGGGTCCTTCGCCGGGGCCACCAGGTTCACGCTCGTCCCGTAGAGGACGCGGTTAACAGGGTAGTTCGTCGTGCCGCGTTGGCCCACGTTGCTCGAACCGATGCTCAACTTGGTCGGCGGAGTGGACTGCACGAGGAGCGTGTATCCGGGGATCGGTGCGTACTGCGCGAACGCCGTTGTGTCGGCAGTCATCGTGAACGTGATGGACTTGGAAGGCTGCTCCGCGCCGTTCACCCCCCAGAATTCGAAGATGTATCCGGGCGGGTCCGTCGCCGGGGCCTCCAGGTTCACGGGCGTCCCGTACGCGACCCTCGGCACCGTGTAGAGCGTCTTGTTGCCGTCGCCTGTGGTCGAACCGATGGTCAACGGACGCATCGGCCCGGAATTCACGTTGAGCGTGTAGGTGTTCGGCGCGTACTGGGCGAACGCCGTTGTGTTGGCAGTCATCGTGAACGTGATGGACTTGGAAGGCTGCTCCGCGCCGTTCACCCCCCAGAATTGGAAGGTGTATCCGGGCGGGTCCGTCGCCGGAGCCTCCAGGTTCACGAGCGTCCCGTACGCGACCCTCGGCACCGTGTAGAGCGTCTTGTTGCCGTCGCCTGTGGTCGAACCGATGGTCAACGGACGTATCGGCCCGGAATTTACGCTGAGCGTGTAGGTGTTCGGTGCGTACTCCGCGTCCGCCGTTGTGTTGGCAGTCATCGTGAACGTGATGGACTTGGAAGGCAGCGCCGCGTTGTTTACCGTCCACTTCGTGAAGACGAACCCGGGCGGGTCCGTCGCCGGGGCCACCAGGTTCACG
>Ga0187876_1000123_pt1 | contig 76675 bp, 65 predicted proteins | sample June2016WEW_17_4_FD_133000 | JGI IMG/M metagenome (GOLD analysis project Ga0187876, IMG submission 133000) | Peatland microbial communities from SPRUCE experiment site at the Marcell Experimental Forest, Minnesota, USA - June2016WEW_17_40 | ecosystem: Environmental > Terrestrial > Soil >... | reverse complement strand
CCAGCGATCTGCTCGGCGTGACGTTCGGTCAGTAGAACAAAGCCCATCATCCACCATCCTTGGTGGATAATATCGGATCACGCTCCTGTTTGGTTCCGGCTATGCCGGGTTAGGGAGTGGTCGCCGCAATCGCGCGACGTCACACGGCCTGCGCCACTTATGACTCGGATTCGAACGAGAGCACGGGCTCAGCCTGGCCTTCTTCGGCGAGTCTCTGCATCAGGTGCGTTCCATACTCCAAGCCTTTGTCGAAGGCTTCGAGGTTGAGCTTTTCGAGGGCCGGCGGCACGGAGTCCTTGACCGCATTGCGCAAGGCGTCGGCGGCCACCACGCCGGTGACGGCGCCCAGGAAACCCACCATGACGATGTTGAGCACCACCTTGCGGCCCAACTCCTCGGCCAGGCGTGTGGCGGGGACGCCGTAAACGCGGGGGCCGGCAGGCACGTTGTCCAGGTGCACCAGGTCCTGCTCGACGATCAGAATTCCGCCGTGCTTGAGGTCGGGCGAAAAGCGGGTGTACGCTTCCTGCGACATCACCACCAGGACGTCGGGTCGGGTTATGTACGGGTAGAGAATCGGTTCATCGGAGAGAATGCACTGCGCGCTGGAGGATCCGCCGCGCGCCTCTGGGCCGAAGCTCTGCGTCATGGTGGCGTAGCCGCCTTCGAAAATGGCCTTGGCTTTGCCTACCACGACGGCGGCCAGAATTACGCCCTGGCCGCCGAAACCGGCAATGCGAATTTCCGTCAGCATTCCGCGCACCCCACTTCCGGTTCGGCATATCGCTCGCCCAGGCTTTCGTGCATCTGCGCCTGGAGCAGCTCGTAATAATCGGGCCGCTCGCGGTCGATGAACTTGCCGACCACAATTTCGCCGCTCTTCGTCAAGCTGCACTCGCTAGTCGGCGCCCCGTGGCGAGTCTTGCTCGCCTGCTTGTAATACTTCATGGTGTCCAGCCCGTCGCCCATCTTGTTGCGCCGCTGATAAAGGGTCGGGCAGGGCGAAACCACTTCGATGAAGCAGAAGCCCTTCTTCTTCATCACCTCTTCCATCGAGCGAGCGAGCTGCTTGACGTGGAAAGTGGTCCAGCGGGCCACGTATGCGGCCCCGCAGGCGTCGGCAAGCTGCACTAGGTTGAAGGCTGGCTCGAAGACACCGTAAGGCGCGGTAGCACTGATGACGTGGCTGGGCGTGGTGGGAGCGGTCTGCCCGCCGGTCATGGCGTAGGTCAGGTTGTTCACGCAGATTACTTTGATATCCATGTTGCGGCGCGCGGCGTGGATGAAGTGGTTGCCGCCAATGGCGAACAGGTCGCCATCGCCGGAGTAAACCACCACCTGCAACTCCGGGTTGGCCAGCTTCAAACCGGTGGCGAACGGAATGGCGCGGCCGTGCGTGGTGTGGAACGAATCCAGGCGCGCGTAGCCGGCCACGCGGCCGGTGCAGCCGATGCCGGAAACAATGGCCACCTTATCCAGGTTGGCTTTGGATGCCAGCAGCGCGCGCACGAAGCAGTTGACGGTAGTGCCGATACCGCATCCCGGACACCAGATGTGGGGGATGCGCTCGGTGCGCAGAAACGGCTCGACCGGATTAAAGGAACCCTCCGGAATCTCGCATTCGACTTCGAGTAACTGTTCGCTCACTTCGCCGCCTCCACAATGGCTTTGAGTATCACTTCGGGGTCGTGCACGGTGCCACCCGCGTGACTGACGGGGATCACCTTGGCGCGGCCGGCAGCGGCGCGTTCCACTTCATGCACCATCTGGCCCAAATTCAACTCCGGCACCACGAAGGCCTTAACGCGGCTCGCGAGTGTGGCGATGTGCTGCTCCGGGAAAGGCCAGGCCGAAATGAGGCGGAACTTGCCAGCGCGGATGCCGCGTTTTCGCGCCAGCTCGATCGCCCGCTGCGCCACGCGCGAGGTGATGCCATAGGAGACCACCACCACCTCGGCATCTTCCAAATCGGCCGTATCGCAAATCGCGCGCCCGTTGGAAAACGGTTTCAGCTTGTCCAGCAGGCGCCGCACCAGGCGGTCTTGTGTGGCCACGTTCATGCTAGGGTAACCGCGTTCGTCGTGCGTCAGGCCGGTGACGTGGAAGCGGTAACCATCCCCCGCTTTCACCATTTCCGGCACCAGGTCCGCGCCAGGCTCGAAGGGGCGGTACTCGGTGGGCGGCTTGTGCGTGTAACGCCGTGGCACCACTTCAATTTCCTCGGCCGGCGGAATAATGACCTTTTCCGTCATGTGGCCGACGCACTCATCGAGCATCATCATCACCGGCACGCGGAACTCTTCCGCCAGGTTGAACCCGGTAATGGTCAGATCGAAGCACTCCTGCGGGGAATTCGGGCAGAGCGCGATCACGCCGTAGTCGCCATGCGATCCCCACTTGGCCTGCATCATGTCGGCCTGCGCCGGCAGCGTCGGCAGGCCCGTCGAAGGACCACCCCGCTGCACATTAATGAACACGCACGGAGTTTCGGTGATGGCTGCATAGCCGACGTGCTCCATCATCAACGAAAAACCCGGGCCCGAGGTCACGGTAAACGCTTTCGCGCCACCCCACACCGCTCCTTGGATGGCGATGGAGGAGGCCATCTCATCTTCCATTTGGATGAAAATGCCGCCGACTGTAGGAATTCTCAGCGCGAAGCGCTCAACTACCTCGGTCGACGGGGTAATCGGGTAACCTGCGGCAAATCGCGCACCGGCTGCGAGGGTTCCCTCACAACATGCATGGTCACCGTCGAGAAAATGAACACCCGTTAAGACGCCTTTCGGGTCAGCGTGCATAACGCCCTCCATAGATCGCAAAGTCGGGACAGTACATGCCGCACAGGTCGCATCCGCTGCACTTGTCCGACGCTACGACATGGGGGGGATGGTAACCCTTGGAATTGAAAGCAGAAGAAAGAGCCAGCACGTGGGTGGGACAGAACTCCACGCAGAAAGCGCAGCCTTTACAGCGTTCCACATTGATGGCAACAAAACCCTTGGACACGGGAACCCTCCATGAAATGGTCGGTTCCTTTACCTGCAAGCCTCATGCCATTCACGGCATTACAGATCTGAAACGCTACTAATTGGTATAGTTTGCCGGCGGGCAGGCCAAAAAAAAGCCCGCGGTTGAGCCGAGAGGATTGGCGGCTCGTCCGCGGGCTATATACTGGGTCCACTCCGAAGATCCCGGCGAATCCCGTTGTCTCGTGTGGCCCAGCCGGGCCTATTGGCCCGGGCCGAAGTTGGACGAGACGGTGGCCGGCGGCTTGGCCGCGAAGCTCAAGCCGCCGCCACCGGCTGCCGCTAGAGTACCCTGACTCCGAGGCTGCAGGGCAACCACGCCGGCAGCGGACCGGGACGGATCCGCTTGGCTCTGCGCGGTGACGATCACCGCATACGGCTTGGCAATACCCGCCGGAGCAGTGTAGACTCCCGCGGCAGTCACCGCGCCAGGCCGCGCACCGGCCGGCGCTCCGGGTGCCACCGACACGCTCCAGAACACGTTGCGGTTGGCTGCCCCGGCGACCGTGGCGGAGAACTGTTGCGTGTCCGCCGAGCTCAGTTTCTCGAAAGTAGAGTCCAGCCCCACCTGAACCGCCTCAACGGCGCCATCGCGCCGGTTGCTGGCCACCAGGATGGTCTGCTTGAGACCACGTGCATCCGCCCAGGTGATCGCTAGATTGTCCTCTGCGCTAGCCGTGCCCGCGACCGAAGCTACCGGGCCGGGCAACGTGGCCACGCGCCGATAGGGAACGCCGACGGCGGTTACGTTTCCCGTGCGATCGGTGGCGACGGCCTTATCCCGCAGGCTGGTTGAAAGGGCGACGCAGAGAAAGCTCTGGTTGTTCCAGCGCAGCGAAAAGATGTGCATGTAGGCTGTCAGGTGAACCTCGCGGTTCGTGGCCGGATCGTTGTAAACAATGTCGTGAACGCGCACCGCCGTAGCCGCTTCCAGACGCGGCATGGCGATCCGGAAGACCGCCGATGCGCCGGAAACGTTCTGCACAAGTTGATAGTAGCCGGCTGTACCGGATACGGCGGAAGCGCTGGCGCCAGGCCATAAGTCATTACCGCTGGCCGTGACGCGGCTCTCTTCGCCCGCCGCTAATACCATTTTCGAGCCAGCCGGCTCGACCATTCGCAGCGGACACACTGGCCGCGCAAAAAGCGGAACCAGGGAGCCCGTCGGCGTCAGCCGCGAAAGCTCGAAACAGCCGAAGGCGGAGAACGGCGCCGCAACCTCCAACGGAGCCGAGCCCGCATTGCGCGCGGTCAAGGTCAACACTGCTTCCTCACCCGGGAAATAAATACTGCGATCGAGAGCGATGGTGCTTACGAGCCGGCCGCTGTTGCTCGCAGGAGAAATGGTGATTTGCGCGAACAGCGTGCAGCACACGATGGTGGCCGGAATTGCTACCCTGAAGAGGATTTTGAAGATCAACATAGTAAGCCGAGCCTCCTTGGCCCATCCTTGGCTGGGTTGCCCCCCCACCGAAGCCATGCCCAAATACAAGTCCCTAGAGTACCTACCGGAGTACTAGTTAAGTTCCTAGTGCTACTAGTACCATGCGAGTGGCAGTGTTGCCAAGACCAACTTTGGTTAATGGCGGTCCATGACGAAGGGTAAGAGTGGGGGGCCGCGCCCCGTTTCCTGCAAACCACGGCGAGCGCGTTATGATGGACGCCATGCGGGTGGCAGGCAGCGGCGGGACGCAGGAAGCAACGCAGGGGATCGAGGCCCTGCGCGGCCTGGCGGAACAGTATCGCGAGGTTCTCTGCCGGGCCAGACTGGGCATTCGAAATCCGGGCTTCGAGTGGTACCCCTACGACACGCTATCGTCGCTCACCCACTGTAATCACCTGCTGCGCGGCGCCAATCGGGCGATGCTCGGGCCCGATGGAGCGGGGCGCAAGGTCCTCGACCTGGGCTGCGGGGATGGCGACCTGGCGTTCTTTCTGGAATCGCTGGGCTACCAGGTAACCGCGGTCGACCATGGGGTTTACAATCACAACGGCATGCGCGGGGCGCGTGCCCTGAAGGCCGCGCTCGGGTCGGCGGTGGAACTGGTCGAGCTCGATCTCGACCGGCCGTTCCAATTGCCGGGCGGGCCGTACGATTTTGCGGTCTTGCTGGGCATCCTCTATCATCTGCGCAACCCGTTTCACGTTCTGGAGGAGCTGGCGAAGCACGCCGCCTTCTGTTTTCTGAGCACACGCATCGCACGCCGCTTTCCGGGGGGTGCGCCGATGCCGAAAGACGTCGCGCTAGCATACCTGCTGGATGAGACTGAGCTCAACAACGACGAGAGCAACTACTTCGTCTTTTCCGAGCCCGGCTTGCGGCTGGCTCTGAAGCGCACTTACTGGGACGTGCTCGACTTCCTCTCGGTAGGCGAAACGCGCCGGTCCGACCCGGTGCGCCCCGATCGCGATGAGCGTGCCTTTTGCTTCATGCGAAGCCGCTTCGACCGGCTGGCTAACGTGGAACTGCTGGATGGCTGGCACGAAGCGGAAGGGACCGGCTGGCGTTGGACGGGGCGGGATTTCTCTTTCCGCATCCGCGCCACCGGCGCCGCGCGGGCGCGCACGGTGGCGATCGATCTGTTTCTCCCCGACTCGCTCCTCGCCGCCAACGCGGCGGTGACCCTGGCCGGCACGGTGAACGGCAGCCAACTGGAGCCGGCCGAGTTCCGCCGCGCCGGCGCGCACGCGCTGGTACGGCCGCTGCCGCTGGGCGTGGAAGACATGGTGCTGCGTTTTCACGCGGAGCCCGGCCTGGCCGCCGACCAGCATGACTCGCGCGAGCGCGGCGTAGTGGTGGTATCGATCTCGGTGGAATGAGCGGGCGCGAGCCGCGTGCGGTTATTCTGGAACCAATGGACCTGGTGCATCCTTTCGGGAAGTTGAAACCATACTCCGGTCTGCTCCTCAGTGCGCGCCTGAGCCCGGCCGGGCATGCTCGGCCCCTGGAGTTTCTACATTTTCGTGAGAGCCACTGTAGCGCCGGCGGTCTTGCCGCCGGTTCTTTGCGATCCACGTCGGCAGGAATGCCGGCCCTGGCCGGGCTCACGCCCGGCTGCACCGATTGCCAATCGGTGCTCGGGTTACCAACCCGCCCCACAAGGCCGCGGGCCGGGCCAAGGCCGCTGCGGGCCGGGCATGTCCGGCGCCCACGAGTCCGTTGTAGGGGCGAGGCACGCCTCGCCCTCGCGTCCGCGCGAAGAAACGCTGCCGCGAAATGACGCACCTGGCCATTCAAGCCGACGACGTCCGCCAGGCGGCGGAGCGCATCCGCCCGCTGGCGCGCCGCACGCCGGTTTTCACTTCCGCCGGATTCGATGCCCGCGCCGGGATGCGCGTCTTCTTCAAGTGCGAAAACCTGCAGCGCGGCGGAGCCTTCAAGATCCGTGGCGCCTCCAACCTGATTCTCTCGCTTTCGGCTGAGGCGCTCGAGCGCGGCGTGGTCGCTTACTCGTCCGGCAATCACGCCCAGGCGGTGGCGATCGCGGCGAAGCACGTAGGCGCCCGGGCCACCATTGTGATGCCGGAAGATGCGCCGCGCGCCAAAATGGAAGCCACCCGCGCGCACGGCGCCACCATCGTGACGTACGACCGGCGCACACAGGTGCGCGAGCAGATCGCCGCCGGCATTTTGGAGCAAACCGGCGCCACGCTGGTGCCGCCCTTCGACCATCCGCTGATCATGGCCGGGCAAGGCACGGCGGCTCTCGAGCTGCTGGAAGAGACCGGGCCGCTCGACGCGCTGATTGCCCCGGTCGGCGGCGGCGGCCTGCTTTCCGGAAGCGCCACCATCGCCAAAGCTATCCATCCTGTGATCCGCATCTTTGGCGCCGAACCGCAAGGCGCTAATGATACGTTCCTGTCGCTCCAGGCCGGCGAGCGCGTCATTGTGCCTCATCCCGACACCATCGCCGACGGGCTGCGCGCGCCACAGCCGGGCGCGCTGACGTTTCCCGTGCTGCAACAACTGGCGGAAGCCGTGGCGCTGGTCAGCGAAGAAGAAATCCGCCAGACGGTGAAATTCCTTCTGCTGCGGCTCAAGCTGCTGGTAGAGCCGAGTGGGGCGGTTCCCGCCGCCGCCGTCCTGTTCGGCAAACTGCCGCTGGGCATCGCCTCGGTAGGTGTGATCCTCTCCGGCGGCAATCTGGATTTTGAGGAACTAGCAAAGTACTGAGCGCTAAGTGGCGCGGGCTGTCCGGCCTGCAGCGTCGCCATTCGTGGCGACGTCTGGAGTTTCTACATTCTCTCGCCCAGAATCGAAAGACAGTTAGCCCACGGCGTGAGCCGTGCGGAATCGCCGTGTTACCATCGCCAGCCCCGGAACGGGGCGTAAGATTCGCCTGAGCCCCAGATCGCGCTCGTCGTAACTGACGCCGTGCCCCTCTGCCACCACCCTCAGCCGTCACGTCCAGCCGTAACTGCCGGGCGCGAAGACGTCGCCGCATCGTTCCAACATTTCGCTCCGTAGTTCGTCTTCGCAGGGCAAGTCGCGGAGTTCGCTCTCGATCCGTTCCAGCCATTGTGTCTCTTTCGGGTTGAGCTTGAGCCTTCCGGTGCCGGCCCGGCCGCGCAACTCGCTCACGGCGGCTAAGCCGGCCGCAATCGTCCGCTGATACGGGGTATCCGCGTTGACAATGCTTTCCGCAATCCGGAGCGTAGCTGCCGGCGAGAGCAGCGCCGCTTGCGGGCTCAAGTCTTCATCCGACGCGGCCAGCCAGTCACGAAACAACAGCGACTGGCCCTGCGACGCGGCCACGTTCATCAACCGGCAGTCATATTCGAGAAGCTCCGTGTAAGCCTCCGGCGCGCTTCCTGCGAGCAGGCGCACGTTCTGCACCGATTCATTGCTCCACAGGTCGCAAACACACGCCGCGATATTGCCCAGCGGGCTGAAATGCGCGCAGGTAGCCGATTTGCCTTCCATCGAGATCGGGCAGCCGGTAATCGCTTTGATCACAGGCCCTTCATATGCGCAGTCTTTCGACGGACCAACGGCGCCATGTTCGAACGCCACCAGGCTTCGCACCGCGCTCATCGCCCGCACCACGGCTGCCAGCACTTCCGGCAGCATCTTCTGGTGCGCAAGCTGCATCGCTGTGTTGGCGAAACCGCACGCCGTGTCGCCCCCCGCAAGCGCGCGCCCTCCGGAGGCGCACATCGCCGAGATCCGGTCCCACAGCCACGCCATGTCGCGTGGCGCCAATACTCCCAACGCGAACACGATGGCGCGCATGTCGGCGTACATCAGACCCCGGTCGTGGAGTTCCTTGCCGCCCACCGATTCGATCGATACAATGTCCGCTCCCGCCTCGATGCATAACTCGAACGACTTCCGCAGGTTCTCCCAAGGGGTGCCCTCGCGCAGCACCGGCGGTCTCATCTGATCCCGGATGTCGGTCGGTGTGACGCGCAACGCGCTCCGCAAGCCATGCCTCTCGTAGGCCTCTGCCAGGTGCCGGCGCAGCAGCGCGGTGATTTCGGCAGCCCACGACGGATTCGCCGTCATCGGGGGCAACAGCTCGAATTCGAGAACGATTCCCGGCGCCTGCAAGGCCACCGCGCGCCTCACGATGCTGCCTGCCATTTCGTGGTATTGCGAAATCACCTCGCTCCAGGTGCCGTCCTCGATTTCAATCGCGGGCAGGGTGAAATTCACCTCGGGAAACACCAGTCCGCCGCCGATCGTCAGATCGAAACCGCACCTCACGGGCCGCGGAGAGCGCCCATAGATCAGTTGCCGCGGGTCGGAGATTGCCAACGCGCGATATTGCATGTCAGCGCTTTCCCACCAGGCTTCGCGCCAGCTGGACCGCGCCAAACGCGTTGTCGCTGTATGCGTCGGCTCCAATCTGCTCGGCGTACTGCCGTGTCACCGGCGCGCCGCCCACCAGCACTTTCACGCGGTCGCGCACCTGCGCTCGCACCAGGGCCTCCACCGTCCTCTTCATGGCGGGCAGGGTGACCGTCAGCAGGGCCGACAAAGCCACGATGTCCGGCGCCTTTTCGTTGACGGCCTCGACGAACTTGGACGGGGGAACGTCCACGCCCAGGTCGTGAACCTGGAAACCTCCTCCCTCCAGCAGCGCCACGACGAGGTTCTTTCCAATATCGTGCAGGTCGCCCTGCACCGTTCCGATGACGACGCTTCCGGCCCGTTCGGCGCTGCCCGCGGCCAACAGCGGCCGTACGATCTTGAGCGCTTCCTTCATGGCGCGTCCGGCCAGCAGCAGTTCCGGAACGTAGCAATCTCCGCTTTCGAAGCGCCGGCCCACCTCATCCATGGCCGGAATCATCCGCCTGGAAACGATCTCGTCGGCGTTGGCGCCCGCGTCAATCGCCTCTCGCGTGAGCGTGGCTGCAGCGCACGCATTGCCGGTCAGAATGGCGTCGTAGAGCTCGTCAGTGTGGTCCATTGACTCCCCGGGAGCCATTTAATTCAACGGTCAAACTATATCCTTACACGATTGGCAGGCCGCACTCAAGACCTATTCGGATAATCGGATGCAGTCCGCTGGGTTGGCGTCGGGCCTTTCCTCGGCATTGCTGGCTGCGGTGCGATCGCCCGCACCGCACCGAGATGGCGGCATCCCGGAGATGGAGTGCTGGGCGCTCGTATCTGCCCGGCCCGCGCAAGCCAGCCTGGGCTGGGCTTTCGGATACGCCGTCAACCGTGCACAGGATTCCTGGAACGGCTCCCAAAGTGAAACGCAGCGCGGGGGACACAAAGGAAATGGCTGGGTGTACACTGATTTGAACCTTGATTTGAACCTCTTATGGCTAAAGGGAAATCTCCGCTGCGTGTGGCCAAGCTGCGCTCCTTCTGGCGGCGCACCAGTGACGGCCTCAATGCCGGACAGCTCTGGGCCCAGTTCCGGCGGGAAACTCGCAGCAGCCTCAACCTCTATTCGGCTGAAACCGGACGCAACCTGAGTGAGGAGTGGTCCGCGCGAAAAGGCCACCGCCGGGTTTTGGCCGCGGTGGCGGGCGCGATGTATGACCGCCTCACGCCCGTGCGACGCGTGTTACTGCTGTTCGCACTCGTTCTGTTGGTGATCCCCTCAGTTGACCGCTCGGCCGCTTCCGGCGTGCAGATTTCATTCCATTCGACGTTCTCGGCCCTTATCCTCGTGGGGCTGCTGGTGCTGGAGTTGGCCGATCGGGTGGGACTCAAGCGCGATCTGGAGATCGCACGCGACATCCAGCGGATGCTCCTCCCCGAGAAGCCTCCCGTGCTCCCCGGTCTCGATATCGCATTCGCCACACAAGCGGCCAACACCGTCGCCGGCGACTACTACGATGCGTTCCTGCGGACCAACGCCGCCGATTCCCGACTGCTGGTGATTGTCGCCGACGTCGCCGGCAAAGGGATCCCGGCCGGACTGCTGATGGCCGCCGTCGAGACGGGTTTCCACACACTCGCGGCGGACCCCGTGCCCCTGGTGGAACTGGCTGCCAGGCTCAATCGCGCCATGTGCGAGCGCAGCGGCGGCGGCAGGCACTTGATCACTGCGTTCATTGCCGAACTGGACACCTCAACGCGCTCTCTCATCTGGGTGAACGCGGGCCAAAACCCTCCCATCCTGTGCAGAAGCGGCGGTGCGCTCGAGCGCCTGGAAGAGGGCGGACTTCCACTGGGAGCTTTCCCTGCGTCCCGGTACCAGAGTGGGCGCACCGAACTCCGCTCCGGAGATGCCCTTTATATCTACACAGATGGTGTCATCGAAGCCCTGGACGAATCAGGCGCCGAGTACGGCGAGGACCGCCTCGCGAGACTGGTTGCCACGCTCGGGACTACCGGCGCCGCGGCCAGCCTGAGCCGCGTCTTCGAATCCGTGAATCGGTTTGCCAGCGCCGTGCCCCAATACGACGACATCACCTGCCTGGTTCTGCGCGTCACGCCCGCCGAGGCGGCCGTCCTCCCCGTGTGAGCCGGTTGATAGCAGTACAAATAGGCCATGCGTATGGAAGCCACTTCCCATGCCCCCCACGGGCCCAGAGGTTTACGCTCGGTTGGCGTGAAGGGTCGTCGCAGAATCAATCCGCCGACTCTTCTACTCCCTTGATGCTAATTTGCTTTTGGAGGAATTGCAATTCGCGCGAAGACAGTCGGCACACTTCCTCTTCATGCCTTTGAACCGACGGGCATTTAGAAGGTCTAAGTTCTCCGCTCGATCTGGCGCTATTTTAACCACTGGCCAGTCCGGGGTCCGTCGTCCGGCCTCGAAGGAGGGCTCGCCGGATTCCCCGGACGGGCGTCCATGCCCACTCGGCGAGAAAGCGAAGCGCATGGCGGCGGTTCAACCGCAAACCGAAGGGCAGGCTCGCCACATACGTCAAAGGCGAATAGCGAAGAGGCTCGAAGAACTGATCGCGGCCGTCCCTCCGATAGGCGAGGTATCCGAATACCCAGGACACCGGAACATAGCCGTAGTATTTGCGCAGCAGCGCCATCGAGACCTCGAGTACCTCGCCATGGCGCGACAGCGTCAGGTTGTCGCGGTGCATGCGAGAGTTCGCCATGCGCTGGGGAATGTGCTGGAACCGGCAACCTCTAAGGGCCATCGAGATCCATAGGTCATAGTCGAACGAAACGGTGAGGGAAAGATCGAGGGAGCACGCAGCGTAGGCCGGCGCGCGAAAGAACGAAGCAGGCTGGCAGATAAAACAATCCCGCGCCAGCGCCGAGGGATCGAACGCCATAGTGGGATAGGGCCGAAGCAGGGCACCGTGCTCGTCCATCCAGCAAGCGTCGCCGTACACAACATCGGCTTCCGGGTGCGCCAGCAAAGTCTCCACCGCCGCCCGGATCGCCCCCGGCTCATAAGTGTCGTCGGCATTTAGCCACGCCAGTATGCTTCCGCGGGCCTGCACCAGGCCGGTGTGGATGGCCGAGGCTGGGCCCTGGCGCGGAACGCTGATCGATCCGACGCGGCCCCGATAGCGGCTGAGGATCTCGTGCGTCTCGTCGTTGGAGTCGCTCGCGACAACCGTGTATTCGATCTTCGGGTAGTCCTGCTGCAATACGCTCTCGATGGTGTCGGCGAGAAACCGGTCCGCATTGTACGCCGGCGTCACGATACTTACCAGCGGGAGGTCGAGAAACATCTGATTCACTATACCAGCACTTACTCGGATGCCGCGTTCCGTTTGCCGCGTCGAATAGACCGGCTTCGCTCGCGCGGGAGGCCAGGCAACGGAATGGTTACAACGGGTGCATTCGCGGTGTCGGATCGGATTTCTCCATGGGGTAATCTCGTGGGGCTGCAAACCGGTGCTAGCCGGCTGCAAGTTGGCTGATCCACCGTCGAGAGCCCTGTATCAATTGTGCCGGACGACGCCAACTGCTATGATAACCCCTTAAAGAAAAACGGAGCGGTCTGGTTGAACTAGTCGACTTGGTATGGGTTGAAGCCTGTGGCGTGCTTCGGCGGGCGATGTTCCGCTTCCCTCACGCTTCAGGTCCGGGCGGAAACGGCGGTCGGGTTGTTTAGGGTCGATCGAACAGCATGACTATGAGCTATTGTTACGACGTCTGCGTCGTTGGTGGCGCTGGGCATGTGGGCTTACCTCTATCGATTGTCTTTGCGTCGCGAGGCCAACGCGTCCTGATATATGACGTCAATCCACAATCTCTTGCCACGATCGGCGAGGGGAAAATGCCGTTCATGGAGTCGGGCGCCGCGCCCTTGCTCCGGCAGGCCCTTAAGGAAGGTACGCTGGCTCTCAGCTCCGATGCCGCCCAAACCGGGAAGTCCGCAGCGCTCATTATTGTGATCGGCACGCCGGTTGACGAGTACCTAAATCCCAGCCTCAAGCCGATTCACCATTGTATTGATCAGCTATTGCCTCACTTAACGGACGACCAGTTGTTAATTCTGCGTTCCACGGTCTACCCGGGTGTTACCGAAGCAATAGCGCGGAACATCGCTTCAGTTGGCAAACATCCAAGGATCGCTTTTTGTCCTGAACGTATCGTCCAAGGTAAGGCGGTGGAGGAACTGCTCACCCTTCCGCAGATCGTCAGTGGCACCACCCAAGAGGCCGAAGACGCGGCTGCCGCTTTGTTTGGATTGATCGCACCTGAGATCGTCCGGCTGTCGCCCACCGAGGCCGAACTAGTAAAGCTGCTCAGTAATGCATACCGCTACATTCAGTTCGCGACGACGAACCAGTTTTACCTTATCGCCCGCGCTGCGGGTGTAGACTACTATCGCGTGCTCGACGGTATGAAGAGGAATTATCCTCGTATGGCAGAGGTTCCCAGGGCGGGCTTTGCGGCAGGGCCTTGCCTATTCAAGGACACGATGCAGTTAGCTGCTTTCTATAAGAACCAGTTTAGCTTAGGGTACGCTGCGATGCTGGTAAACGAGAGCTTGCCGATGTTTGTTGCCGAAGAGCTCGCGTCGAAGTACCGGCTGGAGCAAATGGTAGTCGGATTGCTAGGCATGGCCTTTAAGGCGGACAACGACGATCCGCGGTCATCCCTGAGCTATAAATTGAAGAAACTGATAGCACTCAGAGCCAAGAAGGTATTGACTACGGACCCACACGTCAGCACGGATTCCACACTCTCGCCCTTGAATGACGTCGTCGAGCAAAGTGATATCATCGTTCTCTGTGTCCCGCACAGTGCTTATAAGGGGCTGAAGCTACCAGGAAAGATCGTCGTGGATATCTGGAACTTCTGGGAGCAGGAGCAGTGCTCCGCAGTATTCGTATGATCGCCGTGAAGCCCATCATTTCTCCTCAATGTCGGATCCGGCATCCCGAGCACCTGGTGGTTGGCGAATATTCAATTGTGGATGACTTCTGCTACTTTTCGACTAAGGTGCGAATTGGACGCTGCACGCACATCGCCTCCGGATGTAGCATTGCGGGCGGTGTTGACCGGCAATTCGTGATCGGTGACTTTTGCAGTTTGTCATCAGGTGTCAAGATCTGGTGTACCAGCGACGACTTCGTGAATGACGTAGTCGCCATCATTCCTCCCGGAATTTCGCAGGTGAAGAATCATCTTATCTGCGGTGATGTTGAGTTCGGCAACTATACGGCGGTCGGGGCGAATGCGGTCGTCATGCCGGGGAACGTAGTCCCCGAAGGGACGGTTATTGGGGCTTTGAGCTTTGTGCCCGCGGTCTTTGAATTCCAGCCGTGGTCGGTATATGCGGGCGCGCCGATTCGCTATCTGCGCCCCCGCAATCGGCAAAGCGTGATGAAGCAGGTCGCGAGTATTGAGGAGCAGATCCGCCGGTAGGCAGGAAGGTCATGAGCGGGACGATTCCATGGTGGGCGCCACAGATGGGCGGCACCGAGTACGACCTCGTGAAGCAAGTGTTGGACTCCAACTACATCAACGAAGGCCAGGTTACAGAGCGCTTCGAGAATGAACTTGGGGCGCTGTTGGGCGTCCGCCATGTTGTTGCTGTGACCAGCGGGACCGCCGCGATCTACCTGGCGCTTGCCGGTCTCGGGGTCGGCGCAGGGGACGAAGTGATCGTGCCCGACATCACCTTCATTGCGACAGCCAACGCCGTGGTGATGACTGGTGCGCGGCCTGTACTCGTGGATGTGGATCCGCGCAGCCTGAACATCGATCCGGAGGCAACGGAGCGCGCCATCACCAAGCGTGCGCGGGCTATCGTGCCTGTGCACGTCAGTGGCAGGGCGGTTGACATGCGGTCGATCCTGGGGGTTGCCGAGCGGCACGGGTTGGTCGTCGTGGAGGATGCGGCAGAAGGTTTCGCTTCCAAACTCAACGGCAGGTATCTTGGGACGATCGGGAGAGCCGGATGCCTGTCGTTTTCGCCGAACAAGACGATTACCAGTGGCCAGGGAGGGGCTATCCTCACCGACGATGACGGCCTTTGCGGCAGACTCCACGAGTTAAAGGACCAGGGGCGGCCAGTGCGGGGCACGGGCGGCGATGACATTCATTACAGCGTTGGCTACAACTTCAAGTTCACGAATCTGCAGGCCGCCGTGGGCCTCGCACAACTCGAATATCTGCAGCCGCGACTGCGGAGAATGCGTGAAATATACCTGGGCTATGCTGCGCGGCTTACCAATCTGCCCGGGATCTCACTTCCCGGTTTTGACATAGGGGCCGGCGAATCGCCCCAGTGGACTGATGCGATTGTTGAGCGTCGGGACGAACTCGACCGATTTCTCGCCTCGCGGAACATGCACTGCCGCCGGTTCTGGCACCCGATTCACACCCAGGCCCCATACAGACGGCCGGACGACGATTTCCCGAATAGCAGCCGGATAGCACCGCATGCGCTTTGGCTGCCTTCGGCGTTCACGCTGACTGACTCAGACGTTGCGAATGTGAGTGAACAGATCAACCTGTTCGTTCGCGACAAGAACTCGGTTTCGCTGAGCAGCTCATCTCCAATGGGAGGTCAGTGATGACGGCACATGAGCCCGTGAGATTGTCGATACTGCTGCCAGTCCGGAACGAGGGTATTAGCCTGAAGATCATGCTCAAGATCCTTCGCGCAGTGCTGGAGATACCCCATGAGGTTCTGGTTATCTGCGACGACCTGGAAGACACGAGCATTCCTGTAGTTGCTTCAATGTCCGGCGAGTACCCTAACCTCCGCCTGGTTCACAATCAACGGGGTCGCGGTGTCACAAACGCCATTCGGGAGGGCGTCGATGCGGCCGTCGGCGAGTACGTACTGATCTTTGCGGCGGATGAGATCGGGCCCGTCATGGCTATTGAAGATATGCTGACGTTGGCGGACGAAGGATGCGATTTTGTCAGTTGTACCCGTTATGCGCATGGGGGGCGCCGGCTCGGGGGCTCGGTGATTGGCCAGATCCTGTCTCGCACAGCGAACCGGCTCTTTTATTTAATTTCGGGGTGCGCCTTGACGGATGCGACCACGGGCATCAAGCTCGTGCGGCGTTCCGTATTTCAGCAGTTGCACCTCGAAGCCAGGCCAGTAGGTTGGGCAGTGGCTTTCGAGATGAGCATGAAAGCGCAAGTGGCCGGGCTGAAGCTTGGCGAAGTACCAATCATCTCGGTAGATCGCCTGTATGGCGGCCAATCCACTTTTCGTCCGGGATCTTGGACACTGGAGTACCTGCGATGGTTCTTCTGGGGCAGCACACGACTGCGCAAGAGGCCCGTGATGAAGCGTGAGTCGGTCGCGGTCAGAGCGACAGCGGGAGTGCCCCTGGCGGCGCAGGTCAAACGGCCATGAATACGGTCTTGGTTACAGGCGGTTCCGGCTTTCTCGGGAGCGCACTCGTAAGGAGATTGCTGAGCATGGGCCGCCGCGTTCGTGCGTTGGACAACAATTCCAGAGGCCATCTGCGGCGACTGAAGGACGTCAAGGGCGATTTCGAGTTCCTCCACGGAGATATTCGCGATCCCAACGCAGTGGAGCAGGCCGTTCGAGGCGTTGATAGCGTCTGCCATCTTGCGTTCGTCAATGGCACGGAGTTCTTCTACTCGATGCCGGAGTTGGTGCTTGAGGTTGGCGTGAAGGGAATCGTCAATGTCGTCGATGCCTGTCTTAAGCACAATGTACAGGAGTTGATTCTGGTCTCCAGCTCGGAGGTTTACCAGGAAGCAGCTGTCGTCCCGACGGATGAGACTGTCCCTTTGTCGATACCCGATCCACTCAACCCGCGCTACTCGTATGCCGCGAGCAAATTGATCAGCGAGATTATCGCGTTGAATTATGGCCGCAGACGATTTCAGCGGGCGATTGTCGTTCGGCCGCACAACGTGTACGGGCCCGATATGGGTTGGGAACACGTGATTCCACAATTCGTGCTGCGGATGAAAGAAGCATGCCAGAAGCCTGACAACCCAGTTCCATTTCCAATTCAGGGTACCGGCAGGCAGACTCGTGCTTTTGTGTATATTGAAGACTTCATCGATGGTCTGATGCTGACAATCGAAAGAGGAGAACATTTAGGCATTTATCACATTGGCACCATGGAGGAAGTGACTATCGAGACACTGGCAAGATGGGTCGGAGAATATTTCGACAGGCCGGTCGCCGTAATCGCCGGCAACCCTGCGCTAGGCGGCACCTCTAGGAGATGCCCGGACATCCACCGCCTGGCGTCGCTCGGTTTTGTACCGAAGTACAGCCTAAAGGAAGGCCTGCGAATCACAGCGAAGTGGTACGACGAAAATGCCAGCCTCGAGCCGTCCAAGCCCCTAATTAATTCAAAGGAGAACCCTACATGGCAGTCACTCAAACTTTAGCCGCCGGTACGAAGTCGAGTGTCGTTGTGGAAGCGTGCCAGGTTTGCGGCGCGACCGAACTCGAACCTGCATTCTTTTTGGGTTACCTTCCGCCGGTCAACCAAATGCATAAGATCGGAGAGAAGCCCCATGAGCAGCCGGCTTATCCCGCTCAGCTGCTTTATTGTTCCAAGTGCCAACTGGTGCAGCTGGGGTTGGTTGTGGATCCACAGCTCTTATTTCCTCCCGAATACCCCTATACTAGTGGAACTACTAAGATTCTTAGAGACAACTTTGCTCAGCTGTATCAGGAGACGGGCTCGGTCATTCCGCTGACTTCTGAGGATCTGGTGGTTGATATCGGGTCGAACGATGGCACCCTTCTGAGCAATTTCTGCAAAAGTGGCCATCGGGTGCGCGGGATTGAGCCGAGTCTCGTCGGTAACCTTGCGAACGAACGCGGTATACCTACTTGGATCTCCTTCTTTGGACGCTCGATTGCGGCCCGGGTCCGAAGCGAAGAGGGACCGGCGAAGATCGTCACCGCCACTAATGTATTCGCGCACATCGAGAATATTCACGAAATTGTGGAGAGCATTTTGACGATGCTGGACCGGCGCGGCATCTTTATTTCCGAGTCGCACTACCTGTTGAGCCTGCTTGAAACATTACAGTACGATACGATCTATCACGAACACCTGCGCTACTATTCTCTCCACAGCCTGCAATACCTTCTGGAGAGCCACGGTCTGGAGGTGATTCACACGCGGCGTATTCCGACTCATGGCGGATCGATCCGTGTCTACGCCGCCCGGAAGGGCGATCATCCGAAGAGACCGTCGGTCGCTGCGATCCTGCGGGAGGAAGCGGAGGCCGGAGTGGGAAGTCAGCGTCTTGCTGAATTCAGGCGACGCGCAATGATTTCGAAGCTCGAACTCCACGCTCTTCTCGCCGGCGTCAAGAAGGCTGGCTGCCGCGTCTACGGGATCGGCGCCCCTTCCCGGGCCAGCACACTGATCAATTATGTGGGGTTGGATGACGGGATTCTGGATTGCGTGCTGGAAGTGAAGGGCTCGCTCAAGGTCGGCAAATACATGCCTGGCACGATGATCCCCGTGATCGAGGAGTCGCGGCTGTATGAAGACCAACCCGAATACGCGCTACTTCTCTCGTGGCATATCGCAGAAGAGTTGATTCCAAAGCTCAGCGCAAAAGGGTTCCGAGGACAGTATATTCTACCTCTGCCGAGTCCGAAGGTTGTGGGTCATGAGTGGGAACCTACCCCAACAGTCTAGACGCATTCCGGCGTCCTGTTAGGCCGTTCCCGCTAGAGGACTATAATGGTGCCACTTGGGCTTGCTATCCTCCTGTTCTGTCTATTTACCATTTTAGGCAAGGCTTTTCTGGAATTGGTGCGCTTCCGGATGCCGGTGCTGCGTAGCTGGCTCATCGCGCCCACCGTCGGGTATGCCCTGATTGAGATCCTGGTGTGCTTCTTCAATCAGTTTTGCAACTTGCCGGTCAAGGCAGTTGCGGGCTGGATGGCGCTATCCCTGCCGCTCGGTTCATTCGTCGTCCTCTGGCTGCGAAAACCTGCTTTCGCCAGCCGGCATCTAGTACCATTCGGAGGCGTTCTCGCATTCTCTCTCTTGTACACAGGCTGGCCGGCCCTCATTTATGGATTCAATTGGTTGAGCTTCGTGAACGGCGACATGACCTATTTTTCCGCAGGGGCCGTGCGAATGCTGGAGCATCCGTTCTATTCGATGCCTTCACTGCAAGACGTGCTTGGGAGGGACTACACCCAGTATACGTGGTGGGCACACGTCGTGGATCAAATCAGGGCGGGTGGCGAAATGCTGCTTGCGTGGTGCGCTGGGGCTACGAGATTGAACCCGCTCCAAGCTTACATGCCATTGACTCTGGCACTTCAGTTGACCCAATTGAGTGCCGCTGGCGCTCTCGTGCTAACTCAGTTTCGACTCCGGCGGCCGGCGATACTGACCATGATCATTCTGAGCCTGAGCCCGCTTTTTTCGCTCGGAACGCTGTACCAACTATTGCCGCAGGCAGGGGGGATCCCTGCCATGTTGGTTCTTGCGCTTCTGCTCGCGATGGAACCGACACGACTTCGCCAGCTTTGGTCATACACCTTGGTGCTCGCTGTTGTCCTCTCCGGGCTGTTCCTGCACTACCCGGAGGTGATTGCGTTTGGCCTGATGTCGGCTGTCTTATTCCAGGGCGCCAAAGCGCTTCGGCGGCACAGAATTCCGTGGGTGTGGCTGGCAGGCGTAGCGGCGTCGGGTGTTCTCGTTTGTCTCATGATCCGGGAGGCATTGCTCGCTGGAATCGTTAACACCCTGGGCAACGTTCAGCGTGCGGGTCTCACCGGTGTTGCTCCAGGCAACTCCATATTTCCTCACTACATGATCCCTTCCGGACTGGCGAATCTTTTTGGGCTCCTACCAATCGGCAAATATCCCCATGAACCGGTTCTATCGAGTCTGATTCTGATCGGACTCCTTCTGCTCATCGTGGCACTCTTCCAGGCGGCCGAAGACATCTGGAACGCGCGTCTGTACGCATATATGCTCGGCCTTATGATCGTCGTCGGAATCGCGTTCTTCCGCGGCGCAAATGACTACGGTCTCTTCAAGCTGGCGATGTTCTGCCAGCCCGCATTGGCGGCTTGTTTTTCATTTCTGGCCATACGCATTTTTGGTCGTTGGTGGCGGATAGCCCCCATTTTTGTACTCGCCGCCACGGTGCAGGCTCAGACCTACTACACGACCGTTTCTGCCGGCCTCAGTCGCGGTGGCATAGTCGAGGTGCCGGAAGCGTCGCGTTTTGGGTTGAACTTCGCCGTTCCGAAGATTAATGCAATTTCGGACATCAACATCATGCCTGCACAAGGCTTGGCCGCAATCGTATTTCGGGGGAGCCTGGTGTTATACCCATCGGTTACCCGTGGGAAATTCGATTCCAGATCGATCGGCTCAAAACCCGACAGCGGCGTCGCTTACAGCCGCAGAGTGGCGGCGCTCAAATCGGGTGTCGAAGGCGCCGGGGGAGATGATCGACGGGATGGCACAGGCAAACAGGAAGGCCTGGTCGAGCGAGGGGGGGCGCACGTAGTAACCGTTGCGAAGCGTGGCCAGACCACCGAGACGGGTGCAACTACACGCTTCAATTCGAAGCAATTGGACGAGCCCGCTAAAGCAGCCCAACCGCTGGCGAAACCCGAAGCAGCCCAGGCGCCGTCCGGCCGTGATCGCGTCAGAAGCCTTCTCGAAGATCTAAGGCGGGCGGCGACCTTCCCCGCCCGCAGATTTGTGAAGCCCGCCGCCAATGAGCAGATAGAGCAGCGCCGGCAGATGAATGTACCTGAGAGTGTCTGGGGAGCCAATTTCTTTGAGTTCGCGCCTGACCTACAGGACAGCGCCGGGCGGACAACGCATCTATTGACCCTGCAGCGGGAGTTCCTTTTCAATAGTACGTCACGTTTGAGAAATTCGACCAGCTACGGGCTGTTTAGGCTTATTCCCTACGCGGATGTGCATAATTGGCTACTATTCATTCCGTCGGATAGAGGTCCTGACTACTTTTATCAGCGCTTCGGTGCATCGTTTTACCAGCCAGAGGAAGATCCTTATCGTCCTGGGAATTTCATGTCTGCGGTGGGCCGTTTCGCTTTGATGCAAGTGATCCACCCAACGGAACGGCTGAGGTTGCGTGTGAGCCTGTCGCGCTCGATTCTGGTTCGCGAGCGCGTGGCTCTTCCCCGAAAGGCGGTTGCGCATGGCGAATCTGATGGTGTGCTTCCCTTTGTGGGAGCCGGCTCAGCAGCGGTATATTCCGACTCAATCTCGCCCCTATGGAAGAATGGTTACGCGTATCTGGCGGTGGATCTTGGTGAGCCTGCCCTTCCGTTTCCGAACGTCAAGAAGGGGCTCATGCGGTTGTACAACGGGGCCTTCCCTTTTGACTCCCGGAGGTTAGTCGGATTTGGCCGGGACATTTCAGCGATCTCGGAAGAAGAATACAAGAACCTCGTCAGGCCCAGGAGGATTGCGAGCTTTCCAGCAGCGTTGCTTTCGGATCTTGGCCTTGAATACTCGGGCATTTACGAGGACGGGTGGGTTTCGCAGAAATCGTTCGTCAAGCTCGGGGCCTCCGGCAAGGGCGAAAGTGTCATCGTTGAGGGTATGGTGCCAATGCTCGCGAGGTTGGCAAATGGCAAACTAACCCTGAGCGTGCAGGTCAACGATGCGCCTGCGGAGACACAGGAGCTCAAGGTAGGTGATTTCCGATTGTCTGTGCGCCTGCGCGAGTCCTCGGAAGTCACCACGGTCCGCGTTCAGTTTTCCGATTTCGCGCCGCTGCCCGGTATCGATGGCCGCCCGGTGTCTGCACGGTTGCGCTCGATTTCGATCCAATAGTAGGGTTGAGAGAAAGCGACAAATACACCGGCGACAGTTCTCCGGTGAGACGGGGCGCTCTGAATGCGTCAACTGCTGCAATCGTCACGATATCCGCGGGAACGACAGCGTGGCGCGGCTTGTTATGATGTCAGATAATGCCGTTTGAAAATCCACTGTTTCCCCGAATCCTGGATCGGAAGCGAACGCGAATCTCTCGCTGGGTGGATTTGCTTGAGAAGGAGGTACAATTCACGCCGGATTCGGCATCGGAGGTTTATCACTGCGTCACGCAAGCTGCTTATGTTGGAATGTTTGTTCGGACCGCTTGCGGGCAAATTCCAATAATCCGACAGTACCGGCCGACCGTCGAGGAGTTTACTTGGGAGTTTCCAGCGGGCACCGTGGATGCAGGCGAATCCGCAGACGATGCAGCCAGGCGAGAACTGCTGGAGGAGACCGGGCTCGCTGCAGACGAAGTGCTGTTTCTCGGAAAGCAGTATCCGGATACCGGGCGTATCCAGGTGGAATCCTACGGATATTATGTGACCACGCCGTTTCAGGCGGCGCGCCGGGTGTGCGAAGAGGGGTTGATGCTCCGATATGTCAATCATGTCGAACTCAAGCAGATGATCGTTTCGGGCGACTTCCGTCACAGTGTGCACCTGGCTATCTATGCTGCCGTCCTCGCGCGCGGTATCGAGCTGGATTAGCGGAGTTCCGTCTGCTCCGAATGCGTTTGGCGCGAACAGAGGCGTGGGATGGGCGCGGATCTTCAGCATCCTGACCATCGCGACGCCGACCCCACTACCGGCACCTGCACGCTCAACGCGAGGGGACGGTTGCCATTTGGAAAATCCGCGCATGGAGGGCGCCTTCCACGTAAAGAGTAGGAGAGCCGCGCCGATCTGGTTTTCGGCCGGTCGCGCATTGCATGCACGGTCCCATCGGGCCCTTGCGCCCGAAGCACAATCGTCGATTTCTTTCTGCCAGGCGCGCAAATTCAAATGCCATTCGCGTTCAAAATGCTGGTATCATCGCTAACGGATTCTTTTTTTCATATTTTTCTGACCCGGTCCCAAACTGCGTTGTGCGGCGTTGCTCCGCAAGCCATAGATGACTAGAGCTCGGCTTATCGTTCAGCGGGTGTTAATGGCCGGCCTGGCGATCGCGATTCTGGGGTGGCTGCTACACAGCGGACGCCTGGACCCGACGCAACTGTATGGGGCCGCTCGTCGATGGCGATGGCTCCTCGGAATCGGCGGCGTCTGCTGCGCCGGTTTTTTTTTGACGGCGATGCGATGGGGTCCGCTGCTGACCAGTCTGGCCGGGCGGGCCCGCGGCGCGAAATCCGCTCCCTCCTGGGAAGGGGCATCCGGGGAACCTGGGAACACGACGGAATTGCACCGGGCGTGCGTGGACGACATGGGCTCTCCCCTGGTCACGATCGTCACTCCCTCTTTCAATCAGGGGCGCTTCATTCGAGCGACTATTGAAAGCGTACTGAACCAGGACTACCCGAACATCGAATATCTCATCATGGACGGCGGCTCGACCGATGAAACCACGGCGGTAGCGAAAGACTACGCCAGCCGCGTGACGTTCCTTTCCGAAAAGGACCGCGGGCAGTCCCACGCCATCAACAAAGGCTTCCAACGGGCCAACGGAACCATCGTGGCCTGGCTGAACTCGGACGACCTGCTGCTGCCGGGCGCCGTTTCCAAGGCGGTTCGGGTGTTTCGCGAGAAGCCGGCGACAGGCGCGGTCTATGGCGAGGGATATTTGATCGATCTCGACGGCAACATCACCCGCCGTTTTCCCAGCACAGAGCCGCTCAATCTCTGGAAGCTCGTCCACCTGTCCGACTACATCCTCCAGCAGACGGTCTTCTTCCGCCGTGACGTGATTCGCGAGTTAGGCTACCTGGATGAGAGCCTTCACTACACGATGGATTGGGACATCTTCATCAAGATAGCCGCGCGGTGGCCGCTGGAGTATGTACCGGAGTACATGGGGTGCCTGCGCGAATACCCGGAAGCGAAATCGTCCGCCGGGGGCGCTAAGCGCGTTCGGGAAATCACCAGTCTCTTGCGCCGCCACACCGGCATGCGGCTCCCGCACGGGGCCATCGTCTATGGGCTGGAAACGTACCACAAGATTTGGTGCGAGAAAATAGCCGCTTATACTCCCGGCTTTCTGAATCCCGTTTCCCGGCTGCTCCAAGGTGGCGTCACGGCTGCGGCCGGGCGGGTGATCGGGCAGACCATCGTGCACTCGCAGGGCCTGTATAGCGACGGCTGGGCGGCGCCCGTATTGCGCTACATGCTGCCCCAGGGGCGCGGACACCTCTCTATCGAGGGCGCGGTGCCAGACCGGTTTCCCAGCCTTCGCGGACAGACGCTGGCGATTGAATGCAACGGGAGAATCATTGGGCGATTTCCTCTCTCCGGCGGCAAGTTCAGTCTTCAGGCGCAGGTGCCGGAGGAATACCAGGGGCGGACACTCATGTTGAAGCTGCGCGCCCGGCGCTGGATGGTCCGTGCCCGCATTCCTTTATGGGGCGACAGGCGGCGTCTGGCCTATATGCTGGCCGGCATCCGGTGGAGCGAGCCCTTCCGCGCGGACTGGACGGACCGGAAGCCTGCGTTCCAATCGCCTGGGGCGGCAGACCGGGAATAGCGAGCGGGGCGGGATGAACGAATGAGAATGGAACATCTCCTGGCGAACCGGCGCAAGGGTGAATTCCTGCCGGCCGGCGAAATAGTCTCCTTCACCGAGAGGCTGATGGCGGACACCCCGATCATGCGGGGCGAAGCTGCGGGAGCGTTGGCGCCGCCGATGGCTCATGCCATGAGCATCCTGCTCGCGGCGGAAGAGCGCGGGCGAGTGCCGGAGGCTGGCCACGCCGAAATGGACCGGCTGCGGTGCGTCGCGGAGGAACGGGAGGAACGGGAAGGACGGCATCCCGCTGTTCTCCAGTCCCGTGCAGCCGAATCGGTCACTGGCGGCGGTGAGAATCTGATCTTTGTGATCTCGCAGCCGCGCGCCGGCTCGACCATGCTGCAGAGGGTCTTGAGCGCGCACCCCGAGATTCACACGGTTTCCGAGCCCTGGATCGCCCTGCACCCTCTCTTCGCCCTGCGGACGGCGGGTATTGCTGCAGACTACAATTCCGATTTGGCCCGCACGGCCACACGGGATTTCCTCGGGCGCCTCCCCGAAGGGGAAGAAGCGTATTGGGAAGGCGTGCGGCGGATGCTTACCCACCTGTACGGGCGGGCGCTCGGAGAAGCGGGGAAGCGCATCTTCCTGGACAAGACGCCTCGCTACTATTTCGTGATTCCGGAACTCCGGCGCGTTTTCCCACGCGCCCGGTTCCTATTCCTGCTACGGAACCCACTGGCTGTGCTGTCCTCCATCCTTGAGACATGGGTCAGAACTGACAGCGCACTGGATCTCCGCAATTTCCGGCACGATTTGATGGCTGCGCCCGCCCTCCTGCTAGCGGGCATCCGCAGCTTCGGGCCAACGGCGACCGTCGCCCGCTACGAGGAACTAACAGCGGAGCCAGAGAAGGCGGTTCGCCGCCTCTGCAGCGAAATTGGAATCGGATTCTATCCCGAAATGATCGAATATGGCGCGGCCGCCGGTGGGGAGCAGTGGCAGTTTGGCGATCAAGGCGTGGTGTATCGGGAAAACCGCCCCATGCCGGGGTACGCGGAGCGCTGGCGTTCCGTCCTCAAACAGTCGCCGGCGTGGGAAGGGTGGGCGCGCTGTTATCTCGAGGCGTTAGGTCCGGATCTCGTGCGGGACCTGGGCTATGACTATTCCGGGCTGAGCGCCGAATTCGCCCCCCTGCCCACCAGCCGTGACTGGGAGACCATTACCCAGTCCGACGCGGAGGCGCAAGCGTTCGTGCGTGGCCAAATCGGCAGCGCCCGCCAACAGGAACAAGCCCTTGTCGAATGCCAAGCACGGTTGCACCAACTCGAATCCGAGCGGGATAGGCTAGCCGGTGAGAACCAGGCATCCTTACAGCGCATCCGGACGTTTGAAGAGGAGACGTTGCGAGAGTGTGTGCTGCGGCACTTCCGCGGCAGACGGCGATCGGTCCCGCACTAACGGGAATCGATGCACCGAATCGCTGTCGGCCGCCAATGCCGCGCTCTCCCGGCGCCGAAGAGGCCGAATGGTTAACGTTGACGTGCGCCGCCGCACACAGTTGTCGTGGGTATAGCAGGCAGGGCACTAAAAGGCCGCTAACAAAAATCAGTAGTGATTCCGTGGGCGCCGCCCACCAGTATTATCCTAGAGCTACTTTTGCTCCGATGGGAGGTCCCTGTTTGCACGCCGCTCTTTTTCTCATGCTGAACAGTTCCGCTGCGGCGGTAGCGGCGCTGTTGCCGGCTTTGCTGGTCGGCTCGGCGGCGCTGTGGTCGGTGTTCCTCTACAATAGCCTGGTGCTGGCGCGAAACCGCGCCCGTGAGGCCTGGTCGGGAATCGACGTCCAGTTGAAACGCCGCTCGAGCCTGATTCCCAACCTGGTCGAGACGGTCCGCGGCTACGCCACCCACGAACACGCCGTCTTCGCCGAGGTTGCCGAGGCGCGCGGCACCCTGGCCAAAGCCTCCGGGCCGGTCGCAATGGCGGCTGCCGACCAGACGCTCACTTCGGCGCTCGGGCGCCTGATGGCGGTGGCGGAAAACTATCCGCAGCTCCAGGCCGCGGGTTCGTTTCAGCAGCTCCAGCGCGACCTTACCGACACCGAAGAGAAGGTCGCCTACGCGCGCCAGTTTTACAATCAGAACGCGCTCGATTACAACACGCGCATTCAGACCTTCCCCGGCAACCTTTTCGCCGATTGGTTTCGCTTTCTTCCAGTCGATTTCTTCAATACCGAAGATCCTGCCAGGCAGGATGTAAAGGTCAACTTCACCACCGCCTGACATGACTTCCCCCGTTGCCATCGGCCGGCCGGTGGTGGTCTACACCCGCATCGCGCAAAACCGGCGCAAGACACTGCTGCTGGTGGCGCTCTCGGTGGTTGCGCTGGTGCCCTTCGTGGTCGGCATCAGCTATCTGGTTTCGTTCGGCATCGTGCGCCAGGTGAGCCCCTCGCCGAAGGTCACGCGTGCGCAAATCGACCGCGAGGAAGCGTACCTCGATCAGATCCGTCCGCAGATTCCCGCCCGCCAGCGGGAGAAGTTTGAAGCTCGTTTCGAGGGCCGCATCCGCCGGCAGCGCGCCGAGCTGGCCCAGCGGGAAGCCGAGGATCCCGCGCTGCTTCTGAAGCTGATGCTGGTCATCGGCGCGGCGGTGGCGGCCGCGCTGGGCTTGCTTTTCTGGGGCATCGCCAGATCTCCCACCGCGAAACTGCTGGTGGAAGCCGGGGCGCAGCCCGCTGCCGGCAGCGAAGCCGAAGCGGCGCGCCTGCTCGAGAACCTCGCCATCGGCGCCGGCCTTCCCACGCCCAAGCTTTATGTGATCGAAGCCGGCACACCCAACGCGTTCGCCTCCGGCATGCACCCGGACCACGCCGTGGTGGCGGTGACGCGCGGCGCGCTGAATCTGTTGGACCAGCGCGAGCTCGAAGGCGTCCTTGCCCACGAGCTTTCCCACATCGGCAATCACGACATCCGGCTGAATGCTATCGCCGCCTCTGTGGCCCTGTTCCTGCGCCTCCCCTACCTCCTCTTCCGGCGGCAAATGTCGTCCGGTTGGAGTGGACCGTACGGCAGCGTGCGGCGCAGCCTCGGCCTGTTGGACCTGGCAGCGTCGCCGGTGGGCCTGTACATCCTCGCCGTGGCGCCCGTGGTGGGGACGCTGGTGCGCGCGGCCATCTCGCGCGAGCGCGAGTTTCTGGCCGATGCCGATGCCGCTTTGCTCACCCGTTTTCCCGAAGGCTTGATGCGCGCCCTGGCCAAGATCGGCGGCTCGGGCTCCGCCCTGCCCAGTTCCAATCCGGCGTTCTCCCATTTCTATTTCGCCAATCCGGCCGTCGCGGCCCGAAGCTGGTTCACCAGCAGCTTGCTGGCCACCCACCCGCCGCTGGAAGAGCGCATCCGTCGGCTGACGGGGCTTGAGGGTCCCACCGCGCTGCCCGCGCTCGAAGCGGCCGTTCAGCAAGGCAGGCGCTATGCGCATGACCATCCGGCCGTCGATCCGCTCGATGACACGCCGGGCCGCACCGCGCCGGACGAACTGGCCGCCCTCAACCAGGGCAACCCGATGGGCCGCGTCTTTCGCGTGATCGCTTCTGAGCCGGTGCCCCTCTACGATGACATCCGCCCCGGCGTCCCGCCGATGGTCACCGCCCGCATCCAACCCGGCGCGTTGATCGTGGCCTTCGACGATCCCGGCAAAATGCGGCAGGTGAATACCGCCGGCCAGACCTTCGGCTACATCGCGCACTCGGTGAAACTGGTCCCGCTCGAAAATGTGATTCCAGCCGAAATCTACGACCCCAAGACCCGCGCCACGGTGGAGGCCAAACTGCCGCCGCTCGACGCGGTCGCCGTCCGGGCCGCACCGCAAGCCGTGGCGCCCAAATCGAACGCCCTCACCAGCACGCAAATCTTCATCGCCGCCGCCGTTTTCGTGTTCGTGGTGATGGCCATGCTGGTGGTGCTGGCGAAGTTCGCCGGCTAGACCCGGCACGGTTCGCCCAGGCTGCCAGCCGGGCCTGCTCAGCGCTGCTCGTCTAGTCGGCAAAGCGAAGTGAGGGTCCGATCACGCCGGCCCGATTGCACCCGCAGTGATAAGCGGGTGCCGCCAGGAACGCGCTTCGGAGCCGCGACCGTCAGGGAGCGGTTGGTACGCTATTTCTTGAGGGGCACTTGCCATTAGATCCGCGCCACGCTGCGCGAGCCGCATTGCTATGCCGCATGCTCCTTACCGGTAATCCTTGTCGTCCAGCTTGCTCAAGTCCAGATCGTCGGCCAGCACGCCCACGGTCACAATCGCAAATGTGAAGACCTTGGTGCCCGGCTCGAGATGGCCGCCCAAAGCCCCCTGCGGCGTGGCCAGCGTGATGTGCGGGTGCAGGCGGCCGTTCATGATGTAGCCGTTCATGCTGATCAGATCGGCTGGCCCGTCCTTCTTTTGCTCGAACATGATCTTGGACGGAAACGTATCGTTGACCACCTGGTGTATCTGGTAGCCGGTCACCGATCCGGCCGCGGCCAGAATCACCCCGTTCCGCATGTGGTTCTGCTTCACCATCTGCTCCAGCCCGGCCAGCAGATCGGCCTGATATTTGAAGCGGAAGATGAGGATGCGTTCGAACTTGCCGGCATCTATCGAATAAACGTCGGGCACTTTGGGATCGTTCGGCCTGGCATCGCCCGGCGAATGATTGGTCGCCACGCGGGTCTGCTGCGCGGCGGCGATTGCCAGGAAAGTGAGAAGCAGGAGGATTGTTCGCATTGAGACAGCATAGCTGGAATGAGCGCGCAAGCCTATGGCTGCCTCCAGCGCGCGCGTCGCGTGGCGTACGCATTCTTACGTGCAGCGCCGTCATTCCTGCCGACGTCGGGCTGCACATGCCCGAAGCGAACGGCAGGTCTGGTCACGCGTGATCGCCGATTCGCAAGCCCAGCATTTACAGGCTCTTGTCGTGCGGCGCCGGATGGGCATAGCGCAGCGTTCGCATATCATGCGGACGTGGAGAGGAACACCAGAACCGACCGCGCCACGGCCGTCGTGGCTGCCGCTGCTCACGAGTTCAACGACGAATTGACCGTGATCCTGAACGCCGTCGCCGAATCGCTGGAGGCGCTGCCGCCGGCACACCCCCTTTATCCCGGTCTCATCGATGCCCAATGCGCCGCCCATCGTTGCGCGCTGAGAGCGGAGGGCATGCTCGGTTTCAGCGCGCGGCGCGGGCTTCGTCCCGCTCCGTCCTGCGTGGAAGCCCTCCTCTGGCCGTGAAGACCATTGGTGGGCTGCTGGCCGATGAAACCACCGGCTGAATGGGGCGAATTCGCCCCACGAACGGTCATCCCGTTGTCCTGTTTTCAACGATTTAACCCTTCGGTCGTGGGGCAATTTACCCCACGCCGCACCGCTTGGCTCGGACGTCGGACCGGGAATCCAACGCCGGCGAGGGCACCTGCCCCGCAGGCTTGCATATCTAAGCTTTCGCCAGCACCAGCCCCGAAGGCAGCTCTTCGCCGAAGATGCGGCCCAGCGCACGGTCGTCGTCGGCTTCGCCATCGAGCACCGCCAGCAGATGCGCGCTGTTGGGCATCGCCTCCAGCTTGCCCCGGATGGTTTGGCGAATGGCCGCCGGCAGGTCGCGCGTGGGGTCGTCCGTGCGGCGCGCCAGCGCTGCCAGCGCGTCTGCGGCCGCCGCTATGTTCATCATCGCCTCCGCCCAGCGCGTCACCGTGGCGGGCGGCACCACCAGGTTGATGGGGCCGTAGAACAGTTGGCGCGCCCCCAGCCGCGAGACGCACCACAACTCGCTCTCTTTGTAATCGCCCGCCTTGATGCGCTTGATGAGCGCATCGCCCAGTTCGGCCTTCGCGCCCAGCGGCAACAGCTCCAGGCTGGCCGCGGTGCGCCACATCTCGCGCAACAGCGCCGCGTTGATGCGCTGCGGCTTCTTGTTGCCGCGCGGCAGCAGGAAGCCGGACAAGCGCTGGTACACATCGGCCTGCTGGTTGCGATTGAGGCCTCCGGCGACGCGGCCCCAGAAAATCCACCAGTCGATTTCGCATTGCACCTGGTTGGCGTACGTAATGCCGCCCGAGTAGAGACGGCGCGCCTGCTCGATGCGGAAATCGTCGCCCGGATAGCCGAAGCCGGGGCGCAGGCAAAAGCCGGCCAGGTTTAGCCAGCGGATCTCAAATGCCGGGCTCTTCTTGCGGCCCGCTGCGGCGGCGAGAAAAGCGTCGGCCATCGGGCGAATGGCGGAAAGCGGCCACGAATTCCTGCCCAGCCCCATAGCTTGCTCCAGGCGCGCCGGCAATTCTTCGGGCGGAATGGGCGCTTTGGAATTGGGGGCAAAGACCTCCGCGACCAGCGCCAGCGAAGCTTCGAGCGCCTGCTCGCTCACTACCGCGGCGGCCTTGCGTTCCACCGGTTGCTCGACGGCCGGCTTGCGGAGTTGAAACTCCAGGTTCCAGCGGTTGTCGCTGATTTTCGACTCGCACCACGTCTCGAGCGTGCCGATCTCGGTGAGCCGCGCCCCCAGCTTGACCGGGATCAATCGCTCTTCGGCCTTCTTGCCGAAGCGGATCACGGCGTGTAGCGGCGCGTGGCGATGCAACTCAGCATCGTCGGCGGCGAATTCGACAACATCGCCCAAGCGGTCGGCGGTGCGCCCGAGCGAGCTGAACAAACGAAACGACACCGGCCGATTGGCGACGAGCTGCAACGCGTCGTTATCCACTTCAAGCGCCGTGCCTTCCTCGGCGCCGCGCGGCACCAGAGTCACGGCCGCGAATCTGCCCTCGCGCGCCTCGCCCAGCGCAATGTAATAGGTGCGCGGCAAACCGCCCCGCACCAGCACGCCGCTGCCGGTCGAGCGTACGTAAGAGTAATACGCCGCCCCGCGCGCCACCGCCAGATCCAGCTCGCTGTTCTCCAGAATCTCCGGACGCCGCCCGTACCAGCGCGCCACCACATCCGCCACGCGTTCCCGCAAAATGCCCGGGATGAAAAAGCCGCCGTTGAACAGGATGGCGTCCGGCTTCTGGCCCAGCGGCTCCAGAAACGCGTTCAAGTGGCGGGTGATGGCGGCATCGGAAACGTAAGGCAGGCCGAGCTCGCGGAACAGGCTGCGCGCTTCTTCCTGCGGCCCTTCGCCGCGGGCGGTGAACGGCAAAAAACCCTCCAGCGCCAGTTCCAGCGCCTCCTCGCGCCGAATCTCGCTGCGCAGCGTCTTGCCGATCAGCGATGAGCCGGAGCCGAGCACCGTGATCTCGACCGCTTGCAAATCGGGGTCGTTGAGCAGCTTCTCCTTGGCGGCGGAGCACTGCCGCCGCAGGCCGCTGCGCTGGCGTATGGAAAGCTTGGCGCCGAGCTTGGTCTCCACCAGCCAGCCCAGCGTCAGATCCAGGTTGTCGCCGCCCAGAAGCAGATGTTTCCCCACCGCCGTGCGGGTGAAGTTGATGAGGTCGCCATCACGCGAAACGCGAATCAGGCTGAAGTCGCTGGTGCCGCCGCCCACGTCGCACACCAGCACCGTCTGCCCGTCGAAAAGCTTCTTCCGCGACTGCGCCAGGTTGTTCGCGATCCACGAATAGAAAGCCGCGGCCGGCTCTTCGAGCAGCGTCAGGCGCTCCATCCCGGCATCGCGCGCCGCCATCACGGTCAACTCGCGCGCCTCTTCGTCGAACGAGGCGGGCACGGTGAGCACGATATCCTGCGCGGCCAATGGCGCGCCCTGCGCCCGGTCCCATTCCTCGCGGAACTTGGCCAGAAACCGCGCCGAAACCTCGACCGGCGAAAGCACGCGGCCCATTTCCTGCGAATCCCAGGGAAGGATTTTCGCCGTGCGGTCGACATCCGGATTCGACAGCCAGGATTTAGCCGAGTGCACCAGCCGCGTCGGCACCAGCGCCCCTTGTTCGCGCGCGTAAACGCCCACCGGCTGGCCGTCCTCCAGGTATAGAAACGATGGCAGCGTGCGCCGCGCCTCCACCTGCCCGGCAGCGACCAATTGCGGTGTCTCGAAAACGTGAACCGGCGGAAAGTCGCGGTCCTCCGCTTCGCCTTCGTCGATCCAGGCCAGCGCCGAGTTGGTAGTGCCGAGGTCTATGCCGACTTTCATGCAATGTTATGCAAGCGTCACAATCTTGCGGTCCGCCGTCAGAGCGCTCAGCAGCAATTCCGCATCTTCGAAGGCGACCGCCTGTGGGGCAGCTTGGCAAGCTGCGGGCCGATTGACAATCGGCCCGCGCGGCGGTTGCCAACCGCCGCGCAGGATGCCATCCTGCCCCACAAAAGAACACCTTCGCGCGGCCACGGTGCCAGCTTCTGCCACGGCGCCTCTTACTCGATCTCGAGTTCGGCCGGAGCGATCACGGCGGCGTCTTTTCCGCCGAGTGCCGGCAGATCGATCTTCACCGCCTTCCAGCCCTTGTGCCGGAGCGTCCCGCCCGAGGGCGGCTTGGCGGGCACGTTGCCGATAAACTTGACGACGCTCGCGTCCGTGGAAGGCGCTTTGGCGAACGTGCCCTCCACCCCGTCAATCACCGGCTCCAGCACAACCGCGCGCCGCAGCGAATCGCGGCATTGGTCGTGCAGCTCGCGCACGGCGGCCCCAACCTGGTCGTCGGCATACGCCGTAATGTCTTCCATCAGGAAGTCCACCAGGCGTGCATCGCGCTGCAAGATGGCGAGAAGCTGCAATGCGCCATCGGATACCCGAACAGCGGGCGCCGGCGCCGCTGCGGGAGCGGCCTTGGCAGCGCCGGAAGGTTTGGATGCACCAGCGGCGCGCCGCGTCAAACGTAACCGGTCCAGCACGCCGTCGGACAGCGTTCCCGAAAACAGAACGTCGAAAAAAGAGCGGAAAGCAAGAACAATGCGGCTCACTGTGGCTCCAGAGTTTCAGGATAACTGAGATTCCGCCGCCAGGTTTACCGTGAGACCAGGTACCGGCTGGAGACCAGCGCAAACATCCGCTCGTCGTGGTCCGGCGAGGCCGGGTCCGAATCCGGGTTCCCGGTCGAAGCCACGCCGCGAATGGTCCAGCCGGCACGCTCCAGCAGCAGCGTCAAACCGGGCGGAGAAAAAATCCAGTAGTTGGTCGAGTCGGCATTGCATTGGCTCTCTCCGAGAAGGTACGCGACCGGCATTTGGTCGAGACGCTCAGCCCCGTCGGGACTCCTGCGCGCAACCCTGGTGCTGACGAAGCAGAAGCGCGCGTGGTGGGCGAGCGTTTCAAGCGCGTAGAACGGGTTCTTCAGGTGGTAGAGCGTGCCCAGAAACAAGGCGAGCCCATATTGCGCGCCGAGGCGGAACTGGCTGTCGATGTCCACATCCGTGATTTCCACGTTCGAACCGAGCTGCCGCTGGATGGCACGGATCCCTTGCATGCCGTTCATGTTGGAGCCGGCATGGTCGACGGCGTGCACGCGGAAGCCGAGCGACTCGAAATAGAAGCTCAGCGCGCCATCGGCGGCGCCAATATCGAGCATGGGCGCGTCGCCCACCAGGGACTCGAGGTCGCAGCCGGCGGACCGGCAGAGCCGTTGAAGCAGAAAAAGATTGGAGAAGCAGTCGTACGGATACCACGCGAATCCGCGCGCGCCGGCGAGTTTCTTCGCGTCTTCGAATCTGCGGCGGAACCGCAGCCCCTTGCGAACCAGTGGGCTAAATCGAATCAGTGGGTCCATCGAATCGGCCGGTCAAGGATGAGATGACGTCAATATTAGGCCCCGATGATTCACGTCCGCGAATGCACCAGCGTGGCCTGGCGCAAGCGATCGAGTTGGCGGCGGGCGATGTCGGCCCATTGGCCGCCGCGATCCAGCTTCAGATAGTTCCGCCAGTGATACACGGCTTTCAGATTGTCGCCCAGGCGCTCGCACAACAGCGCCAGGTTGAAGTGGGCGTCGGCATACTGCGGATTCAGGTGGAGTGCCATTTGGTAGTGCTCCTGCGCTTCCTCCATCCGTCCCAATTCGTCGTAGAGATTGCCGATGTTGAACTGCGCCAGCGGGTACTCCGGATCGGCGTCGAGAGCGTCGCGGTAATAAGTTTCGGCGTCGGCGAACTGGCGCTGTCGGTAATAGATGGTGCCCAGGTTGACCAGGGCGCCGGCAGCCTCCGGATTGAGTTCCAGCGCTTTCTGGTAAGCCTCGATGGCTTCATCGATAGGGGCGCCCGCCTCTTCCAGGTCAAGCCCCCTTTGGAACCAGGCTTCCGCCTCGCGCAACCGGTTGGCGCCGGGCCTTCGTTCGGGAAACGACGCCAGGCCGCCCAGTTCCGCGGTTTCGAAATCGAGCAGGATCTGGCCGCTGATGGCCTCCATCCTCTGCCCGGCGACGTGCACCGCGATCTTGCGGCCGTCGGAGACGATGCGCAGCTCGGAGAGCGGCTGCTGGACAGCCAGCTTGCGGCGCAGCGAGGCCAGCGCGCGGCCGATTTGCCTAGGCTGGATGCGGTTCTCGCGCAGCTTGACGATGGTCTGGATGGCGATCAGATCCGAAAACGAATACTTGTCGGAGGACGGAATCAGTTCCTGGCGCTCCCAGCTTCGCAACTGGCGCTCGGAAAGGCCAAACTGGCGCCTTACATCGGCTCTCGAGTATTCCTCTTTCGGCGCCTTCGGCAGCACGCGACCATTCTAACAAGGCGCTCCCTGCAGAGGCGAAGAAACAGGACACCGGCGGCGGGTTTTCGCGCGTGGAGAGGCCGGACGATCCCCTTTATGGTAAAAAGTACTTGAAGAATGGCCAGACCCGCGGTACCCTAAGAAGCATGGCGACTCCTCGCCCGCAGCCCGTGGAACTGCAAGCCCACGCGATGGACAACTTGCGGTACATTCGCGAGACCATCGAGCGGGCTGGCTCTTTCACGGCGGTGCCGGGCGTCGGCGGAATCCTAATGGGTTCGACGGCGCTGGCAGCCGCCTTGTGGGCTGGACCAGCGGCTCACGGCGCGCGCTGGGTTACGCTGTGGATGGCGGAAGCGATGGTGGCGGCGGCCATCGGCGTGGCCGGCTCCGCATGGAAATCGCACCGCGCCAGGCTGGCCTTGCTTTCGGGGCCGGGACGAAAATTCGCCGCTGCCTTCACTCCGGCCATGGCGGCCGGCGCGTTGCTGACGGCCGTGCTCTTCCAGCATGGAATGACGGCGCTGCTGCCGGGGCTGTGGCTGCTGCTCTACGGGTCGGCCATCGTTTCCGGCGGCTCCGCTTCGGTACGGGTGGTGCCCTTGATGGGGTTTTGTTTCATGGCAGCCGGGGCGGCGGCGCTCGTCGAGCCAGCGTCCGGCTGCACGCTGCTGGCCGCCGGTTTCGGCGGGCTGCACATTCTGTTCGGCACGGTGATCGCGGTGAAATATGGCGGCTAGAGAAAACGCGGTGAAGAAGGAGCGGGAAAAACGCTCCGCGGCTGGCCCGGTGGCCGCGCCGACGGCAAGCGCACAAAAGCTCGACCGACTGGTGCACGAGCGCCTCCGTCTGGGCATCCTGAGCGCGCTGGCGGTCAACGAATCGCTTACGTTCAATGAGCTGAAGCGGCTGCTCGACACCACCGACGGCAACCTCAGCGTTCACGCCCGCAAGCTGGAGGAAGCCGGATACGTCGGCTGCGCCAAGTCCTTCGCCAACCGGATGCCCAAAACCGAATACCGGCTGACGGCGGCGGGGCGGCGGGCGCTGGAACGCTATCTCGATCACATGGAGGCGCTGATCCAGGCCACGCGCGACAAATGAGGTTCTTTTTTTATGGCTATTGACTTTGAATTACAAAGTACTCTACATGCGGCGATCATCATGGATGGCAACGGACGCTGGGCGCTGGCGCGCGGCCTGCCCAGAGCCGCCGGCCACCGCGCCGGGGTGGAAGCTGCGCGGCGCGTGGTGGAAGCCGCCCCCGAACACGGCATCGGCGTTCTGACGCTGTTCGCCTTTTCGAGCGACAACTGGCGCCGCGAGCCAACGGAAGTGACGGCGCTGATGCGGCTGCTGGCGTGGTATTTGGAGAGCCAGACGGCGGGCGCGGTTGCGGCGGGCGTGCGGGTGGAAGCGATCGGACGTCGCGACCGCCTGCCCGAATCTCTGGCCGCGGCCATCGCCGCGACGGAAAAGGCAACCGCGCGGGGCGCCAGGCTTCGGCTGCGCGTGGCGCTCGACTATTCCGGCCGCGACGCCATTCTGGCTGCCGCCGGCGATGCGAGCGAGCTTTCCCGCGCCGGCATCGATCAACGACTCGGGCCACCGGTCGACCTGCTGATCCGCACCGGCGGCGAGCGGCGCTTGAGCGATTTCCTGCTGTGGGAAAGCGCCTATGCCGAACTGGTGTTTTCGCGTGTTCTGTGGCCGGACTTCGGCGCCGCGGAGCTGGCGGCGGCGGTGCGCGATTTTCGCACCCGCGACCGCCGCTTCGGCGCTGTCCCGCAGACGGCGGTGCGGTGTTCATCCGGATGGCTGGATTAATCCGTGGCGCGGGCAGTTCTGCCTGCAGTGTCGAGATTCCTCTCGACATTTCTTTGTGGTGATGCGCGAGACTGTGCCGTTGCCTAAAGAAACGTCGGCGCGAATGCCGACGCTGCAGGCATGACTGCCCGCGCCACGCCGCCTTAGCGCGTCCCCACCTTCGCGGCTTTGCCCAGCTTCACGGCATTTTCCATCAGCTTCAATCCGTGGCCGGCTTCGGCGGTGAGAATGGATTCCGGATGGAACTGCACGGCTTCAATCGGCAACTGGCGATGGCGCACGCCCATAATCACGCCATCGGTGGATTCGGCGGTTACCTCCAGACAGGCGGGAAATGTTTCCCGTCGCGCGAACAGCGAATGGTAGCGGCCCACCGCGAATTCTTCCGGCATCCCTTCAAAAACGCCGAGGCCGCGGTGGTGCACCGTGGAGGGTTTGCCGTGCACGGGGTAATCGAGCACGCCCAACTCGCCGCCGAACGCTTCGACGATTCCCTGCAAACCCAGGCAGACTCCAAACACCGGCACGCCCAGCCGGACGGCGGTCTTCACCAGCTCCGGAACGCCGAAATCCGCTGGGCGTCCGGGACCGGGCGAGATCAGGATCAGGCCCGGCGCCACGCGCTCGATCAACTCGGGGGGGAAGCCGGCGCGATAAGTCACCACTTCGGCGCCGGTCTGGCGCACATAGTTGGCCAGCGTGTGGATGAAGCAATCGTCGTTATCCACCAGCAGCAGACGCACGCCTGCGCCTACCGCTTCGCGCTCCGGCGCCGCGGCTGCCGCCGGTTGCGCGCCCAACGCGCGGAAAAAGCCGGTGGCCTTGAGCCGCGTTTCGCGCTCTTCATTGGCCGGCACGGAATCATAGAGCAGCGTGGCGCCCGCGGGATATGATGCAATGCCATTGCGCAAGTAAGTGGTGCGAATCAGGATGCCGGTGTTGATGTCGCCGTTGAAAGAGATCATGCCGATGGCGCCGCCGTACCAGCCGCGCGCGTCTTTCTCGAGCGATTCGATCGCCTGCGCCGCCGCTTTCTTCGGCGCGCCAATCAGCGTCACCGCCCACATGTGGCTGAGAAAGGCGTCAAGCGAATCGAAGCCTTCCTTGAGGAATCCCTCCACGTGATCCACCGTATGAAAAAGGCCGGCGTAGGACTCGATCAACCGCCGCCCGATCACCTTGACGCTGCCCGGCTCGCAGACGCGCGACTTATCATTGCGGTCCACGTCGGTGCACATGGTCAGCTCGGATTCTTCCTTAGTGGATTTCAGCAGCTCGCGGATGTTATCCGCGTCGCGCAGCGGATCGCCGGTGCGCTGCGCGGTGCCGGCAATCGGGCAAGTCTCGACGCGCTGGCCTTCCACCCGCATGAACATCTCGGGCGACGCGCCCACAAGCTGCTCTTCGCCGAATTGCAGCAGGAACTGGTATGGGCTCGGGCTGGCCCGCTGCACGCTTTCGAACAGTTCGGAGGCTTTGCCGGAATAAGGAGTCGAGAAAGTCTGGCGCAGCACAACCTCGTAATAATCGCCGCGACGCATGCCCTCGCGCACCTTCTCCACGTTGGCCATGTACTCTTCGGGCGTCTGGTCGGAAACAATCGGGCCGGGCTTGACGCGCTTCGGCGGCTTGATCCGCTCCGCGTCTCGCGGCAGGCCGGCGGTCGAGACGTCGCCGTGGCGAAAATCGTAGCGGAACCGCTCGATCTTCTCCTTCTTGCGGTCCATGAACCAGATGTCGTCGCAAAGGTACAGGTGCAGGTCTTTGTGGCCATCGCGCGCCAGCTTTTTTGCGATGGGCTCGAATTGGAACAGCAGGTCGTAACCAAAAGCCCCCAGCAGGCCGAGCCGCGAATCCTCTTCGCCGCGGAATTCCTCGATCAGCGCGCGCAAGATGGAGAACGCGGAGGGCTGCTTGCTGCGCTCCTCTTCCGGAAACAGCGCAGCCAGCGGCTTCAAACGGCCTACCAGCGCGCCGCCGGCGGAGGCGAATTCCTCCCAATGGGGATGCGGCGCGAGCACTGGATAGAGGATCTCCAGAATCTTGCGCCCGCGCTCGTTGAGCGGCCGGAACTCGACGCGGCGGTCGTAAGAGACGATTTCGAGCGGCGGGCAGGTGGAGGCGACGTCCCAGCGCGAGTACCGCCCGGGATACTCGTATCCCGAGGAAAGATAGATCCCACGGTGCCGGTCCAGATCGCGCAGAAGGTGCTTCAGCCCTTTTTGGTAATTGCCCTGGGAGGCTGAGCGGGTGACCTCAATTCCGTGGGGAGTCGTGTAGCGGTATTCGCGCATGGCCTACTCCCTGGAAAGTTATTTCTCAGGATAGCAGACCAACGCGCGGAAGCGCTCCAGAATGTCCGCGCGGCTGCCGGCGCGTTCTTCAAATCGTGGCCGGCGCCTTCCACTACAAACAGATCCGTGTACGCGGGAATCATGGTGATCGCCGCGCGCAACTCTTCGACGGTGGCGAACGGATCGGCCGTGCCATGGACGAAAAGCACCGGCGTGCGCAACTCCGGGAAAAAGCCGATGCGCATCTGTTCGGGCTTGTGCGGCGGATGCAGGGGATAGGAGAGCAGCAGCAGAGCGGCGGCGAGTTCGGTGTGCTCTGCGGCGGCCATCGCCGTTTGCCGGCCGCCGTAGGAATGTCCGCCCGCGAAGACGCGTCCCGGCGTCAACTTCCGTAGCGCATCCACGGCACGCGCAATGCCCTCGCGATCCCGTGCCGCCATGGGTGGAACGGGAGGCCCCTTGGGACGCTCGATGCGAAACGGCAGATCGTAGCGCAGCACCACGTAACCGGCCTCGGCCAACGCGGCGGCCATTCGCACCAGCAGCGGCGCATTGGCGTTCGAGCCCGCACCATGGGTCAGCGCGAAGGCATCGCCATTGGGAACCGGTGGACGGTGCAGCACGCCGCGCACGCCCACGGCTTCGAACGCTTCCAGCGTCACTCGGGGCTCAGGCTGTGTCATGAAATAGCCGTGCCAAACTCTGGCGAACGCCGCGGCGTACGCACTCGTGCGTGCCGTGTGGAGACTCTTCTCGACACCTGTTCGCGTATAGAAAACCGGGCGTCGGCACGAGTGCCGACGCGGCACGCATGAGTGCGTGCGCCACGCGTTACTCCTTCTTCTTCAGTTCGTGGTCGTGCTCCTGGATGAACTGGCGAATCTCGTCGGTCATGCCGAGCAGTTTCTCCCACTGTTCGCGGTAGAGCGTCACTGGGAACCGGCCGAGCCCGTATACAGACAGGCCGCCCTTTTCGCTCACCCGGAGCGACATTTGTCCGCGAGGCCGCTTCAGCGCTTCGTTTTCGGCGCGCAGCCGCTCAATTTCCGCTTGTAATGCTTTTTCATTTGGCATGGCGAAATCCAGATTCCAGTGATACCACACCCGCGGGCGCGCGGCGGGGCGGAACGCGAACGCAAGGGGGTAGACAGATGTAAAAAGACGCGCCCGCAAGCGGGCGTTGGCAAGCTGAAGCATGCCCCACCTACGCGGTTTCCGGCAGCTTCTCCATCCGCACCCGCGCGATGCGGTTGCGGTCCATCTCGAGCACCGTGTAGCGGCGGCCTCCGTACTTCACTGTGTCGCCGGCGCGCGGGATGGCGCCCAGGCGAAAGAGCAGGAAACCCGCCAGCGTTTCGAAGCCGGCATCGGCCGGGAGTACGATGCCGAACTCGGTTTCCAGATCGCGAATGCGCGTGGCGCCGTCCAGTTCGGTCTCATCGGCATCCACATCGGGGCGCGCGTCCTTGTCATCGTGCTCATCCTCGATGCGCCCCACCAGGTGCTCCAGCACATCCTGCACGGTCAGCATCCCCACGATGGTGCCGAATTCATCCACCACCATGGCAATGTGGGATTGGCCGGCGCGGAACTCCTCCAGCAGTTGCGAGAGCGGCTTGGTTTCGGGCACCACCAGGTGCGGGCGCAGCAGCCGGCCGATGCGAAAACTGCGGCTGGCCTGGCCGGAGCGGATGACGCGCCGCCGCTCTTCCCAAACCGGCAGCAGATCCTTGTAATGCAGGATGCCGACGATCTTTTCGGGCGAGCCCCGGTAGACCGGCAGACGCGAATGCTTGGTCGAAATCATGGTGCGCAGCACGTCATCCAGGCTGGCGCCGGCTTCCACGGAAACGATGTCGTTGCGCGGCACCATGATCTCGCGGGCCACCACGTAATCCAGATCGAGCACTCGGTGGATCATATCCTCCTGCGCTTCCGGCAGGTAACCCAGGCCGCGGCTCGAACTGACGATCAGCTTGAGCTCTTCGGCCGAATGGCCTCCGCCGTACGCGGCGTTTTTCAATTTCAGCGCGCGGGTGATGACGCCGGCGGAGCGCTCGACCACCACCACGAACGGCAGCGACAAGCGGTAAAAAACCAGCAGCGCCGGCGCCACGATCGCGGCCAGCCGGTCGGCCTGCGCGATGGACAGGTTCTTGGGAACCACTTCGCCCAACACCACGTGCAGGTACGAGATCATCAGGAAGGCAGCCACCAGGCAGGCGCCATGCAGAATGTCGGTCTCGAGCGGAGTCGTCCGCGGATGCAGCCAGGAAATCAGTATCTGGTAGACGGTGTTCTCGCCGGCCCAGCCCAGCCCGAGGCTGGCCAGGGTGACGCCCACTTGCGTCACCGAGAGCAGCCGTCCCGGGTTCGAAAGCAGGTTGAGGGCCGCCTGCGCGCCGGCAGCGCCATTCTCCGCCATCTCCCGCAGGCGCGAATGCCGCACCGAGAGCAGCGCCACCTCGGAGCCGGCGAAGAAGCCGTTCACCGCGATCAGCAGCGCGACCAGAAGGAGTCGGGATGGGAAGTAGGACACGGTACGCCGATGACATTTTAGCCGAGATCTCCGGCCAAAAGTGCACCTCCGCACCGTTATCATGAGAGTTGGTCCGAACGAGAGTCAGCCCCGCATGCCGCATGCCGCATTGGCGCGAATCGTCAAGGTAATCAATTTCGCGATCGCCGCAGCCCTGGTGGCGGCCCTGGCGGTGGTGTACTGGTGCGCCTGGCGGCCGCTGCCGCAGCGTTCCGGATCGATTGAAGCTCGGGTGGCAGCGCCCGTGGTGGTGCGATTCGATGCGCACGGCGTGCCGCACGTCGAGGCGTCCAGCCTGGAGGATGCCCTGTTCGTGCAAGGCTACGTGACTGCGCAGGACCGGCTGTGGCAGATGGATGCGCTCCGCCGCCTGGCCGCGGGCGATCTCTCGGAGGTGATCGGCACGGCCACCCTCGAGTCGGACCGCGAATCCCGCCGCCTGCAGATGCGCCGCATCGCGGAACGCGCCTATATCGATCTGCCGGCGCCGGACCGCGCCGCGATGGCGGCTTACGCCCGCGGCGTGAATGCGTTTGTGAACAGCCACCTGGGCGACCTGCCGCTCGAATTCCGCCTCCTCGGCTACCAGCCGCGGCCCTGGAGCGTGGTGGATTCGCTGCTGATCTGCCTGCAGATGGTTCGCACTCTCAGCAGCTCCTGGAAAGACGATTTGCGCAAGGGCGATCTGCTGGCTCACGGTGACGCGCACAAAATCGATTTCCTGTTTCCAACGGGCGGCAGCGGGGAACCGCCGCCGGGTTCCAATGCCTGGGCCGTCTCGGGCGCCCGTACGGCTTCCGGCAAGCCGCTGCTCGCCAACGATATGCACCTGGAGTACGGACTGCCCGGCCTCTGGTACATGACGCACCTAAAGGCGCCCGGCCTCGACGTCTCCGGCGTGGCGCTGCCGGGCGTTCCGGGAATTATCGTCGGGCACAACCGGCGCATCGCCTGGGGCATCACCAATCTCGAATTCGACGCGCAGGATCTGTACATCGAGAAGCTCGACCCGCGCACCGGCCGCTATCTCTACCGCGGCCAGACCGAGCAAGCGCGGCTGGAGCGCGAAATCATCCGCGTGAGAAACCGGCAGACGGAGGAGATGCCGGTTTGGGTGACGCGCCACGGGCCGCTGTTTATCGACGATAGCGGCAAGCAGATGGCGCTGCGGTGGATCGCCGCCGAGCCGGGCTTCATTCAGTATCCATTCCTCGATATCGACCGCGCGCAAACCTGGGCCGAGTTCAGGGCCGCCCTGGCGCGCCTGCCGGCGCCGGCTTCCAACTTCGTTTACGCCGATACCAGCGGCAACATCGGCTACCAGGTGGCCGGCAAGTTGCCGGTGCGGCGCGGCTATTCGGGCGACGTGCCGGTGGACGGATCGTCCGGCAATTACGAATGGGACGGCTTCATTCCGTTTGACGAGCTGCCCACCGCATTCAACCCGCCCGGCGGCATCATCGCCACCTCCAACCAGGACCCGTTTCCCGCCGGCTATGGATACCATATCGACGGCGTCTTCGCGCCGCCGTACCGCTCCAGCCAGGTGCGGGCGCGCCTCCAGGCGCACGGGGGGTGGCGGGCCGAAGATATGCTCGGCGTCCAATGCGATGTCTACTCGGCGTTCGGCAAATTTCTGGCCGGGCAACTGGTGGCTGCTTACGACAACCGCCATACGCGTGTCACCAACCTTGAGGACGTCATCGCCATGCTGCGCGCCTGGAACGGGCAGATGGATATTCAAGAGGGCGCGCCGTTCGTGGTCGCCCTGGCGTTCGCGCACGTGCGCACGGCGCTGATGGAAAACGCCGCCCCCGACGCCGCGGTCGAGTACAACTTCCCGATGAACTCCGCCGTGACGGAGCAACTGCTGCGCGCACGTCCGCCCGGCTGGTTCGACGATTACGACGAGATGCTGCTGACCGCGCTGGTGGATGCGGTCGAAGAGGGCGAGCGCATCGAGGGGCGCGACCACCGCCGCTGGCAGTACGGCGCCTACTCGAAAATGCTGATCGTCAATCCCATCATCCAGCGGCTCCCCTGGATCGGCAAATATTTCGACATTGGACCCGTGCCGATGAGCGGCTCGCAGGTCACGGTGAAGCAGTTTACCGCGCACCTGGCGCCCTCCATGCGGATGGACGCGGACCTGGCGGATTGGGACCGCTCGCTGCTCAACGTCATCATCGGCCAGTCCGGCCAGGTGCTGTCGAGCCATTACCGCGACCAGTGGGACGACTATTACGCCGGCCGCGGCATCCCCATGCAGTTCGGCAGAATCGACGCAGCCAGCACGCTGGAGTTCCGGCCCGCGGGCCGCTGAAAGGGGAGACTGAAAGGCCGGGGAAAGACGTTGGCAGGCGAAATCGCCTGCCCCACCTTGCTCAGACCCGCACCAGCACTTCGCGCAGCCGCTCGCGGGTAAGGAAGAACTTTACCGATTGGAAATCGGCAAACAGCTTTTCCAGCCCGCGATTGTTGAACAACTGCACCGCGCGGTGCGTGCCGCGCTGGGTCAATTGCAGCGAACTCAATTCGAGGATGCGGAAGGTGTAGCAGGGAACGGTTTCGAGCTTGTCGTCGGACTCGAAGAATGCCAGCATCTGGCTCTGATGCCGCGCGATCTTGTGCACCCGAGACACCACCGCTTCCAGCAAGGCGGGCGCCAGATATTCGAGCGAATCCCACAGCAGGACGCCGTCGAAATGATCCTCCGGATAGTCCAGCGCCTGCCGCAGAAAAAAGTCGATGCGGCCGGGATTGGCATGATCGACCGTGTCTTCCACGCCGAAGGTGTCGTACAGAATCTGCAGGAAATCTTCGGAGTAGAGCCGGTGCCCGAGGCTGGTGATGAAATTCACATTCTCTTGCGAGGCGCCGCCTAAATCGAGAATGGTGAGACCGGACTGCCCGCGGATGTCGAGGAAGAACTCCTCCAGCGCGCGGCTGCGCCGCGTGGTGACCACCTCGGGGCCGTTGGCGCTGCCCTGCCGCAAGCGGCCCGTCGGAGAAGGGCCGGGCGCGGAGTTTCGCCCCTGGCCACGCAAAAGGTTCTTGAGTGGTCCTGGGAGCGGCATTGGTTACGTGGTTGCCTCAGCGTTTCACTTCGGCGGCGACAGGCGGCACCGAAGGAGCGGCCACCGGCGCGGCCGGTTGCGGCTTGGCGGCAGCACGGGCAGGTTCCGGCTTGATGATATCGATGCTGCCCTTGAAGTACGCGCCATCCTCGATCACGATGCGCGCCGTGCGTATGTCGCCCACCAGTCGCGCGTCCTTGCGGATTTCGATCTTATCCGCGCCTTCCACATTGCCCTGAATGGTGCCCAACGCAATCACTTCACGCGCCTTGATGCCGGCATGGATGTTGCCGTTGGGGCCGACGGTGAGCTTGTGCTCCAACAATTCGACGGTGCCCTCCAAGTCTCCATCGACATACAGGTCTTCTTTGCTGAAGATCTGGCCGACAATCTTGACAGCTTTCCCGATGCTGGCCATGCCGCTGCGGGCATCCGCATCGAATTTTGCGCTAGGCGTGCTGGACACTGGTGCTGCCTCCTTCTTTGATTCTGAATAACTGGGAGCCGAGGGTGTAGCTACCGGACCTGGCGGGTAGCTGGCTGGCGGGGCGAACGGCCTTGGCTGTTCATCCTCCCGACGCTTATTCCACATAAGGGCGCCCTCCTGAAATTGAGATGATTTCGTACATGATGCTGCTTCTCCAGTCTAACAAGGGTCAACCGAAAAAGGGCAAGCGAAGTTTTGCCGGCCGGCAAGGCACGTCTTTTCATAGGCCCGGAACGTCCTGGGCGGTTTCGAACCTGCGGCCCGCTCAGGCTGCGGGAATTCACCGAAGCGGGCCTGCGGGCGGGTTAAACTAGCTAAGCGTATCCATGCACGTGGCTGCCTTCACCGCCGTGGTATTTGCCGCCTCTGCGCTGGCGGGCTTTCTGGGCGCGCTCACCGGCTTGGGAGGCGGCGTGGTGGTAACGCCGGTGCTCACCATTCTGCTGGGCGTCGACCTCCATTACGCCATGGGTGCGTCGCTGGTGTCGGTCATCGCCACCTCTTCGGGCGCGGCGGCGGCTTACGTGAAGGAAGGCTTCTCCAACATCCGCGTGGGCATGTTTCTGGAAATCGCCACCACCATAGGAGCGGTGGCCGGGGCTCACCTTACGGCGGTGATCCCGGCTTCGGCGCTGGCCGTGGTGTTCGGCGCGGTGCTCCTGTACTCGGCGTGGCACTCGATTCACGGCGTCGCCGGCGGCGACGGGCGCGCGCCCGATCCTCTCGCGCACCGCCTCAAGCTGAACGGCAGCTACCCGGGCATCGACGGCGTGGTGCGCTACCAGGTCAGCCGCGTCAAGTCCGGATTCGGCTTGATGTTCATCGCCGGCCTGTTGTCCGGCCTGCTGGGCATCGGTTCGGGAGCAATGAAGGTGGTGGCGATGGACCAGATCATGGGCATCCCCTTCAAAGTTTCCACCACCACCAGCAACTTCATGATCGGCGTGACGGCCGCTGCCGGCGCGGGAATTTACCTGAGCCGCGGCTACATCGATCCCGGCCTGGCCATGCCGGTGATGCTGGGCGTGCTGGCCGGGTCTCTGGTGGGCGCGCGAGGGCTGGCGGGAACCCGCACCCGCCCCTTGCGCCTAGTGTTTGCCGCCGTGGTCGGCGTGCTGGCGCTCGAGATGCTCTATAGCGGCGCCACGGGCAGGTTCCAATGACCGACGAGCGGCTCGATTTGATCATCGCCAACCTGCTGCGCGGCGGCGTGGTCCTGTCGGCCGCGCTCGCGTTCTCCGGCGGCGTTTGGTACCTGGCGGAAAGCGGACGCGCGATCGTTCACTATGGCCGATTCAAAGCCGGCGTCCGCGGGCTGGGCGGGCTCGCCCAGTTGCCGGGGCCGCAAGCGGTGATTTTCGCCGGGCTGCTGCTGCTGATCGCCACTCCGGTGGCGCGCGTGGCATGTTCGCTGGTGGCGTTCGCGCTCGAACGGGATCGGGTCTATGTGGTTTGCACGCTGCTGGTGCTGTTGGTGCTGCTGTACAGCCTCGGGGCCTCTCTCTGGTGACCGCACGCAAGGCGCCCCGGCTGCCGCATAATCAAAACATGGCCGAGGGATTGCGTTTTGCCTGCCAGCCGGGCTGCACCGCCTGCTGCACGCAACACGGTTTTGTCTATCTGACCGAAGCCGATGCGCTGCGAATCGCGGAATACCTCGGGCTGAGCGCGGCGTTATTCGAGAAGAGGTATTGCTACCGCACCCGCCGCCAGCTTCGCCTGCGCGTGCCCTGCGAGGCGCAGTGTCATTTCCTGCGCGACGGTGGATGTTCCATTCACGCCGTCAAGCCCGTCCAGTGCCGCATATTTCCCTTCTGGCCGGAGATGCTGCGAAGCCGCGCCGAGTGGCGCAAGACGGCGCGGTATTGCCCCGGCATCGGCCAGCGCCCGCTGATCCAGATCGAATCCGCACGCGACCAGGCGCAGGAGATGCGGGAAGCTTATCCCACCATGTATCCGTAGGCGCCGCGGGGCTCACCGCGGCTCAGGGAGAAGTTGTTTTTTCCCGATGGGTTCAATGTTTCAATGCCGACTCGATGCACGCCAGCAATTCGTCTACCGAAAACGGCTTGGTGAGGTAGTCGTTGGCGCCCGCGGCTAAGGCGGTGCTTTTTGAGTGCGAATGATTGGCCGAGACCATGATCACCGGCACGTCGGAATACGTCCGCAGCGCCCGGCAGGTTTCGATCCCGTCCATCTCCGGCAGGTGCCAATCGAGCACGATCAGGTCCGGGGCGCCGGCCGCGACACACTCCAGCGATTTCTTCCCATCGGCGGCATGCGTGACCTGGTAGCCGTGAGTGGTTAAGGCAAGCTGCAGCGTCCTGCGAAACTGCGGGTCGTCGTCGACAACCAATATGCGGGCCACTCCCGGCATCGACTGAGGTTGTTCCGTTGATTTCACCCAAACCTCGGAGGCAATCTGCCGAAGACAGAATACAGTCGAACCGTAAAGGCGAAATAAGAGGAACATTACGTTTTTCCTAATGCCTGGGCCGGCAACACCGCGATCGCCCGAAGATGTTTCGGCAGGAATGCCGGCCGCACGCTTCGGGGATGGTCGCCGATGGAGGGTCTCCGCGTGAGGCGGCATCATCACGTCGTTCCGACGGCGCGGCCGGCGCTCGCTATCGGCAGCGAGACGTGGAAAGCCGCACCCCCGCCGGGCGGCGCGGTGACCCAGATCTCCCCGCCATGGGCCCGCACGATCGATCTAGCGCTCGACAGTCCCAGTCCCGTTCCGGGCGTACGCGAGCGGGCTGCGCGGCCGCGATAGTACTTTTCGAAGATACGGTCCCGTTCCGCTTCGGCGACCCCGCGCCCGCGATCCACTACGTCGATGACGATGGCCGCGCCGGTGCACTCCGCGGACACCGTCAGCGGCGAACCCCCGGGTGAATACTTCAGCGCGTTGTTCAGAAGCTGCTTGAGAACCCAGAGGACCATGCGCTGGTCGCATTCGGCAAAGGGCAGCGACTCCGGAACGGACACCTGGATGGGGCGGCCGGCGGTTGCCGCGCCCAGTTCCTCGAGCGCGGCGGGGATGAGCTGCGCTATGTCGTGCGCCTCTTTCTGCAAGGAGAGCACGTTCGCCTCCAGGCGAGCCAGGTGCACGGCTTCATCGATGTAGCGGTCCATCCGGTTTGCTTCCTGGTCGATGATGGTGAGCATCTCTCGCTGCTGCGACTCGCTGCCTGCATGCCCAGAGAGCAGGGTGGTTGCGGCCAGTTTGACGGAATTGAGGGGATTCCTGATCTCGTGCGCCATCGCGTCCAGGACCGCGGACTTCAGTTCCTCGGACCGCCGGACAACCTCCGCCTCGGTGGTGGTTTCGATCGCGTACAGCCTGGCCAGCCCCAAGCCTACCCGCCCCGCCAGCTCGCTGAGAAGCGATTCGGGCAGCCTCGCGCCACTGATTCCGATGCTCCCCACCAGTTCGCCGCCGTGCCCGATCGGAGCCAGGGAAAACGCGGGGTGCGCATCCGCAAGCCGGGGGCCGTTGGTTGCCGCCTGATGGAGCGCCTGGTCGGAGATGGCCGCGGCGCCTGGGCCGGAGCGGACAATCTGCCCGGTGTGCTTATCGTAGATGGCAACGCCATCGGCTTCGAAGATTTCCAGCACATGGTCCGCCAGCCGTGCCGCCGTCGATTCGGTGCTGCCACTGTACAGCAGCGCGTTGACAAGCCGGAACAGCTTCTCCATTACGCTTTTCCGCTCCTCAGCCTCGATTCGTTGCCGCTTTGACCGCGCGACCAGTTGACTGGTGGCGATGGCGGTGACCAGAAATGCGATCAAGTCGAGCCAGTGCTCGAAGGTGCTGATGCCGAGTCCATGAGGCGGCAGGAAGTAATGATCGAAACCGATGCCCCCTATCAGCGCGCCGATCAAGCTTTCCAGCCAGCCCCACATCTTCGCGAGCCCGACAATGGCGAGGACCATGATCAACGCCACCGTCGCCGAATGGACCCGAGGAACACGGGTGCACACGGCCAGAATTACGCCGATGAGGCTGACGGAAATTGCAAGATGCCAGACCAGGCGTCGCATCTTCTGGTCCCGTGTTCGCGGGGCCACAGAACGCCCCACAAGAAAATTCTATCGTTTTAAGGAGGAGCAGTGAGCCAGCGCTTGGTTCTAGTGCGAAACCGAACCACGCGCCGCGTGCCGCAGTTCCCCCGCTATTTCCGCTCTGCGGCGGCGATGCGGGCCTGCGCCAGGGCGACGGCTTCCAGCGCGGCCAAAGAAGAATCGCTGGTGGTCGCGGCATGCATCTCCAGCTGGGCGCGCTCGAGATCGGCGCGGGCGCGCGCGATATCGATATCTTCGGCGCGCTCGGCCAGCGTGGCCAGCACGCGCACCTGGCCGGGAAGCACTTCCACCAGGCCGCCTTGCACCGCCAGAAAATGGCGCGCGCCGCCGGTGGCGTAACTCAGCGCGCCGGCGCCGAGCAAGCTGAGCAGGGGCGCGTGGCCCGGCAGAATGCCCAGGTAGCCGTCTTCGCCCGGCACCTGCACATCGGTGACCTGCTCGCTCACCATCGCGCGCTCGGGTGTGACCACTTCGAGTTCGATCCGCTCCGCCATCTCAGGCCTTCTTCAACGCTTCGGCGCGCTCCAAAACCTCTTCGATGGGTCCTTGCATGAAGAACGCCTGCTCGGGCAGGTCGTCGTACTTTCCTTCGGCGATTTCGCGGAAGCCTTTTACCGTGTCTTCCAGTTTCACGTATTTGCCTTTGAAGCCGGTGAACTGCTCGGCGACGTGGAAGGGCTGGGAGAGGAAACGCTGGATTTTGCGGGCACGCGCCACGGTGAGCTTGTCTTCGTCGGAGAGCTCGTCGATGCCCAGAATGGCGATGATATCCTGCAGATCCTTGTAGCGCTGCAGGATGCCCTTCACCATTTGGGCGCACGCGTAGTGATCGTCGCCGATAATGTGGGGATCCAGGATGCGCGAGGTGGAAGCCAGCGGATCCACCGCCGGATAAATGCCCAGCGCGGCGATGTCGCGCGACAGGTTGGTGGTGGCGTCCAGGTGCGCGAAGGCGGTGGCGGGAGCCGGGTCGGTGTAATCGTCGGCGGGCACGTAGATGGCCTGCACCGACGTGATGGAGCCTTTCTTGGTGGAAGTGATGCGCTCCTGCAGTTCGCCCATTTCGGTGGCCAGGTTGGGCTGATAGCCGACGGCGGAAGGCATGCGGCCGAGCAGCGCCGAAACTTCCGAGCCCGCCTGCGTAAAGCGGAAAATGTTGTCGATGAAGAGCAGCACGTCTTGCCCTTCCTGGTCGCGGAAGTACTCGGCCACGGTCAGGCCGGTGAGGCCCACCCGCAGGCGGGCGCCGGGCGGCTCGGTCATCTGGCCGTAGATCATGGCGCATTTCGACTTGCGATAGTCCTTGGGATCGATGACGCCGGACTCCTGCATTTCGAGCCACAGGTCATTGCCTTCCCTCGTCCGCTCGCCCACGCCGGCAAACACCGAAACGCCGCCGTGTTTCTGGGCGATGTTGTTGATCAGCTCCATGATGATCACGGTCTTGCCCACGCCGGCGCCGCCGAACAGGCCGATCTTGCCGCCGCGCAAATAGGGCTCGAGCAAGTCGATCACCTTGATGCCGGTCTCGAACATCTCGAGGCGCGTCGACTGGTCTTCAAACGACGGCGAGGGCCGATGGATGGGGAAATAAGTCTTAGCATTCACCGGGCCCATTTCGTCCACCGGCTCGCCGATCACGTTAAGCACGCGCCCCAGCGTTTCCGGGCCCACCGGGACTTCCACCGGGTGTCCCAGGCTGATGGCTTGCATGCCGCGCACCAGGCCTTCGGTGGGCTGCAACGCCACCGTGCGCACGCGGCCTTCGCCGATGTGCTGCTCAACCTCGCAAATGATATCGATGGGCTGCGGCACATCGAATCCTTCGCTGGTGATGCGAATGGCGGTGTAGATGAGGGGAATCTGCCCCTCGGGAAACTCGCAGTCCACGGCCGGCCCGGCCACTTGCACTACCTTTCCGATGATGGTTCCGTCACTTGCCATAGCTTCCTTTTACCCTGCTGCCGCGGCACCGCTGACCACCTCGATGATTTCCTTGGTGATGCTGGCCTGGCGCACGCGGTTCAAGAACAATGTCAACTTGTCGATCATTTCGCCCGCGTTCGAAGTGGCCGCTTCCATCGCCGTCATTCGCGCGGCATGTTCGGCGGCCGATGACTCGATCAGCGCGTGGAAGAACTCCATTTCCACGTAGCGCGGCAGCAGCACGTCCAGCATCGCGGCGGGCGCCTGCTCGAAAATGTAGTCCGCTGGAGCCGCTCCGGCGGGCGATCCGGCCGGCATTTCCACCGGCAGCACCTGCGCCAGCGTGAGCTTCTGCGCCACCACGCTCTTAAATTCGTTGTAGAGGATATAAACCGCGTCGATCTCCGCGCGGCGGTACATGTCCATCGCCCTGCGTGCGATGGCGGCCGTATCCGCGTAAGCCGGCTTGTTGGCCAGGCCGATCGAATCGCCCGCGATCGCTGCGCGGCGTTTGCGGAAGAAATCGCGGCCCTTGCGGCCGATCAGCTCCAGTTTCACCGACGCCTGCGGACGCTCCGCCTTGAAGCGCTGCGCCCCTTTGATGAGGTTGGTATTGAACGCCCCGGCGAGACCTTTGTCCGCGGTGATGAGCACCAGCAGGATGTTGACCTCCTCGCGGCGCGCCAGCAGTTCATTCCGGCTGGCCAGATCGTCCCGCGCCGCGGCTGCGGCTACGTTCGCCAGCACGCTGCGCAGCATGCCGCCATAGGGGCGCGACCGGATGACGCGATCCTGCGCCCGGCGCAGCTTGGCCGCCGAGACCATTTTCATGGCCTTGGTGATCTGCTGCGTGTTCTTCACCGAGCGGATACGCCGCCGGATGTCGATAAGGCTAGGCATGCGCCGGTTCCGCGGTTTTCAGATCGGCCACGAACCGCGCCTTGAACTCCTCGACGGTGGCCCCCAGCTTGTCGCGCAGCTCGTGGTCCAGCACCTTCTTGGTGCGGATTTCGTTCCACAGCGAAGGGTGGGCGTTGTCGATGAAGCGGTAGATCTCGTCCTCGAATTTGCGGCACTGCTCCACCGGGAGATCGTCCAGGTAGCCCTGCGTGCCGGCGAAGATGATGGCGATCTGCTTCTCCACCGGCAGCGGCTGGTATTGGTTCTGTTTGAGAATCTCCACCAGGTGCTTGCCGCGGTTGAGCTGTGCCAGCGATGCCTTGTCCAGATCGCTGCCGAACTGGGCGAACGCCGCCAGGTCGCGGTATTGCGCCAGGTCCAGGCGCATGCTGCCGGCGATCTGCTTCATCGCCTTGATTTGCGCGTTGCCGCCGACGCGGCTGACCGAGATGCCCACGTTAATGGCCGGCCGCACGTTGGAGTTGAACAGGTCGGTTTCCAGAAAGATCTGGCCGTCGGTGATGGAAATGACGTTGGTGGGGATGTAGGCGGAGACGTCGCCGGCCTGGGTTTCGATGAAGGGCAGCGCGGTCAGCGAGCCGCCGCCGTGCGCGGCGCTCAGCTTGGCGGCGCGCTCCAGCAGGCGGCTGTGCAGGTAGAAGACGTCGCCCGGATAGGCTTCGCGCCCCGGCGGCCGCCGCAGCAGCAGCGAGATTTCGCGATAAGCCGCGGCGTGCTTGGAAAGATCGTCGTAAATGCACAACGCGTGGCGGCCGTTGTCGCGGAAGAATTCGCCCATCGCGCAGCCGGAGAACGGGGCGATGTACTGCATCGGCGCCGGGTCGGATGCGGTTGCCGCCACCACGATGGTGTACTCCATGGCGCCCGCATCCTGCAGCGTCTTCACCACCTGCGCCACCGTCGAGCGCTTCTGGCCGATCGCGACATAGAGGCAAATCATGTCGCCGCCCTTTTGATTGATGATGGCGTCGAGCGCAATCGCCGTCTTGCCGGTCTGCCGGTCGCCGATGATCAGCTCGCGCTGGCCGCGGCCGATCGGAATCATGGCGTCGATGGCCTTGATGCCGGTCTGCATCGGCTCCTTCACCGGCTGGCGCGCCACCACGCCGGGCGCCAGGCGCTCCACCGCGTTGAACTGTGTGGTGAGGATGGGGCCCTTGTCATCGATGGGATTGCCGAGCGCATCCACCACGCGGCCGATCAGCGCGTCGCCCACCGGCACCGACATGATGCGGCGCGTGCGCCGCACCTCGTCGCCTTCCTTGATCTCTGTGTAATCGCCCAGCAGCACCGAGCCCACCTGGTCCTCTTCCAGGTTCATGGCAATGCCCGCCACATCGTGCGGGAATTCGATCAGCTCGCCGGCCATCACCTTTTCCAGACCGTGAATCCTGGCGATGCCATCGCCCACCGAAATCACCGAGCCTACCTCGGAGACATCGACCGCGGTCTCGTAGTTCTCAATCTCCTGGCGGAGAATGCTGGTAATCTCGTCCGCTCGAATCTGCGCCATATGCTTTTCCGTTACGATGAACCTTCCGCGCTGAGCCGCCGCTCCAGGACCTGCAACTGGCCGCGCACCGAGCCGTCATACACCGTGGAGCCGATGCGCGCCACCACGCCGCCGATGAGCGCGGGGTCGGCGGCAAACTGCGCGCGAAGGCGTTTCTGGCTGACCTTCTCGAGCGCCGCGGTGAGCGCCGCGCGCTGCCCTTCGCTCAGCTCGCGCGCCGAAGCCACTTGGGCGCGGGCGAACCCCAGACGCTCGTCGAGAATCTGATCGAAGGCGTTGACCACGTCGCTGAACACAGCAATGCGGCGATGATCGATCAGCACAAACAAAAGATTGCGTGTGATGCGCGATAGCCCCAGAATGTCCGCTACGCGGCCGACCACGGCCCGCTTGCGCCCCGGCGGCACCGCGGGTGTGATGAGGGCATTGCGCAGCTCGGCTGAGCGGAGCGCGCTTTCGAAGGCGCGCAACTCGCCAACCGCGTTCTGCGGAGCAAGTGCGGAGCCGGCGGCGGTGACCACATCGGCAAGGGCGTTGGCGTATCGCGTGGCTGCGGCTGAAGGCATAGTGGCTCAGTATCCGGTGGCGGGAGGATGGAGACCGCGCGCGAAGCCTCCCACCAGCCGGTCTTCCGCGTCGGCGTCCATCCGCGCCCGGACTTTCCGCTCCGCCAGTTCCACCGCCAGCCGAGCGGCGTAGCGTTGCAATTCTAGGCGCGCGGCTTTCTGGGCCGCCCAAATTTCCTGTTCGCCATTGGCCCCAATCTTGGCGATCTCGGCGGCGGTTCGCTGCGCGTAGCGCTCGGTTTCGGCGGCGGCTTCCTTCTGCGATTCGGCGCGCAGCGCGGCGATTTCCGCGTCCAGGCTGGCCAGGCGGCGATCCACTTCGGCGGTGCGGGCTTCGGCGTCCTGGATAGCGCGCTCCGATTCCGCCAGGTCCTGGCGGATCGCGGCCGCGCGCGCCGCGTAATAAGGGCCGGCGTGTTTGCGGATCAGGTAGCCCAGTCCGCCGGCCAGAAGCAGGAAGTTGGCCCACTCCCAGGTTTTGAGACTGCCCTCCGCGGGCGCTCCGGCCTCCTTCTTGGCGGGCTCCGCCGCCCGCGCCGCTCCGGGCAGGCCGGCCGTCAGAACAGCCAGCCAAGCCGCCAGTAGCAGGCGCTTCATGCCGCGCTCCGCCGCAGGATCGAATCCGCGATCTGGTCGGCCAGCGAGTCGCTCGCAGCAGCCAGTTGCTGCTTCAGGATTTCCGCATCCTCGGCGAGTTGCCGCTGTGCTTCGCGGACTAACTGCTCGGCTCGCTGCCGCGCCGCAACCAGCTCAGCGGCGTGGTGCTCGGCCAGTTGCCGGTGCGCCTGCTCCTGCGCCTGGTAGACTTCGCCGCGCGCCGCCCGCAAGGCGGCTTCATATTGCGCGGCCTTTGCCGCGGCGCGCTCCAGGGCTTCGGCGGCCCGCTTGCGCGCTCCTCCGGTGGCATCGTAGCGCTGCTCCAGCACCTTCTCCAGGGGCTTGAAATACATGTACTTTAGATAGAAAGTGAGCACCACCACCAGCAGGAAGGTGGGCACCGACTGCAGCAGTAGCTGCCCTAAGGCTCGCAGCATTTCATCCATGGGAAATCGGAGAGGGAGACCCTTTAATTAAGGCCCAGAGTAGCATCAGGCGGAAAGGGCAGTCAACCGCGCGGCGCAGCGCTTATCGCCGGCCGCGGCCGGCGCCGCCAGGCCGTCCGGCGGCATCGAACTTTGCCGCGGCCGTTCCCGTACTATGTACTTACATGGCCTCAATCGCACCGGCTGCCGCCGGCCCAATTCCGTTACAAATCGACTCCGTGGTGAAGCGCTTCGGCGACGTCACCGCCGTCGCCGGCATTTCGCTCGAAGTCCTGGATCGCGCCTGCCTTGGATTGCTCGGCCCCAATGGCGCCGGCAAATCCACCCTGATTCGCAGCATCGTCGGCCGCGTGCGGCCCGATTCCGGCAGCGTGCGCGTATTCGGCCGGCCGGCCGACTCCCCTGCGGCCCGCAACGAGTTGGGTTGGGTGCCCCAGGAACTGGCGCTCTACCCGCTCCTCACCGGCCGCGAGAACCTGGATGCTTTCGGCCGTTACCAGGGCCTGCGCGGCCAGGCCCTGCGCGGCGCCATCCAATGGTGCCTCGAATGGGCCGCTCTCAGCGACCGCGCTGACTCCGTCGTCAAGACCCTCTCAGGCGGCATGCGGCGGCGCCTCAACATGGCTGCCGGGCTGATCCACCGCCCGCGCATCGTGCTGCTCGACGAGCCGACCGCCGGCGTCGATCCGCAGTCGCGCAATCGCATTTTCGAAATGGTAGAGGCTCTTCGCGACGAAGGCACTACCGTGATTTACACCACGCACTACATGGAGGAGGCCGAACGCCTGTGCGACACCATCGCCATCGTGGATCACGGCCGGATCATCGCCCAAGGATCGAAGGATGAGTTGGTGACACAGTCCTTCGGCACACGCAGCGACGTTCTCATGCGTTTCGACGCCGAGGCCTCCGGCGCGGCGTCGTGGACGGCCGCCCGCGGCGGAACCCTTCAGGACGGTGTCGCGCACTTCCCCGTCGACCGCCCGTCCGATATCGCGTCGCTGCTGGAAGCGGCTGCTCACGATGGTCTCGACGTCATCGATCTGGTCCTGCGCCGGCCCAATCTGGAATCCGTCTTCTTAAAGCTCACCGGAAGGGACCTGCGCCAATGATCGGCACCATCGTCCGCAACGGCTTCCGCGCCCTCCGCCGCGACCGCGGCGCGATGATTCTCTGCTTCGTTCTGCCAATCGCTTTCTTCAGCATCTTCGCCATTGTTTTCGGCGGCATGAACGGCAGTTCCACGCCACGCGTCAACGTCCTGGTGGTGGACCAGGACCGCAGCGCAACCTCCGAACGCCTGGTCCGCGGTCTGCAACAGGAGACCGCGCTGGTCGTCACCACCCGCCCCGAAGCCAAAGAAGGCGAGCCGCCGCCGTCCGACTACACCGCCGCCACCGCTGAGGCCGCCGTCAAGCACGGCACGGCTCCGGTTGCGCTCATCATTCCCGCCGGCTTCGGCGCCAATCCTGTCTCCTTCACGCCCGCTGCGGGCCGTAAATCGATCCGGATCCTCCACGACAGCTCCAACCCGGTGGCCCCCCAAGTGGTGGCCGGCCTGCTGCAAAAAGTCGTGATGACCTCCTTGCCGGACTCCATGGCGGACGTGGGCATGCGGTACTTCGCTCAGGCCAGCGGCGGACTGACACCGCAGCAACGGCAGAGCGTCGAATCGAGTCTTTCGCGCTTGCGCGACCTGGCCGCACAGCGCAGCGTGCAAGGAGACACCGCGGCCAAGGCCAATGGCAACAGCTTCGGCGGACTTGTGCCGGTCGAAATGCAAGACGTGGTCGGCGAGAATAAGCGCAACCCCATGATCGCGTTCTACGCGGCGGGCATCGGCGTCATGTTTCTGCTGTTCACCGCCAGCGCCGCCGGAGGCAGCCTCCTGGACGAAGCCGAAAGCGGCGCGCTCGACCGTATCCTCAGCGCCCGTGTAAGTATGACTACGCTGCTGGCCGGTAAATTGACTTATAGCATGCTTCTGGCCTGCTGCCAGCTCACACTCATGTTCTTATGGGGAGCGGCGGTCTTTCACCTCGACCTGTTTACGCACATACCCGGATTCATTGTGATGACCGTGGCTACCTCATTCACCGTGGCGGCATTCGGGATGCTGCTGGCCAGCGTCTCTCATACCCGCGCACAGCAGGCTGCCGTCGCCACCCTGATCATCCTCACTATGTCGGCCATTGGCGGCAGCATGTTCCCGCGCTTCCTCATGCCCGAAACCATGAAGAAAGTGGGCCTGCTTACCTTCAACGCCTGGGCTATCGACGGTTACACCAAGGTCTTCTGGCGCGACGAGCCGGTGTCGCACCTTGCCCCACAGGTGGCCGTCCTGCTTGCCTCCGGCGTGCTCCTTTTCCTGATCGCGCGCCATTTCGCGAGCCGTTGGGAATCCGTGTGAATTAGCAATAACAGGCGGTGGGCCGACCGTTCGCCGCTCACGGCCGCTTGCCGGCTCGGGCGGCGGGGGCGTCAACTGTTATTTCTTTTTTTTCCGCAATAGGAAAACGAGCCCAGCAAAGCCCACGGCTGCGACGGCTAACTCGCCTGCCATCGCAGGCTCGGGCATGGCCACCACGCGGAGGGCGCAAAACCCGGGAGCCGCGACGCACAAGCTCACAAGGATCGCAAGAGTAAGGTTCTTCATAGAGCGATCCTACTGGGGCATTTTGTGCTTGTCAATCCCAATCCGTACCCCGGAACTTAGAGGCATAAATCGGTACTTAATGGCATTTATTAAATCTCAAGAGTTTGACGAAAAACACCGCGCTCTCTCATTCACGGTTGTTGATCCGAAGGAGCACTCACTCATTCGCTGATACTTAGAGAGCCGCGCGCCATCATGTTGTTGTTTTGAAGCATTCGGCAACAGAGCACTAAGTTGGTACTTAGGTCGCATATGCCAAGTTATGCCACCTCCGCTAGGTCTCCGCCCGCGGGGTGCCGCATGGACGCAGCGCGCACTTGCTACGTTGGCTTCCATCTGCCTTCGGAGACGCGAACCCAGACTAAGTGGGCCGTTTCGCAAATAGGGTTGGCGGTGGCCGAGTGCTTCGCGGAAGCCGGGCCGGGCATGCCCGGCCCTTACGATTCCGTTGTAGGGGCGAGGCATGCCTCGCCCGCGCGTCCCTCCGAGCAGACGCCATCCTGACTGCGCAACGGCGTGCTTACCCAGCCCGTTCCGAGCTCGTCCTCGCAGATGGCCGAGACAAGCGATGTGATGTCGACCCGGGCCGGGCATGCCCGCCCCTACGATTCCGTTGTAGGGGCGAGGCATGCCTCGCCCGCGCGTCCCTGCGAGCAGACGCCATCCTGACTGCGCAACGGCGTGCTTACCCAGCCCGTTCCGAGCTCGTCCTCGCAGATGGCCGAGACAAGCGATGTGAAGTCGACCCGGGCCGGGCATGCCCGGCCCCTACGATTCCGTTGTAGGGGCGAGGCATGCCTCGCCCGCGCGTCCCTGCGAGCAGACGCCATCCTGACTGCGCAACGCCGTGCTTACCCAGCCCGTTCGGAGCTCGTCCTCGCAGATGGCCGAGACAAGCGACGTGAAGTCGACCCCGGCCGGGCATGCCCGGCCCCTACGATTCCGTTGTAGGGGCGAGGCATGCCTCGCCCGCGCGTCCCTGCGAGCAGACGCCATCCTGACTGCGCAACGGCGTGCAGATGGCCGAGGCAAGCGATGTGAAGTCGACCCCGGCCGGGCATGCCCGGCCCCTACGATTCCGTTGTAGGGGCGAGGCATGCCTCGCCTGCGCGTCCCTGCGAGCAGACGCCATCCTGACTGCGCAACGGAGCGCAGATGGCCGAGGCAAGCGATGTGAAGTCGACCCGGGCCGGGCGTGCCCGGCCCCTACAACTAGAGCTATTGCCTTTCCAGGCTGGCTCTGGCGATATCTTCTTCGCCCCACTGGAACGGTGAGTCGCCCGAGAGTTCGAGGAAGAGCTTGTAATTCGCGCGAGCCACGTCGGTTCGCCCCTGCTTTTCGGCTGCCTGGCCGCGCAGGAAGAACAAGCGCGGGAACCAGCAAGATGCGAACGCGTCGATGCCGGCCGGCGGTGGAATCGGATTGAGAGCAAGGAGCGGCGCCGCATCCGCGGTCTGCCCGGTCTCGAGGTAGGCCCAGGCCAGCAGCACTGGCATTTCCGGATTGGTGGGCGCGGAATTCTGGTAGGCGCGCCGCAGCACCGGCACCGCCGCAGCAAATTGTTTTCCCAGCAGCAGGGCCTGCCCGAGCGCAAAATCGCGGATCGAGGCCTGTTCGGGACGCGGCGCCAGCTTCTCCGCGCGCGCGCTCCACTCGTCCAGGCTGGCGGGCGGACCGGCCAGGAACGCAGCCAGGGCGGCGGCCGGCACGGTTCCCAAGGCTGCCCGGGCGTGCGCTTGCGCCGCGGCGCGATCGCCCAGGAAGAGGCTCCAGATCGCCAGTTGCGCGTGCGCCTCCACGGCGAGGCCGCGCGCGGCTCCGTTTCCTTCGCGGCGGGCAATGGCTTCCAGATCGCCATACCCCTCGCGGCGCCGGCCGCTCAGGAAGCGCCACTGGCCGCGGTAGAGGTCCGCCGCCGGGTCCTCGGCCGCAAAGCGCGCCTGGACGTATTTCTCGGAAAGGCCGTCGGCGCCTGCCCGGTCGCCCGTCATCAGCCGCGCCATCGCCGCCTTGAGCCAATCGGCCCCGTTCAGGAAGTGCGCATCGCGCTTCGCCGCCTGCAAGTAAAAGGCTTCGGCTTCCCGCGGATGGCCTATCAGCAACTGCACGTCACCCAGCGAATCAAACGTGTTGGGATCGGAGGGCCGCAGCGCCTGGCAGCGGCGCAGGTCGGCGAGCGCCTCATCCGGATGGCCTGCGAAGGCTGCCGCGTACGCAGCCTGGTTGAGTGCCGCCGGCTGGGTGGGATCGAGTTCCGCCGCTCTGCGGAAGGCCGGCTGCGCCGCGCCATAATGGCGCCGGGAAAACGCAAAATCGCCGAGCGCCAGCCACGCCTCCGGATTCGCCGGCTCAGCCGCAGCCACAGTGGCCAGCGCCTGCTGCCGCTCGGCCGGCTGGTTTTCGAGAGTGGCCGCGTCCAGCCGCAGCCGGGCCTGCTCGATGGCGGGCATCCCGGCCGCGTGAGCCATCGCCCGGTTGAGACAAGCCAGCGCGCCGTCGCGATCGCCACGTTGCGCCATCAGGCCGGCCAGCAGGCGCGCGGCGGGGCCGAACGCCGGATCGGCATCGAGAGCCGCTTCCGCCTGCGACTCCGCCTCGGCGGGGCCGGCGGCATCGAGCGCGTCGATGTAAGCGCGCAGCGCAGCCTCGCTGCGCGTGGGGTAGCCGGATGCGTGGGCAGAAATCTGCCGCGCCAGCGCGGCCCCCGCTGCCAGAACGTCGCCAGCACCGCCTTCGGCATTCAGCTCCGCAACCCTCCGGCCGGTGCGCGGATCGGCCAGGCTCAGGTGCACCTCCAGCCGGCCATTGCGAATGGCGTAGTCGCCATAACCAATGCGCGTGGCGCCGAGCGACAGCGCCGCAGCCCGGCCGGCTGAGATGCCGGGTGCCATCACCGGCCTCGCGCCCAGCGCGCGGTCCATCGCCAACAGTCGCGAGCTGGGGATGGCATATAGTTCCGGCGCCCCGGCCAGCTCCGTATCGAGGATTTCTTCGAGGGCGCGGCCCACCCAGTCGGCGGCCGGATCGGAGCCCAGATTCTCGAACCGCAGCACCGCCAGCCGCTGGAGGACGGGCACGGCCGGCCGGCGCGTGCAAGAAAGTTGGGCGGCCAAGACCACCGCCAAGGCAAGCGAGAAAGCCAGCCGCGGGTGTGTCCTGCCGGCCGGCACAGCCGCCATCATAGGGCGATCGTGGCTGCCCCACGGCGCAGCCCTGGTTTGGGTTCCTCTCGCCAGTGCCTAAAGCGCACGCGGCACCCGCGCCATCAGCTCCTTGAATTCCGGCAGATTCTTCAGAGTGGCGAAGTCCGGCTCCTCATCCAGGTTCTTCTTCTCTTTGAACCCTTCTTCGAGCGCCTTGCGGAGGTATTGGATGGCCAAGTCGCTCTGTCCCGCTTTCGCGAACACCTTGGCCAGGTAGAAGTGGTATTTGGCGCGCTCCTCGATGCTGGTCTCTTCCAGAATCTGCCCCACGCCGCCGTGCTGCTGGAACACTTCCGGGTCCAGCCGCAGGGCGGTCTGGAAGCAGTCGTACCCGCGAGTGTAGTCCTTGCGGTTGAACCATGCCCTGCCCAGGTTCTCGTAGACAATGGCGGAACGACGCTCGCCGGCCGCGGTCTTCAGCGCGCGGTTGTACCAGTTGATGGCGCGGCGGTAGCTCTTCCGGGCATAGTAAATGGTGCCGAGGTTGTTCAGCGCCTCCATGTAATCCGGCTTCAGCTTGATGGCGCGCTCGTAAGCTTTGCGCGCATTGTCGAGCTGGTCTAACTGCTGGTAGGCGATGCCCAGCTTATTCTGCACCACCGCATTTTGCGGAGAGGCTTCCCGGTAGGTTTCGATGGCCTCGCGGAATTTCTTTTCGACCATGAATACATCGCCGCGGGTTTCATCGGACAGTTTGGGCGCTGGCGGCTTGGCTGCCGGGTTGGATGCGTCCGGCATCGACTGAGCCGGCGCCGAAAGGGAACTCAAGGCGGCTGCGAGAAGCAGGCCCGCCGGCAGGATCAGCATATGTGACTGACTCCCCTACCCTTATTTGAACACACCCAGCAGGCGGCGCAAGATACTCTTTTTTTCTTCCGGCTTGCGCGTGTCCGGGCTTTTCGGCGGACCGGGCGGGGGCTGCGCGGCTGCCGCCGATGCCTGACGTGCGGCGCGCCGTGCCACCGCCGCGGGTGCCGGCGCCGTATGCGAGCCGCCGTTGGCAGGGGTGTCCGCGGACGCAACCGGGTTCTCGGTCCCGGTGTCCCAGCCGGCCACGTTGGTAACGCCTGTCCGGCCGCCGTGGAGCGGGCAGGTGCCCACCGGCTCTGTGCCGGCAATGTACACTTCGGTCTCCGTCTTCGGGCAGGCGGGTGTGGCCGGCATCCCCGATTGCGGATCGATCTCCACGCTCACCACCCCCTCAGGCGCGGTGAATTCCTTGGCGTCGCGGTACTCGCGGTAATCGAGCGCGCGTTTCATGAACTCCGCCCAGATCGGCGCCGCCGATTTCGCCCCTTCCAGATCCAGGTTTTGATTATCGTCAAACCCGACCCACACCACGCACAGCAGCTCGGACGTATAGCCGGCGAACCAGCCATCGTGCGAGGTGCCGGTCTTGCCCGCCGCCGGCGCCAGGAACCCGTACCGGCTGCGCACACCCGCTCCCGTGCCGCTGCGCAGCACTTCCTCCATCAGGTTGGTCATCATGTAGGCGATGCGCGGGTCGAGCACCGCCTTTTGTTCCGTCGCGCTCTTGTAGATCACCTCGCCCTTGTCCGTGCGCACCATGTTGAGGAAGCTCGGCTTCACGTAGGTGCCCTGGTTGGCGAACATGGTGTAGGCGCCGGCCGCTTCGAGCGGCGTGACCTCATACGCGCCCAGCGCCACCGCCGGAGTCGGGTGAATGCGATAGTTCATCCCCGCGCGGTTGGCCATCGCCACCACCGCGTCAAACCCCACCATTTCCCCCACCTTCACCGTGGCCACGTTGAGCGAATGCGCCAGCGCCTCGCGCAGCGTCACCCGGCCGTGGAACTCGTTATCGAAGTTGGCGGGCGCATAAGGCTTGCCGTCGAACCAGAAGGTGGTGGGCTCATCGTCCACCATCGTGCTCGGCGTGATCACGTGCGGAGCGCCCTCCACCGCCGTATCCAGCGCCGCGGCGTACACAAACGGTTTGAAGATCGAGCCCGGCTGCCGCTTGGCCAGCACATGATTCAACTGGCTGATGCCATAATTCCGGCCTCCGACCAGCGCCTTCACCTCGCCCGTATGCGGATCGAGAGCGACTAGCGCCACCTGCGGCTGCGGCGGCGTCTGGCCCCGGAAACGCCACTGCCGCTTGATCTGGTCGTCCACGTTCTGCATTCCCAGCCGGATCGCTTCCGCCGCCGCCCGCTGCAGCCGCATGTCGAGCGTCGTGTAGAGGCGGAAGGCGTTGTTCTGGAAATCGGTATCGAGGAACTTGGCCTGCACCACGTCGTTGACCATGTCGACGAAGTAAGGCGCTTCCTGCGACTGCGCCGCCCCCTTCGGGGCGACGATCGGCGCATCCACGGCCAGCGCGTAATCGCGGTCGTTCACGTAGCCGTTCTGCCGCATCAGGCCCAGCACCACGTTGCGCCGCTCCTTCACCCGGTCCGGGTGGCGATACGGATCGTAATGCGCCGGGTTCTGAATCATTCCGGCCAGCTCCGCGGCCTCCGGCAGCGTGATCTGGCTGAGGTCTTTGCCCAAAAACGCTTCCGACGCCTCGCCGAATCCGTGGATGCGGAACGTGCCGCGCGACCCCAGGTAGATATCGTTGGCGTAGTCTTCGAAGATCTGTTCCTTGGATAGCCGCTGCTCCAGCTCGAGCGTGATCACCATCTCGGCCAGCTTCCGCTTCCAGCGCTTGTCCTGGTCCAGCCACAGCATGCGCGCCAACTGCTGGCTCAGCGTGGACGCCCCCTGCTCTTTCCTCCCCTGCTTCAGGTCCACGTACGCGGCCTTGAGGATGCGCGACGGGTCGAAGCCCGCGTGCTGAAAGAAGTGCTTGTCCTCGGCCGAGGTCACCGCATCTACCAGCACCCGCGGGATGTCGGCGAACTTCACGATGCGCCGCTTCTCGCGGTTGGGACCGGAAAGGCTGGTGATGAGCTGCGGTTCCAGCCGATATTCATTGCGGTACGTGTTGTCCTGCAGGGAAATGATGGAGGAAATGCGCCCGTGCGCAAACTTGATCAGCCCGGCCTCCTGGTCGAAATAGGAATCCGGCCCGGGAAAAATCTCGATCGCATTCGGATGGAGTTGGTAGTAGCCGTCCGGATTGGAGCGTGTTTCGCCGTAGCCGCTTCGGCGCAGGTCTGCCGCGATGTCGTCCGGTGTCAGCGCGTCGCCCACCGCCACCGATTGCGGCGCGGCGTAAATCTTCGTCGTGTTGGCGAACGGCCCCAGCCGCAGCTTCTCGTCCATCAACTGCGCGTACTTCGAGTAGTAGTGAATGAAAACGCCCAGCCCCACGATGAAGAATACGGACGCCCCAATCACCAGCCAGCGGCCCACCGGGCCGAGGAAGAACCGCGCCAGTCCCGCGCCCCGCGGGATCCGGACCTTCATTTCTTTCTTGGCCACTTGTATCAATTGTCTCATGAAGTCGAAGAAGCTCTCGAAATTGCCACACCTCGGGCGCCGCTTCGCCGCCTCCATTCGTTACCAGCACGCGGCCTTCCATCCACCGTTTTCGGAACGCGGGCCAGCCTTTTCAACGGCTTCATGGTGCGAGCGTCAGACGGCGCGTGTGGGTTTTGACGCAGCCTGATCTGCCGTCGGGGCGGGCATGCCCGGCCCGCGGAGTTTCTACATTTCCGAGCACCCGGCTATATGATTAGCTTTGTATCAGGGCACGGCTTCAGCCGTGCCGCAAAATGTAGTAGGCAGTCGGGCTTTAGCCCCTGGTGCCCGGCCCGGTGCTGCGTGGCCTGAGGCAGCCTTTTGCGGATCCGTCCGCGGCAGCGCGCACGGCTTATTCCTTGCCGTCCCGGTCGCTGGAAGCGCTCAGCTCCTCCCAGAAATCGTCGGAGTGGGCGGTCCATTCCGGGTTGGACAAGCCGGTGATCTGCAGTTCTTCTTCCTTCAGCGTGCCGTGCCCGTAAGCACAGATGTATTCGATGCGCGGCCGCCCGAATTGCAGCATGTCTCCCCACGAGCCCGTCTCAACCGGCATGCGCAGACGGCGCAGGCAAGTGCGGCAACGGTGGCGTTGATCCCAGACGATCAGATACAGCGCTCCCGCCGCCAGCAGAAACCACCCCATCAATACCGCGATGCACAGCAGCTTCAGGCCGCCATTTCGCAGCGGCGCGTCTGCATCCGGATGGGTATCGGCGGGGAAAAACGAAGAGAGCCACATCAACAGCCCATAGAGCGCCGCGGCCGCAACGACCAGCTTCGCGCACAGGTAGCCCCAATAGCGCATAGCCGATTAGACACCGCCTCCCTGCTTTCAGTTTCTACCGCCGGCGCCCTGGTAAGCAAGCCCACGTTTTTGAACTTGACACTCGTCATCCTTCGTCCTTACGCTGAAGGCACCTTCGATGCACTCAAATCGTCTGGCCCTGGAGAAGAGTCCGTACCTGTTGCAGCACGCTCACAATCCGGTGGATTGGTACGCCTGGGGAGCGGAGGCATTCGCCAAGGCGCGCGCCGAGGACAAGCCCATCTTTCTGTCGATCGGTTATTCCACCTGCCACTGGTGCCACGTGATGGAGCGGGAATCGTTCGAAAACGAGTCCATCGCCGCCCAGCTCAATCGCGATTTCGTATCGATCAAAGTGGACCGCGAGGAGCGCCCCGATGTCGACCGCATCTATATGTCCTTCGTGCAGGCCGTCACCGGCGGCGGGGGCTGGCCAATGTCGGTCTGGCTGACGCCCGAGTTACAACCCTTTTTCGGCGGCACTTACTTCCCGCCGGAAGACCGCTGGGGCCATGCCGGCTTCTCGAACGTCCTCACCCAGATCGCGCAGGCCTGGCGTAGCGACCGCCAACGCATCGCCGAATCGGCGCGCGAAGCGGTGGCGCAGCTCGACAAGAGCGCGGCCTTTGACGGCGCGCCCGCCGGCAGCCGTTCGGCCATCGACCAAGCCGTGCTTGATAGCGGCTTCTTCATCTTCCGCCGCACTTACGATTCCGAAATGGGCGGATTCGGCCAAGCGCCCAAGTTCCCGCGACCCGCCGTGTTCGAGTTCCTGCTGCGCTACCACGCCCGCACCGGCGACCGCGAAGCGCTCGAGATGACGCTCCACACCCTCCGCAAGATGGCCGAGGGGGGAATCGAGGATCAGCTCGGCGGCGGATTCCACCGCTACTCGGTGGACGAGCGCTGGTTCGTGCCGCATTTCGAGAAAATGCTCTACGACCAGGCGCAGCTCGCCACCACGTATCTCGAGGCCTTCCAGATTACCGGCGACCGTTCTTTCGCCCACACCGCGCGCCGCATTCTCGATTACGTGCTGCGCGACATGACCGCGCCCGAGGGCGGCTTTTACTCCGCCGAGGATGCCGATAGCGTCATCAACCCCGAAGAGCCCGCCGTCAAGGGAGAAGGCGCTTTCTATATCTGGTCCGCCGACGAGATCCGCCAGTTGGTCCCCGCGGCGGTTGCCGAATGGTTCGCCTTCCGCTACGGCGTGGCCGAGGGCGGCAACGTGGTGAACGACCCGCACGCCGAATTCGCCGGCCGCAACATTCTCTACCAGGCGGCCACCGTGGAAGAAACCGCGGAGCAGTTTGGCCGCCCGGCGGAAGAGGTCCGCGCCGCGCTGGAGAAGGCCGAAGCCGCGCTGCTTGCGGCGCGCGCCGCCCGCGTGCGCCCCCACCTGGACGACAAGATCCTCACTGCCTGGAACGGGCTGATGATTTCCGCCTTCGCCCTGGGCGGCGCCGTGCTCGAAGAGCCGGGTTACGCGGCGGCCGCGCGCCGCGCCGCGGATTTCGCGCTCAACCGCCTTGTCCAGCCTGAGACCGGCCAGTTGCTGCGCCGCTACCGCGAAGGCGAGGCCGCCATTCCCGCCTTCCTCGAAGACTACGCCCTGTTCACCCAGGCGCTGCTCGATCTCTACGAAGCTCAATTCGACCACCGCGATCTGGAATGGGCCGTTCGCCTGGCCGACAAGCAGTGCACGCTGTTTGAAGACTCCGTCGGCGGATTCTTCCACTCCCCGGCCGGCGACCCCAGCCTCGTGCTGCGCCTCAAGGAAGATTACGATGGCGCCGAACCAAGCGGCAATTCCATCGCGATTCTCAACCTGCTGCGCCTCGCCCAGATCACCGGCCGCGCCGACTTTCGCGCCTCCGCCGAGCGCGCCCTGGCCGCCTTCGCCCCGCGCCTGGCCCGCGTACCGGTGGCCCTGCCGGCCATGCTCACGGCCTGCGAGTTCTACCTGGCCGAGCCGCGCCAGATCGTCATCGTCGGCCCGCGCGACGCCGCCGGCACGCGCGCCCTGCTGCGCGCCTTCCATACCCGCTTCGTGGCCAACCGCATCGTGCTGCTGATCGATACCGAGGAAACCCGCCGCGCCCTCGTCCGCGGCATCCCCGCCATCGAATCCATGCAGCCCTCTGGCGGCCGCCCCAGCGCCTATGTATGCCGCAATTACACCTGCCAATTACCCGTCACCGAGGCTGGCCAATTGGCCGAATTGCTACAATAGAAACTCCAACGCTACGTCATACTGGGAGGGATTATGGAAAGAACGGGAGCTACCACCATGCGAGGCAACCCCCTGACTCTGGTCGGGCCGGAGCTCAAACCCGGCGATGACGCTCCGGATTTCAGCGTGGTCGATGGCAGCCTGAAGCCGGTAACGCTGGCCGATACCGGCCACCAGGTCCGCATCGTCAGCGTGGTGCCTTCGCTCGATACTCCGGTTTGCGACGCGCAAACCAAGCGCTTCAACGAGGCGGCGGCTTCCCTGCCCGGCATCGATATTCTGACCGTCAGCATGGACCTGCCCTTCGCACAGAAGCGCTGGTGCGGCGCCTTCGGCGTGGACAAGTTGAAGATGCTCTCCGACCACAAGGACGCCTCCTTCGGTTCCCACTACGGCACGTTGATCAAGGAACTGCGCATCGAAAGCCGCGCCATTTTCGTAATTGACCGGAACAATCGCGTGCGCTACGCGGAATATGTAAAGGAAGTGGCCGATCATCCCGATTATGAAGCGGCGCTGCGGGCAGCACGGAACGCGTTTGCGGCCACGGCCTGACGTCCCCGTTCGTCAGGGCAGACCGGCGGGTTGACAGACGAAAGTCCGCTTCGGACCCGAAACCCGGGCGTCTGTCCCACTTTACGGTCGAAGGATATGCAGGTGCGTGGGGCAGGCGCTTTCGCCTGCCAACCTAACCCTTCGGCTCGCGTGTGAGGTGTTTTTCAACTGAGCTCGATCGAACCAACCCCGGCGTTAACCGCTGAGCGGGTTCTGAACCGCGCGGTGGAAAGCCCGCTGGTGCGCGGCGGGCTGGTCATCATGGCCGGCTTGATCACCGGCAACCTGCTGGGCTTCCTGCGCGTGGCGCTGACGGCTTACCTGCTCGGCACACATTCCCGCGCCGATTCCCTCGCCGTCGCCATGGGCCCCATCGACACCCTGAATTCGGTGGTCATCAACAGCATCGTATTCGCCTTTGTTCCCATGCTGACCGGGGCCGGCGGCCATGCGCGGCTCGCTCTTTTCCGTCGCCTGCTGCGCGTCTTCGCCTGGGTCCTCGCCGCCATCGCCGTGGCGGTGGTGGTGGCAGCGCCCTGGCTGATGCGCATTCTGGCGCCCGGCCTCGATCCGGTTTATCTCGCGGTCGCCACCACCAACCTGCGCATCTTCGTGCTCTCCACTTTCGCCGCCGGCGCCGCCGCCGTGTATTGCGCGCTCCTCTATACGGGCCGCCGCTTTGGCCCCATGGCCTTCTACCAGGCGGTGCTCAACGTTTTCACCATCGCCGCCGCGCTGGCCTTGTGGAAAGCCGTGGGCGTTTATGCCTTCGCCATCGGTTACACCGCCGGAGCCTTCGCTCAACTGGCCATCGTCTGGTTCGCCACCCGGCGCGAGCTCGCGCATGCCGCCGCTGAACCGTGCACGGTGCACTGGCGCGAGATCGCGGCCAAGCCGGCCTTCTTCGTCGTCTACGCGGCGGCCTTGGGGCTGAACATCGTCTTCACCCGCGCCTATGCCACACACGTGGGACCTGGGATGGCCGCTGCGCTCGACTACTGCATGCGCGGCGTGGGTGTGCCGCTGGCGCTGCTGGTGAGTCCCATCTCCAATTCGCTCCTTCCCGAAATCAGCCGCCTGCGCAGCCTGGCGCGCGTACGCGACGCTTTCCGCCTGATCGATCGCACCGTGGCGCTCACCGCGTTGGCCGCGGTGGCCGGTTGCGGCTTCGCCATTCTGTTTCGCCACCCCGCCATCCGGATCGCCTTCCAGCGTGGCAGCTTCACCGCCGGATCCACCAGCCTGGTGGCGGCCGTCTTCCTCGGCATGGGTCCCAGCATGGTGGGCTGGAGCTTGCTTGAAGTGACCGCCCGCTCGCTTTTCGCCCTCGACCGCCCCTGGCCGCCGGTCCTAGCCGCCATCGTCCCCCTGCTGCTCAACGTCGCCATCACCCTGCGCCTGCGCTCCTTCCGCCCCGAATGGCTCGGCCTCGGCGCCAGCCTCGGCCTGATGGCCGGCTTCGTAGTCCTATTCGCCATCGCGCACACCGGCCGGAGAAGATGGCTGCAACCGGCGTCAGCCCTCGCGCCGGAAGGGGCATAGGCTCGCACTGATTAGCTTGGGTTGCTGACCTGAGCTAGACTTGAATCCGTGGGAAGAAAATGCAACCTGTTGGCGACGATTGTTGCTGGACTTCTTATCCTCCCGGCCGGAAACTCAAGGGCCGAAATCAGTTGCGGCAAAGAGCTGCGACTCAAGCCGGTTCGGTGCGTGTGCGGTATGATTATTGATCTTATTGGTGAACCTGTTCCGGGCGTAACAGTGACAGTTCTCAAAGACGGGACAGAACTCGCCGCCGCAAAGACCGCCAGCGACGGCAAGTTCATATTTAGTGAACTAAAGTCAGGGAATTATGAGCTTAATGCGCAAGCGGCTGGTTTCAGGATTTTTCAGTCTCCAATCGTAGTGACAAATCCCGCCAAGAGATGTCGGCGCGGGTTGGTTATCCTGCTCGATACGGGCGGCTTAGAAAGCTGCGGGAGCCGGGTGATGAAACAGTGACCGCCGGGTCGAGGCTTGCGGGTCGCGTTTTGGGGCATCCAGCTCTTGCGTTCGCGGTCGGCAATCACGCGGCTTCGCAGAAATCTTCGCCCGTGTTTTCAAGCGCCTGCCCGGTTGTCTCCACTCGCGCCGGGACGCCTCCGGCTATCCTGAAATCGAAAGAGAGCTGCTCGCTCGCCAAGAATAGTCCGTTTCGCCGCACGTCCGGTGCCTATCCGCCTGCAGGGGGCAATTGAAACCGGGTCACGCGGTGCAACGTTCGTATAGGCGGCCATAGAGGCTTGTACTCCTCCGCGAGAGGAGAAAGGAACCGGTTCCTCGAACCCAGGCGCATCCCGTGGCGCGGGCAGTCGTGCCTGCAGCGTCGCCAGTCGTGGCGACGTTTCTTGGCATCGGCAAAGCGCCGCACACGTCAGGAAATGTCGAGACGAATCTCGACACAGCAGGCTTGACAGCCCGCGCCACGTCGGCGGACGACACTGTTGCCCTAGCCCTAGCTGTCGCCTTTCCCTCGCTCTGCCTTCGCCCGCCGTATTTCTTCCAGCCTTTCCGCAATCCGCTTTTCAATGCCGCGGTTGGTGGGGAAATAGTAACGACGCCCGGCGAGCGATGGCGGCAGGCATTCCATATCGGTGATGGCGTCCTCGAATTTGTGGGCGTGCTCGTAGCCTTCGCCGTAGCCCCAGGCTTTCATGTCGCGGGTCACGGCGTTGCGCAGGTTCATCGGGACCGGCTCGGCAATCGTGTTCTCCACGTCCGCCGCTACCGCCCCCAGCGCCTTGTACGAAGCATCGCTCTTGGGCGCTGCACAAAGGTAGATGGCGACCTGCGCCAGCGCGAGGTCGCCTTCCGGAATCCCCAGAAAGTGCACTGCCTGCATGGCCGCGATGGCCTGTTCGAGCGCCCGCGGATCGGCGAGGCCTATATCTTCAATCGACATGCGGATCAGTCGCCGCGCCAGGTACAGCCGGTCCTCGCCCGATTCAAGCATCCGCGCCAGCCAATACAGCGCCGCATCCACATCGCTCGATCGCATCGATTTGTGCAGCGCCGAAATCAGGTTGAAGTGCTCCTCGCCGCCCTTGTCGTAGAGCAGCACTTTGCGCTCGATGGCGTTTTCGAGCGCCGCTTGCGTGAGCACGCCCTGCGACGCAGCGGCTGCGGCTTCGAGCGTGTTGTACGCCTGCCGCGCATCGCCGTTCGAGTAAATGGCGATCTGCTCGAGCAGTTCGTCCGTCGCTTCCAGATGGACTACCGGCAGCGCGCGCCGCAGCAGCGTGGTCAGTTCCGGCACGGTGAGCAGCCGCAGCGCGTACACGCGCGACCGCGACAGCAGCGCCGAGATCACCTCGAAGGACGGATTCTCCGTGGTCGCGCCGATCAGGATGATGTCGCCGCGCTCCACGTAAGGCAGGAACGCATCCTGCTGGGCTTTGTTGAAGCGGTGAATTTCATCGATGAACAGGATGGTGCGCCGGCCCATGCGCCGCAGTTTTTCGGCATCGGCCATCACCGCTTTGATTTCCTTGATGCCGCTCAACACCGCGCTGAAGAGGATGAATTCGCAGCGCGTGATGCGGGCGATCAGTTTGGCGAGCGTAGTTTTGCCGACGCCGGGTGGACCCCACAGGATTACCGAGCTCAGCTCATCGCGCTCAATCTGGCGGCGCAGCGGCTTCTCCGGCCCGAGGATGTGTTCCTGGCCGATGAAGTCTTCCAGGCGATCGGGCCGCATGCGCTCTGCCAGCGGGCGCTTCTCGTCTTTTGCGAAAGACGCAGCGGGCAAGGGCGGAGTGGAATCGAACAGGCTCACGCGCGTACGGTCCTCTGCCGCCGGGCCTCGTAGAGCAGAATGCCGGCCGCCACCGCCGCGTTGAGCGACTCTACGCCCACCGTCGGAATCGAGACATCGAGCGCCGCCGCCCGCAGCACGCCTCCCACCCCGCGCGCTTCATTGCCGATCACCAGGCCGCACGGCCGCGCGAAATCCACATCGGCCAGCGCCCTCGCCGGCACCCCCGAACGGGTCGGGACGCCGGCATAGAGTGCGACCCGGTTCTGCTGCAGCGCAGCGCGCGCCAGCGCGGCATCCATACCGTAAAGGAAGGGAACGCGAAACACCGAGCCCGCCGACGCGCGGATGGTTTTCGGATTGTGCGGGCTCACCGTCCCCTTCACGAACAGCGCCCCGGTGGCGCCGAAAGCCTCCGCCGCGCGCAGGATGGCGCCGGCGTTGCCGGGATCTTGCATGCCGTCCAGCACCACTACCAGCGGGCAGCCGCGAAACAGTTGTTCGAGCTTCCATTCCGGCGGCCTCACCAGCGCCATCACTCCCTGCGCGGTTTCGGTTCCGGAAATGCTCTGAAAAAGGTTGTCCGGGAGCACGGCCACTTTGACACCCGCCAGGCCGCGCACGTGCCCCGTGGCGGCCGAGCGCACCGATTCCGCCGCCAGCACGATCTTCACTTCGCACTCGCTCTTGAGTGCCTCTTCCAGCAGGTGAAATGTCTCGGCCACGCACCAGCCGTCGGCGGTCAGGCTGCCCCGCGCGATGGCCCGGCGCACATCCTTGACCAGCGGGTTGGCCGCGCTCGAGATCGTCTCCGGCCTGGGCATGCGATTACAATAGGTTCGGACGATCAGATTATCGCAGATGAAACGCGTAGCATGGGCCGTAGGGGTGGTGGCGCTGGTCGCGCTGTCCCTGCTGGCGGTGAGCGTCATCCACCTGGCCCACCGTATCGAACGGCAGTCCACCGTGGACGAAGCGCAACCGGCGGACATCATCCTGGTGCTCGGCGCGGCGGAATACAAGGGCCGGCCGTCGCCCGTGTTGCGCGCGCGCCTGGACCACGCTCTCGACTTGTACACACGCAAGCTGGCTTCACGCGTCATGACCACCGGCGGCTCCGGTGGAGAACCGGTCTTCACCGAAGGCGGTGTGGGGCGCGATTACCTCATGAGCCACGGCGTGCCTTCGGAATCCATCGTGGTCGAAAACGAAGGCGAGACCACCGTGCAATCGACCGACTTGGCAGCCGAGATCCTTCACCGCATGGGCCTCCACTCGGTGATTGTCGTCAGCGATGGTTATCACATCTACCGCGTGAAACGGATCCTGCAAAAGCGCGGCTTCAAAGTGTACGGCTCGCCCCGCAGGGACCACAGCACGCCGCAACGCGAGCGCTGGAATTATATTCGGCAGGCGGTCGGCTACATTCTGTGGCGCGCCGGCATCGGGGTCTGAACCGCCGTCGCCGCCGTGGCGCGCGCGCTATTGCGCCCGCCACGTTCGCCTGTCAGCCGAGCCGCGAGGCCACGTTTTCCAAGTACCAGCGCCAGGTTCCGGCGATGCCGTCGGCCAGCGCCACCTTGGGCTTCCACCCAAGTGCCTTCAGCCGGCTGACATCCAGCAGCTTGCGCGGCGTGCCGTCCGGCTTCGAGGCATCGAATGCGATTCTTCCCGCGTAGCCCGCGGCGCGGGCGATCATTTCCGCCAGCTCGCGGATGGTGACGTCGGTGCCGGTTCCCACGTTGATGATTTCGCCCGAGTCGTACTCGAGCATGAGGAACACCGCCGCTTCCGCCAGGTCGTCGACGTGCAGAAACTCGCGGCGCGGCTTGCCGGAGCCCCAAACGACGATTTCCGGCGCGCCCGTGCGCAGCGCCTCGTGCGTCTTGCGGATCAGCGCCGGCAGCACGTGCGATGTCTCCAGGTCGAAGTTGTCGCCCGGCCCATACAGGTTGGTCGGCATCAGGCTGATCGCGTTCAGCCCGTATTGCGCGCGGTAGGCCTGCGCCAGCTTGATGCCGGCGATCTTGGCGATCGCGTACCACTCGTTGGTCGGTTCCAGCGGCCCCGTCAGCAGAGACTCTTCGCGGATCGGTTGCGGCGCGAATTTCGGATAAATGCACGAAGATCCGAGAAAGAGCAGCTTGTGGACGCCGGGGCGCGCGGCGGCGTCAATCACGTTGGTCTCCACCGCCAGGTTGTCGTGAATGAAATCGGCCGGGTAGGTGCTGTTGGCCAGAATCCCGCCCACCTTGGCGGCGGCCATAAACACGTACTCGGGCCTTTCCTCAGCGAAGAAGCGCCGCGTGGCCGCCTGATCGCGCAGGTCCAGCTCCTGCCGCGTGCGCAGCAGCAGGTTGTCGAAACCTTCCTGGCGCAGGCGCCGGCAAATGGCCGACCCTACCAGCCCTCTGTGCCCGGCAACGAAAATGCGGCTGTTCTTTTCCACGGCTTATCCGTGAGCCGAACCGCGGAACACCACGCGGTGGCCGGCCTCCGCCAGCATGCGCTCCTGTTTGGCCAGGTCCAGGTCGTGCTCCACCATCAGCCGCACCAGCGCCGGGAAATCCATTTTCGGGCGCCACCCGAGATCGTTGCGCGCCTTCGAGTACTCGCCCTGCAAGTGATTGACTTCCGCCGGCCGGAAATAGCGCGGGTCGGTTTCCACATGCCGCTTCCAGTCCAGCCCCGAGTATTCGCCGGCCAGGTCGAGGAATTCGCGCACCGAATGCGACTCGCCGGTGGCGATCACGTAATCGCCCGGCTTCTCGGCCTGGAGCATCAGCCACATCGCTTCCACGTAATCGCCTGCGTAGCCCCAATCGCGTTTCGCCTCCAGGTTGCCCAGGTACAGCTTTTCCTGCATCCCCAGCTTGATGCGGCCCAGCGCGCGCGTGATCTTCCGCGTCACGAACGTCTCGCCGCGCCGCTCGCTTTCGTGGTTGAACAGAATTCCGTTCGAGACGAACAGGCCGTACGCTTCCCGGTAATTGACGGCGTACCAGTGCGCCGCCACCTTGCTCACCGCGTATGGGCTGCGCGGGTAAAACGGCGTCGCCTCGTTCTGCGGCGGCGGCGCCGCTCCGAACATTTCCGACGACCCGGCCTGGTAAAACCGCACCGGCTTCCCGCCCGCCTTCATGTGGTCGCGCACCGCTTCCAGCGCGCGCAGCGTTCCGGTGGCCACCACATCGGCCGTGTATTCGGCCTGGTCGAAACTCACCCGCACGTGGGATTGCGCCGCCAGGTTGTAGATCTCGTCCGGCTGCGCCAGCGCAATCACCCGCCGCAGCCCAGTGCCGTCCGACACGTCTCCGTAGTGCAGCCGCAGCGCCGCACGGTTTTCGTGCGGATCCCGATACAGGAAGTCGATGCGGTCCGTGTTGAAGGTGGACGCGCGCCGGATCACGCCATGAACCTCATACTCTTTCGCCAGCAGATACTCCGCCAGGAACGATCCATCCTGCCCCGTGATCCCGAGAATCAAAGCTGTCTTCATGTGCCTGCTTCTTCTTATTCTTACTATTTCAGCCTAACCGGTGCGAAAAAGAAAGTCGAATGGCAGGCGCGCGCGGCCTGCCGTGGCACTGGCGCCAGGCGGCCAGGCGCCACGCGAGCCCTTCGTGACACATTCGAAAGGGCGCTCATAGGGCCCTTAGCTCAGCGGTTAGAGCAGCGGAGTCGTGAGGAGTGCCGAGAAGGCCTGCCTCCCGGCGGGTCTGCTCCATTCATGGCGGATACTCCAGGAGTCTCCGAATCAGGTCGATTTGGCACGGCTTCCGGAGGAATTCGGATGCAGCCGGCGCGATCTGATCGCGCAGTTCCACAAATATTTCGGCATGGCTCCAAAAACGATCGCCAGGATCAGCCGCTTCCATCCGGCTGTCGCAGCGGTCCATCGCGCAGGGCGGTGAGATCCCTTATCGTATGCGGAGGGAAAACCGTATCTCGATTGTCAGGCGGTCGGGCCTGTTCCCACCGCCACCCAAACGGCGATACGATGGACGGATCTGGCGCTCGGCTGCGGCTACTACGACCAGCCCCATTTCATCAACGAGTTCAGGTCTTTTCCCGGACTGAGTCCTCTCGAATTCCTGCGGCGGACTCGCCACGAATAGACAGCCACCCGTCAATGGCGGTCAAATTTTTCCAATACCCCATCGCCGTTCGCGTGCGATAACGATTTATCGGTATACTTGCGAACTGCAAAGGAAGAAACCAATGGCAATCCCTACTCAGGCCGAGATCGAGGATAAACTTCGCGGCGAAGATCTAAACACATGGCTCGACTTGTGGCGCGCGGAGCAGGGTCCCGCCAAGCCAGGCGCACTGAAGCTCATCGCCGCAGTGATTCCATTTCCGATTGACCAGAGCCTGCGGGTTTTGGACGTGGGCTGCGGGCCAGGCGACGCAGGCCGCGCCATTCACTCGCGATTTCCGCACGCGCGGATCGATTCCGTGGATAGGAATGAGTTCTTTGTCTCGCTGTGCGGCGCGGTCAATCGCCGCGATGGTATAGGCGGGCGGACGTGGGTGCGTGATCTGTCGGAACCAAACTGGCGGCACGATTTGGCGAGCGACTATGATGTCGTGGTGGCCGTCAACGCCGTGCACTGGTTCAGCTTGGCGAGAGCCGCGGAACTTTTCGGCGACATCGTTCAGTCGCTCCGGTCAGGTGGCGTTTTTCTGCTTATGGAACCGGCAGGAGCCGAGCCGCCTTTTGCGCCCGGGTTCGACGCGTGGCAAAAGGAACAGCCCAGCCAGCACAAGT